>Ga0302326_10009584_pt1 | contig 21098 bp, 20 predicted proteins | sample Palsa_T0_3_FD_202264 | JGI IMG/M metagenome (GOLD analysis project Ga0302326, IMG submission 202264) | Peat permafrost microbial communities from Stordalen Mire near Abisko, Sweden - Palsa_T0_3 | ecosystem: Environmental > Terrestrial > Soil > Palsa > Peat permafrost | place: Sweden: Abisko... | reverse complement strand
GGAGTCGTCCGCCACCCCCCGGCTAGCCGCAGAACGCGATCAGCTCGCGCGCGACGGCGACCGGATCGTCGTATGCGATCAGGAAGCCGGCACCGGAGAGCGTCCGCAGCTGAGCGTCCGGCAGCAGGTCGAGCGCCTCACGCGCTCCCTCGAGTGGATGCGCCGCGTCTTCCTCGGCCCACAGCAGCAGCACCGGGCACTCGATTTGCGCGTACCCGTCGAGCAGATCCCGCTGGGCGTCCACCGGCCATCGGCGGACGAACTTCGCCCACGAGCGAGCGAGGTTGCCGTTGCCGCCGACGTCGGCCAGTGCGTGACGGATCAGGTCACGGGCAGCAGGACTCGCCTGCGCCGAGAGCCGCTCGCCGAGCGAGGGCCGGAACACAAGCTTCGCACCATGCGCCAGCACCCGATCCAGACCGGGGAGGGCTGCCGCGCGGCACACCGCGCGCCATGCCGCGCGCTTGACGGCAAACTCGTCGCGGCGATGCAGGCGGTTCGGCATCAGCACCATCCGCGCCGGTTCGAGCTGACCGGTGGTGACCGCCCGCAACAGCAGCTCGGCGCCGATGTCGTGCCCAGCCACGAGCGGCCTCGGACCCACGACCTCGTGACAGAACCCGGCGATCACCTCCGCCAACCAATCCGCGGTGTACGGATGTCGAGGCCGATCCTCGGAGTCCCCGTGCAGCGGCAGGTCTGGCAGCACCACCCTGAAGCGACGCGCGAGCGGCGCGACGATCGGCTCCCACTCCCGGTGCGAGAGGCCAAGCGAGTGCAGCAGCACGAGTCCCGGACCGGTTCCGGTTTCGCGATAGGCGACGCGGGCGCCGTCGGGGTGGTGATAGAGCCTGAGCCTCATCGGACTGTACGTCGGAGCTTCGACGCCGGCCAATGGTCGCATTCCGCCGCGGCGCCGTCTGTTTATGGACAAAGGTTGTGCAATGACTGCATTAGGCTCATGAACCTTGGCAAACAGGACGAAGTTCAGTCCATGAACGAAGTCACCGCCAGCCCCCTGGGGCTATCCACCTCGCAGGCAGCGCGTGCGCTCGGTGTCTCGCTGGGCACCATTCGCCGCTGGTCGGACATGGGCTACTTGGATTCCTACCGGACTCCTGGCGGCCAGCGCCGTTTCAGCCGTGACCAGATCACGCAGTTCGTGAGCTCGCTGGAGCAGACGAGCGAGTCGCACGACCGCGCGCGACAGGCTAGCTAGACCGCATCCTTGATCCCGCGCTCGATGTCCAGCTCGACGTCGAAGCTCGCGTCGTCGGCGTGGCGGTAGTCGATGCCCTCGCCGGCGAGCAGCTCAGCGAACGCCTCGACGTAGCGCGCGTCGAGCTGCGTTCCCGCGACGCGCCGAAGCTCCCTGAGCGCCTCGAACGAGCTCACGCGCGTGCGGTACGTGTCCTGCGCGGTCAGCGTGTCGTACACCTCGGCGACCGCGATGATCTTCGCGATCTCGGGAATCTCGTCTCGGGTGAGCGCCCTCGGGTATCCCCTCCCGTCGACGCGCTCGTGGTGCGTGAGGACGATCTCGGCGACGGGCCCGTAGACGCCTAGGTCCCTGAGCATGTCGGCGCCGAGCGCGGGGTGGCGCTGAATCGCCTCCCAGTCCTCTTCGCTCAGCGTGCGACCACGCTCGGAGACCCGGTCCGAGAGCGCGAAGCGACCGATGTCGTGAAGCAGTCCGGCAGTGTGCGCGAGCTCGCATTCGCGCTCGCTCATCCCGGTCGCACGCGCGAGGTCGCGGGCGAAGCGGGCGACAGCCGCGGAGTGCCGCGCAGCGCGCTGGTCGCGTGCGTCGAGGGCGCGAACGAGGCCGGCCAGCACCCCCCAGGAGAGGTCGCGGTACTGCTGCGCGCGATGCTCGGCGGTGACGACGAGGTGCGCCATGTAGGAAAAGGCGAACACTGCGACCAACGCGAACACGATCCCCCCGAGGCCCACCTCGAGGTAGATGGTCACGCCGGCGACGGCAAGCAGAATGTTGAGGCCGACGCTGGGTCCGAGATCCCGGAGCGCCTGCATGCTGAGCGCACCGTCTCCCCGATAGAGCTGCTGGTAGGCGGCGACGATCGCGAAGTTGAGCGCGAACATCAGCAGGCCGGCGCCCGCCACGACGAGGTAGAAGGACGCGCCGCCGCGCGAGGGGGCTACAGCGCGGATCACGTTCGCCGCCGCGAGGGCCGGAGCGATCGCGCCCAGGAGGTTGAACGAAACGGCGAACGCGGGTGTCCGCAGCCGGCGAGCGGCGCTGAACTCGGCGAGCGCGGCGCATATACACGCGGAGGTCGGACCAAGGACGGCCGCCGCCAGCAGGCAGACGATGAACGAAGCCGAGATCGACGCGCGCCCGCGCGCGGGCGTGACCGTGATCCCCGCCGCGATCGCGGTCACCGCCAGAACCGCGCTGAGCGCGTTCACGGTGTCCAGATGGGCTTGCCCGACAGCCAGCACAACGCAGCCCGCAAGCGCGAGCACCAGCAGCGCTGTCGCAAAGCGAAACGCGCGTCCGCGGCTAGCGTCCTGCGCGGCCGTGGGGCCGACCATACGCGGAAAGTAGCGCCTTCTGCGGGAAAAGCCTATTTTGAGCGTAATTCAGCCGCCGCGCCAGAACAATGGGTCTCCTTAGGGGGGCGTTGGAGGGGGCGCGAATCTGCTGCAACGGCGGCTTCCCTGGGGCGTTTGAGCCGATCCCGCAGCAGCTAATGCACAACTTTATCGACTAAACGTCCGCAATACCACGTCGCCGCTTCGCAAACAGCACCCCAAACACCGACCTTTGTGGTGGATGCGCTATCTCAAGACAAGCGAAGCGGCGACGTTGCTCAACGTCAGTCCGAACACCCTGAGGGCATGGGAACGGCGTTTCGGGTTCCCGAAGCCGCAGCGATCGCCAGGAAGGCACCGGCTGTTCACGCACGGCGAGGTAGCCTCGCTGCGCGATGCTCTGCAGGAGGGGCTCTCGATCTCATCCGCAGTTTCTCGCGCGCGCGAAGGGTTGGCGACGGACACCAACTCGCTGACCGGTGCGCTCGTCTCCTACGAGTCCGAACGAGCCGATGGCGCGATGGAGTCGGCGCTGGCCTTGCGCTCGCTCGAGCGTTCGGTCGAGGAAGTGCTCCTGCCCTCGCTCGAGGAGATCGTCCGCCGGCAGAGCGTCGATTCGGCCGCTTGGGCGTTCGCCGCCCACTGGGCCGCCGACTGGCTCGGCAGGGCTCGGCGACTCGCGCCATCCCCAGTGCGACCGATCTCGATCGTCCTCGGCGATGCTTCACGCGACGAGCTCGACCCCGACGCCGCCTGGATCCGCGCGCTGGAGCTGTTCTGCGTGCGGGCGGGCGCGAACGTGTTGAGCCTGTCGGTGCGCGGCGTGGCAGGCATCGGTGACGCCGTCGCGGTCCACCACCCGAACCTCGTGGTCATCGCCGGCGGGCACGCGGCCGACGACGCTGTCGCAAGGTGGGCATACGCGGTCCGGCTCGCAGCGGGCGCGCTGCCGGTCGCGGTCTACCGACGCGGTCCCCAACGGGTACGGATGCGCACCACCGGGACCAGCGTGCTGCCCGGCCGCGCGAGCGAGGCGCAACTGCGCCTGCTCGAGCTGGCCGAGACGGATCAGCGCGGAAGGGCAACGCGCGTGGGAATGGAATCCCCCCAAAGGATTCAGTCCGACCGGCGTAGCGCCAGCATGTAGAACATTGATACGAACGCAATCCGAATTCATGGGGGGGCTCATATGACGGTGTCAGGGCAGATGGCGCGACGAGGTGCGCTCGCACTCGTGCCGCGTAGCAACGAGGAGACCGAGCAGCCGATCTGGTTCTGCGGCCACTGTGGCGAGCGACCGGCACTGTCGGGCGCACCCGCGCTGGATGCCCGCGTGTGCCAGAGCTGCGGGCTGGGACTCCTGCTCGAAACCGGGGCCAATGCGGCGCCGAAGCCGGGCGGGGCGTTTCTCGTGCTCGACCGCTCGTTGTCGGTGTGCGCCGTCTCGAGCGGCGCTGAGACGCTGCTCGCGACAGCCGAGACCGAAGCTGTCAATCACCACGTCACGGAGCTACTGGTGCCGGCGGAGTCCGAAGGCGGCCGGCACCTGGCGTCGGCGGTCACCTGGGCCGCCAGGGGCGAGGAGGAATTCCGAGACGTGTTCGTCCGGCCCGCAAACCTGTTCGGCGTCCGAATCCGTGCCCGGATCGCCCGTTGCGGGCCGCCGCAGGCGGCGTTGCTAGTGTTCGAAGACCCACAGCGCTAGCAGGAGCCGCCACGGCCGGCGTGCTTGCCGAGTTTGCGCGGGCGTCACAGACGCTACATACACCCCGCCTATGAACGGAATCCGAACGAACGCCGCGGCCTCGATGCTCGGTGTCAGCCCCAGCACCCTCCGTAGCTGGGAGCGCCGCTACGGCTTTCCCGAGCCCAGCCGCTCTGCCGGCAATCATCGCCAATTCGCGCTGATCCAGATCGAGGCGCTGAAGCAGACGATGCAGGAAACCCACAACGTGTCCTCGGCGATCTCGCTCGCCCGGGCCCGCGGCGCGGGCCCGTCCTCGTCTTCCCGGCTCGCCTCGGCGTACGGCGCCTTCGACGAGGAGCGGGCCGATCGGCTGCTCGAGGAGAGCCTCGCGCTGCGCTCGGTGGAACGCACCGTGGAGGAGGTGCTGCTGGCTGCCGTCGCAGCGCACCTGGTCGACCCGGAGCCGTCGACGCCGGAGTATGAGTTTGCCTGGCGCCACGCGACCGGATGGCTGTCGGCGCTGAAGCGTCTCTCCCCGCCGACCTCGCGCGATCAGGCGGTGCTCGTGTTCGACGCGACCGTCCCCTGCGAGCTCGACGCGGTCCATGTCCACGCGCTCGAGTTGGTACTCAGGCGTTCGGGCTTGCGCACGCTCGTGCTTAGCACGACCCCGAGCCCCGCCCGCCTCGGCCGCGCGCTGCGTGTTCTGCGCCCGACCGCAGTCGTCCTGACCGGTCAGAACGTCTCGCTCGATGCGCTCGGACAGCTCGTCCACGCGGTGCGCGGCACAGCACCGGAGACGGTCGTCTGCGACTACCGCAACGCCGTCCCGGACACCGGGGCGGGCGGCGTCTGCCGGCTCGGCGACTGCGTCATCTCCGCGCGCGATCGGCTGCTCGAGCGCCTGGACGCGCCGGCACGGCCCGCCGCGAGCAGCGTTCCGCCGCGCGCAAGCGCGGCGCGCTCGGCGTAGGCCGCCGCCCAAGCCCGGGTCCGGGCGCCACGGTTCGGGCGACCTACAATCCGCGCCCATGGCGACCTCGCACAGACCCGTCGATCCGCGCGCCTCGTTCCCCGAGCTCGAGCAGCGCGTGCTCGAGCGCTGGCGCGAGCGCGACGTGTTCGCGGAGTCGCTGCGCCGCCGCGAGGGCGCGCCCGCGTGGGAGTTCTACGAGGGCCCGCCGACGGCCAACGGGCTGCCGGGCACGCACCACGTGCTCGCCCGGGTGTTCAAGGACATCTTTCCTCGCTACAAGACGATGCGCGGGTTCTACGTAGAGCGAAAGGGCGGCTGGGATTGCCACGGGCTGGCGGTCGAGATCGCGGTCGAGAAGGAGCTCGGCATGACCTCCAAGGAGGACATCGAGCGCTACGGGATCGCCGAATTCAACGAGCGCTGCCGGACCTCCGTGCTGGCGCACGTCGCGGAATGGAACCGGCTGACCGAGCGAATCGGGTTCTGGATCGATCTCGACGACGCCTACCGGACGCTCGACCCGGCGTACATCGAATCCGTCTGGTGGGCGCTGAAGACGATCCACGAGCGCGGCCTCCTGTACCAAGGATTCAAGGTGGTTCCCTACTGCGTGCGGTGCGGCACGGCGCTGTCGAGCCACGAGCTCGGCCAGCCCGACGTCTATCGCGACGTCGTCGACCCCTCCGTCTACGTCCGCTTTCCGGTCACGGCCGGGAATGGGTCTGTGAACGAGGGCGATGAGCTGCTGATCTGGACGACGACGCCGTGGACGCTTGTCTCCAATGCCGCGGTCGCCGTCGACCCGGAGCTGACCTACGTGCGCGCCCGGATCGGCGACGGACCGGTGGAGGTTGTCGCAGAGGCGCTCGTGGAGCGGGTCCTCGGCCCCGAAGCCGAGATCCTCGACCGCTTTCCGGGGCAGATGCTCGAAGGTGTCGCCTACGACCCGCCGTTCCCGTTCATCCCCGCCGGCGCCTACGGCGAGCGCGGGCACACGGTCCTACCGGCCGACTTCGTCACCGCCCACGACGGCACCGGGCTCGTGCACACGGCAATCGCGTTCGGCGAGGACGACTTCCGCCTCGGCGAGCAATACGGGCTGAACGTCGTCAATCCCGTCAAGCTGGACGGCACCTACGACGAGCGCATCGGGCCCTACGCCGGCCGCTGGGTCAAGGACGCGGACGCCGACCTGGTCGAGGATCTACGCGCCCGCGGCCGTCTCCTCCGGGCCGAGCTCCACGAGCACTCCTACCCGCACTGCTGGCGCTGCGGGACCCCTCTGCTCTACTACGCCAAGCCGTCCTGGTACATCGCGACCAGCCGGATCAAGGACCGGCTGCTGGCAGCCAACGAGACCGTCAACTGGCACCCCGAGCACGTCAAGCACGGCCGCTTCGGCAACTGGCTCGAGGGCAACGTCGACTGGGCGCTCTCGCGCGAGCGCTACTGGGGCACGCCACTGCCCGTCTGGCGGTGCGCCAACGACCACCTGCACGTGATCGGCTCGCTCGCCGAGCTCGAGCAGCTCTCCGGAGTCGCGCTCGAGGATCCACATCGCCCGTTCGTCGACGAGGTCCGCTTCCCCTGCCCGGATTGCGGAGCGCAGATGGAGCGCGTGCCCGAGGTGATCGACGTCTGGTTCGACTCGGGCGCGATGCCGTTCGCCCAGTACCACGCGCCACAGGCCGGCACCGAGCGCTTCGAACGGCGCTTCCCGGCCGACTTCGTCTGCGAGGCGCTCGACCAGACGCGCGGGTGGTTCTACTCATTGCTTGCGGTGTCGACGCTGCTGTTCGATCGATCGTCATACAAGAACGTCGTCTGCCTCGGCCTGATCCTCGACGAGCACGGTCGCAAGATGTCCAAGTCGCTCGGGAACATCGTCGATCCGTGGGCGGTGCTCGACCGCTTCGGCGCCGACGCGCTGCGATGGTATTTCTTCACGGCCAAGCAGCCCTGGGACGGATACCGCTTCTCGCTCGAGACGATCGGCGAGGCGGTCAGGCAGTTCCTGCTGCAGCTGTGGAACACGTATGGGTTCTATGTCCTGTATGCCAACGCGTCGGAGCCGGAGGCTTCCGGGGGCGAGCTCTCGGAGCGGTCGCTCCTGGACGGCTGGATCTCCTCGCGTCTGGCGGCGACGGTCGAGATCGTCCGCGATCGGCTCGATGATTACGATGCGACCGTCGCCGGTCGCGCGATCGCCGCGTTCGTCGACGAGCTCTCCAACTGGTATGTGCGCCGGTCGCGGCGCCGCTTCTGGGAAGGCGATCCGCAGGCGTTCGCGACCCTGCGCGAGTGCCTCGTGACGGTCGCCGGAGTCCTGGCGCCGTTCTGCCCGTTCATCGCCGATGAGATCTACGACAACCTCGACGGCGCGCTCGAGAGCGTCCACCTGTGCGACTTCCCCGAGCCCGGCGAGCGGGACCTCGAGCTCGAGGAGCAAATGGCCGTCGCCCGCGAGACAGTGAGACTGGGACTTGCCGCACGCGGCCAGGCGAAGCTGAAGGTCCGCCAGCCCCTGCGAGCGGCGGTCGTGGTCGCAACCGGACGCGAGCGAGCCGCGATCGAGCGACTCGACGAGCTCGTCCGCGACGAGCTGAACGTCCGCGAGCTGCGCTTCGTGTCCGAGGCCGACGAGCTCGGGCAGGTCGAGATCAAGCCGAACTACCGCAGCCTGGGCCCACGCTTCGGCAGCCAGATGCCGACGGTGGCCGCGGCCGTGGCCGCCCTGGAGCCGGCGCACGTCGCCGCCTCGCTGCGCGCTGGGCGAACCGTGGTGATCACGGTGGGCGGCCAGGATCACGAGCTCGACGCCGAGGACCTGCTCGTGACGATGAAGCCGCTCGAGGGTTACCAGCTCGAGCGCGAGGGTTCGCACGCGGTGGCGCTCGAGGTCGCGATCGACGACGACCTCCGCAGCGAGGGCTGGGCGCGAGAGATCGTGCACGCCGTGCAGGCGGCACGACGCGACGGCGGACTCGAGATCTCCGACCGGATCGTGCTGACCCTGGACGGAGACCCGGAGCTGCTCGCGGCGGCGCGCGGACACCAAGCGCACGTCGCCGCCGAGACGCTCGCGGTGGAAGTGCGCCACGCCACGCTCGAGGGCGTCGAGCCGGTGGTCATCGACGGCCGCAAGCTGCGGGTCAGTGTGGAGCGGGCGTCCTAGCAGCCCGCTCCGGTGGGCGACGCCGCGCCGGCGCCGCGCCAGGCTACGCCAGCGCCGGCTCCAGCTGCTCCTCGAGCTTCTTCTTCGGGTACGCGCCGATCACCTTGGCGGCGACCTGGCCGTGGCGGAACAGGAGCAACGTCGGAATCGACAGGACGTCATACGCGATCGACGTCTCCTGGTTCTCGTCGATATTCAGCTTGACGACCTTCAGCTCCTCGCCACGCTCCTTGGCGATCTCCTCGACCACCGGAGCGACCCTACGACACGGACCGCACCACGGCGCCCAGAAGTCGACCAGGACCGGAACGTCGGATTCGATCACTTCGGCCTGAAAGTTGTTGTCGGTCACTTCTGTGACGGTGCCTGCCATGTGGGCTCCCTTGGGGTCGGCGTTACTTCAAAAAGTATAGCGGTTCGCTAAGAGGACGTCCCCCACCCGGCACAGGGCTTGGTTCGCTTAGCGGACGTCCCCCACCCGGCACAGGGCTTGGTTCGCTTAGCGGACGTCCCCCACCCGGCACAGGGCTTTCGTGGCCAGGGCTCACGCGGGGTCGTGGGCGCGTACGCAATTGTGCCGGGTGCGGGACCGCCCGCACGCTTCGAGCGTTACGAGCCAGGGACCAGCGCGAGATCTGACATGGGATCTCCTTCCGGTCAGGAGGGTGCGCCGGCAACGTGGTCGGCGCGGGTGGGCGAGGATCGCGCCGAGATCGCGCCGCACCGCCTCGGCGGTGCTCATCCGGATCGCGTAGCCGTTGCGAAGCCACTGCTCGGTGGCCGCCGAGAGCCTCAGCAGGTCGCTCTTCCCTTGCCGGCGGATCGCCTGCACCTGCCGGTCACTGGGGCCGATCGGGCAGCACCACGGACTCGAGCGCCGTGTAGAGGTAGGCGCCGATCCCGCTGCGACTCCGGCGCGCTTGCGCGCGTCCGAGTAGAGCGCTTTGAGCCCCGCGAACGAGCCGGCGTCCATGTCACCGATGTCCTCGTAGACCGCCTCGATATCGGGAGCGGCCTCGAGGACGGGGAGGGTGCTGATCAGCCGGCAGGCCAGGTAGAGCTTCTTGGTCATCGCCCGAAAGCCGAGCGCGCCGGGCGCGAAGGGCCGGCGGAACAGCTCGATCGCGTCCGCGTGCGTCTCCGCGGGGGGAGTCGTGTCATCGATCTTTTCTGAAGACATGCGTAGTTCGCCCAAGTTGGGTTCGGTTTGAGCGCTCGGCGCTGCCACGCGTGGTCGGCGCCCGAAACGCAGGTGCTTCGTGTGGTGCGAGGGCTAGGCGAGCGGTTCGAGCATCTCGCGAAGCTGTGCGTCGTCGCCTCGGTGGCTGGCGCGGCGGCGTCGATGTTGCGTTCGCGATCGAGTCGCTGCCAGACGAGCGTGTAGCCAGCGTCGCGGGCGAGCCGGCCGAGGAATGCGCGCCACGTGCGCCCCGTTACCCTCGCGGAACGGGTGCGCCGAATTTTCGCGCGTTAGCGCAAGCCAGAGGTTCTCGCTCCGCCGGGCGATAGCACCAGTGAGATGAGATCGTGGCTGATGCTGCCCGGCGCGGCCAATCTGCACGACGATCTTGTCGCGATTTCGTGCGCGTCGGATTCGCTCTGCGTCGCGGTTGACGCGAACCGGGGGCGGGTGCTGAGCTCGGCCCGTCCGGCTGGTGGATTGCGGGCGTGGAAGGCGGTGACGATCGACCCCGAGTCACTTGGCGCGTCCCTTGTGTGTGTGTCGTGCCCCTCGCGGACGTTCTGTCTCGCGGCTGACCAGTACGGCGACGTGTTCAGGTCTTCGCGGCCGACCGGTGGCCGGCACGCTTGGCGGGCAACCGACTTGAGCGGCCTTCTCCCCGCGTACCAAGGCCTCGAGTCCGTGGCTGCCGTGTCCTGCTCGTCGTCATCGATGTGCGTCGTCGATGGTGCGGCGGGTGAGGTCATCAGCTCTCGCCACCCGGGTCGTGGCCGGCGGGCGTGGGGGGTGGTGTCGATCGGGGAGACGATGACGTCGCTGTGCGTCGCCGTCGACGACGCCGGAAACCTCGTCACCTCAACCACGCCATGGAACCGGCGACGAGCGTGGAGGGTGACCCGACTCGACCCCCCATACTCCGACCCACCGGCCTCCTACACATATCCCCTGCTCGACGTGTCGTGCCCTTCGCTGTCGCTGTGTGTCGCGATCGACGGCGCCGGTGACATGTTCGCGTCAAAGTACCCTGCTGGTGGCGCGGCCGAGTGGAAGCGGACCACGCTGTCGGGGGATCGTGGGTCGCCTGACTTCGCCGACGCCTACGGTGTGGTCTCGTGCGTGTCGAGAGCATTGTGCGTAGCGGTCGGCACGGGCGCTGCAGAGGTCTCCACCGATCCCACCGCGAGATCTCCTCATTGGGCTACACGAGACATCGACCCGGACGGCGGATCGACCGACGGCTCGAATCCCATGACGGATGTCTCCTGCCCGACCGTGGCGCTGTGCGTCGCGGTCGACTCCGACTTCAACGTCCTGACCTCGACCACTCCCGCCCTCGCTTCACCGCCATGGATTTTCTCGTATCTGTATTACGGCGAGGGCAACGCCACGTACGTCTCGTGCCCGTCGGTAACGCTGTGCGTCGCCGTTGACAATGTCGTTGAGCTGTTCACCACGACCACCCCGGCGAGCCCGCCGACCGAGCCACAAGACGGCGCGACGAACTGGAACCTCACTACCGGCGCCACTCCGAACGACCCCACGGCGATCACATGCCGCTCAACCTCCCTGTGCGTCGTCGTGGGCGACGGAGCGCTAACGACCTCGACCAACCCAACCGGCGGCGCCCAAGCCTGGACCTACACCCGCGTCCACGACCCGCATCCCCTCACCGACGTCTCGTGCGGGTCGACATCGCGATGCATCGCCGTCGACGACGCCGGAAACATCCTCCTCGGCACGCGGCGAGCCAGCAGCGCGCACTGACGGCCCGCCCGCCCGCCCGACAACCCAAGACAGACCCGCGATCATCGCTCCCACCGGCCGACCGAGCGGCCGTCGCCGCGGAGTCAGCCCACGCCCCGACGGAAACGAGCGGGAACCGTCTCTTTGGACATCCGCGTGACTTGCGCTCATCGCGGTCTGAGTGGCACGTGGCTCGGGCGAGCCAGAACGGCAGCGAACCCCTCAACGCTCGAAAGATGATCGCGACTATCGCACGTGGAGTCACGGTCGCGGATACCCCATCCGGCAAGCGTAGTCCGACTACGGCCACCGCACGGATACCGCCCAAAGCCCGCCTCCGTCTCCGCCCGGCGCGACGCGGCGTGTCCACGCGGGAGGACAAGCGAGCGACGCGCCGCGGCCGCGCGTAAAGCGCAAGCGACGGCGCGACCGCGCGGACGGCGGCGGATGCCGCTCGTCTCACGGACCGGCACGATCGCAATTGGGCGAATGGGGAAGCGAGCCTCGTCGGCGTGCTGACGCAAAACCAGAAGTTGGTGAGCGACGAGCGCATCGTGGTCCTCGTCCCGGTCGGCGCGGCCGCGAGGCGCCACGAGCGCCTCTCTACGTGTGGCACATCGGTGACCGGATTACGCCTGAATGGGTCATGTCCAGGGCGCCGCTGCTTTGCTGGGCGATGAGGAATGCCCTGCGGTTAGGATCTCGCGCATGGCTTTCGGCCTTAGCGACGTGTGAGCCTGATGTCGGGGCTGCTCACGACGGGCGCTCGCACGTTCTTTGGGGTGCCGTCAGTGGTGGAGCTGGCCAATGTGACGGCACAGGTGGCGTTTCTCGGAGTCCCGTTTGACGGTGGCACACCGCAGCCGGGTAACCGGACTGGTCAGAAGCTCGGGCCTGCGGCTGCCCGGCACGCGTCGTGGGAGCAGTTCACGTACGGCGAGTCGCTGGAGGAAGGCGCGGCGGGTTGGTATGACATCGAGACTGACCGTGATCGCCTGCGCGGAGTGACGATGGTCGATGTTGGCGACGTCGTGATCCAGGGAGCGGACGATCACGGTAATTTCGCTCGGATGCGTGAGGCGGCAAACCGGATCGTCGGGCATGGCTGTGTCTTGGTTGCGGTCGGCGGGGATCACTCGATTAGCTTCCCGCTCGCAGCTGGGGTGGCGGCTCACCGTCGAGTCGAGATGGTCCACGTTGACGCGCACGCCGACTTCTGGGATGAGCTGGACGGCTCCCGTCTCACCGGAGCGAGCCAGTTGCGGCGGATCGCCGAGCTCCCGGACATCCTCGGGGTGACCGCGCTTGGCCTCCGCAACGTGGAACGCGAAGAAGTCGACGCCATGCGCGAGCTCGGGGTGAGGTTCGCCACTACGCTCGATCTCGTCGATCGAGGTCCCGAAGCGGTCGTGAGCGAGCTCGTGCCGGAGTGTGACGCGATCTATCTGTCGATCGACCTCGATGTACTTGAGCTCGGCCTTGTGCCCGGCACGACCCTGCCGGAGCCCGGCGGGCTGAGCTACCGCGAGCTACGAGCAACGCTTGCGGCTGTAGCACGCCGCGGCCGGGTTGTGGCTTTCGACATCGCCGAGCTGAACCCGCCGGCGGACAGCTCCGGAGCAACTGCACGATTGGCCACGTGGTTGATCACGCACCTTCTCAGCGAGCTGTTCGACTAACGCAGCCCGGATCGACCGCGACCTCCACCTACCAGCGAAAAGCACATAAACGGCGATAGGGCGCGAATGGGGCCTCGGCCACCCCGTCGGCTTACGCACGCTTGCCGTTGGTCGATCGCAAGCCTGCTGCTCAGCGCCCAAACCAGCCACCCCGGCCTTAGCCGATGTCCTGCAAACGGCGACCGCTGTCGGACACGATGGCTCATGGGAGCGGGTACCGTCTGGTGACCGCTCCGTTCTTCGCCGAGAAGTGCTCTGGGAGCGGCGGGTCTGCGGCGCGCCGACCGCGGGCCCGCCGTCCGGTTCGATTATGGCCGGAGGACTGCGCTCGCCGGAATCACCGGCGGACCCGGTGATGGACCGTGTCGACGATCTCTCGCGTGTCGATTCCTTGGAGGTAGATCGACGTAATCCCAAGGTGGGCATGCCCGAGCTGCCTCTGAATAATCGGCAACGGGATCCCTTCGTGGGCCATCTCGATCGCATGAGCATGCCGGAGCTGGTGCGGCGCAAACCGCCGCCGCACCCCAGCCTGCGCCGCGAGTTGGCGAAGCTCACCACGCGCGGCGGTAGCTGACCATCCCCGGCCGCGGGTCGGTCCGGCGAGGATGCAGAACAGCGGGCCGATCGGGAGCTCGATGCGGTGCTCGGTCCAGCGCGCAACGTGCTCCCATGCCCAGTCATCCATCCCGACCGTCCTGCGCTTTCCGCCCTTCCCAACACGAACCAGCACGGACCCTGTCTTCGGATCCAGATCGGACTCGGTGAGCGCGAGCGCTTCGCTGATCCGCAGTCCGGCGCGCCACAGGATCGCGATCAGCCCACGCGTCCTGTCCGCATACGACCCCGGTCCGGCTTGGCGCATAACGAGGATGATCTCCTCGACCATCGGCGGATCGGCCGGGTAACGCTGTCCCTTGTTCGGCGGGGCGCAGCCCGCCCAGTGACCTGGCGTCGCTGCCGGGGATCGCATACGACCGGTGACGTCCACGAGTCTTGACTCGGACATGATGTCCTCCCTTTTTGGGTCGGCCCGGTCAGCGGCGGCGCCCACCACACCGGGCGCTTGCATGAGGACCAAGCTTCTCACCGCCGCGGCTGTTTCGGTGATCGGGGCGGGTACTCTCTGCTCATGACTTTCACGCGGATCACCGTTCGCGCTGACCAGATGGACGGCGTCCCGTGTATCCGAGGCTTGCGGATCGCGGTCGCGACGGTCGTCGGGATGATCGCCGAGGGGATGACGGCCGACGAGGTCCTTGACGCCTATCCGGACCTCGAGCTCGGCGATGTGCAGGAAGCGCTCCACTACGCGGCCCAGGCCGTCCGTGAGCGCGAGCTACCGCTCGCCGGGTGAGGTTCCCGATCGACCAGGCGCTCTCGCCGGCAGTCGCGATCGAGCTCAACCGCGCCGGTCACGACGCCGTCCACGTCCGCGACCTCGGCATGCAGGCCGCGTCCGACGACGAGATCTTCGACCGCGCCGCCCAGGATGACCGCGTCGTGGTCTCGGCCGACACCGACTTCGGCACCCTCCTCGCGATCCGCAAGCAGACCTCGCCGTCAGTGATCCTGTTCCGACACGGCAGTCAACACCGGCCAGCCGATCAGGCCGCTCTGCTGAAGGCCAACCTGCCGCAGATCCTCGGCGCCCCTCGAGGCCGGGAGCATCGTCGTCATCCAGCCCGACCGCATACGAATCAGAGCACTGCCCCTGCTCCCATAGCCGGCCCCCTCCCGACGCTACCGCTGGACGCCTCTTCCGGTCACGCTTGCGCGATGAGCGCTTCGCTCCGCGAGCGGGAATGCGCTCGTGGGAGCGGCGATCGCAATTCGTGGCGAAGGGATGGCCCACTCACGGCAGCCCGTGTTATCACTTCGTCGCCGATGCGCTCGTCCGCCGAGGCCCGGTCTGGACGATCGCTCTTGAGAAATGCGATCGTGTCCCGGCCCAGGGAGCCGACCGTTAGGTCTACCCGCACCGTCCGGGGATGCGTGCGGGCCGCAACATGCCGACGACACCGCCGATGCGGCCGCTTCCGAAATGGCAGAGATCGTTGCGTCCCGGCTTCACCAGCCTCATTGTGCGCCGCGTACTCGCCGCAATCAACCCAAAGGACCATGTCACCGGATCCGGGGCGCGGAGTCGCCTCCTTGCTTCGAGTACCGCTCCTCACAGCCGCGATGCGATCTGGCACACCTCGAGGAGAAAGTGTGGAATCTCGCCATGGTCCTCAAAGCTCACAGGAACGAGGCCAGCTTCGCGAAGCTCACCCGCCTTATCTGCATCGTGCTTTCCGAGGACGAACCCGAGCGGGCGTTCGACAGTCTTGCGCGCGCGGCGAAGCGAGACCTTGATGTCGATATCAGCCATGCTCGTGCCGATGGCTAAGACCACCTTTGACTGCAGCCGGTTGAGCAGGAGCGCTTCCCATGGATAGTCCGCGTTCTTTGCGAGACGCTCTTCCAATTCCTGTTGAGACAGAACGATCCACGAGGACGAGGTGTATCGGCTGCGGTCGAGCGGTACGAAGCCGTGAAGGTGGAACACGTGGACATCGACGTCGCCGCGCAGAGTCATGGGTAGTTCCGCGACGACCTCCGAGCTAAAGCCGTGAAGGTCTAGGTACCACTCCAGGATGTCGTCAAAGTTCAACGTGAACACCTCGCCCGCAGATCCGCGAGCCGAAGCCATCATCATGGCCCCGAGCGCCGAAAGCAGCGGATAGCCGAATGCGTCGAACGTGTGCTGCGGAGATTCTTCTGCAGCCGCTGGCCCATACAAGGCATTCCTCACGGTGTCGATCATTTCCTCTCGGCTGAGGTCGTGAGCGCGCCGGAGTCGATCGATCGCCTGCATTAGGTCTGCCGATGAAGTGATGTTCGAGTACTGGTCATCCTCACCGTATTGCTCGGCGCACCGCTTGACGAGATCGCTCCATCCCGGGAGGCCCAAGTCCGCGCTTGCGCCGGCTCCCAACAGCAGCACGAGCTGCCGGGCGTGGAGAAGGTGAGCGAGCAAACGCTTTGCCCGGTCAACATCCGACAGTTGCTCCGGGGTGTAGTAGGACCACGCTATCTCGCGATGAGTCACCGTGCAACCGAGGCCTACGAGAAGCCGTCTTCCGAGACGATGCGCTTGGTCGGCAGATCGTGCGTGAACCCAAGATATCCGTCAGACCCGAGCGACGCTAGGGCGTGTGCTGCGACCCCAAAGGCTCGGTCGTTCGCCTGGTGCCACCAGCAATTGCCGTGTCGGTCCAAATGGAGCCGAAGAGGCCGCCGACCTTCCCGCGGCATCTCCAAACGGACCGCATACGGCCGAGTCACAGGGGCGAGAGTCGCTCTCAGCGACGAGATGAGGGGGCTCTTTCCAGTGAGCGCCACCTTCTCAACGTCGACGCCGCTCGGAATCTGCAGCGTGATCTGCGTCGCCTTATACGCAGTTGAGCTTGTGCCAAGAGCGTGAAACAGAGCGTCGAGACGCGGAACCGCGTACTGCGGCCGCGGATGATCCAATAGGTCCTCGAGGGTCGCGCACCACGCGCCTACTACGCGGATGTGGGGCGAAGCGAACACAAATCTCGGCGTTGCCGCCGAGTCGGCCGACGCGATCGCTGCGATGAGACAGCGGTGCCTGTAGCGGCCGTCGCCGCGTTGCTGTCGGGCGGACTTCCTCAGCGTTGAGCCGTAGGGGTAGTGATTCTGCCGGCTAAGCCAGTCCACCCGCCAAGCCGTGTGGCCTTCGTCATCCAGCGTGGGCCTCGCGCGCACGGGCTCAATGCCGTCCACCCGAGTTCTGAGATCATCAAACGACCGGAGAGTCTGATGCGACACTACAACGGCTGAATATCGTCGTCCATCGAACGAAAAGCTGGTCTCGTCAGCCATGTACGCTCACCACACCTTCCTCATCGGGTCGACTAGCAAGAGTAACTGCCAAAGGCTCGGAAACTCGAGCTCCGGACCGGCGTTGATCGTTTCGTGCTCGAACCGGTCGCTCAAGAACGCCAACGGGCTCTCGATCGAGGAGTCGGGGTATTCCCCTGGCTCGAAGACATACTGCCGGCCGTCCTGAGGTTCCAGCGAGGTCAGGTCGTCCGCTCTCAGCGCTGTCGCAACCTTGGGGTCGAAGAAGAACACTCGAGCAAAGCGGGCGATGTAGTAAGCCTGCGTGAACTCGAGCTCCAGCCGCCTCTGTCCTAAGTCGCTTGCGAGATAGTCAACCGCCTGCGCCACCACGGGCGAGTCGAACCTTGCGGCCAGGTCGCTGAGACTATCCGTAGCTAGCGGAAATACCGCCTTGAAAGCCTCGCCGGCGTCCCGCTTTGGCAAGACTGAGTCCGACGCTAGCGCGCAGAGGCTTCGGAGGAGGTAGTCATGAATTCGCTCGGTGACCGACGGCACCGTCGACCACGATTGCCAAATTGCCGCAAGGTACGTGGCGGCGTCGCCGTGGAACGTGTACAAGAAGTCGAGGACGTGTACGACGACTTCCTGAAAGTAGCGGAGTTCGTCTGCGAGCGTGTCCTGAATCTCGGTAGCGGTCGGGTGAGGAATGAACCCTTCCTCGTCGAGATGATTGATGCCCGTGCCGACTGCGGCCGATGCGGACCGTGCCGCACCGTAGTGCTGCATCGCCAGAACCAAAGCAACCTGCATCGACTCCAGTGCGTTAGTCGGCTTCTCGCCGGCGAACAGTTCGCTCAGGCGGTCCCAGTCGGTATCGCGCGGGTAGATCACTGAAGTGATCTGACGGACTTGTGAATGGAAGAACTCGTGGGTGACCGTCAGCAAGTGCCATTCACGACTTGATGACGCATGGAGCGATTGCCAGCTCGCGCCGAGTGTGTACTCGGTCTCGTGAAAGCCGAACCGCGAACTGAAGTGGAGGAGATGCGGAGCCGGTGTCCGTCCGGCGGCTGAGGGTAGGTCAGCCAACTTCGCCGGAGCGTTGTCCCACAAGGTGTAGTCGAGGGTCGCCCAGTTGAGAAAAGGATCGAAAGGGGCAAGCTTGTGTGCGTTCTCGGCGAGACGACCGGCGTGGTTGGCCTCCAAAAAGCAGCGTCTGAGGTGGTGGTAGAACGACCAGAGCGCTCGGGTCGCAGCACCGATACCGAGGAGTCCGTACTCGCCGACTGGATACTCGGAACTCAGCAGCGGTGGCACACCGCCTAGCGTCTGAGAGATGACCATGGCCAGCCCAGCGTTTACCTCTAGAACGCGGCTGACGTAGTAATGATGCTGACGCACGTCGTCGACTGTCCAGTCGCTTCCTCCAGCGGGCCTGAATCTGTCGACCAGAAGCGCAACAGCCTCAGCAAGTGCCGTAAAGGCGCCCACGAGTTCGGGCGCATACGTGGCTGCACGGTGCAAGGCTAGGGCCAGGTTGACATTGAGCTGACGCACCTGGCAACCAGCGTCGTACGGAAGGCTCGCTGTCGGGATCGGGACCAGAGGAGTAGATGTGGCGTCGCGGGCATAGCGCTCGATCTCGCGCTCGACAAGCTGTAGCTTGGTCAATGGCCAGAGTTCGAATGCCGTCAGCCGATCTTGCTGTGCCGAAGCGAGATCGCGAAGTTCGTCCACCTGTCCCATCACAATTACGGACGCGAGCCCGTAGCTGATCATTGTCTTCGACTGTAAGTCCCGAGGCAGCTCGTTCTGGATCACGCTGAGGAAGCCAGCTGGGTCTTCGGGAAAGCAAAGGAGCAGTCCCGTAGCGGCGTCGTCGAGCTCGTCGAGCGGTAATTGGAACGCCGGGAACACCGGGCTGACAAGCCCGCCCCGGCTGACCGCGTCAGTAGATGGCCCGATCGTGATCTTGTACGTCTGATCTCCCAGGGGCAGAGCGGACAGGAACTGCCTCACGTCGGGTCTTGGAACCTGACGTCAAGACCCTCGTCCGTCCAGTCGGCTATGAGCCGATTCTTGCGGCCGCTGCCGGCGGTCCTGCGGCGGCGAACGGTCGGCTCAGAATCAGCGCCAGTCCCATCATGCGCCTTGCGACCTGTGTCGTAGGTCGCCCGATGCTGAGGTCGCCCGCCGAAGATCGCGAATTCGCTTTCGATGACGCGGAGCGTTGGATCTTCGGTAGACACGGCGGCTAGGAATCGGTGCAGGTGAAGTTGGCGCGCGGGATAACCTGGCCCGGAAGACCGCGCGATGCTAACACGATCCTCGTCATTGCAGCGCCCGCCAGGGTCCCCTAAGTCCACGGACGCCGCCAATTTGGGCCCATTGATTCGACCCGTGGCGGCTACGCCGTCCCGGATCGGGCCGGAGCCTAGTGTAGACGGTCGACCCCTGCGTCCGGTACACGCCGCTGGCACGCCCCCGTCGCGCCTGCGGCCGGGTTCGGCCTACGGGCCTATGAGCGCTTCGCTTCCCGTCGACCGTTCGATCGGGCGAGTCCTCTGCCATGAAAGGACTCGCCGGACCGGCCAGCGTCCGGGCCATCCCTATGGCGACGAACTGCCTCCCCACGTGGAGCGTGATCGCTCGGCTCACCGCGATCGCATTCGCTGCCCGCGAGCCCGCCGAGCGGACTCCCTGCTCCTGGCGAACAGCGCGTCTCTCGTGGGTCCGGCCGTGGAGACCTGCCTTCGTGTTGACGCGTGCCTCTGCCGCTGTCTCGTGTTAGCCCGGAGCGGAAGCGACGCGCTGGCCGGTGCGTATCACTGTGGCTCAGGCAGCGCGACTCCGTAGAGCATGCGACGCGTTCTGTCGCTCGTGGGGGCGTTGGCCACGCGCGGCTGGATGACGGCGGCGAGGTCTTGGAGGAACTCGTTGTACTCGCCGTCGCTGAGCCACATGGCAGCGAGGCGGTAGCCGGCGCCGTCTTTGATGGGATTGGTGGGCTTGGTTGCGATGTATCGATCGAAGTCTTGAAGAGCGCCTGCGATGAATGCCATGAAGGCGTGGGTGTGCTCTTCGGCGCTCATTGCCGCGATCTCGTCGGGGTGCATCTGTGCGGCGGCTGATCGCAACGTGTAGGTGCGTTCGACGGCACCACGGATCCGCTGCTCGGCCACGACCTGCAGGACTCCCTCTTTGAGTAGGCGGGCGATGTGCCGGTAGAGGCTCGCGACCGGAACGTCGCTGAGTTCCTCAGCCAGTTGGCTGGTCGTCAATGCCCGGTCGCCTAGGAACGCCTTGACGATGCGCAGGCGGATCGGATGTAGGAGCAAGTCGGCGCTAGCCATGCGGGCAGTCTACCCCGAACGCTCCCAAAACTGATACCGTTCGCATACATGATAATAAAGGAGGTAGCAGGATGGCTGATTTACGCATTGACGGCGCCGCAGTGCGCCTAATCCTGACGGCAGCGGAAAGAGTGGAGGGAGTTCACGGCGATCTGACCGCCCCAATCGCGGCCATCCGTGACGTCGAGGTGCTCGACGACGCACACAAGGCCGCTGGAATTCGGGCCGGGATCAAGGTCGGGACCCGGATCCCGGGCGTTCTGGAAGTCGGACGGGTCGTCGGGCTGGACACACAGCGATTTGTTGCCGTGCACCATGACACCCCACGCGGGATCCGCGTTCGCTTCGAAGGCACAGACGGATTCGACGAGTGGATCGTCGGCTCCGACAGTCCCGAAGAGGTCGCGTCTCAGCTGGAAGCCGCACGCAACAGAGAGCGACCGGAGATCGCAGACCCATCCACCGACCTGCCTGCGCACGACTAGCGATTGATTAGAGGCACCAATGACACACACGGAAACCCAGGATCAACGCCCATGGTGGCGGTCAGCAAAAGCAACCGGCCTCATCGCCATCAGCCTTGCCACCGTCGCTCTGGCCGAACGCGACATTCACCACCGCGAAACCAATGAGATCCGAGGCAGCAAACTCCTATGGCGCCTAGCCAGCCTCAACGCGCTCGGTGCACTCGCTTACCTCAAATGGGGCAGAACCGACCCGACAGCCAACCGGTGATCAGACCGACATCTCCAAGCCCTACCCGCGATAGGTAACGGGTCGCGTCTCTTTGGTGCTGTAAATTCGGTTCCCGGTGGTGGTTAGTTTAGGCGGCTGTCACCTCCTCGGGGATGGTGTGCTCGTTTCCTTGGTATCGCGCTCGTTTGAGGCGTTGGC
>Ga0302326_10009583_pt1 | contig 21105 bp, 19 predicted proteins | sample Palsa_T0_3_FD_202264 | JGI IMG/M metagenome (GOLD analysis project Ga0302326, IMG submission 202264) | Peat permafrost microbial communities from Stordalen Mire near Abisko, Sweden - Palsa_T0_3 | ecosystem: Environmental > Terrestrial > Soil > Palsa > Peat permafrost | place: Sweden: Abisko... | reverse complement strand
GCGCGATCGCCCCCGTCGCGGAGCTCGTCGACCGGGCCAAGGCTGTCGGCGCGTTGACCGTGCTGGACGCCTGCCAGTCGGTGCCCCATCAGCCGGTCGACTTCCACGCGCTCGACGTCGATTTCGCTGCGTTCTCCGGGCATAAGATGCTGGGCCCCAACGGAATCGGTGTGCTCTATGGCCGCAGCGAGCTGCTCAACGCGATGCCGCCGTTCATCACCGGCGGCTCGATGATCGAGACGGTGACCATGGAAGCCACCACGTACGCCGCACCGCCCCAGCGTTTCGAAGCCGGCACCCCGATGACCTCCCAGGTCGTGGGATTGGCTGCAGCGGCCCGCTATCTGAGTGCCCTCGGCATGGACGCCGTCGACGCCCACGAGCGTGAGCTGGTGGCCGCCGCGATCGAGGGCTTGTCCGGCATCGACGGGGTTCGTATCGTCGGTCCCACCGGCATGGAAAACCGCGGCTCGCCAGTGTCTTTCGTGGTCGACGGCGTGCACGCGCACGATATCGGTCAGGTGCTCGATGACGACGGTGTCGCGGTCCGGGTCGGTCATCACTGCGCGCTGCCACTGCACCGCCGCTTCGATGTCGCTGCCACGGCGCGTGCGTCGTTCGCGGTCTACAACACCCAGGACGAGGTCGACCGGCTGGTCGCCGGCGTTCGTCATGCCATCGAGTTCTTCGGCGGGGAGTGACGCTGTCGTGCGCCTCGAGCAGATCTACCAGGATGTGATCCTCGATCACTACAAGCATCCGCAGCACCGCGGCCTGCGTGAGCCATTCGGCGCGGAAGTTTATCACAAGAACCCGGTATGCGGCGACGAGATCACGCTGCGGGTGGCGCTCTCGGATGACGGCGAGGAGATCGCCGACGTCTCCTACGACGGCCAAGGGTGTTCGATCAGCCAAGCGGCCACCTCGGTGCTCACCGAACAGGTGATCGGGCAGAGCGTCGGGCACGCGTTGAAGACGGTCACCGCGTTCACCGAGATGGTGTCTTCGCGCGGGAACATCGCCGGCGACGAGGACGTGATAGGTGACGGCATCGCGTTCGCCGGTGTCTCCAAGTACCCGGCGCGGGTCAAATGCGCACTGCTTGGCTGGATGGCTTTCAAGGATGCGCTGGCTCAAGCTTCACATGACGTCGAGGAGGTCACAGGATGAGTGAGATCGCAACGCCGGACAACGAACTGCTGGGCGACATCGAGGAGGCCATGCGCGATGTCGTCGACCCCGAACTGGGCATCAACGTCGTCGACCTCGGACTGGTCTACGGCGTGAACACTGAAGAAGCGGAGGAGGGCACCGTCGCGCTGATCGACATGACGCTGACGTCGCCGGCCTGCCCGCTGACCGATGTCATCGAAGACCAGTCGCGCAACGCCTTGATCGGCGCCGGTCTGGTCGACGAACTACGGATCAACTGGGTGTGGAATCCGCCGTGGGGCCCGGACAAGATCACCGACGACGGCCGCGATCAGCTCCGCGCGCTGGGGTTCACCGTCTGAACTGCTGTAAACGTCCTGTTAAGGACGCGGTCTTTGTTGGCTAAAAGTCGCGCGAGCGCAGCATTGCCCGCAAAATTGTAAAGACCGGACTGAAAGGATTCGCCCTGTGACGAAGAAACTGATGATCGCTGCGGCCTGCGCGGCTATAGCGCTGTCGGGCAGCGGCATCGCTCAAGCAGACCCCGCACCCGCACCCGCACCCGGACCTCAACCGAATGGGCCGAAGTGCTGGGTAGACAACGACGACGGGCATCGGCAGTTGACGCCCTGCGGCTGGGCGTATTCGGACAAATCGGGCTGGTACCAGGTTCCCTGGGGCTTCCAGGGGATGTGATCGGTCGGCAGCCCGTCTGAACGCGAACGCAACCAAGGCTGTACGGAAAAATAGTGTTCATCTATGCAAGGTGTGAATCCGGCCAGCCTTGGTTACGATCGTGTCCGTGACGGATGCCACGAAGGCCCGAGGGTCGAAGAAACATAAAAACGGCGCGGCACCGCACGTCATCGTGATGTTCGGGGCCACGGGTGATTTAGCTCGGCGCAAACTGTTGCCCGGCCTGCTTCATCTGTCCTGCTCGCACCTCGCTCCCGAGATACGGATCATCGGGACGTCGCTCGACGAACTCGACAACGATTCTTTCCGCAAGCTGGCCGCCAAGGCCTTCGACGAGTTCTCCCACCACAAGGTCTCCAAAGACCTGGCGGACGAATTCATCGCGAATCTGACCTTCGTGCAACAGCAAGAGGGCCCGGAGGCGCTGGCAAAAGCAGTCGCAGAGCAGCGCGACGTCCTCGGTGGCGACGCCGGTCTCTTGCACTACCTGAGCGTGCCGCCGTCGGCGGTGATGCCCGTGATGGAGATGCTGCACAAAGCGGACTTGGTGGAGCACTCCCGGGTCATCATGGAGAAGCCGTTCGGCGTCGACTTCGCCAGTGCGCGGAAGCTGAACAAAGACATTCACGAGCGGTTCGAGGAAGAGCAGATCTTCCGGATCGACCATTTCCTGGGCAAGGAAGCGGCCCAGAACATTCTGGCTTTCCGATTCGCCAACGGGCTGTTCGAGCCGATCTGGAACCGGAATTTCATCGACCACATCCAGATCGACGTGCCGGAGCGGCTCACCTGTGAGAACCGCGCCCAGTTCTACGAATCCGTGGGCGCGTTCAAGGACATGGTGGTCACCCACCTGTTCCAGATTTTGGCGTTTGTCGCGATGGAACCCCCCACCGAGCTGGCATCCGACGCGATCAGCAGCGAGAAGAACAAGGTCTTCCGCTCGATGCGGCCGCTTGATCCAAGCCACGTCGTGCGTGGGCAATACCGCGGCTACCGCGAGGAGCCTGGGGTGTCCCCGGAATCCGACACCGAGACGTTCGTGGCGCTCAAATGCGAGATCGACAACTGGCGCTGGGCAGGTGTCCCGTTCTTCCTGCGCACGGGCAAAGGTCTGGCAGAGGGACAACGCATCATCTCGATCGCATTCCACGAGCCGCCGAGGAGCATGTTCCCGGCCGGATCCGGCGTGGGGCAAAAGGGTCCGGATCACCTGACGTTCGACCTTGCCGACATATCGAAAATGTCGCTGTCGTTTTACGGCAAGCGGCCGGGGCCGGGAATGAAGTTGGACAAGCTCAGTCTGCAGTTCACCATGGAAGAGTCCGGCCACGCCGACGACGTGCTCGAGGCCTACGAGCGTCTCATTCTCGACGCGATGCGTGGCGACCGCACGCTGTACAACACCGCGGAGGGAATCGAACGGCTCTGGGAGGTCTCGGCGCCGTTGCTCGAGGATCAGCCACCGGTACGCAGTTACGACATCGATTCATGGGGACCCAACGCGGTCCATCCGCTGATCGCCCCACGCTCATGGCGGTTGCCATTCGAACGAGCCTGGCGCGGCAAGAAGTAACTTCCTCACCGCGCCAGGGTCGCTCAGGACTGCCTCTGTCGTATTAGTGCCGGTGGTGGTGCTCGCCGCCCAGCTCCGGGCACTGGCCGTTGTCGGCCTGCTGGACGGTGATCGCCGTAGCCTGCAGTGCACCGCCGCCGTCCTTGCTGCCATGCGCCACAATGCATTTGCCTTGCGCGATCGCCTGGGCATCGGTGGCCGTTTTCTTCGTGTACTTGGTCGTGTCGGTGACCGTCACGGTGATTTGCGACGCGTTGCCGCTCAGGTCAGTGCTATCCACGGTGATCGTGTTGCCCGCGACGGAGGCCACCTGGCCACTCGTCTGATGATGCCGGGCCGGAGCCCCGGGCGGAGGGGTCTCGGCGCCGGCCGGCTGCTTGGGCTCGGAGCATTTGCCGTCGACGGCGCTGCTGATCCGTACCGATCGTGCGGTGATCGCATTGCCGCCGGGGGAGTCGCTGTGGCGGTCGGGGTGCACGCTGACGCAGCTGCCGGAGGTGACGTCGGTCAATTGAGCGGAGGCAAGCTCAGCAACTGTCGTCGACGGCGTGAAGTCGACCGTGGCGGAACCAGCTCGCTGGCTGACCTGGATCGTGCTGCCCGACACCGAGTCGATCAGCCCCTTGACCCAGTCCTTGCCCTCGCTCTTCGCCGACGGTGTCGACGAGGAGGTGGGAGCAGCAGCAGAGCTGGTCGGGCTCGCCGAATTCGGCTTGGCATCGTTCGAGCTGCCGCATGCGGCAAGGGACAGCGCCGTGGCCCCGGTGACCGCGAGAATGGCGAAGCGAGACAGTCGGGCTGTCGAGATGGTGGCGGGCATCGAAGTCCTTTCGATCGTCGGTCGCGGTGTGCAGACCGACTGGCAACGTTTTTCACGATGGGTGCCGCCGCTGAGTGCAGGCTTGTGGCCGATTAAGTGTGCGCTGTGTATAACCGCGACGAAGCGGGTTGTGCTGCGGCGCCACCGAATTAGTGTTGTGCCAAGTTCTGGTTGTGCAGGCCCTGCATTGCCAAGCACAGCTGCGCGTCGGGTGACGACGACCACTGACCCGATCGCCGGGGAACACGGCACCACCACACTGCGTTGAAAAATCCATGACTACCCAAGATCTCACCGCCGCGGAGTTCAACGAAACCGTCAACGGCAACGACGTCGTACTCGTCGACTTCTGGGCGTCCTGGTGCGGCCCGTGTCGGCAGTTCGCTCCGACCTTTGCCGCATCCGCGGACAAGCATCCCGACGTCGTGCACGCCAAGGTGGACACCGAAGCCGAGCAGGAGCTCGCCGCGGCCGCGCAGATCCGTTCCATCCCCACGCTGATGGCCTTCAAGCAGGGCAAATTGGTGTTCAACCAGGCCGGTGCGCTGCCGCCCGCCGCCCTGGAGGACCTGGTGCAGCAGATCAAGAGCTTCGACGTGGACGCGGCGATCACCGCACACGACGACGACCAGGCCTAAGCCTCCCGTCAGGGGGCGGGTTACCGTTCAACGGTGAGTCTGGTCCTCGTCGAACGCCCACGTCCCCAGGTCGCGCTGATCACCCTCAACCGGCCGGAGCGGATGAACTCCATGGCGTTCGACGTCATGGTGCCGCTCAAAGAGGCGCTGGAGAGCGTCACCTACGACAACTCGGTGCGCGTGGTGGTCTTGACCGGGGCCGGAGGGGGCTTCTCCTCAGGCGCCGACCACAAGTCGGCCGGTGACGTTCCGCACATCCAGGGCCTGACCCGGCCCAGCTACGCACTGCGTTCGATGCAGATCCTCGACGACGTCATCCTCGCGTTGCGACGGATGCACCAGCCCGTGATCGCCGCGGTCAACGGCGCCGCCATCGGCGGAGGGCTCTGCCTGGCGTTGGCCGCCGACATCCGCGTCGCCGCCAGTGGAGCGTATTTCCGGGCTGCGGGCATCAACAATGGGCTGACCGCCAGTGAACTGGGCTTGAGCTACCTGTTGCCGCGGGCCATCGGCTCGTCACGGGCATTCGAGATCATGTTGACCGGGCGTGATATCGATGCCGACGAAGCCGAGCGGATCGGGCTGGTGTCCCGGCAAGTCCCGGAAGACCAGCTGTTGGACACCTGCTATGCGATGGCCGAGCGGATCGCGGCGTTCTCGCGGCCGGGTGTCGAGTTGACCAAGCGCACACTGTGGAGTGGACTAGACGCCGCTAGCCTGGAAGGGCACATGCAGGCCGAGGGTCTAGGACAGCTCTTCGTCCGCCTGCTCACCACCAACTTCGAAGAGGCTGTCACCGCGCGCGCCGAACAGCGTCCGCCGGTGTTCACCGACGATAAGTAGCAATAAGGAGAGCGACCGTGATCACGGCTACGGACCTCGAGGTCCGCGCTGGCGCGCGCACGTTGCTCTTCGCCGACGGCCCGGCTCTGCGCGTCCAGCCCGGTGACCGCATCGGTCTGGTCGGGCGCAACGGTGCCGGCAAAACGACCACCATGCGCATCCTTGCCGGCGAGGCGGAGCCGTATGCGGGATCGGTGGTAAGCACCGGCGAGATCGGTTACCTGCCGCAGGATCCGAAAGAGGGCGACCTCGACATGCTCGCCCGCGACCGGGTGCTCTCCGCGCGGGGCTTGGACACCTTGCTCACCGACCTGGAAAAGCAGCAGGCCCTGATGGCCGAAGTCGCCGACGACGCCGCGCGCGATCGCGCGATCCGTCGCTACGGCCAACTCGAGGAACGCTTTTCCGCATTGGGCGGCTACGGCGCCGAGAGCGAAGCGGGCCGCATCTGCGCGAGTCTCGGGCTGCCCGACCGCGTCCTGACCCAGCAGCTGCACACCTTGTCCGGCGGTCAACGCCGTCGCGTCGAACTTGCACGAATTCTGTTCGCCGCCAGTGAAGGAGGAGCCGGTGCTTCTGGTTCTAACACCACGCTCTTACTCGACGAGCCGACCAACCACCTCGATGCCGATTCGCTGACCTGGCTCAGGGATTTCCTGCGCAGCCACACCGGGGGACTGGTCGTCATCAGCCACAACGTCGAGCTGCTGGCAGAGGTCGTCAACCGGGTCTGGTTCCTCGATGCCGTGCGCGGCGAAGTCGACGTCTACAACATGGGCTGGCAGAAATACCTCGACGCCCGAGCCACCGACGAGCAGCGCCGACGCCGGGAACGCAGCAACGCCGAACGCAAGGCCACCGCGCTGCGCGCCCAAGCCGCCAAGCTCGGTGCAAAGGCCACCAAAGCCGTTGCGGCACAGAATATGCTGCGTCGCGCCGACCGGATGATGGCCGCCCTCGACGAAGAACGGGTCGCCGACAAGGTGGCCAGAATCAAGTTCCCCAGCCCGGCGTCGTGCGGACGCACCCCGCTGATGGCTTCCAACCTGACGAAGACCTACGGTTCGTTGGAGATCTTCACTGGAGTGGATCTGGCCATCGACCGCGGCTCGCGAGTGGTGGTGCTCGGACTCAACGGTGCGGGCAAGACGACGCTGCTGCGGCTGCTGGCCGGCGTCGAGCAACCCGACGCCGGGGCGATGGAGCCCGGATACGGTTTGAAAATCGGTTATTTCGCCCAGGAGCACGACACCCTCGACGACGGAGCGACGGTGTGGGAAAACATCCGGCACGCCGCACCCGATACCGGTGAGCAGGATCTGCGCGGGCTGCTCGGAGCGTTCATGTTCAGCGGCCCTCAACTCGAGCAGCCGGCCGGCACCCTGTCCGGCGGCGAGAAGACCCGGCTGGCGCTTGCCGGCCTGGTGGCCTCCACCGCGAACGTGTTGCTGCTCGACGAGCCGACGAACAACCTCGACCCGGCGTCGCGCGAACAGGTGCTCGACGCATTGCGCAGTTATGCCGGAGCGGTGGTGCTGGTCACCCACGATCCGGGTGCCGCCGAGGCGCTCGACCCGCAACGCGTTGTGCTGCTGCCCGATGGAACCGAAGACCATTGGTCCGAGGAATACCGAGACCTCATCGAACTGGCCTGACCCCCCAGACGCGCGTTCTTCCCGCTGTAACACAGGATTTCGTCAAAGCTGCCCGCCAACTGACCTGGCTTCTTACTCTTTGTGCTTGGGGAGTCAGTTCACCTGGGGAGGGGCCGATGAGGAAATCAAAAAAACCGCGCGACCAAGTGCTGCGCGAACTGCGTCACGCCTACGAGGGGGGCGCCAGCATTCGCACCTTGGTCGCCTCGACCGGCAGGTCGTACGGATCGATCCATAGCATGTTGCGCGAATCCGGCACGACGATGCGCAGCCGCGGCGGCCCGAATCACCGCACCCGAGTGGGCTAGCCTCGCGGTCGATTACCGCTGTCGAACCGAACCCTCGACCAGATCGAGGACCGCGGTAAGCAACTGCGGGTCTTCACCGGAGGCCACCTTGGCCACCAACCCGTCGAGCACCAGGTCCAGGTAGCACTGCAGCACATCACTGGGAATGTCGTCGCGCACCCGTCCGGCCTGTTTCTGTCGGCGCAAGCGGTCAATCGTCGCCGCCGTCAGCTCTTCTGACCGGTTCGTCCACTCCTTGTTGAATGCCGGGTCGTGGCGCAACTTCCGGGCGATCTCCAATCTCGTAGCCAGCCAGTCGAACTGGTCGGGCGCCGCCAGCATGTCTCGCATCACCTGGACCAGACCTTCGCGCGACGCGACGTCGGCCATCCGCTCGGCGTCTTCGTGCGCCAACTCGAAGAACAGCGTGTCCTTATCGCGGAAGTGGTGGAAAATCGCACCCCGCGACAAGCCGATCGCCTGCTCGAGGCGGCGCACTGTGGCTCCGTCGTAGCCGAACTCGGCGAAGCAGCCGCGGGCGCCGTCAAGAATCTGACGGCGCCGGGCCTCCAGATGGTCCTGGCTGACCTTGGGCAACTGTGCTGCGCTCCGCTAGGCCTTCAGCATGTTGCGCAACACGTACTGCAAGATGCCGCCGTTCCGGTAGTAGTCGGCTTCACCCGGGGTGTCGATGCGCACCACCGCGTCGAATTCGACTGCTTCATCGCCGCCGCCGCCGGCTTTACTGGCCTTGACATGCACCGTCTTCGGCGTCTTGCCGTTGTTGAGTTCCTCGATCCCGGTGATGTCGAAGACCTCGGTGCCGTCCAGTCCCAAGGACTCCGCCGACTCGCCCTCCGGGAACTGCAGCGGGATCACGCCCATGCCGATCAGGTTGGACCGGTGGATGCGCTCGAACGATTCAGTGATCACCGCGCGAACTCCCAGTAGCGACGTACCCTTGGCCGCCCAGTCTCGCGACGAGCCCGAGCCGTACTCTTTGCCTCCGAGCACCACCAGCGGAATATCCTGTGCCGCATAGTTTTGCGCCGCGTCGTAGATGAATGCCTGCGGGGCGTCATCCTGGGTGAAGTCGCGGGTGTAGCCGCCCGAGACATCGTCGAGCAGTTGGTTTTTGAGCCGGATGTTCGCGAACGTGCCCCGGATCATCACCTCGTGGTTACCGCGCCGCGAACCGAAGGAGTTGTAGTCCTTGCGGTCCACGCCGTGCTCGTCAAGGTATTGCGCGGCAGGCGTTCCCGGCTTGATGCTGCTGGCGGGGGAGATGTGGTCGGTGGTCACCGAGTCGCCGAGCAGAGCGAGCACCCGTGCGCCGGTGATGTCGCCGACCGCCTCCGGCTCGGCGGGCATGCCCTCGAAGTACGGAGGTTTGCGCACATAGGTCGAATCAGAGCCCCACTCAAAGGTGTTGCCGCTCGGGGTCGGCAGGTTGCGCCACCGCTCGTCGCCCTTGAACACGTCGGCGTAGTTGTCGACGAACATCTGCTGGTTGATCGACGAGGCGATGACGTCCGAGACGTCCTTCTGCGACGGCCAGATGTCCTTGAGGAAAACGTCATTGCCGTCGTTGTCGGTGCCCAGGGGGTCGGAATCGAAGTCGAAGTCGAGCGAGCCGGCCAGTGCGTAGGCGACCACCAGTGGCGGCGAGGCCAGGTAGTTCATCTTCACGTCCGGACTGATCCGGCCCTCGAAGTTCCGGTTACCCGACAACACCGCGGTCACGGTGAGGTCGTTGTCGTTGATGGCCTTCGAGATTTCCTCGGGCAGCGGGCCCGAGTTGCCGATGCAGGTGGTGCAGCCGTAACCGACCAGGTAGAAGCCCAGCTTCTCCAGATACGGCCACAACCCGGCCTTGTCGTAGTAGGCGGTGACCACCTGCGAGCCCGGCGCCATCGAGGTTTTCACCCAGGGCTTCGACGTCAGGCCCTTCTCCACGGCGTTGCGGGCCAGCAGCGCCGCGCCAAGCATCACCTCTGGGTTGGAGGTGTTGGTGCAGGACGTGATCGCGGCGATGACGACCGCGCCGTGGTCGAGCACGAATTCGCCACGCTCGTCGGACTTGATCCGTACCGGGTTGGTCACCCGGCCGTTGGCGTTGTTGGCAGCCGAATGCACCGGGGTGTCGGCGTGGTCGTCTGCGTGGCCGTTCGTCGGCTGACCCGGGTCGCTGGCCGGGAACGTCTCGTCGATCGTCTCGTCGAGTTTGGAGTAGTCCTTCTCGCCGGAGCCGTCGCCGACGTAGTCGGGGATCTGCTTGCGGAAGGTGGATTTGGCTTCCGACAACATGATTCGGTCCTGAGGCCGCTTCGGTCCGGCGATGGACGGCACCACCTCGGACAAGTCGAGCTCGAGGTATTCGGAGAACGTCGGCTCGTGTTCGGGGTCGTGCCACAGACCCTGTTCTTTGGCGTAAGCCTCCACCAGGGCAACCTGCTCCGGCTTGCGGCCGGTGAACTTCAGGTAATCGATGGTTTCAGAATCGATCGGGAAAATGGCTGCGGTAGAACCGAATTCAGGGCTCATGTTGCCCAAGGTGGCGCGGTTTGCCAGCGGCACCTCGGCCACGCCCTCGCCATAGAACTCGACGAACTTGCCGACGACGCCGTGCTTGCGCAGCTTCTCGGTGACGGTGAGCACGACGTCGGTGGCGGTGACGCCGGGCTTGATCTCGCCGGTCAGCTTGAAGCCGACGACCCGGGGGATGAGCATCGACACCGGCTGGCCGAGCATGGCGGCTTCGGCCTCGATGCCGCCGACGCCCCAGCCCAGCACGCCGAGGCCGTTGACCATCGTGGTGTGCGAGTCGGTGCCGACGCACGTATCGGGGTAGGCCAGCCCGTTGCGGGCCATCACGACGCTGGCCAGGTACTCGATGTTGACCTGGTGCACGATGCCGGTGCCGGGCGGCACGACCTTGAAGTCGTCGAAGGCGCCCTGTCCCCAGCGCAGGAACTGGTAGCGCTCGCCGTTACGCTCGTATTCGATCTCGACGTTTCGCTCGAAAGCGTCTGGGGTGCCGAACAAGTCGATGATCACCGAGTGGTCGATCACCAGGTCGGCGGGTGCCAGCGGGTTCACCTTGTCGGGGTCGCCGCCCAATTCGGCGACGGCCTCGCGCATGGTGGCGAGGTCGACGATGCACGGCACGCCGGTGAAGTCCTGCATGACGACGCGAGCGGGCGTGTACTGGATTTCGATGCTGGGCTCAGCTTTGGGATCCCACTGGGCGATCGCCTCGATGTGGTCCTTGGTGATGTTGCTGCCGTCTTCGTTGCGCAGCAAGTTCTCGGCGAGCACCTTCAAGCTGTAAGGAAGCTTCTCTGTGCCCGGAACCGCGTCTAACCGATAAATCTGGTAACTGTCACCCCCAACCTCCAAGGTGTCGCGGGCTCCGAATGAATTCACCGAATCTTTGCTGCTCACATCATCTCCCGAGATCTCTTTGTCGGCGGCGACTCGCTGAGCCCGGCTTGGACACAATTGCCGCGTCCGCGACAGCGCCGCTCGTCCTGCGCGCCGACGGGCCGTGTCGACGCGCGCTGCCGAGTCTAACAGTACGCTTGTCCTGCATTCGGCAGGATCCCGAGAACTACGATTTCACCCAGGCGGCCACCTGCCGTAACGCGGTGGCCGCCGGGCGGATTAAAGTCGTCAACCGTGACCACCCCGCACCCGCCGCTCTATATACCTGGCGAGATCTGCGGCACTGTCGGTGCCGACCCGGCGAGCACGCCAGACCAGTGCCTGGCGATCGTGCAGCAACAGGTGACCGCGGGCAACATCAGCGCGCCGTCGGCGGTCACGCCGGCGCTGCTCCAGGTGATCAACCAGGCGCACAGCGACGGCATCGACCTCAAGATCGTCGTGCTGGACCACAATCCGTTGAACGACACCCCGCTGCGCGACATCGCGACGGTCGTCGGCGCCCAGCATCCCGACGCGACCGTGCTGGTCCTCAGCCCGAACTTCGTCGGCACCTACGGCACGCATTTTCCGCGCGCGACGCTGGAGATTGGCGAAGACAACGCCAAGAGTGGCAACACGGTCGTCTCGGCACAGAATTTTCTGCATCAGCTCGAGACGCCGCAGTTTCCCTGGCCCGCATTCACGATCGTGCTGTTGATCGGGGTATTGGGAGCGGTGATCGGAACGCGTTTACTGCAATTGCGCGCGAGGCGCTCAGCAATGCCGGACGACGAGGCGGCCGAGACCGCTGAGGGCGCTGAGCCGACCGTTTAACTCGCAGTATTCATCCCGTGTCGCATAGCGTCGACGCGGCGCCACTGACGTGGGCAAATACGTAATGTCACCGTTCGGTCACAGTTGTCGGACGAACAGACGCGTAATTCGTGACTAAAGTTTCCATTGGTTCAGATGTGACTTACGGTGCAAGAGATGTTTTTGGTCTAACCGTGCTTCCAGTGATTGCTGGGTACATGAACTGCCAGCGCCCTCCGCCCCGCGTTGAGCCAAGGAGATCCGAGTCGAATGAGACGCAACTGCCGCGGCTCGTCTATCCGATTGGCGATTGAGTTCACCCGCCGGATGAGCCCAGCGATGCTCAGTGTCGCCGTACTGCTGTGCACCCCTGGTCTGGCCGAAGCGGGTCCGGCTGCCGGACCCGACACGATTGCCAAGCTGATCGCCGAGGTCGCGCAGGCCAATCAGCAACTGCAGGACCTCAACGCGCAGATCGAGTCGCAGCAAGAGGGTGTCAACAAGGCTGTCGTCGACGTCGAAACCGCGCGGGACAATGCTGCGACCGCACAACATGATGTCGAGGCGAGCCAGCGGTCGGTGAAAGACGCCGACGTCGCAATCGCCGCGGCGCAGAAGCGATTCGACCGTTTCGCGGTGGCCAGCTATGTCAACGGCCCGTCGGACGGCTACCTCACGGCGACCAACCCCGAGGAGATGATCGCGAACGCGGCCGCCGGCCAGACCTTGGCGTCCAGTTCGCGGGAAGTCATCGACAATCTGCAACGGGCTCGCACGGAGCAATTGAATAGGGACTCGGCGGTGCGGTTGGCCAAGCAGAAAGCCGACAAGACCGTTGTCGACGCCCAGTCCAGTCAGAACGCGGCGGTGGTGGCCTTGGCCGACGCCCACCGCAAGTTCGGCGAACAGCAGCAAGAGGTTGATCGACGGGCCGAGGAGCGAAACGCGGCCCAAGCCAGACTCGACGCCGCCCGCAACTGGTCGGCACCCGCGGGCGGACCGGGTGGCAGGGGCCAGGCGGCCTCAACATCAGGGTCCCCCGGCGACCGTTGGGATCCTGCGGCGCCGGGGTCTCCTAAGGCGCCGACGGATAACAACGGCCAATGGGACGGCGCATGGGACCCGACGCTGCCTCAGGTGCCCAGTGCCAACGTGCCCGGTGACCCCGTCGCGATTCTCAACAAGGTCCTCGGGACGATGTCGACCTCGTCGGAAGTCACGTCCAACATGGGGCGCGGCTTCCTGCAGCAGCTGGGCCTGGCGCCCACGCCGAACGGATTCACCAACGGCAAGATCCCCCGGGTCTACGGCCGGCAGGCCTCTGAATACGTCATTCGCCGCGGTATGTCGCAGATCGGCGTGCCCTATTCCTGGGGTGGCGGTACCGCCGCCGGGCCGGGCAAGGGCATCGACTCAGGTTCAGGCACAACCGGCTTCGACTGTTCCGGCCTGGTGCTGTATTCCTTCGCGGGGGTCGGTATCAAGCTGCCGCACTACTCGGGCGCGCAGTACGGCTTGGGCCGAAAGATCCCGGCCTCCCAGATGCGCCGTGGCGACGTGATCTTCTACGGCCCTGGCGGCAGTCAGCACGTGACGATCTATCTGGGCCAGGGGCAGATGCTCGAGGCTCCCGACGTCGGTCTGAAGGTTCGCGTCGCGCCAGTCCGCACCAGCGGTATGACGCCTTACGTGATCCGTTACATCGAATACTGACGTGTGAAAGGTGTTATGGGCCAGCGATTTACAGATGGCACACGCTTGGGCTGGACCAGACTGGTCTGGCCGGTGCTTGCTGTCCTCAGTCTGCTGATCGGCCTCGCTGTTCCGGCAGCGGCCGAGGACGGTGCTTGGGACCCGACCTTGCCGCCGGTGATCAGCGCCGGCGCCCCGGGTGACCCGCTTTCGGTCGCCAACCAGTCGCTGCAGGCCACCGCGAGCGCCACCCAGACGACGCTGGATCTGGGCCGGCAGTTCCTCGGCGGACTGGGCATCAACCTGGGCGGCAGTGACGGCGGCGGTGTCAGTCCCAGCAAGATCCCCAGGGCGAACGGACGCCAGGCGATCGAATACGTGATCCGTCGGGCGGCCTCCCAGATGGGAGTGCCGTACTCGTGGGGTGGCGGGACTCTCGACGGCCCAAGCAAGGGCATCGACTCCGGTGCCAACACCGTCGGCTTCGACTGCTCGGGTCTGGTCCGGTACGCCTTCGCCGGGGTCGGTGTGTTGATCCCGAGGTTCTCCGGCGACCAGTGGAAGTCCGGCCGACACATTCAGCCTTCGCAGGCCAGGCGGGGCGACCTGCTCTTCTACGGCCCGGGCGGCGGTCAGCACGTCACCATCTACCTGGGCAACGGTCAGATGCTGGAGGCCTCCGGCAGCGCGGCCAAGGTCACGGTCAGCGCGGTCCGGAAGTCGGGTATGACGCCGACGTTGACCCGGATCATCGAGTACTGATGCCGCTGTCCGGTGTCCACCGGACGTCGTCTGATGGTCCGGTTCCACCGCGCGCCGCTCCGCGGCCTGCATCGTCGCCGGACGGGCCACATCGACGGATCCCCGGTGGCCTGGAATAGTTGAACGAAGGGCACGCCGCTGCCCCGCGACTTTCGTCGTGCGAGCATTCGTGTGTGAGTGATCTTTGGAAGGTATAGCCGTGGAGGGTGAGCAATGACATCAGCAGGCGGGCAGCCCCCGGGCGCCGGCAGTTACTCAGGTCCGGGTGGCGCCCCGACGGCCGCCGCGCACGCGGCGCCGACCGGTGGCGCCAACGGACTGGCTGCCGAGGTGCACACCCTGGAACGCGCGATCTTCGAGGTCAAGCGCATCATCGTCGGCCAGGACCAGCTCGTCGAGCGGATGCTTGTCGGCCTGCTGTCCAAGGGCCACGTACTGCTCGAAGGTGTGCCCGGCGTTGCCAAGACGCTGGCCGTCGAAACCTTCGCGAAGGTGGTCGGCGGGACGTTCGCACGTATCCAGTTCACGCCCGACCTGGTGCCCACCGACATCATCGGTACCCGGATCTACCGGCAGGGCAAGGAAGAGTTCGACACCGAACTGGGTCCCGTCGTGGCCAACTTCCTGCTCGCCGACGAGATCAACCGTGCACCGGCGAAGGTTCAGTCGGCCCTGCTGGAGGTCATGCAGGAGCGGCAGGTGTCGATCGGCGGCAAGAGATACCCGTTGCCCAACCCGTTCCTGGTGATGGCCACGCAGAACCCCATCGAGCACGAGGGCGTCTACCCACTGCCCGAGGCGCAGCGGGACCGCTTCCTGTTCAAGATCAACGTCAGCTACCCCTCGCCGGAGGAAGAGCGCGAGATCATCTACCGGATGGGTGTCAAGCCCCCGGAGCCCAAGCAGATCCTGGACACCGGTGACCTGCTGCGGCTGCAGGAACTGGCGGCGAACAACTTCGTGCACCATGCGCTGGTCGACTACGTGGTGCGGGTCGTCACTGCCACCCGTCACCCCGAGCAACTCGGGATGAACGATGTCAAGAGCTGGATCTCGTTCGGCGCCTCGCCGCGTGCCTCGCTGGGCATCATTGCCGCTTCGCGGTCGCTGGCGCTGGTGCGTGGACGCGACTACGTGATCCCGCAAGATATCGTCGAGGTGATCCCCGATGTGCTGCGGCACCGCTTGGTGCTTACTTACGACGCGCTTGCCGACGAGATCTCGGCGGAGGTCGTGATCAACCGGATTCTGCAGACCGTTGGTATGCCGCAGGTGAATGCCGTTCCGCAACAAGGACACTCGGTGCCACCGGCGATGCAGGCCGCGGGTGCGGCTAGCGGTCGGTGACCGAACCGAACTCCGCCGCGGACCGGTCTGCGGCCATCCGTCCGCCCTCGATGCAGCGCGGGCAGATCGACGACCCCAAGCTTGCGGCGGCGCTGCGCACCCTTGAGCTCACCGTCAAACGCAAGCTCGACGGCATGCTGCACGGCGACCACCTCGGCCTGATTCCTGGCCCGGGCTCGGAGCCGGGGGAGTCGCGGGAGTATCAGCCGGGCGACGACGTGCGCCGGATGGACTGGGCGGTTACCGCGCGTACCTCCCACCCACACGTCCGGCAGATGATCGCTGACCGCGAATTGGAAACCTGGCTGGTGGTCGATCTGTCGGCCAGTCTGGACTTCGGCACCGCGGTCTGCGAGAAGCGTGACCTGGCAGTGGCTGCTGCAGCTGCCGTCACTTTCCTCAACAGCGGCGGAGGAAACCGGCTCGGTGCGCTGATTGCCAACGGCGAGAAGATAACGCGGGTGCCCGCCCGTTCTGGACGTCAGCACGAGCAGACGCTGCTGCGCACCATCGCCACGATGCCCAAGGCTCCGGTCGGAGTTCGTGGGGATCTGGCGGAGGCGATCGACGCGTTGCGCCGCCCGGAGCGCCGTCGCGGGATGGCAGTGGTCATCAGCGACTTCCTCGGCCCGATCAACTGGATGCGGCCGTTGCGTGCGATCGGCGCCCGCCACGAGCTCCTCGGCATCGAGGTGCTCGACCCTCGCGATGTCGAGCTTCCTGACATCGGCGACGTCATCTTGCAGGACGCCGAATCGGGGCGCACGCGCGAATTCACCATCGACGAGCAGTTGCGCGACGACTTCGCGAAGGCGGCTGCGGCGCATCGTGCCGATGTGGCGCGCACACTGCGCTCTTGTGGGGCGCCGCTGCTATCGCTGCGCACCGACCGCGATTGGATCGCCGACATCGTCCGTTTCGTCGAATCCCGCCGACGCGGGGCACTGGCGGGGCGCCAGTGAATCGCGCTTTCCACGCGGCGGGCCTTGACACCAGAAGACGGTGCCGCTCCTCCCGCCCTTCCCGGATTGCACTGCCCTGTTTATCGTCGCCAGCACAGACGGGTCTGCTATGACACTGCCGTTGCTCGGGCCGATGACGTTGTCCGGTTTCGCCCACGCATGGTTCTTCTTGTTCTTACTGCTCATCCTCGGACTGGTTGCGCTGTACATCATCGCCCAGGTCGCCCGGCAGCGCCGGATGCTGCGCTTCGCCAACATGGAGTTGCTGGAAAGCGTTGCGCCCAAACAACCCACCCGCTGGCGGCACCTGTCCGCCATCCTGCTGGTGGCGGCGCTACTGCTGTTCACGATCGCGATGGCCGGGCCGACGCACGACGTGCGCATTCCGCGTAACCGTGCGGTCGTCATGCTCGTCATCGACGTCTCGCAGTCCATGCGCGCGACCGACGTCGAGCCCAACCGGATGGCCGCCGCGGAAGTGGCCGCCAAAGAGTTCGCCGGCGAACTGACCCCGGGCATCAACCTCGGCCTGATCGCCTACGCGGGAACGTCGACCGTTCTGGTGCAACCGACGACCAATCGGGACTCGACCAAAGCCGCACTGGACAAGCTTCAGTTCGCTGACCGCACAGCGACCGGGGAGGGTATTTTCACCGCGTTGCAGGCCATCGCCACCGTCGGTGCCGTGATCGGTGGAGGGGACACCCCGCCGCCCGCGCGCATCGTGTTGTTCTCCGACGGTAAAGAGACGATGCCGACCAACCCGGACAACCCCAAAGGCGCGTTCACCGCGGCCCGCACCGCCAAGGATCAGGGCGTGCCGATCTCGACGATCTCGTTCGGCACCCCGTACGGCTTCGTCGAGATCAACGGCCAACGTCAGCCGGTGCCCGTCGATGACAGCACGATGAAAAAGGTCGCCGAACTCTCGGGCGGCAACCACTTCGACGCCTCCAACTTGCAGGAACTCAAGCAGGTTTACGCCTCGCTGCAGGAGCAGATCGGCTACGAGACCATCAGGGGTGACGCCAGCGTGGGCTGGCTGCGGCTGGGTTCGCTGGTGCTGGCGCTGGCTGCTCTGGCCGCCCTGGTGATCAACCGTCGATTGCCGGCCTAGCTCTGTTGCGCAGCGGGGCCAGGCGATTTCGGCGTTGCCGACGTGAGGCGATAGGTTGTCGGGGTGACTGACGTTGCTGCCGAGAACGTTGCCGAGACCCTGACGGACACCGCCGAAGAGTCTGCCTCCGTCAAACCGGCGTTCGTTTCGCGGTCGGTGTTGGTGACCGGAGGCAACCGGGGCATTGGGCTGGCGATCGCGCAGCGGCTGGCCGCCGACGGCCACAAGGTGGCTATCACACACCGCGGATCCGGCGCGCCGGACGGGCTTTTCGGTGTCGAGTGTGACGTCACCGACAACGACGCCGTCGACCGGGCGTTCAAGGCGGTCGAGGAACACCAGGGCCCCGTCGAGGTGGTGGTGTCCAACGCCGGTGTCTCCGCGGACGCGTTCCTCATCCGGATGACCGAGGAGCGATTCGAAAAGGTCATCAACGCCAACCTCACCGGGGCATTCCGGGTGGTGCAGCGCGCATCGCGCAGCATGCAGCGTAAGCGATTCGGCCGGTTGATATTCATCGGCTCGGTCTCCGGCACCTGGGGTATCGGCAACCAGGCCAACTATGCAGCGTCCAAGGCCGGCGTGATCGGCATGGCCCGCTCGATCGCGCGCGAACTGTCCAAGGCCGGGGTGACGGCGAATGTGGTGGCCCCCGGTTACATCGACACCGATATGACCCGCTCACTGGATGAACGAATTCAGAAGGGCGCACTGGACTTCATCCCGGCGAAGCGCGTCGGTACCGCCGCCGAGGTCGCCGGGGTGGTCAGCTTTCTGGCATCTGAAGATGCGAGTTACATCTCTGGTGCCGTGATCCCTGTCGATGGTGGCATGGGCATGGGTCACTGACGACTGCACGACGTAAAGGACGGACATGGCAGGACTGCTCGAAGGCAAACGGATCCTGGTCAGCGGGATCATCACCGACGCGTCGATCGCGTTCCACATCGCCCGCGTGGCTCAGGAACAGGGCGCGCAACTGGTGCTGACCGGATTCGACCGGCTGCGGCTGATTCAGCGCATCGCCGACCGGTTGCCGGAGAAGGCGCCACTTGTCGAACTCGACGTGCAGAACCAAGAACACCTGGACACTTTGGCCGACCGGGTGACCGCCGAGATCGGCGAGGGCAACAAGCTCGACGGCGTGGTGCACTCAATCGGTTTCATGCCGCAGACCGGGATGGGAATCAACCCGTTCTTCGACGCGCCCTACGAGGACGTCGCCAAAGGCATTCACATCTCGGCGTATTCGTACGCCTCGCTGGCCAAGGCGTTGTTGCCGATCATCAATCCGGGCGGCTCCATTGTCGGGATGGACTTCGACCCGACCCGGGCGATGCCGGCCTACAACTGGATGACGGTGGCCAAGAGCGCGCTGGAATCGGTCAATCGGTTTGTGGCGCGCGAGGCGGGCAAGCAGGGCGTGCGATCGAATCTGGTTGCCGCAGGACCGATCCGGACGTTGGCCATGAGTGCCATCGTCGGCGGCGCACTCGGTGAAGAGGCCGGTGCGCAGATGCAGCTGCTCGAAGAGGGTTGGGACCAGCGCGCGCCTGTCGGGTGGAACATGAAGGACCCGACACCGGTGGCCAAGACGGTGTGCGTTCTTCTCTCTGAATGGTTGCCCGCGACCACCGGGAGCATCATCTACGCCGACGGCGGCGCCAGCACGCAATTAATTTAGCTAGCAATGGATTTCGACGCTGTTCTGCTGCTGTCCTTCGGCGGGCCGGAAGGGCCGGAGCAGGTGCGGCCGTTCCTGGAGAATGTCACCCGCGGTCGCAATGTGCCGCGGGAACGTCTCGACGATGTGGCCGAGCATTACCTGCACTTCGGCGGGGTGTCGCCGATCAACCAGATCAACCGTGCGCTGATCGAGCAGATACGTGCGGAACTCGGGGAGCGCGGCGCGGATCTTCCGGTCTATTTCGGCAACCGCAATTGGAACCCCTATGTCGAGGACACCGTCGCGACTATGCGGGACAACGGTATTCGTCGCGCGGCGGTTTTCACCACATCAGCATGGAGCGGTTACTCCAGCTGTACCCAATATGTCGAGGACATCGCCCGGGCGCGTGCGACCGCCGGCCCGGATGCCCCGGAGTTGGTGAAAATACGGCCGTACTTCGACCATCCACTTTTCGTGGACATGTTCGCCGACAGCCTGGCCGCGGCGGCCGCTGAGTTGTCCGGCCAAGGGCGGCTGATCTTCACCGCACATTCGATTCCGGTCGCCGCCGACCAGCGGTGCGGCCCACAGCTGTACAGCCGCCAGGTCGCCTACGCCGCGAGCCTGGTCGCCGCGGCGGCCGGCTACGCCGAGTACGACCTGGCCTGGCAGTCCCGTTCAGGACCGCCGCAGGTTCCGTGGCTGGAACCCGATGTCGTCGACCATGTTTCGGCGCTAGCCTCGACCGGGACCAAGGCTGTCATCGTCTGCCCGATCGGATTTGTCGCCGACCATATCGAAGTGATCTGGGACCTCGACGAGGAGTTGCGGGCTCAGACCGATGCGCTAGGAGTCGCGCTGGCGCGGGTGTCCACCCCGAACGCCGATCCGCGATTCGCCCGGCTGGCAGTGGATTTGATCGACGAACTTCGCGACGGCGGTGCGCCCAGTCGGGTGACGGGACCGAATCGAGTGCCCGGTTGCGCGGCCAGCATCAACGGCGCGTCGTGCCGCGCACCGCACTGCGTCGCGCAGAACCCCGCCGACTAGCGACCAGTCAGCCCTGCCACGCGGCGTGCAGGATCGCGTTCAGCGCAGCCATTCTCGCCGATCGCACCACCGCGGCCAGCGGCCGCAACGCATCGGTGGCGATCTCAGCTTCGGACAGCGACTGCGTGCCGATCCGGCTCAGCCCGGCGCTGACGGTGATGATCGCGTCCACGTGCGCTGCGTTCTCCAGCACGCGCAGGGCGCGCGACGGGGCCGGCTCGGGAACCTGGTGATGCCGGGTGGATTCCAGCAACTGCTCAACCAGCCCGCGCGGATCGTCGACGTCGACCCCTGCTGATCCGAGCCCGATGGTGGTGAGGGCATCGGCTGCCGACCGAACAGCCAGTCGCAGCGCATATTCGGCCTCGCCCAGTTCGGTGCGGTCGAAAGCCGGGGCGCAGCGCAGCGAGTAGACGGTCCACGACAGCCCGCACAACTCGGGGATCACGAGTTCGTCGTCGTCCTCTTCGTACCTGAATTCGGGCACCAACCCGACAGCCACGTCCGGGTCGTCGGGATGGGTGACGATCACCGCCTCACCGGCGGCCAGCGCGTCGCGCTCGAATTGCGTTCCGGGGGCCAACCCGCGGACATCGCCGG
>Ga0302326_10009581_pt1 | contig 21108 bp, 22 predicted proteins | sample Palsa_T0_3_FD_202264 | JGI IMG/M metagenome (GOLD analysis project Ga0302326, IMG submission 202264) | Peat permafrost microbial communities from Stordalen Mire near Abisko, Sweden - Palsa_T0_3 | ecosystem: Environmental > Terrestrial > Soil > Palsa > Peat permafrost | place: Sweden: Abisko... | reverse complement strand
CTCACCGTCCTGGACTCCATTTCCCAGGCCGCTTGACGTCCCCGCTTGATTAGCGGCGATCTCGCGATTAGAACATAACCAGAACATACGCGAGGAGGAAGCCGTGCGCGAAGACGGCAAGATCGACTATGTCGAATTCCCCGCCGGCGACCTGACGGCGACCAAGCGTTTCTACGGCGCCGCCTTCGGCTGGATGTTCGCCGACTACGGTCCCGCCTATGCCGCCTTCGAGGGCCAGGGCGCCGATGGTGGCTTCAACGCCGACGCCGCCGAGGCGGCGGCAAAACCCCTGGTGGTGCTCTACGCCCACGACCTGGAGGCAATGGAAGCCAAGATTCTCGCCGCCGGCGGTCGGATCATCCGGCCGATCTCCGCCTTCCCCGGCGGCCGGCGATTCCATTTCGCCGATCCCTCCGGCAACGAACTGGCGGTTTGGTCAGAGACTTGAGCTGGCGAGGACGCTAATAGTCGCGGCGCATGCAACGCCGGACCTTCCTCGTTACCTTGCCGCTCGCCGCCGCCACCGCCGCCACGACCGCGTCAGGCCAGCCAGGCGGCCCGATGACCAATCCCAACCTGGAGCGTCCCGACGTCCATGGCGGCGACCGGATCGCCGGAGCAAGCTTCGCCTCCAGGTCGTCGGCCTGGGGCCTGCACGGCGCGGCGGCCACGGCCCATCCCCTGGCGAGCCTCGTCGCGGTCGATATCCTCCGCGCCGGCGGCTCGGCGGTCGATGCGGCGATCGCGGCCAATGCCGCGCTGGGTTTCCTCGAGCCGATTTCGTGCGGCGTCGGCGGCGACTGTTTCGCCATGGTCTGGGACCCGGCCCAGCGCAAACTCGAGGGCTTGAACGGCTCGGGACGCTCGCCCCGGTCCTTGAGCCTGGCGACGCAGCGGGCGCGGGCCGTGGGCGGCTTCATTCCCTCGCACGGGGCGCTTTCGGTTTCGACGCCCGGGGCGGTCGACGCCTGGTGGACCCTTCACCAGCGCCATGGACGGCTCAAATGGGCGGACCTCTTCGTCCCGGCCATCGCCATGGCGCAAGAGGGCGTGCCGGTCGCTCAGACCATCGCCTTCTATCTGGCCGCCTCCTTCCGGTTCTTCACCAAGCCCGGCCGGGGAATCGAGGAGATCGACAACTTCAAGAAGGTCTGGGCGCCGGAGGGCCACACGCCCGCCGAGGGCGAGGTGTTCGCCAATCCGGCCCTCGCCCACACCTATAGCCTGATTGCCCGGGACGGCCGCGACGCCTTCTACCAAGGCGAGATCGCCGACGTCATCGACGCCTATTTCCGGCGCATCGGCGGCTGGCTCTCCAGGGCCGATCTGGCGGCCCATCATTCCGAGTGGGTCGAACCCCGGTCGACGAGCTACCGCGGCGTCGATGTCTGGGCCTTGCCGCCCAACAGCCAGGGTCTTTCCACCCTGCAGATCCTGAACATCCTGGAGACCTTCGATCTGAAGGCCATGGGTTTCCAGTCGACCGCCAGCCTGCATACCCAGGTCGAGGCCAAGCGCGTGGCCTTCGAGGACCGCGCCCGCTATTTCGCCGATCCCCAGTTCGCGCGCATGCCGATCGACTGGCTGATCTCCAAGGACTACGCCCGCGAGCGGGCCAGGCTCATCAGGCCCGACAACATCCTGACGCCCGTCCATGCCGGCGAGGCTCCCAGCCACGGCGACACAACCTATTTCTGCGTCGCCGACGCCAATGGCATGATGGTCTCGATCATCCAGTCCAACTACCGCGGCATGGGCTCGGGCCTGTCGCCGGACGGTCTGGGCTTCATGTTCCAGGACCGAGGCGAGCTCTTCAGCCTGACGGAGGGATCGCCTAACCTCTACGCGCCCGGCAAGCGTCCCTTCCAGACCATCATCCCGGGCTTCGCGACCCAGGGCGGCGAGCCGTGGCTCGCTTTTGGCGTCATGGGCGGCGACATGCAGCCCCAGGGTCAGGCCCAGATCATCGTCAACCTCCTCGACTACGGCCTCGATCTGCAGGCGGCCGGGGATTCGCCGCGTTGGCATCACGAGGGCTCGTCGGAGCCCACCGGCGCGCCGCAGGCCGGCGTCGGCCTCCTTCACCTGGAAAGCGGTGTGCCGGAGAAGACACAGCGGGGGCTCGCCGCCCTTGGCTGGCAGTTCGGCCCCTCCGACGGTGGTTTCGGCGGCTATCAGGCGATCCAGCGCTGGCCGGGCCGCTATGCGGCGGCGAGCGAAATGCGCAAGGACGGCGTCGCGCTCGCCTACTAGCGCAAGGGCCCCTTTAAGTGACCGAAGAGGAAGTTCGCGAGATCTGCCTTTCCTTTCCCGGGGTGACCGAAGGGACGTCGTACGGGCGGCCCTCCTTCGTGGTGAACAAGAAATTCTTCACCCGCCTGCGGCGCGAGGACGACAGCCTGGTGCTTCTGGAGGTCAACTTCGACGAGCGCGAGATGCTCATCGAGGCGGAGCCGCAGACCTTCCACTTCACTGCCCACTACAAGGATTATCCCAGCGTATTGGCGCGGCGCGAGAGCCTGCACCCGGGCTCATTTCGGGCCTTTCTGGAGCGCCGATGGCGCAAAATCGCCCCCAAAGCCATGGTGAAGACCTTCGATGCCCAGAGCGGCCCCTAAAGGGCGCACACCGTCAGAATTCGTCGTGGATCATGGCGTTGAACTGGTCGAGCACTTCCTTCATCCGCTCCTCGGCGGGAAGATCGGATGAGGACACGTCGGCGGTCGGCGGAGCCGACGCCTGGACGACCAGCCGTCCCACGACCGCACCGTGGCGGACGAGAGCCAGTTCCTCGCCGTCCTGAAGGGCCGACAGGATCTGGGCGACCTTGGGGGGAAGGTCATCGAGATCGATCTGTTTCACCGGGGCGAGTTTAGGCCAGGACCACCCCCGTCGCAAAGCGTGACAGGTCGGCCCCGCGGCCCTACGGAGCGCCGATGGCCTATCACAGCCTGCGCGACTTCATCGCCGCCCTGGAGGCGAAAGGCCTGCTGGTCCGCGTAGGCGAGCCGGTCTCCACGGTGTTGGAGATGACCGAGATCTGTACCCGGCTGGTGGCGGCGGGCGGTCCAGCGGTGCTCTTCGAACGCCCGGTCCGCGCCGACGGCCAAGTCTCGCCCATTCCGTGCCTGGCCAATCTCTTCGGGACGGTTGAGCGGGTCGCCATGGGCGTGACCCTGGGCGGCAAGGAGGGCGCCGGACCCGCCGACCTGAAGGCCGTGGGCGAGTTGCTGGCGTTCCTGCGCAATCCGACCCCGCCGCGCGGGATCAAGGAGGCGTGGGAGATGCTTCCCATCGCCCGAACGATCATGGGGATGCAGCCAAAGATCCTGGCCGCGGGACCGGTCCAGGAAGTGGTGCTCGAAGGCGCCGACATCGACCTCGCGCGGCTGCCGATCCAGACCTGCTGGCCGGGCGAACCCTCGCCGCTGATCACCTGGCCGCTGGTGGTGACCAAAGGCCCTTCGCAGGACCGGGAGGACGACTTCAACCTTGGCATCTACCGCATGCAGGTGATCGGCCGCGACCGGACCATCATGCGCTGGCTCGCCCACCGGGGCGGCGCCCAGCATCATCGGCGCTGGAAGGCGGCGCGCAGGCCGGCCGCCCTGCCGGCCTGCGCGGTGATCGGGGCCGATCCGGGCACGATTCTGGCGGCGGTCACGCCCGTTCCCGAGACCCTCTCTGAATACCAGTTCGCCGGCCTGCTGCGCGGGGCCAAGGCCGAGCTCGTGGCGGCCAGGACCCAGCCTCTGCTGGTTCCTGCCCAGGCCGAGATCGTCCTCGAGGGCCAGGTGCTGCTGGAGGAGACCGCCGAGGAGGGACCGTATGGCGATCACACCGGCTACTACAACGCCGTCGAGCGCTTCCCGGTCTTCCAGGTCACCGCCATCACCATGCGGCGCGCGCCGATCTATCTCACCACCCACACCGGCCGGCCGCCCGATGAGCCGAGCGTGCTCGGAGCGGCGCTCAATGAGGTATTCACACCGCTGCTGCGCGGCCAGTTTCCGGAAATCGTCGACTTCTGGTTGCCGCCGGAAGGCTGCAGCTACCGCGTCGCCGTGGTCTCGATCCGCAAGGCCTACGCCGGCCACGCCAAGCGGGTGATGATGGCCGTCTGGTCGTATCTGCGCCAGTTCATGTACACCAAGTGGGTGATCGTGGTGGACGACGACATCGACGTCCGCGACTGGAAAGACGTGGTCTGGGCGATCTCCACCCGCATGGACCCGGCGCGCGACATCACCCTGATCGAATCCACCCCGATCGATTATCTCGACTTCGCTTCGCCCGAGGCGGGCCTCGGCTCCAAGATCGGCCTGGACGCCACCACCAAGTGGCCGCCGGAGACCAGCCGCACGTGGGGATCGCCGATCCGCATGGACGAGGCGGTGATCGAGAGGGTGACGAAGCTGTGGCCAAAGCTCGGCCTGCCGGGCGCCGGGGCCTCGACGTGGAAGTAGGTCGCCGCCAGGCGCTTCTGGACATGGACGCCGCTCGGACTTAGAAGCGCCCGCCCTTCGCCGACCCTCGTCGGCGAGACGCACCGCAGACCTATGCCTCGCCGCTCAACCAAATCCCGTCCCGCCCGTTCGGGCGCATCGCAGCGACAGCTGCGCGCCGGCGAGCTGGTGCGCCATGCCCTGGTCGACATCCTTCGCCACGAGAGCCTCGCCGACCACGCCTTGAGCTCGGTTTCGGTGACCATCAGCGAGGTCAAGATGAGTCCGGACCTCAAGCATGCCGTCTGCTTCGTCGAACCCCTGGGCGGGGCCAACGCCGAGGCGGTGGTGGCCGGCCTCAACCGCGCCGCGAAATTCCTCCGGGGACACTTGGGGCGCGTCATCGAAATGCGGTTCACCCCGAGTCTGAAGTTCGTCCACGATTCCAGCTTCGGGGCCGCCGCTCACATGGCTCACCTGCTGGACGATCCCAGGGTGCGCCGCGACATACTGGCCGCGGACGGGCGCGAGGACGGCTGATTGGCCCGCCACCGCAAGGGCCAGGCGATTTCGGGATGGGTGTGCCTGGATAAACCCGAGGGCCTGGGATCGACCCAGGCGGTGGGCCGGGTGAGGCGGGCGTTCGATGCCCAGAAGGCGGGCCACGCCGGCACGCTCGATCCGCTGGCGACCGGGATTCTGCCCATCGCCCTTGGCGAGGCGACCAAGACCGTCCCCTTCCTCATGGACGCCGATAAGACCTACCGCTTCACCGTCGCCTGGGGAGCGTCGACCGCCAGTTTCGACCGCGACGGCGCGGTCACCGTGACCTCCCCGGCGCGCCCGGGCCCCGACCTTGTGGCCAAGGCCCTGACGGCGTTCGTGGGGGAGATCGAGCAGATCCCGCCCGACTTCTCGGCCGTCAAGGTCAACGGCGCTCGCGCCTATGACCTCGCGCGGCAAGGCTCGCCACTCGATCTGGCGCCGCGCAAGGTCGTCATCCACGCCGCGCGCCTGACGGGGGGCGACCGCGATCATGCCGAGATCGAAGTCGAGTGCGGCAAGGGGACGTACATCCGCTCGCTCGTCCGCGACCTCGCCGTGGCCCTGGACGCCTGCGCGCACGTCAGCGCCCTTCGCCGCACGCGCGTGGGCGCTTTCACCGAGGAGCGGGCCGTGGGGCTGGAGTTCATCGAGCGGATGTGCGATACGGGGGCGCCTCTGGAGGCGCTGCTTCCGGTCGAGACCCCGCTGGACGACATCCCGGCGGTGGCCGTGACCACCGAAGACGCCTTCAGGTTGACGCAGGGACGATCGATCGTTCTGCTCCCCCGGCAGGTCGAAACCTTGAGGGCGGCGCTCAGCGCCTCGCGAACGGTATCGGCCCTCCACAGTGGACGGATCGTGGCCCTCTGCGAGATGCGGGCGGGCCGGCTCAATCCCACACGTGTCTTCCATTTAAGCTGAGCGGAAAGACCTATCGCCCGATGTCGATCACCGCTGAGCGCAAGAGCGAGCTCATCTCCAAGCATGCCCGCACCGAGCACGACACCGGCTCGGCCGAGGTGCAGGTCGCGATCCTCTCGGAGAGGATCGCCAACCTCACCGAGCACTTCAAGACCCACAAGAAGGACAACCACTCACGCCGCGGACTCCTAATGATGGTGTCTCAGCGCCGTTCGCTGCTCGATCACCTCAAGACCTCCGACGAGACTCGCTATCAGGCCCTGATCGGGACCCTGGGCCTTCGTCGCTGATGCCGGGGCGCGACCTGGCTTGACCTCGAGCGCCACGCCAACCGCCCGCAAGTTCTTCCCGCCGCCGCCCGCCATAGACAGGCATGACGGCGTCGGTGTTTCCCGGAGCCCATCCGTTCGGCGCCGGGCACTCGCCTGAGGGTTCTTGAAAAACAATCCTCTTACTAGCCTGTCGCACTGGAGAGGATCTCGGAACCCGCCCTAGAAAGGCGACCGCGCCTTATCCGAATCCCGAGGGAATTCGCCCTCGGGCCGATCGAAAGAAAGTAGACCAAAGACATGTTCGATATTCGACGCAAATCCATAGACTGGGCCGGCCGCAAGCTGACCCTGGAGACCGGTCGCATCGCCAGGCAGGCGGACGGCGCGGTTCTGGCCACTTACGGCGAGACCACGGTCCTTGCCGCGGTGGTGTTCGACAAGGCCCCAAGACCGGGCCTCGATTTCTTCCCCCTGACCGTCAACTACCAGGAAAAGACCTTCGCCGCCGGCAAGATCCCCGGCGGCTTCTTCAAGCGCGAAGGCCGGCCCTCGGAGAAGGAGACGCTCGTCTCCCGCCTCATCGACCGGCCGATCCGGCCGCTGTTCGTCAAGGGTTTCAAGCACGAGACCCAGGTGATCGTGACGGTGCTCTCGCACGATCTGGAAAACGATCCGGACATCGTCGCCATGGTCGCCGCTTCCGCGGCGCTTACGCTGTCGGGCGTTCCGTTCATGGGACCGATCGGCGGCGCGCGGGTCGGCTTCATCGACGGCCAATATGTGCTCAACCCCACCCTCGATCAGGTCAAGGATCCGGCCAACCGCCTCGACCTGGTCGTCGCCGGCACCGACGACGCGGTGATGATGGTGGAATCCGAGATCCAGGAGCTGAACGAAGACGAGGTTCTGGGGGCGGTGATGTTCGCCCACCGGGGCTTCCAGCCGGTCATCGCCGCGATTATCGAACTGGCCGAGCACGCGGCCAAGGAGCCCTTCGAGTTCACGCCCGAGGATCAGGACGCCCTGCGCGCCCAGATGACCAAGCTCGTCGGCAAGGATCTGGCGGGGGCCTATGCGGTGACCGCCAAGGGCGCGCGCCATGACGCCGTTCTGGCCGCCAAGGCCACGGCGATGCAGGCTTTCGCCCGGAGCGAGGCCAATCCCGAAGGCCACGACGCGGCCAAGGTGGCGGCGGTTTTCAAGGACTGCGAGGCTGAGGTGGTCCGCCAGGGTATCCTGAAGACCGGCAAGAGGATCGACGGGCGCTCGGTCGACACCGTGCGTCCGATCGTTTCGGAGGTCTCGGTTCTGCCTCGCGCCCATGGTTCGGCGCTGTTCACCCGCGGCGAAACCCAGGCCCTGGTGGTGGCGACGCTGGGCACCGGCGATGACGAGCAGTTCATCGACGCCCTGGAGGGGACCTACAAGGAAGCCTTCCTGCTGCACTACAACTTCCCGCCCTATTCGGTGGGCGAGACCGGTCGCATGAACGCGCCGGGGCGGCGCGAGATCGGCCACGGCAAGCTCGCCTGGCGGGCGATCCGGCCGATGCTGCCGTCGAAGGAGGACTTCCCCTACACCGTGCGTCTGGTTTCGGAGATCACCGAATCCAACGGCTCCTCGTCGATGGCCTCGGTGTGCGGCGGATCGCTGGCCCTGATGGACGCTGGTGTTCCCTTGAAAAAGCCGGTCAGCGGTATCGCCATGGGCCTGATCCTGGAGAAAGACGGCTTTGCCGTCCTCTCCGACATCCTCGGCGACGAGGACCATCTGGGCGACATGGACTTCAAGGTCGCTGGCACCGCCGACGGCATCACCTCGCTGCAGATGGACATCAAGATCCCCGGCATCACCGAGGCGATCATGAAACAGGCGCTTGGCCAGGCTAAGGCCGGGCGCCTGCACATCCTGGGCGAGATGGCCAAGGCGATCGACGGGGCGAGGCCCGATGTCGGCGAATACGCGCCCAAGATCGAGACGATCACCATTCCCACCGACAAGATCCGCGAGGTCATCGGCACCGGCGGTAAGGTGATCCGCGAGATCGTCGCCACCACCGGCGCCAAGGTCGACATCAACGACGAGGGCACGGTCAAGGTGGCCGCCAGCGACGGCGCCAAGATCAAGGCGGCGATCGACTGGATCCGCTCGATCACCTCCGAGCCGGAGGTTGGCCGGATCTACGACGGCAAGGTGGTCAAGATCGTCGACTTCGGGGCCTTCGTGAACTTCTTCGGCTCGAAGGACGGCCTGGTGCACGTCAGCCAGATCGCCAACGAGCGGGTCAACAAGGTTTCCGACGTGCTTTCCGAGGGCCAGATGGTCAAGGTCAAACTCCTCGGCTTCGATGATCGGGGCAAGACGCGCCTGTCGATGAAGATCGTCGACCAGGCGACCGGCGAGGATCTGACGAAGAAGGAACCGGCCACGGCGGAGGCCTAGGGGGCGTCCACTCAGGCCGGTGAGTCTCCTCGCCTCCGCGTCCTTCGCGGGACGACTGGCGAGGCGGCCGCTTTCGGAGGATGATCGGGCGAACGGTTCTCGCCCGCGGTAAGTCGGGTTCAGCGAAGGGATTGGTGGGGCTGATGGCAGTGCGTTCATCCCCGGCCAGTCCCGCCGGCGCCTGACCGGCGAGATCGCCATGCCGCAGAGGGTCTTCATCAGCTATCGGCGGGGTGACGCGGCCGGCTACGCCGGACGCGTGAATGACCGGCTGTCCCGCGAACTGGGGCGGGAGCTGGTGTTCATGGACGTCGACGCCATCCCCTTGGGTTCCGACTTCGTCAAGGTGCTGCGCGATGAGGTCGGCGGATGCCAGGTCCTCCTGGCCCTGATCGGCCAGAACTGGATCGACGCGCGCGACCCCGAGGGAAGGCGACGCCTGGAGGAGCCGGACGATTTCGTCCGCATCGAGATCGCCACCGCCCTGGCCCGCGACATCCCCGTCATTCCGGTCCTGTTCGACGGCGCCTCGCCGCCGCCCGCCCATCGACTGCCCGACAACCTGAAGGAGCTGGCGCATCGCAACGGATTGCAGGTGCGCCACGAGACCTTCCACGCCGATCTCGATAAGCTCGTCGGCGCCCTCAAGGAGGCCCTCGACCGCCCGGCCCCGGTCGCGGCCCGCTCGAGCGAGCCCGCCCCTCAAGCACCGCCCACGGTCGTCCCCGCTCGGCCTCCCCCGTCGGCGAGCGAGCCCCTGGAACGCCGGCATCTGACGATCATGGCCTGCGAAATGGTTGCGCCGGAGGGTCCCGAGAGGCGCCTCGACCCGGAGGACCAGCAGGAGGCCCGGGCCGGGTTCCAGGCCCGCTGCCGGCTCGAGGTCGAGCGGTTCCACGGCGTGATCGCCGACTATCCGGGCGACGGCGTCGTGGCCTATTTCGGCTATCCCACGGCCCACGAAGGCGACGCCGAGCGCGCCGTGCGCGCCGGGCTCGCGATCCTCGGACGCGGCGGAGCGGGACTACCCGCCGGCCTGAGGATGCGTGCCGGTGTCGCCTCCGGGGTCGTCGTCCTGGCGGAGGCGGCCCTGGGCGCGGCCTTGCACCGGACGGCGATCGGCGATGCGGCGAGCCTGGCCACCCGGTTGCAGGGACTGGCCGCGCCGGGCGCGATGGTCATCTCACCCGAGACCCATCGGCTCATCGGCGAGCTCTTCCAGTACGAAGACCTGGGCCAACGGCCGGTGACGGGCTTCGCCGAATCCCTGCACCTGCGGGAGGTGCTCGGCGAGCGCGAGGCGGGCGACCGGTTCGAGGCCCCCGAGCCGAGCCGCGCGCCCCTGGTGGGCCGCCGGTTCGAGCTCGACCAGCTGCGCGCGACCTTGGGTCCGTGCGCCAACGGCCGCGGGTGCGCCGTGTACATCCGGGGCGAGGCCGGCATCGGCAAGACCCGCCTGCTCGAGGAATTCCTGGCCATGGCGGCCAGCGAGGGCTTCGGCCGGCACAGCGCCCTGGTCCTCGAATTTGGCGCCGGCGCCGGCCGTGACGCTATCCGGGCTCTCGTCCGCGACATCCTGGGGGTTACTCCCAAGAGCCCGCCCGATGCGGTCCTCGCGGCCGCCGAGAAGGCGCTCGAGGAGGGTCTGTGCGCGGTCGAGGACGTCGCCTTCCTCCACGACCTCCTCGACGCCCCGCAGCCGGCCGACATGCGCGCCCTGTACGAAGCCATGGACAATTCCGCCCGCGAGGTCGGCAAGCGTCGGACGGCGATCCGCCTCATGGCGGCGGCGAGCCGGCGCCAGCCCCGCGTCCTCACCGTCGAGGACGTGCACTGGGCCGATCCGACCACACTGTCGCAGCTGGCGGCGGTGGCGGCCATGCTGGCGGAGACCGCCATCGTCCTGGTCATGACCTCTCGTCATGACGAGGATCCGCTCGATCGCGCCTGGCGGGCGCAGGCCGGGCGCTCGCCCCTGGTCACCATCGATCTTGGACCCCTCCCCGCCGACGAGGCGACCGCCCTGGCCTCGTCGTTTCTGGGCATGGACGCGCTCCTGATCAGCGCCTGCGTGGAGCGCGCGGCCGGCAATCCGCTCTTCCTCGAGCAGATTCTGCGCAATGCGGCGGAAGACGCCGTCGCGGCTGTTCCAAGCGCGGTTCAGAGCATCGTCCAGGCGCGGCTCGACCGACTGGACGGGGACGACAAGCTCGGCCTGCAGGCCGCCTCGGTGCTCGGCCAGAGGTTCGATCCAGCCGCTTTGGCCAGCCTTTTGGAGGGCCGGTCCGATGCGCCCGCGCGCCTGCTCTCGACGATGATGCTCCACCCGCGAAACGAGGAGTATCTGTTTTCCCACGCCCTGATCCGCGAGGCGGTCTACGAAAGCATGGCCAAGGCCCGCCGGCGGGAGTTCCATCGCCGGGCGGCCGATTGGTTCGCTTCACTCGATCCGGCGCTGCGGGCCGAACACCTCGATCGGGCGGAGGACCGGTCGGCCCCCGGCGCCTACCTCGAAGCCGCCCGGTTCGAGACGCAGAGGTACCGGTACGACACCGCCGCCCGTCTGGCCGAGCGCGGCCTGGCGCTGGCTGTCGAACCGGCCGAGCGGTTCGCCGTCGCCGCCTTGCACGGCGACATCCTGCACGACCTGGGCGATATGCCCGGCGCCCTCGCGGCGTTCCAGGCCGCCCTCGAAGCGGCGACGAGTGATACCGAGCGCTGCCGCGCCTGGATTGGCCTGGCCCAGGTCAAACGCGTCACCGAGGACATCGACGGCGCCCTGGCCGACTTGACCTTGGCCGAGGAGGTGGCGGTCCGCCACGGTTTCACCGCCGAGGAAGCGCGCCTGCGGTTCCTGCGCGGCAACCTGCTCTTCCCGCGCGGCGACATCGATGGCTGCTTTCGCGAGCACGGGCGCAGCCTCGAGTTGGCGCGCGCGGCCGGCGACGCCGAGCAGGAGGCCGCGGCCCTCGGGGGGCTGGGCGATGCCGAATATGTTCGCGGCCGGATGATCAGCGCCGAGCGGCGCCTTTCCGAATGCGTGGAGCTGTCTCGCCGTCAGGGATTCCGCCGGATCGAGGCGGCCAACAGCACCCAACTCGCCCACACCATGCTGTATTTCCGCCCGTTGCGCGAAGCGATCGACGCTGCGGCGGCGGCCGAACAGGCGGCGGCGCGGATCGGCCATCTTCGGGCTCAGTGCAACGCCAGCGCCGTGGCGCCGATCGCCCTGTCCCTCCTGGGCGATTGGGAAGCTCTCGAGGGCGCGATCGCGCATTGCCGCGGCTTGGTCGACCGGCTCGGCGCGCGCCGCTACGAGCAGATCCATTCCTGGGCGACCGGCGCCCTGCTCCTGGGACTGGACCGAAGGACCGAAGCAATCGACAGTCTGCGCCGAGCCCTGGTCGCGGCGAGCAAATCAGGGATCGCCTTCCTCGGCCCGAGTCTTCACGGCATGCTCGCCCTCGCCCTGACCGAACCGGACGAGCGGCGCGCCGAGCTGGCCAAGGGCGCCGCGATCATCGAGGGCGGCTGCGTCGGCCACAATCAACTCCACTTCTACCCCAAGGCGATCGAGGTGGCGCTTGAGCTGGCCGATTGGGACGAGGCGGACCGCTGGGCCGACGCGCTCGAGAGTTTCGCCCGGTCCGAGCCGCTGCCGTGGACCGAATTCTTCGTCCGCCGTGGCCGGGCCCTGGCCGCCCTTGGCCGCGGCCGCCCCCGGGCCGGCCTCGCCAGCGAGCTGACTGATCTGGAGAGCCTGGGCGAATGGGCTGGCTACGCGAGCGCCCTGCCGCCTCTGCGGGGCGCCGTGTAATTGCGGGGATCGGTCACTTCCTCCGGCCCGACAGCGGACATCTTATGGCCCGGTCGCTCCTAATCGCCCGAAGCCTGCTGGGAGGCCGAAGCCCGCGCCTTCCAGAACACCCCGCTGCGAGCGACGCATCGCTGGGGCAGATCCTTGCGGCCGGCCTCGACGTAACCAAGCGAGGCCATCAACTCGCCGACCAGGATCTGGGCGGTAGCCACCGCCGCGCCCTCGAGCCGGTATTCCTCGCCCAGTTCCTCGTGCAGCAAGGTGTCGATGCCCGCCATCGCCGGCAGGCCGTCGAGCGTCGCCTCGATGGCCGCCGAGCGCCCGCGCGGCGAGGCGACGACCTCCCGGATCCTGGCCAGCAGGGGATCGTCGGCGCCAAGAGGCTCGGGCTCGGCGAAGGGAAGGCCCAGCAGTTCGATCGCTCTGGCCAGATGGTTGCCCTCGGCCGAGTGCAGGGCGCGGGCGCGTTTCCAGATGGCGTGGCGCTCGTTCTGGCTCTTCTCGCGCAGGCGCCGCCGGGTCCAGCCGCCGATGAAGACCTCTTCGCGCATGGCCATCGATTAAGGCGCCCTTGCCGCCGGCCGCAAGGTCCGCCTACCCTTCCGCGATCATGGCGAGCTTTCGATCCGGCGGCCTAACCCTCGACTTCGACGACATCAGGCCGGTCCAGGGCGAGACCGGGACGATCATGCTCGTCCACGGTTTCGCCACCAATCGCGAGGAGAACTGGCGACGGCTCGGCTGGTACGGGGCCTTTGAGCGCAAGGGCTATCGGACGATCGCCCTTGACCTGCGCGGCCATGGTAAGAGCGACACGCCGCATGATCCCAAGGCCTACGCCCGCGCCGACATGGCCGGGGACATCATCGCCCTGATGGACTTCCTGGATCTGCGAGCGGCGGACGTGATGGGCTATTCCTTGGGCGCCCATCTGTCGGCCCTGGCGGCGGTGAACCATCCAGGCCGGATCGCCTCGCTTGTCCTGGGCGGTGTCGGGGCGAGAATGATCTCCCCGCTACCCTCCCCCGGCCCCATGACCCTCGCCGAGGCCATGCGGACGGAAGATCCTCAGACCATCACCGAGCCGACGCTCAAGGGCTTCCGGCTGTTCGCCGACCAGCAGGGAGAGGACCGGCTGGCGCTCGCGGCCTGCAGCGAGGGCGCCGGCGCCAACCTCGGCGGCGAAGCGCTGGCAAGGCTCGCAATGCCGGTGCTGGTGGCCGCCGGATCGCGCGACGAGATCGCCGGCGACCCTCGGGTTCTGGCCGACGCCATCCCCGGCGCTAAAGCCGTCAGCCTGCCGGCCTGCGACCACTTCTCCGCCATCCCCCACGCCCTTTTCAAGGCGGCCGTGTTCGATTTCCTCGAAGGCTGGCTGGAGTAGGGGCGGCGGCTCGCTTCGTCTCGGCCGAGCGCACTTCGTCCCCGCGCCCCTTCCACCATTCGGGCTGCGCCCGAACGGTCCCCCTTCCCCGCTTCGCGGGGCAGGAGAAGAATTGTTCTCCTCCCTCGCTTTTGCGGGGGAGGGGGACCGCGTCGCGATCCGCGACGTGGTGGATTTGCGTCAGGCGAGGTTGTAGGCGCCGCCTTTTTCCAGGGCCTTCTTGAAGGCGGGGCGCTCGTGCAGGCGGGTGATCCAGCCGCTCGTGGCGGGCAGGTTGGCCAGGCGGCCAAAGGCGCGGGCGACCTCGCCGACGAAGCTCGTCTGCACATCGGCGCCGGTGAAGCTCTCACCCATCAGGAAGGGACGGCCTCCGAGCCGTTTTTCCACATAGCTCAGGTGGTTCTCGATCTCGCTGTCGATCCTGGGCTGGGGCGGCTTGGCGCCCTCGCCCAGGCGAGCGGTGTAGAGCAGGAGCATCAGCGGCAGCATTGCCGATCCCTCGGCATAGTGCAGCCACTCGAGGTAGATCTCGTGATCATCCGTACCTGGCGGCGGCGCGAGACGACCGGCGCCATGCTTGCGGATCAGATAGTCGACGATCGCCCCGGACTCGGCGATCGTGAGCTTGCCATCGGTGATCACCGGCGATTTCCCCAGGGGATGGATGGCCTTCAGCTCCGGGGGCGCCAGATTGGTGACCGCATCGCGCTGATAGCGGACGATCTCGTACGGCGCCTCCAGTTCCTCGAGGAGCCACAGGATGCGCTGTGAGCGCGAGTTGTTCAGGTGGTGCACGACGATCATGGAGCGGTTTTTCTCGTTTGGGCGCTCGGTCGCGCCGATGGCGCCGATAGGCTATAGAACCGCATACGCATGCGCGATATTTTCGATGTCCTCATTCCCCTGGCCCTGACCGCGGTGGCCGTCACCTTGGGGATTGGGATCTACAGCCTCTTTCGCGGCGGCGCCTTTGGCCACGCTTGGTCGAACAAGCTGATGCGCCTGCGAATCCTTTGCCAGGCCATTGCCATCGTCATTGTCGCCGCGGCGGTGTGGTGGCGCGCGGCGGCGCATTAGGGCTCCCCGACCCGATGGTGCTGCTCAACAAGATCTACACCCGCTCCGGCGATGCGGGCAGGACGCGCCTGGCCAGCGGCGAGAGCGTCAGCAAGACGAGCCCCCGGGTCGATGCCTACGGCGGCGTCGATGAGCTGAACGCGGTGCTGGGGCTGGCGCGGCGCGAAACCATCGGCGATCGCGAGCTCGACCCGATCCTGGCGCGGATCCAGAACGAGCTCTTCGATCTGGGCGCCGATCTGGCGACGCCAGCCAACGCCCGCGCAGGCGACACCGCCTTGCGCATCACCGCCGGCCAGGTCGCCCGTCTTGAAAGCGAGATCGATGGGCTGAACGCCGGTCTGGGGCCGCTCACCTCATTTGTCCTGCCCGGCGGAAGCGCGCCTGCCGCCGTCCTGCATCTTGCCCGCACCGTCTGCCGACGGGCCGAGCGCCGGGCCGTCGCCTTCGTCGAGGCGGAGTCGGGCGCCGCCCACGGCGAAGCGATTCGCTACCTCAACCGGTTGTCGGACCTGCTGTTTGTCGCCGCCCGCTTCGCCAACGCCAGGGGGGCGGGCGACGTGCTCTGGGCGCCGGGCGCCACCCGCTGAGGCGGAGCCGCGGGCGACAGCGAGGGGCCGGCGAGGGGCCCGCGGTGTGTCAGCAACCAGATCGGGATCGGTGTCAGGCACTGGCGGTCGCGTGGATCCCACCAGGCGCCGACCCGCTCGCACCGTTTCGCGGGCCATACATAGACGATGTCGTATGCCGTCATCCCCGCGGCGGTGATGATGAAGAGGCAGAGGACGACGAGTTTGGCGAGCGTGATCCAGGCGGTCATGAGGCGGTTCTTACGAAGGTGGCGCGGAACGGCAAGGTGCTGGCGCGCCCGCTCCGGCGCTTGCATTGCACAGGTAAGGCGCTATTGGCCACTGCCGCCACGGCTGGTCGAGGGCCGGGCGAGTTGAATCAAGGGATGCGGCGAGAAGAGACGGTGAGGGCATGAAGATCCTGGTTCCGGTAAAGCGGGCGATCGATTCCAACGTCAAGGCGCGCGTGCGCTCCGACCAGACCGGCGTCGACCTGGCCAACGTCAAGATGTCGATGAATCCGTTTTGCGAGATCGCCGTCGAGGAGGCGGTGCGGCTGAAGGAAAAGGGCGTCGTCGAGGAGATCGTCGCGGTCTCCGTCGGCCCGATCCAGGCCCAGGAGACGATCCGCACGGCGCTGGCCATGGGCGCCGACCGCGGCATCCTCATCCAGACCGACGCCGATCCCGAACCGCTCGAGGTCGCCAAGTTGCTCAAGAACGTCGCCCTGGCCGAAGCCCCGCGGCTGATCCTAATGGGCAAGCAGGCGATCGACGGCGACAACAACGCTGTCGGCCAGATGCTCTCGGCGCTGCTCGCGTGGCCGCAGGCGACTTTCGCCTCCAGGATCGAGGTCGACGGCGACGTCGTCCGGGTCACCCGCGAGGTTGATGGCGGCCTGCAGACGCTGGAACTCGACCTGCCGGCGGTCGTCACCGCCGACCTGCGGCTCAACGAGCCCCGCTACGCCTCGCTGCCCAACATCATGAAGGCCAAGCGCAAGACCATCGACATCAAGAGCCCGGACGATTACGGCGGCATCGGTCAGGGCCATCTGGCGGTTCTCAAGGTGACCGAGCCGGCCAAGCGGGTCGCCGGAGTGAAGCTCGAGAACGCCTCCGACCTGGTCAATCGGCTGAAGACCGAAGCAGGAGTGCTCTGAGGATGGCCGTTCTCGTCGTCGCTGACCACGACAACGTCCAGCTCAAGGACAACACCCACAAGACCGTTACCGCGGCCAAGGCCCTTTCCGATGATGTCGACATCCTCGTCGCCGGCCAGAGCATCGCTGGCGTCGCCGCCCAGGCGGCCAAGATCGCCGGGGTCCGCAAGGTCCTCACGGCCGAGAGCGAGGCGCTGGGCCAGCACATTGCCGAGGCCCTGAGCGCAAGCATCGCGCCGCTAATGGCGAATTATGACGCCATTCTGGTTCCGGCCACTTCGGTGGGCAAGAACTTCGCTCCGCGGGTGGCGGCGATGCTCGATGTCGCGCCGATCTCTGAGATCGTCGCGGTGATCGACTCGAACACCTTTGTGCGCCCGATCTATGCCGGCAACGCCCTGGAGACGGTGCAATCCTCCGACGCCAAGAAGGTGATCACGGTAAGGGCCACCGCCTTCAAGGCGGCCGAGGAGGGCGGCTCGGCCCCTATCGAGGCGATCGATCCGGGCCCAGGCGCGCCGCATACGCGCTTTGTTTCCGACGAGATCGTCAAGTCCGACCGCCCGGAACTGGCGGGAGCAAAGATCGTCGTCTCCGGCGGCCGCGCCCTGGGCTCGGCCGAGGAGTTCCACCGCGTCATCGAACCCCTGGCTGACAAGCTCGGGGCCGCCGTCGGCGCCTCGCGCGCGGCCGTGGACGCCGGCTATGCGCCCAATGACTACCAGGTCGGCCAGACGGGCAAGGTCGTCGCCCCCCAGCTCTACGTCGCCATCGGCATTTCCGGCGCGATCCAGCACCTGGCCGGCATGAAGGATTCCAAGGTGATCGTGGCCATCAACAAGGACGCCGACGCGCCGATCTTCCAGGTCGCCGACTACGGCCTTGTGGCCGATTACAAGACCGCCATTCCGGAGTTGATGGCGGCGCTGACGGCGGCGGGAAAATAGACGCCGCGCTGCAACGTAGCGGAGACTTGGCGGCGGGGCCGTCCGATGTGCTAGACGGGACGGGGCGGCCCGAGGAGATTTTGGCGTTCGGGGCTGAGACGTAAGAACAAGGGCGCCTCGGCGAAGGGGCGGATGGCATGGCGGAAATCAAGACGGTCAGCGTGATCGGCGCGGGCCGGATGGGCAGCGGCATCGCCCAGGTCAGCGCCGTCGCCGGCTACAAGGTCTTCCTGAGCGATGTCTCGCCCGAAAAGACCGCAGAAAGCCTCGAGGTCATAGACAACAACCTGACGCGCGAGGTGGGGAGAGGGAACCTTTCCGAAGACGACAAGGCCGCCGCCATGGGCAGGATAACCCTGACCGAAGACCTGGCGGTGCTCGGCGGCGCCGACCTCGCCATCGAAGCGGTCACCGAGGACGAGGAAGTCAAGAAACAGACCTTCAAGGCGCTGCAGGGACACCTGGGGGCCCAGACGCTCCTGGCTTCGAACACCTCGTCGATCTCGATCACCCGCCTGGCCTCGGCGACCGACCGGCCGGAGCGGTTCATCGGCCTGCATTTCATGAATCCCGTGCCGCGCATGAAGTTGGTGGAGATCATCCGCGGCATCGCCACCGACGCTGGCACCTATGACATCGCCGTCGCCTTTGCCCGGTCGCTGGGCAAGACCACCGCCAACGCCGAGGACTTCCCCGCCTTCATCGTCAACCGGGTCCTGGTGCCGATGATCAATGAGGCGATCTACACCCTCTACGAGGGCGTCGGCACCGTCGAGGCGATCGACACCGCCATGAAGCTCGGGGCCAACCATCCCATGGGCCCCCTGGAGCTCGGCGACTTCATTGGCCTAGATACGGTGCTGTCGATCATGAATGTGCTCTACGATGGTCTGGCGGATTCCAAATACCGTCCTTGTCCACTGCTGGTGAAATACGTCGAGGCTGGGTGGCTCGGCCGCAAGGTGGGGCGGGGGTTCTACGACTACAGGGGCGAGACTCCATCGCCGACCCGCTAGAGGCGGGGGCAGCGGCGACCCTGCCGCCTCCCGTTCTGCTTTCCGGCCTCGTCGATGTCGCCCAGAGCTACGATGTGCTGCTCTGTGACGTCTGGGGCGTGGTGCACGACGGGGTAAGGGCCTTCCCCGGGCCCTGCGCCGCCCTCGCCCGCTGGCGGGCCGAGCGCGGGCCGGTGATCCTGATCTCCAATTCTCCCAGGCCTCGCGCCGACGTCGCCGTCCAGCTGGACCAACTGGGAGCGCCCCGGGAGGCCTGGTCGGCCCTGGTCACCTCGGGCGATGTCACGAGCGACCTTCTCGCCGGCCGGGCGCCGGGCCCGGCGTGGTGGATCGGTCCGGCGCGCGATGGCGCCCTTTTCGAGGGCTCGGGCCTCGCCTTCTCGGGGCCAGATGAGGCCGCCTTCATCGCCTGCACCGGCTTGGAGGACGACGAGACGCAGACGCCCGGGGACTACGCGGACGCTCTCGCCATCGCCGCCGGGCGCGGGCTGGAAATGATCTGCGCCAACCCCGACAGGGTGGTCCAGCGCGGGGATCGCCTGATCTGGTGCGCCGGGGCCCTAGCCGAGCTTTACGAGACCCTCGGCGGCGCCGTGTTGATGGCCGGCAAACCCTTCCCTCCCATCTACCGAAGAGCGTTCGCCGAGAGCGAGGTGATCCTGGGCCGCGGGCTCGAGCCGAGCCGAGTGCTGGTGATCGGCGATGGCGTCGCCACCGACATCGGCGGCGCCAACCGCCAGGGGCTGGACGTCTTGTTCGTCGCCGGTGGCATCCACGCGGCGGATTTCGCCGAAGCTTCGAGGGACGCTCTTCCCCTTTGCGTGGCGGCTTTGCTTGCGGAACACGGAGCGAGAGCCGACTTCGTCATCGACGAACTCCGCTGGGGCGAGGCCTCTCGCCATCGCACATGAAACCGCTAGAAACGCCGACGCCGGAGGGAACTTTCAGTTGGATACCCCTGAACCTTTGCGCGCCCAATGCCTGGAGGACCTGACCGTCGGTCAGGCCGCCGAGCGCAGCCGCGTGGTCACGTCCACCGATCTCGAAGCCTTCGCCGCGGTCACCGGCGATGACAATCCCCTGCACCTCGATGAAGCCTTCGCCGCCGCCACCCCGTTTGGCGGCCGCATCGCCCATGGCATGCTCATGGCCGGGTATATCTCGGCCGTCCTTGGCGCCGATCTCCCTGGACATGGCTCCATCTATATCAGCCAGACTCTGAAGTTTCGCCGGCCGGTAAGGATCAACGACCTCGTCAACACCCGCGCCGAGGTCGTCGCCATCGATCGAGATCGCGCCCGGGTTACGCTGGCTACGGTGTGCGCGGTCGCTGGGAAAATCGTCGTCGAGCGGGAGGCCGAGGTGCTCGTTCCCCGACGCGGCGCCCGTGAGGCGGCGCTCGGAGCTACCGGTCCGACATGAGGATCCTCCACGGCTGGAAGGGTCTGGCGGCGGAGGACCGGGGAGCGTCGGTGGCTTTCGGCAATTTCGACGGCGTCCACCTGGGCCATCAGCGGGTGATCGCCGACGCCGCGCGCGCCGCGGCCGCGATGGGCCGGCCTCTGGGCGTGATCAGTTTCGAGCCCCACGCGCGCATGCACTTCGAGCCCGACGCCCCGGCTTTCCGGCTGATGAACGTCCACCAGCTGGCCCGGACGGTGGCGGCCACGGGCGCCCAGCGACTCTACTTGCTGCCATTCGGCTCGGAGATGGCCGGGCTCTCCGACGCGGCCTTCGCCACCGAGGTGTTGGCCGCCGGCCTGGGCGTGCGCCACGTAGCGGTCGGCTTCGACGTCACCTTCGGCAAGGGCCGCACCGGCAATCCGGCGAGCATGCGCGCCTACGGCGACGAACTCGGATTCACCGTTTCGGTGGCGCCGGCCCTCGAGGAGGGCGGTGAGAAGATCTCCTCTTCGGCCATTCGCGAGGCTCTGCACGCCGGGCGCCCCGAACGGGCCGCCGAGCTGCTCGGACGGCCTTTCGCCATCGAGGGCGTCGTTCAGAAGGGTCGGCAGCTTGGGCGCAAGCTCGGGTATCCCACCGCCAACGTCATGCTCGGCGACTATGTCGCTCCGCGCTTTGGCGTCTACGCCACGCGCACGCGCCTGGTCGACGGCCGCGAACTTCCGGGCGTCGCCAACCTCGGGGTCAATCCGACCACCGGCGAGGTCGAGCCCCGGCTCGAGGTGTTCCTGTTCGACTTCGACGAGGACATCTACGGCGAGACCATCGAAACCGACCTCGTCGCCTTTCAGCGGCCGGAGGAGAAGTTCGACCTCGTCGAAGCGATGATCGCCCAGATCCGGCTGGACGTCCGCCTCGCCCACGACCTTCTGGGCGTCTGAGGCGTGCGGTCAATAGCCTCGGCGAGTCCGTGCTCCTCCCCCTACGGTGGAGGAGCAGGGCTAGCTTTGCCGCTCTAGACCGAGGCCAACTCGCGAAGGGCGGCGTTGGCGATGGTGAGCTTGGCGAAGGTCCAGCCGCCGGCGGAGCGCTCCACGTCTTCCACC
>Ga0302326_10009580_pt1 | contig 21109 bp, 19 predicted proteins | sample Palsa_T0_3_FD_202264 | JGI IMG/M metagenome (GOLD analysis project Ga0302326, IMG submission 202264) | Peat permafrost microbial communities from Stordalen Mire near Abisko, Sweden - Palsa_T0_3 | ecosystem: Environmental > Terrestrial > Soil > Palsa > Peat permafrost | place: Sweden: Abisko... | reverse complement strand
TGACATGCTCGTCAAAGGTAGCGTCGCTCAGGGTCACAATCTTCTCGCTCATTGCCTCTCCTTGTCACAGTGGTCCAACGTCGCCAGTGGTGGTTCTGTTCCCGTCGGTTATTCGCCGTGCTCTTCCAGCCAGTGTTCGGCGTCGATGGCGGCCACGCAGCCCGATCCGGCGGAGGTGATGGCCTGGCGGTAGATGTGGTCCTGCACGTCGCCGCAGGCGAACACGCCGTCGACGCTGGTGCGCGACGAGCGGTCGAGGGTGCGGATGTAGCCGTTGTCCTCCAACTCGAGCTGTCCTTTGAAGAGCCCGCTGTTGGGCTCATGGCCGATGGCCACGAAGAGCCCGGTCACCGCCAACTCGAAGGTTTCGTCGGAGGTGGTGTGCTGCACCGTGATGCCGCTGACCTTGGTGTCGCCGCGCACATCAATGATGCGCGAGTCCCACAGGAATTCGATTTTGGGATTCTTGATGGCCCGTTCCTGCATGATCTTGCTGGCCCGCAGCTCGCTGCGCCGGTGGACCACCGTGACCTTGGAGGCGAAACGGGTGAGGAAGAGCGCCTCTTCGAGGGCCGAGTCGCCACCGCCGGCCACGGCGATGTGCTGGTCGCGGAAGAAGAAGCCGTCACAGGTGGCGCAGGTGGAGACGCCGTACCCGAGCAGACGCTCTTCATTGGGGCAGCCCAGCATGAGCGAGCGGGCACCGGTGGCGATGATGAGCGTGTCGGCCTGCACGGTCGGCTCGTCCGCATTCGGGTCGCCGACCCAGGCCGAAAATGGTGAAGATGAAAGGTCGACCCGGCTCACCTTGGCCGTGCGCAGCTCGGCGCCGAAGCGGATGGCCTGGGCCCGCATGACACCCATCAGCTCAGGACCCATGATGCCGTCGACGAAGCCCGGGTAGTTCTCCACCTCGGTGGTGAGCATCAGCTGGCCGCCCGGCTGATCGCTGTTGGAGGAGGGCTCACCCTCAATGACCAGGGGCTCGAGCTGGGCCCGGGCCGAGTAGATGGCGGCCGTCAGGCCGGCGGGGCCCGATCCGATGACGAGGACTTTGCGGCGCTCAGGCATCGGAGGCCGAGGTGGCGCCGCGCTTGGAATAGGCGAAGGCGCCGGCGCCAACCAGGAGTGCCCCCAGAGCGAGGTAGGCGATCCACACGTGGTGATCGGTCAGGTAGCTGTCGGCCAGGCGGATGAAGCCCACACACAGCAGCACCACGACGGCCACGGCGATCACCCCGATGATGACCCCGAAGACCACGGCGCGGGCAGCCACCACGGCCGGGCGGATGGCCCGGTCGTTGACCGTGGCCACCACCGTGTCGATGGTGTTGAGGGCCCGCTCGGTCCATTCCTCGGTGAAATCGTTTTCCGCCACGGGGTCAGATTAGTCGTCGGCCTTGGCGGCACCGGCGGCCACGATGTAACAGACCCCCACCGTGTTGGGCCCGACATGGGTGCCGACCACCGGACCGAGCTGCACCGGCACCACCGGATGTTCCACGGGGATCCCCTCCAGCCGGGCCAGCACTTCGGGGAAGTCGTCGCAGGCGCCGTCGGCCAGCGCCAGTCGTTCCAGCGGGGCATCGGCCGCCACCTTGGACGTCATGTAGGCCAGGGCCCGAGAACGGGTCCGTTGCTTGGACTCCTCGGCCACCTCGCCGTCCTTGACCTGGATGACCGGCTTTATGGAGAGCAGCGAGCCGAAGAGCGCCTGGGCGCCACCGATGCGGCCACCCCGCTGCAGGAACTCGAGGCCGCCGAGCACCCCGTAGACGTGGACCCGTCCCACCCGGTCCTCTGCGGCGGCCCGCAGGGCCTCCAGCCCGGCGCCGGCCGCCGCTTCCTCGGCCGCCGCGATGACGATGAGCCCCTGGCCCATGGTGAGCGATCTGGTGTCGACCACGTGGACCGGGATGCCATCGAACTGGCCGGCCGCGGCCACGGCCGAGGCATAGGTTCCCGAGACGCCCGACGACAACGTCAGGCACAGCACGGCCTCCGCGCCCTCGTCGGCCGCCTGACTGAAGGCGTTGATGAACGAACCGGGCGACGGCGCCGCCGTCTCGGGCAGCGCGCCCTTGCCGGTGCACCGCTGCCAGAACTCCTCGGGGCTGAGTTGCTTGCGGTCTTCGAGCTCCTCGGTGCCGAACCGGATGGTCAGGGGCACCACAATGACGTCGTGCTCCTTGACCAACTCATCAGTCAGGTCACAGGCACTGTCGGACACGATACGGACGCCGGGCATGCCTGGAGTCTGCCACGGTGTCAGCGGCCCCGGCTGGTCGGAGCTCGCCGCGCCAGGCGCCGGGCCACCGCGGACCGCCGACCCAGGAAGGTGATGACGACGCCGTAGGCCAGACCACCGGCCACGAAGGAGGCCACCACCCGCACCAGCAGTCCGAGCCCGCTCGACGCGGCCGACAGGTTGGAGACGACCAGCACGGCCGCCCCCATCACCAGCGACGCCACCGCCACCCGGCGCAGCGGCGCCCACGTCCCGGGCGTGCCGATGCGCCCGAACCAGCGGCGCAGCACGGCCAACCCGACCAGCGCGCTGGCTGAATAGGCCACCGACAGCGACAGAGCCAGGCCGCGCACGCCCAACGAGTGGACCAATCCGACGGCCAGGGCGATGTTGATCCCGTTCTCTCCCACGTACAAGAAGAAGGCCACCTTGGTCCGCTGCATCGACTGCAGCACGCGCACGACGTAGAGATAGGAGCAGAAGCCGGGCAGCCCCAGGGCGAACATGGCCAACGCTTCACCGGTGGCCGCCGTCTGGTCCGGTGTGCTGTGGCCGATCCCGAGGATCAGGGCCACGGCGGGCTTGGCCAACAGGACCATGGCCACCGCGGCGGGGATGACCAGGGCCAGCACGGCCCGCCAGCCGCTGGCCAGCCGCTCCACGAACGCCGCCGTCTGGCCGGTCGACCACTTCTCGGACAGGTCGGGGGTGACCACCGACATGATGGTCACCGCCACAATGCCGTAGGGCATCTGCAAGAAGGCGTAGGCATAGGTATAGGACGAGACCGGGTCGGACCCCGACGCGGTGCCGGCCAGCAGGGTGACGACGAACAGGGCGATCTGGTTGGCCACGACGAAGCCGAAGGTCCACCCGCTCAGCCGGATCACCGTGCGCAGCGCGGCATCGTGCAGATCCCAACTCCAGCGGACCAATCCGAGGCGGGCGGCCCGCAGGCTGGGCAGCAGGGCCACCGCCTGCAGGACGACGCCCAGAGATGTGCCCAGTCCCAACAGCATGAGTTGCGTGTGGTGCGCCTGGACCGAGGCCAGGCTGGCCCGCCGCGACGTGAGGAGGCCGAACCACACCAGCACGGCGATGCAGACCACATTGTTGACGATGGGGGCCCAGGCCACGGCCACGAAGCGCCGCCGGGTGTTCAAGAGAGCGGTGGCCAAAGCGAACATCCCGTAGGCCGCCACCTGAATGACGAACCAGCGCAGCAGCGTGGTGGCGACAGAGCGCTCGGCCACAATGCGATGGAGGGAGTGGGTGTGGGCGGACGTATCGAGTCCGGTCAGCGCCGTGATGAACCAGGGGGCCAGCACCAGTGCCGCCAGCGTGGTGGTGACCAGCACCACCACCGACACGGTGAGCACGGCCGAGATGGAACGCCAGGCGGTTTCCTCGTCCCGATTGCTCAACTGCTCCACGAACACCGGGATGAAGGTGGCCGACAGCACCCCGCCCAGCACAATGTCGTACAGCATGTTCGGCGTGGTGTTGGCCAGGTTGAACGAGTCGGCCAGTGGTGTCTGGCCCAGCGCCCAGGCCAGGGCCACGAAGCGCAGCAGCCCGGTCAGCCGTGAGAACCCGGTCCCGAGGGCCACGTAGCTGGCGGACGTGCTGAGCGCCACCGTGCGCCCGCCGCGCCCTGGTTGGTCCACGCTCAATGCGCCCGCGGCCGGTGCCGTCGGCCCCGCCGCCAGGTTCTGCCCCACCACACCAACAGGACGAGACCGGCCAGTGCGGTGAGGCCGATACCCACAATGGATATGGCGGTGGAGTGGACGGTCAGGGTCTCATGGGCGATCAGCAACTGACCGTCCGGCGTGCGCAGCGTGACCTCAACGGGGAGGCGGTCACCCGACGTGCGGGCCTTGGCCTGCACCCGCACCGGCGTGCTGGGGTGATTGAGGTGCAGGGTCTGGGTGCTGCCGTCGGGGAAGACGAACTTGTCACTGGTCAACGTCAGCACGACGGTCACCGGGAACGGCGCCGACGACAGCACGGTGATCGGGATGGGCGCCGTTTGCGAAGTGAAGGTGATGGTCCGTTCGGTGGCCAGGGTGACCTTGGACACCTCGGCGTCGAAGTCCTTGGTGAAGCCGGTGATGGCTGCCGTGCGCTCGGCGACGTTCAACCCCTGGGCCTCGACGCTCAGCAGCTGATCGGACAGATGGGTGAGCACCGCCGGGTGACCGGCGACCGAGGCCATGAACGAACTCAGGTGCTGGCGGTCCACCAGAATGTGGTTGGCGGCTCCGGCACTGATGGCACCTGTCCCCGTCCCCGCCTGCAGATGCCGGGTGGACGGCTCGCCGTTCCCTCCCTGGGGCACGGCGGCGAACAGTTGATTGAGGGTTACCGGGCTGAGCACCGGGTTGGCGGTCAACCCGTTGAGGAGCGTCGTGACGAAGGCGACCGAGACGCGCCACGGGGCCGGCGGCACCAGGACCATCCCCCGGGGATCACTGAAGAACGCGTTCTCAAAATGCACGAAGGCCAATCCGGCCAGCAGCTGGTTGGCCGCCAGGTTGGGGTCTCCCGGGTCGGCCGTGAAGCGGGAGTCGAGTTGGCTGTCGGCCGCCACCGCGGCGATGTGGATGTTGTGCCCGAGCTCAAGGGCGAAAGGTTGGGCGAAGGTGGACTGGTCGGAACCCCCGGCGGACAGGTCGGAGTCGTTCACCACCAGGTGGCTGGCGCCGACTTTGATCAGACCGACCGCCAGCGGGCCGGCGCTCCCGCTGGTCAGGTTCGATGCGGTGTCCACCCAGGTGGTGCCTGCTGGGCGCAGACCTCCCTGGCGGAGCAGTTGATCGCCCCGGGCAACCTGGGCCGCCACCTCGCCCGACAGCCCGGCACTGATGAGCGCGGCCAGGTTGATGGATCGGTAGGGCATGGAAAGCACCTGATCGGCATCGGTGGCCGCGCCCAGGTCAGCCTTCCCCCCGTGAGCCTCGACAGCGGAGACGGTGGCCGGGTTGACAGCCAGGGTGGCCGCCACGCTGCGATGGGCCGCCAGTGCCGCGGCCACGACCACGCCGCCGGTGCCCGACACCGGGACGACCAAGCTCACCCGCAACGCCCCGCCCGTACTCGATTCGACGTTGGGCTCCACATAGGTCAAGAAGGTGGTGAACCGCTGCAGCGGGGTGTTCGAGCCGGAGCGGAAGAGCGCCACCGACACCGGGTACACGTCCCCACAGGAGCCGTCCCCGCTCATACATCCGAGAGTCACCGTCGGCCCGTCGGCGGGGCAGGCCCCAATGGTGCCCGGCGCCGGTGTGGGTGCGGCCGATTCGTCGTTGGGCAGGACCGTGATGCAGGTGGCCACCACACGGCCGCCCTGCGCATTGGTGACCTTGAGGTCCGACACCCGGGTCAGCACGCTCTTGTCCGGGGTGCCACCGATGGCCTGCTGCAGCTGCGACGCGTTGGAGAGTCGGCTGTAGATGGTCACGGCGACGTGGAGGTCCCCGAGCGCCGGCCCGCCGTGGCCGATGGCCACCGAGAGCGAGAACCACGGAGCGGTCGGGGTGACCCAGGGCGACTGGGACACCAGGGAGAGGGCGGGGACATCGCCGGCGGGTCGGGAAGCACCTTGGGCGGATCCCGCGCCGAACACGGGAACGGTGCCCATGGCAACAGTGCACACAAGAACGGCGCACATTGAGAATATGCAGAGGGCGACCCTGCCCCAGCGCAACGACACAGGGAGAGGCTAGAGGGCGCACTACCGTGGTCGGGTGCAGTCCTCATCGGTGCCCGAGCGGTTCCGCCCCCTCCAAGATGCCACCGCTGAGCTGGCCCGCCGCTTTGGCGCTGCCGGGAAGGCCTTGTATCTGGTGGGGGGCTCCGTCCGCGATGCACTCTTCCCGGCGGGAGCACTGGCCGATCCTGACTTCGACCTGACCACCGACGCCCGGCCGGCCGAGATTGAGGACCTGGTGCGCGGCTGGGCCGATGACGTATGGACCCAGGGCGCCCGGTTCGGCACCATTGGGGCCCGCAAAGAGGGGCAGGTCTTCGAGATCACCACCCATCGGGCCGAGGTCTACGTGCCCGATTCGCGCAAGCCCGAGGTGACGTTCGGGGATGACATTGCGCTGGACCTGTCGCGGCGGGACTTCACCATCAACGCCATGGCCCTGCGCCTGCCCGACATGGAGCTGATCGATCCCTTCGACGGGCTGGGCGACCTGGCCTCGGGTCGCCTGCGCACGCCGCTCGACCCGGAGATCTCCTTCGGGGACGACCCCTTGCGGATGTTGCGGGCCGCCCGCTTTGCCGCCCGCTTCTCGCTCAAGCCGGACCCGGCCCTGGAAGCGGCCATTGAGAAGATGCACGACCGGCTCTCTATCGTCTCGGCCGAACGCATCCGCGACGAGCTGGACAAAATGGTCATGGTGGCCGTGCCGTCGGAGGCCCTGTGGTTTGTCGTGCGCACCGGCATGGCGGCCGACTTCTTCCCCGAGTTGCCCGGCCTGGCGCTGGAACAGGATCCCATCCACCGGCACAAGGACGTGCTGGCGCACACCTTGGCCGTGGTGGACAAGACGTCGCCGGACCGCCTGCTCCGCCTGGCTGCCCTCTTCCACGATGTGGGCAAGCCCCGCACCCGCGCCATCACCGACGGCGGAGTGACCTTTCACCACCACGAAATGGTGGGTGCCCGCATGACGAGGACCCGCATGGAAGCGCTGCGCTACGCCTCCGACGACGTCGATGTGGTGGTGCGCCTGGTCGAGCTGCACCTGCGCTTCCACACGTACCGTCTGGGTTGGACCGACAAGGCCGTGCGGCGCTACGTGCGCGACGCCGGAGATCTGCTGGACCGGCTGAACGAGTTGACCCGCTGTGACTGCACGACCCGCAACGCCAGCAAGGCCCGGGCGCTGGCCCGCCGCATGGACGAGCTCGAAGCCCGCATTGCCGAACTGGGGGAGCAGGAGGAGTTGGACCGGCTCCGGCCTGACCTCACCGGCAACCAGGTCATGGAACTGCTGGGCGTGCCACCGGGACCAGTGGTCGGACAGGCCCTGGGGTTCCTCATGGAACTGCGCCTGGACGAGGGACCGCTGAGCGAGGAAGCCGCCACGGCGCACCTGCGGGAATGGTGGGCCGCCAGAGCCTGACGGTCGCGACGGCCTAGCCTGCGTCGCCGTGGACATCACCCTGCTGGGCACCGGGAGCCCCCTGCCCAGTCCGGACCGGGCCGGTCCCGCCACCCTGCTGCGCACCGGGACCGCCACGCTGCTATTCGATTGCGGACGCGGGGTGGTCATGCGCCTGGCCGCCGCCGGAGTCCTCCCGCTGGGCCTTTCGGCTGTGCTGCTCACGCACCTGCACAGCGATCACATCAGCGACCTGAACGACATCGTGACCACGCACTGGGTGATGTCGCCTGTCCCGACACCGCTGCGGGTCGTCGGGCCGCCCGGGACCCAGGGAGTGGTTGACGCCGTGCTGGCCATGCTGGCGCTGGACCAGAAATATCGGCTGGCCCATCACGCCACCTTGGAAGCGGCTCCGGTCATTGAGGTGACCGAGGTCGAGCCGGGGGATGCGCTGGAGATCGCCGGCGCTCACATTGCGGTGCACCGCACCGACCACCGACCGGTGACGCCGACCGTCGGCTACCGGGTGGAGCAGGACGGTGTGGTGGCCGCCGTTGCCGGCGACACCGTGCCCTGCCCCGAGCTGGACGAGATGTGTGGTGGCGCCGACCTCTACGTGCAGACGGTCATCCGGGCCGACCTGGTGCAGAACATCCCGAACCTCCGGCTGCAGGACATCCTCACCTACCACTCCACGCTGGAGCAGGCGGCGCTGACGGCCACCCGGGCGAGGGTGGGCACGCTCGTGCTGACGCACTACGTCCCACCCATGCAACCCGGCGACGTGGAGGAGTGGCGGGCCCTGGCCGCGGCGCACTTCGCCGGGCCGATCGTGCTGGGCGACGATCTCACCACGGTGAGCATCACCAAGCCTTGAGGTCAGGGCCGGGAGTACCCTGATTCCATGCCACGCATTGATGCACCGGAGAGCGGGATGGGCGAGCACATTGACTGGGCGTTGCTCCGTCCGAAGATGGCGGCCGGCATGGGCGCCCTCTCCGAAGCGGTCTACGGCAACTCGAAGCTGCCGGTGCGCGAGCGCGAGGCGGCGCGGTGGACCATCGCCCTGCTCAACGACTGCGCCGTCTGCCGCGACACCCGGGCCAAGGATGGCGCCGCGGTCGGGGCGGACGAGCCCTTCTATGCCGAGGTCACCGACTGGCGCTCTTCGACCGGGCTGAGTGGGCGCGAGAAGTTGGCGGCCGAATTCGCCGAGCGCTTCGCGCTGGACCACCTGGCTATGGACGACGACTGCTGGGACCGGATGCACGCCGCCTTCTCCGAGGAGGAGTTAGCCGATCTCACCATCTGCTGCGGCATGTTCCTCGGCATGGGCCGCACGCTCGCCGTTGTCGGTGTGCGCGCACCCGACGTGCGCATTCTGGTCTGAGCCATTTCCGGTCGGTGCGACGCTGGTGGTTTTGAATCCGCGTGCCCCGAGGGTGTCCCTCGGCACTTTAATTTCGGCGGATACTTCGACAGCTGTCTTTGCATCGAATGCATCTGCCACCGGTGGGGGAAGCATGCCTCCTCTTGAGTCGTGGACATCACATTAAGAGGGTCCAATATTTCACGGCGCGGGTCGACGACCGTCCGGACGATCCCCAACAATCACAACGACAGGACGCATATTTGGGGGCACTGAGAACGATTCTTGAAATCGAAATTCACTTGGGCCGGTTCGCCACGCCATCAAAAAGGGTGCACTTGGCCAACCGGCGCCCCGATGGAAGCACGACGGACTATTGCCCTTGTCACTGAAGAGAAGGGAACCGACGTCAAGCTGGCGACACATCTGGTGGGGGACGCAGCGCATAAGGACATGCAGGCCGCGCTCGTCATTTCCAACGATTCAGATCTGCAGGAATCGTTGGAAATGGCAATGAGGCTGCAAGTCAAAGTCATCACGTGCAATCCCCACGATCGTTCGAAGCAATCACGACATCTCGACGGAGATGAAGCCATAAGACGACCGGAGCGCTGGGATATCTAAACGCGCCAAGAGGCGCCCTAAGGCGCCTCCGGCTGGACCCGGCCCCCGAGGAAGCACGGGCGGATCATTTGAGTTTTGCCATTTTCTGCTGAAAATTGGACAATTTGTATGGTTTTGCAGCCAAATTCTTAAGCTGAGCAGGATTTCTTGCAGGCTAAACAAGATTCCCCCGGGGTTCAGTCGGCCGGCCAGGCCTCGTTCTCGCCGCCGTCGGCGAATGCATCGACCAGCGCCTGGGCCACGTCGTCGTGGTACTGCACCGGAGGCGACTTCATGAAGTAGGCCGAGGGGCCGAGCAACGGGCCACCGATGCCACGGTCCAGCGCCAGCTTGGCGCAGCGCACCGCGTCGATGATGACGCCGGCCGAGTTGGGGGAGTCCCACACTTCGAGCTTCAACTCAAGATTCAGCGGCACGTCGCCGAAGTTGCGCCCCTCCATGCGGATGTAGGCCCACTTGCGATCCTTCAACCACGGCACGTGGTCCGACGGGCCGATGTGGACATCGTCGGCACCGAGCACACTGTCCTCAATCTGGCTGGTCACGGCCTGGGTCTTGGAGATCTTCTTGGACTCCAGGCGGTCACGCTCCAGCATGTTCTTGAAGTCCATGTTCCCGCCCACGTTGAGCTGGTAGGTGTGGTCCAGTGCCAGCCCCCGGTCCTCGAAGAGGCGCGTGAGGATGCGGTGGACGATGGTGGCACCGACCTGGCTCTTGATGTCGTCTCCCACAATGGGGACGCCGGCGTCACGGAACTTGCGGGCCCACTCGGGGTCCGAGGCGATGAAGACGGGGATGGCGTTGACGAAGGCGACACCGGCGTCGATGCACGCCTGGGCGTAGTAGCGCTGGGCCTGCTCGGAGCCGACCGGAAGGTACGAGACCAGGACGTCGGCCCTGGCGTCGCGCAGGGCCTGGGCCACGTCGACCGGTTCGGCCGGAGACTCCTCAACTACCTCGCGGTAGTACTTGCCCAGGCCGTCGAAGGTCGGCCCACGCTGCACGGTCACGCCCACATGCCCGACATCGGCGAACCGGATGGTGTTGTTCAGACCGGCGTGCATGGCCTTGCTGAGGTCGATCCCGACTTTGTCCTGGTCGACATCGAAGGCCGCCACCGGCATCAGGTCACGGACGTGGTAGCCGCCGAGGACCACGTTCATCAGGCCCGGGACGACGTCGTCGGGATGGGCATCGTTGTAATACGTGATCCCTTGCACCAGTGAGCTGGCGCAGTTGCCGACGCCGGCAATCGCGAGGCGGATGGGTTGGGTCATCGTGTTTCTCCTTCATAGGTGAATTCGGTCGAGACCGATTGGGGTGTGGCACGTTCCAGGGCGATCAAATTGTCCAACCAGCCGATGTCCTGCGTCACGCCGTCGGCCGTGTGCTGCACGACCGATCGGGCGTAGACGTCAAGGTCGGGATTGGCGAGTTCTGCTTCGGCCAGGCGCTGCACCAACAGGGCCCGACGTCGTTCCAACAGTGAGAGGCGGGCCTGCGGAGCCAGGTGGCGGGCGAAGGCCAGACGAAGGCCGAAGCTGCGGGCGTCGTCCAGCGATCCGCCCTCGGCCAGCAGCTCAGTGAAGAGCTGCCGACCCTTCTCGGTGATCCGGTAGACCTTCTTGCCCCGGCGGGAACGGGACGGGGAGTGGCGTCGGGCCCGCAACACCGCCAGCTCTCCACTGAGTGAACCGGTGGGTGGCGCGGCCGCCGCCGCCGGTGGTCCGGCGTCCACTGTCCCCTCGGTGGCCATCACGGCCTGGGCTCGCTCCAGCCGGGTCAGGGCGGGGTAGATGGAACCGAAAGAGACGTTGGCCAGAATCCCCAGGTTGTCGCGTAATTGGCGCCTGATCTCGTACCCGTGCAGGTCGCGATCTTCCAGAAGTCCCAGTATTGCCATGTCCAACATTGCGTTTCACTATATCGAATCGATATAGCGTTGTACAGTCAATTGTCACCGATCCATCACCTGGGGGCTCATTTGCCTGATGGCAAGAGACTTCCTCGCCTTTCGTCACCCTCCGGACGCGTGGTCGGCTCTGGCGAAGAGCCGGCAAGAAGTCATCGGCAAACAGTGCCTATTCCGTGCGTGAGCACTAGCCTGGCGCCGTGTCCATCACCTCGGAGCCGAGGTCGTCGAGTCGAGCGGTGAGCGCTGACGTCTCGGCCGCGGTGGAGTACCGGATTGTGCGCAACGGCATTGTCGGTGATGTCGAGCGGGGGAGACTCCAAAAGATCGACGTCTGCGATGCCCACCCCGAACTCCTGCGGGCCGCCCGCAATGTGGGACGACCCACCAAAGAGGTCTGCCCGATCTGCGACGACGGCCGTCTGGTCAAGGTGACGTTCGTCTTCGGGGCCAAGTTGCCCGCCGGGGGACGTTGCCCCGGGACGGTGGCCGAGCTCAAGGCCTTGTGCCGCCGACCCGAACCTGTCCTCTGTTATGAGGTCGAGGTCTGCCCGGACTGTGCCTGGCACCACTTGATGAAGAAGTATCCAGCCGGGGGGCCCAACGCACGGTCACGACGGAAGGTGGCGCAGTGAACGACCCGACTCCTCCCACGGTGGCCACCCTGCGCACCCGCAAGCGACGCAACGGCGCCGCCCCCATCGTCATGGTCACCGCATACGACGAGCCGGGTGCCCGCATCGTCTCCAATGCCGGCGTCGACATCGTGCTGGTCGGGGACTCGGTGGCCAACAACGTGCTCGGTCACGACGACACGCTCCACGTGGATATAGAGGTCATGGCGCACCACACGGCGGCAGTGGCCCGGGCCAAGCCGCACTGCCTGATCCTTGGTGACATGCCGTGGATGAGCTACCACCTGTCGCCCGACGAGGCGGTCCGCAACGCAGCCACCCTGATCCGCGCCGGGGCGCACGCCATCAAGCTGGAAGGTGGCCGGGCCCGCCTCCCCGTGGTCGAAGCCATCATCCGGGCGGAAATTCCGGTCATGGGCCATCTCGGCCTGACCCCGCAGTCGGTCCTGGCCATGGGTGGCTTCCGCGTGCAGGCCAAGAGTGTCGACGCCGCGAGCGACCTGCTGAACGCGGCCAAGGCATTGGCCGCGGCGGGCTGCTTCGGCTTCGTCATTGAGGGGGTGCCGGACGTCGTGGGTGCCGCGGTGACCGAGGCGCTGGATGTGCCGACTATCGGCATCGGGGCCGGACCGTCTTGCGACGGCCAGGTCCTGGTCTTTCACGATCTCCTCGGCCTGGGCTCCGGGACACCCCCCAAATTCGTACGCCAATATGCCGAAATCGGACGGATTGCCACCGAGGCCATCGCCGCCTTCGCAGACGACGTGCGCCAAGGGGCCTTCCCGAGCGACGCCGAGAGCTATCACGGCTCGGCGGAGCTGGGTGAATCCCTGGCCTGAGGCCCGTTGCTGCCGCGTCATTCCACGCCACCAGGCTCGGCTACCATGATTCCCCGCAACAGACCCTGCTCCTGACCGTCAGGGGCCCAGGCTCACAGCCCGGTCCAGAGGGAGGTATGCCGCATATGCGGCCTTACGAAGTCATGGCCATTTTTGAGGCCACCACCGAGTCGACCGTCATTCAAGGCGTGGTCGACCAGGCGCTCGACGTGATCCGCACCACCGGGGGTAATCCCGGTGCTATCGATCGTTGGGGCAAGCGTACCTTCGCGTACGAGGTGAACCACAAGCGTGAGGGCTACTACGTCGTGATCGAATTCACCGCCGGCCCTCAGACGGTGGCCGACCTGGACCGCATGCTCGGTCTGGCCGATGAGATCGTCCGCCACAAAATTGTCCGCCTACCCGAGGCCAAGCTGGCCGCCGCCCAGCCGGCCGCCAGCTGAGCCGACTGGCGCGAGGAGCACACGATGCCGTCTGAAAACAGCGTGACCCTGGTGGGCAATGTCACCCGGGACCCTGAACTCCGTTTCACCAACACCGGGCAGCCGACCGCCTCTTTCGGCCTGGCCGTCAATCGCCGCTGGCAGAACCGCCAGACCCAGGAATGGGAAGAAGCCGTCTCATTCTTCGATGTGGTGTGCTGGCGCGAAATGGCGGAGAACGTGGCTGAGACCCTGACGCGGGGTTCCCGGGTCATGGTGGCCGGTCGGCTGGAGCAACGGAGCTGGGAAACCCAGGAGGGCGACAAGCGCTCCAAAATTGAAGTGGTGGCCGATGAGATCGGTCCATCGCTGCGCTGGGCTACGGCCCAGATCACCAAGAACGAGCGACGGGGCCCCGGTGAGGGGCCACCGCGTGGAGGAGGCGGGAACCGGCCGCAGGCCGCTCCGCCCCCGGCTGCCCCCGAAACCGGTGGCGGATACGGATTCGATGAGGAGCCCTTCTAATGGCACGGAACAATCAACGCGGCGGGACTACGGCACGTCGTGCGCCCAAGGACTTGGGTCGCAGGGTCAAGAAGAAGCCGTGTGCCCTCTGTCGCGACAAGACCGAGTGGGTCGACTACAAGGACGTTCCCATGCTGCGCAAGTACATGAGCGACCGGGGCAAGATCCGCTCACGTCGCGTGACGGGGAACTGCGCCCAGCACCAACGGGCGCTGGCCATGGCCATCAAGACGGCCCGCGAACTCGTTCTGCTGCCCTACACCCAGCGCACGGTGACCGAGCGCCCTGGTGGACGGGGTGGCGGTCGTGACCGAGGTGAGCGGGGCGAGCGCGCCGAGCGGACATTGAGCGACACCATCGGGGCCGACGCGCCCCGTGACCGCAGTGCCGATGTGGAGATTTTGGCTGATGTGGTCGCATTCGACAGCGCCGAGACCGACGCGCTGGAGACTGCTCCCCCGGGAGAGGCGGAAACTGAAGCTGTCGCCGACGACACCACAACGGACGACACCGTCGCCGAAGTCACTGCCACTGAAGACACTGCCACTGAAGACACTGCCACTGAAGTCACCGTGCCCGAAAGTGACGACGCATGAAGGTCCTCCTGCGTGACGACGTTGACGGTGTGGGCCGGCGTGGCGACATTGTGAAGGTGGCGGGCGGGTATGCCCGCAACTTCCTCCTGCCTGAGGGCCGGGCCATCCTGGCCACCGACGGCGTGGAGGGCCAGGCCGAGCAGATGCGCCGCGGCCGCGACCTGCGCGAGGCGAAGGACCGTGGAGCCGCCGAGGCCCAAGCCACCATTTTGGCCGGGGCGGTCATTCCGATCGTGGCGCGGGTCAGTGGAGCCGGACGGCTCTTCGGGTCCATCGGGCCGGCCGAGGTGGCTGACGCCATCAAGGCCGCCAAGGGCGTGGCCATCGACCGCAAGCACATCGTCCTCGGTGAGCACATCAAAGAAGTGGGCACATTTGATGTCACGGTCGACCTGTTCGCCGGTGTGGCCACTGTGGTGACGTTGGAGGTCACAGCCGCCTCCTGACCTCCGCCGGGGTATCCGCTTGTGACACCCCCATGCGCATCATTGTGGTGTGCAGATGAGGCAGCTCCACCTTCCACAGATTCTGGATCGCCGTACACGGCTTATCCACACGCTTGGCGGGCTTACCCACACCTATTGGGGGCTTACCGTCCCCAGGGTCCGACCGGCAGAGTAGGGAGACCGTGGTCCAAGCCTTTGATGACACCCGCCCCCGCCCCCTTCGCGCCGCCCCCCCTGCCGGTCCGAGCGGGGCACGGATTCCACCGCACGACCTGGAAGCCGAAGAATCGCTCCTTGGCGCCATGCTGTTGTCCAACGACGCCGCGTCGGCCGCCATTGAGATCTGTTCGGACGGTGACTTCTACAAGCCGGCCCACGGGCTGATCTTCGGCGCCATCCGCGCCCTGATGGAGCGCGGCGAACCGATTGACGCGGTCACGGTCACCGACGAGCTCAAACGCTCGGGTGTGCTCGACGGGGTGGGCGATCCGTCGATCTTCATATCGCTGCAGGCCAACACCCCCTCCATCGCCAACGCCAAGCACTACGCCACCATTGTCGAAGAGCACTCCCTGCTGCGCCGTCTCATCGGCGTGGCCGGGAACATCGCTGACCTCGGTTACTCGGTACCCGAAGACGTCGAAGGGGCCATCGACGAGGCCGAGCAGATGATGTTCGACGTGGCGGAGAAGAGAACAGCCGACAGCATCGCGCCACTGCACGAATTGCTTCTCAAGGGACTGGATCGCATTGAGGAGCTGGGGCAGAGGGGCTCGGACATCACCGGTGTGCCGACCGGTTATCAGGAACTGGACAAAATTCTGCTCGGGCTGCAGCCTTCGTCACTGGTCATCGTCGGTGCCCGCCCGGCCATGGGTAAGACGAGCTTCGCCTTGGGCATGCTGGCCCACGTCGGGGTGGTGGCCCAGCGTCCGGCCCTCCTTTTCTCCTTGGAGATGGGCCATCTGGAGCTGACCCAGCGCCTGTTGGCGTCCGAAGCGGAGGTGAACGGCCAGAGTCTGCAAACCGGTCGTATCCGGGCGCAGGACTGGGCCAAAATCGGTGCCGCGGTCACCAAGTTGAGTAGCGCCCCCATCTTCATTGACGACAATCCGAATCTGACCGTGATGGACATCCGGGCCCGAGCCCGCCGGCTCAAGAAGTCGGAGGGTGACCTGGGCCTGGTCGTCGTCGACTACCTCCAGTTGATGACCGGTCGTTCGAGAGCGGAGAACCGTCAGACCGAGGTGGCCGAGATCAGCCGTGGGCTGAAGATCCTGGCCCGGGAACTTGAGGTTCCGGTGGTGGCCCTCTCGCAGCTCTCCCGCAATCTCGAGTCCCGCCAGGACAAGCGCCCCATGCTGTCGGACCTACGAGAGTCCGGTTCGCTGGAACAGGATGCCGATGTTGTCCTCTTCCTCTATAGGGAATCCGAGTACAACGACGACCTGCCGATAGATGAAGCCGATGACGCGCTGGTCGAAGTGGCCAAGCACCGTAACGGTCCGACCGGCAAAGCCAACCTGATCTTCTTGAAGCAGTACGCCCGTTTCGTCGACCGGCGGGCCATGTAACTGCCAACTCACGTTGACACCGGATGGAGCGAACGGCAGAATGCGCCATCATCGGCGGAAGTGCCTAACTCTTGAGGAGCGCTATGTCCACAAGCATGGTCCGAAGGGTTCCGGTTTTCGGCGCCACCGCAGTTGTGGCAGCACTGGCGCTCCTGGGAACCTCTTTCAGCAGCAGCGCCGGCGCCAGCAGTGCTCCGAAGAAGGGCGGCGTGGCCAGCTTGGCCATCTTCTCTTCCGGTCCGAACTACGTGCTTCCCTTCTTCGATGCCGCCAACTTCACCCAGGTCAACATCTCAGACCTGCAATACCTCCTGTACCGCCCGCTCTACTGGTTCGGCACCGGCTCCACTCCGGCCATCAACTACAAGTTGTCGATCGGACAGCCCCCCGTCTACACCGACGGCGGCAAGGTGGTCACCATCAAGTTGAACCATTACACCTGGTCCGACGGTACACCCGTGACCGCACGAGACGTGCTGTTCTGGCAGAACCTGATGATCGCCAACAAGGCCAACTGGGGGGCGTACACCCCGGGCGACTATCCCGACAACATCGCCAGTACAACAGCCATCAACCCTTCCACCATCCAGTTCACACTCACCAAGGCCTACGACACCAACTGGTTCACCTACAACGAGCTCTCGCAGATCACCCCGCTGCCCCAGCAGGCGTGGGACAAGACGTCGCCATTCACTCCCGATGAGAACTTCGACACGACGCCGGCCACCGCGGTCAAGGTCTACAACTACCTGAACGCGGAGTCGACGGATCTGTCCACTTACACCACCAACCCGCTGTGGAAAGTGGTGGACGGTCCGTGGAAAATGTCCGCCTACACGCCGTCCAACGGGGCGGTCAGCTTCGTGCCTAACCCCGACTACAGCGGCCCGGAGAAGCCCCACCTGTCGCAATTCAACGAGCAGGTGTTCACCACCACCGACGCTGAGTTCAATGACCTGATTTCCGGTTCGGGCCCGCAGGTCGGCTACATCTCACCCGTGGAGGTCAAGTCGCAGTCGGCTCTGGACCGAGTCGGCTATTCGCAGGACCAGTCCTACTCGTTCTCGGTGGCGTACACCCAGATCAACTTCAACAACCCCAAGGTCGGCCCCCTGTTCAAGCAGACCTACATCCGTCAAGCGCTGCAGATGCTGGTGGATCAGGCGGGACTGACCAAGCACTACTTCGGTGGCTTCGGGTACAACACCTGCGGCCCGGTACCGACCGAGCCCGCCAACTCGTTCGCCGACTCCTATGTGGCCAAGTGCCCGTTCAACTACAACCCAACCCGCGCCGTGAGCACCCTGAAAGCGCATGGGTGGAAGGTGGTGCCGGGCGGTATCAGCACCTGCGCCCACCCTGGCACCGGATCGGGTGAATGTGGGGCCGGGATCACATCGGGTGAGCCACTGAAGTTCACCTATCTCTACGGCTCCGGCGGCATCGCCTTCCCGAAGTCGATGGCCCAGCAGAAGTCCGACGCCGAAGCGGCCGGTGTCGACTACGTGCTTGACGGTGAGCCGGGTAGCCAGGTGGAGGAAGCAGCTGTGCCGTGCACCCCGAAGCAACCGGCCTGCAGCTGGCAGATGGCCTACGCGGGATGGATCTACTCACCCGACTACTACCCGACCGGCGAGACGTTGTTCGCCACGGGCGCCGGCTACAACGTGGGCAGCTACTCCGACCCGCAGACGGACAAGCTGATCAACGCCACTACCGAGCCGGGTAACCCGCAGCAGACCCTGGACGCCTACCAGAACTACATCGCCGACCAGCTGCCGGTGCTCTGGCAGGGTGGCACGACCTCCCTCAATGAGGTGTCCAACAAGCTGCACGGGGTGACTCCGTTCAACGTGTTCGGCAACATATTGCCGGAGGAGTGGTACTACACGAAATAGGTCGGTGATCAGCTGGACGCGTCGGTGAGCGGGAAGTGGCAGGCCGCCAAGTGTCCGGTTCCGCCGACGGCGCTGAGGATGGGTTCCTCTACGCCACACCGTTCCTGGGCACGCGGGCAACGCGTGCGGAAGCGGCAGCCCGATGGTGGGTGCATGGCCGATGGCAGCTCGCCGGGTACGGCTTCGCGGTCCCGTCGGCGAGCTCGACCGGGATCGGTGACCGGTATGGCCCGGAGCAACCCGAAGGTATAGGGGTGGGCGGTGCGCTCGTACACGGAAGCGCATGGACCGATCTCCACCAGTTTGCCCAGGTACATCACGGCTACCCGGTCGGCCAGGTAGCGCACCACCGAAAGATCGTGGGAGATGAGGACATAGGTCAGGTCGTGCTCGGCCTGGAGCCGCCGCATCAGGTTGAGCACCTGTGACCGTATGGACACATCGAGGGCGGACACCGGCTCATCGGCCACAATCAGCTTCGGCTTGAGGGCCAGGGCCCGGGCGAAACCGATGCGCTGCCGCTGGCCGCCGGAGAACTCGCGGGGGAACAACCCGACGGCTGCCTCGTCCAGGCCGACGTCGGCCAGCAGCTCCAGAATGCGCTGCTCACGCTCGGCCCGCCCGTACAGGTGCTGGATCGCCATGGGTTCGCCGAGAATCGGACCGACCCGCATCCTCGGGTCGAGCGAGGCGTACGGGTCCTGAAAGATCATCTGACGGTCGCGGAACTGTTGACGGAGCTCACGGCCCCGCAGCTGAGCCAAGTCGATGCCGTCCATGGCGATCGATCCGGCGTCGGGCCTCTCGAGCCCGACCATCATCCGTCCCAGGGTCGTCTTGCCGCACCCCGACTCGCCGACGACGCCGAGCGTCTCGCCCTGACGGACCTCGAGGGTCACGCCGGACACTGCCTTGACGGTACCGAGGCTGCGCTGCCGCAGGCCACGGCCAACAACGGGAAACTCCTTGACCACGTTGTCAATCTGCACGAGGGTCTGGACCTCCCGGCCCAGCGTCCGCTCGGGGCCGGAATGAGGCGTGGCCGCTTCGCCCAATTCGGGACGGGGGTGGTAGCAGGCGTGGGAGCCGCCACCTGGCACGTCCACCATGGGGGGTTGCGAATCCCGGCACAGCTCGTCGGCGAAGCGGCATCGCTCGGCGAAACGGCAGTGCGGGGTCAAGCTGGTCAATTCGGGGGGCCGGCCGGGGATGCTGTAGAGCAGGGTGTCTTGGTCCTGGTCGATTTTGGGCACGGAGTCGAGCAGGGCTTCGGTGTAGCGGTGGCGGGGATGGCGGAACAGCTCGGCCGTGGGGGCGGACTCGACGATGCGCCCGGCGTACATGACAAGGACGCGATCGGCGTAGCCGGAGATGACCCCCATGTCGTGGGTGATCAGCAGGATGGCCATTCCCAATTTCGACTTGAGCCGTTCGAGCAGAAGCAGGATCTGTTCTTGAATGCTGACGTCAAGGGCGGTGGTGGGTTCGTCGGCAATGAGCAGCTTTGGTTCACAGGCCAGGGCCATGGCGATGCTGACCCGCTGACGGAGGCCGCCCGACAGCTGGTGGGGATAGGCGTCGATGCGCTCGGATGGGGCCGGGACCCCGACCAGGTCGAGCAGCTCGAGCACGCGGGCCCGCTCAGCGGCTTTGTCCATGTGGCGGTGGATACGGAGGGACTCCCCGACCTGGAGGCCGATTGTCATGGTCGGATTGAGGCAGATCATCGGGTCCTGGAAGACCATGGCGATGTCGTCGCCACGGACGGAACGCATCTCCTTCTCACTGATGGTGGCGAGGTCTCGCCCGTCCAGACGGATGGCTCCCGAGCTGATGCGCCCCGAGTCCGGAAGCAGTCGGATGATGGATGCACCGGTGAGGGTCTTGCCGCTGCCCGACTCGCCGACGAGGCCCACCGTCTCTCCGGCGCCCACGGTGAACGACACCTGGTCGACTGCGTAGACGGTGCGGTCGGGCAGCTCAAGGCAGGTCGACAGTTCCTCGACCTCAAGCAGTGGACGCGTCATGTGACACAGAAGGTACAGGCATTGGGACCGAGCCAAGTGGCCGTCGTCAAGTAGTCTCAACGCAGTGCGGTGTTCGGCTTCGTAATTCGTCGGCTGTTGCAGTCGGTGGTGGTCATCATCGGCTTGACAATCGGCACGTTCTGGCTGTTCCACCTTCTCCCCGGAGGGCCGGTCCGGGCCATTGTGGGGGTCCACGCCAGCCCACTTGTCATAAAGACGTTCATTGACGAGCACGGGTTCAACCGCCCAATCGTGGTGCAGTACTTCCACTACGTCGACCAACTGATTCACGGCAACCTGGGCTACTCGTACAAGCAGAACCAATCGGTGAATTCCATACTGGCTAACGATCTTCCCAAGAGTTTCGTGCTGGTTGGATCATCCACCATCATCGCCCTGGCCATCGGCATCGTTACCGGGACATTCCAGGCCATCCGCCGCAACAAGGCCGATGACCATGCGATCACCGGAACGGCGTTCGTGCTCTACGCCATGCCCGACTTCTTCTTGGCGTTGATACTGATCGACCTTTTCGCCATCCGCCTGCACATTGTCCCGCCCATTGCCCCCTCGGGGGGAAGCTGGACGTCCGCCTTCACGGATCCCATTGCCATGATTCTGCCGGTCGCCACGCTGTCGTTGACTTCCATCGCCATCTTCAGCCGGTACATGCGCTCTTCCGCCCTGGACGTCTTCGGGCAGGACTTCATTCGCACCGCTCGTTCCAAAGGGGCCACCCCGTCACGGGTGGTCTTCGTCCACACGTTGCGCAATGCCTGCATTCCGATCATCACGCTCTTGGGACTGTCGTTGCCGGGACTGTTCGCTGGAGCCATCATCATAGAGGAGGTCTTCAACTACCCGGGTATCG
>Ga0302326_10009579_pt1 | contig 21109 bp, 13 predicted proteins | sample Palsa_T0_3_FD_202264 | JGI IMG/M metagenome (GOLD analysis project Ga0302326, IMG submission 202264) | Peat permafrost microbial communities from Stordalen Mire near Abisko, Sweden - Palsa_T0_3 | ecosystem: Environmental > Terrestrial > Soil > Palsa > Peat permafrost | place: Sweden: Abisko... | reverse complement strand
TTACCGGCCGGGACTGGCGAAGCGCCTTCGGCGCTTCTGTTTCGCCCACGCAACCGGAATCTACCTCGGCACCATTGGCGTCCTAGTAGCCCTCCTTGTCGGTTTGGGGGTGGCATACAGCCGCTGGTACGCGGCCCCATTGTGGGTGCAGCTTGGCGTGGGTCTGCTGTTGTTGATCCCGGCAAGCGAGTTGGCCATTGCCGTGATCCAGCGCCTGACGGCTTCTTTCATCCCGCCTTGGCGCCTGCCGCGTCTCGATTTTCAGGCCGGTCTTCCAGAAGCAGCTCGGACGGTTGTTGTCGTTCCCACCCTGTTGACTGACGTCGCCGAGGCGCAGCGTTTGATCGAGCATCTCGAGGTGCTCGCCCTTGGCAATTTGGATCCGTACATTCACTTCGCCATTCTCGGGGATTTCACGGACGCTCCAACCGCCGAGATGCCAGCGGACGGCGCGATTCTTTCAGCCGCTCGGACGGGAATCGAGGCCTTGAATGCCCGGTACGCCCAGGTACGACAGGACCGTTTCTATCTCTTTCATCGCAGTCGGAGATGGAACCCGGCTGAGGGTGTGTGGATGGGGTGGGAGCGCAAGCGCGGCAAGCTCGAGGAATTCAATCGTTTGCTTCGTGGCGCGACGGATACGAGCTTCACGGTTCAGGTTGGAGACCTGGAGGTCCTGTCCAGCGTTCGCTACTGCCTGACGTTGGATTCCGACACGCGCCTACCCCGTGACGCGGCCAGGAAGCTCCTCGGCATCATCGCGCATCCGCTGAATCGTCCCCACTTCGATCCGCTGTCTCGTCGGGTCACAGAGGGCTACGGCCTGCTTCAGCCACGGGTCAGTGTCACAACGACGAGCGCCGCGGGGTCGCTCTTTGCGCGCCTCTACGCAGGCCACACAGGGGTTGACCCCTACACCTCGGCCGTGTCGGACACGTATCAAGACCTCTTTGCCGAAGGGATTTTCACCGGGAAGGGGCTTTACGAGGTCGATGCATTCGCCGCAGCGCTCGAGGGACGTGTTCCCGAGAACGCCTTGCTGTCGCACGATCTCTTTGAAGGCCTCTATGCCCGGACCGGTCTGGTCACCGACGTGGAGGTGGTGGACGACTATCCATCGAGCGTGCTGGCACATGCCCGCCGTCAGCATCGCTGGGCGCGCGGCGACTGGCAGATCCTCTTGTGGTTGTTTCCCATTGTTCCGACGCGTTCAGGGTTTGAGCGCAACCGACTTCCGTTGATTTCGCGCTGGAAGATTCTCGACAACTTGCGGCGCACCCAAGTTCCCCTGGCCAATGTTGCGCTGCTGGTGCTGGGCTGGACGGTGCTACCCGGAAACCCTCTGGTCTGGACGGGCGCCGTGTTGGCCGCGCTCGCGTTCCCAGTCTACCCGCTGGTACTGGGTGTGTTCGGTCGTGTGGCGTCGAGACGCCCGTTGCGCGTCGTCTTCGCAGCGCTCGCCGAGGACATTGGCTCGGCCATCGCGCAGGTCATGCTCCAGCTCACGTTCGCTGCCAATCAAGCCTACGGGATGGCGAATGCCGCCCTGACGACGCTGGTCCGTCTTGCTGTGACGCAGCGCCGGCTGCTGCAGTGGGAAACAGCTGCCGCAAGCGCGGCTCGAGCGGCCGGGCTGGAATTGAAATCCGGCGCCCGCGCCTTCGTCGTGGAGATGCTTGCGAGCCCGATGATTGCTCTGGTGGGAGCATTCCTGGTGGTCGCTTTTCGCCCGCATGCTCTGCCGATAGCCGCTCCCGTACTGGTTCTCTGGGCATTGGCCCCGTTGGTTGCCTTCGCGCTCAGCCGTCCGAGCAGGGAAGAGCGAGAGGAATTGGGAGAAGAGGACCGCCGTTTTCTGCGGCAGGTGGCGCGGAAGACATGGCGGTATTTCGAGGAGTTTGACACCGCTCTGCACCACAGCCTGCCACCGGACAACTTCCAGGAGACACCCCAGCCCCGACTGGCGGCCCGAACGTCGCCCACAAACATCGGGATGGGGCTGCTCTCGGTGTTGGCGGCCCACGACCTCGGATTCATCCGAACACAGCGACTGGTCGAACGTCTCGAAGCGACCTTGGAAACCGTCGAGGGTCTCGAACAGCACGAAGGCCATCTTCTCAACTGGTACGACACGCAGACTCTCGCGCCGCTGATTCCGGCTTATGTGTCAACGGTCGATAGCGGGAACTTGGCTGCGGCGCTGCTAACATTGGCCGAAGGCCTTCGAGAGATTAAGGCGAAGCCGCAGTCGACCTCGACGCTCTGCGTGGCCGTTGCCGACGTCGCCGCGCTCCTGAGGCTGTCCCTGGCAGAGCTGGGTAACCCCTCCTCCGCTCCCGACGCCGCGGTCCGGCTCGCGACGGAGGCGAAGCGTGTCGAGGACAGGTTGCTCGCCGCCGACGCGGCGCCCGAGACGACGTTGGCCTACCTGCGGACGGAACTGCCAAGGTTGGAGGCGGTGGCGCGTGCAGCCGACGTCGGTGGGGGGGGGCCCGGAGTCGAAGCCTCTTACTGGTCCGGCCGGCTCATCTCCGCCATCAGCGCAGCCCTCGGGTCGGAGGAGGACTTCTCGGCTCGTCTTGAACGTTTGGCGAACCGGTCCGTCGGCGTGGCCGACCGGATGAATTTCAGATTTCTCTACAACCCACTCCCGCATCTCTTCGCCATCGGGTATCGCTTGGGAGACGCCGAGGGACCCGGCCGGCTCGATCCGTCGCACTACGACCTCCTGGCGTCGGAAGCTCGCCTGGCCAGCTTCGTGGCCATTGCCAAGGGCGACGTCCCGGAAATGCACTGGTTCCACCTAGGCCGCTTGCTCACCAACGTCGATGGACGGGCCACGCTCCTCTCCTGGAGCGGGACAATGTTTGAGTACCTGCTGCCCCTCTTGATGATGCGGACGTATCCGGGAACCCTCCTCGATCAGAGCTGCCGGATGGCGGTCCGCCGGCAAGTGGAATACGGGCGAGAACGAGGGGTGCCGTGGGGCTTTTCCGAATCCGCCTATAACGTCGTCGACCGGAACGACAACTACCAGTACAAGGCTTTCGGCGTTCCGGGTCTCGGCCTCCAGCGTGGCTTGGGAAAAGACCTCGTGGTCGCGCCCTATGCGACCGCGCTGGCGTCGCTCCTCGAGCCGACGCAGGCTGCGCGGAATCTCCGACGCCTGGTGAAGGAGGGACTCGCCGGGTCCTACGGTTGTTACGAAGCCATCGATTTTACGGAACGCGATGCCGAGGAGCCCACCGGCGAGGTTCCGGAGACAGCGGTCCCGCGAGGGGTTGTCGTGCGGACGTTCTTGGCGCATCACCAGGGGATGACGCTGGTCGCGCTTTCCAATGCGATCCTCGGGGACCTCATGGTGAAGCGGTTCCACTCGGATCCGAGAACGAAAGCGACCGAGCTTCTCCTCCAAGAGAGAGTTCCGCATCGGGCTTTGATTTCAACCCCCAATCCAGCGCAGGAGACGCGGACCGCTTCGGTTCCAGCCGTGTCGGTCCGGCGATTTCGCTCGCCGCACACGCGTTTTCCACACGCGCAGTTTCTCTCCAACGGTCGATACGCCGTCGTGGTCACCAACGCCGGTGGAGGGTGCAGCCTCTGGAGAGGCTTGGCAGTCACCCAGGATCGCCAGGACGCCACGGAAGACTCCGGAAGCCAATTCACCTACCTGCGCGACGTCCGGAGCGGCTCGGTCTGGAGCGCGGCCTATCACCCAATAGGTCGCGAGTCCGAGGACTACCTCGCGACGTTCGTGGCCGAGAAGGCAACCTTCCGGCGACGCGACGAGGACATCAGCACGCAGCTGGATGTTGCGGTGTCGACCGAAGATGACGTTGAGGTCCGCCGGGTGTCGCTTAACAATCACAGCGACCGGTCACGAGAAATCGAAGTCACAAGTTACGTCGAGGTCGTGCTCGCGGCACTGACCGACCAGCTCGCCCATCCTGCTTTCGCCAAGCTATTTCTCGAGACCGAGTACCTCCCGGAGAGCAATGCGCTGATCTGCCGTCGGCGTGCGCGGTCTCCAGCTGATCCAGAACTCTGGGCGGTTCACGTCTTGAGCCAGGAAAGTCGCGTCCACGGCCCAGTGGAGTGGGAAACGGACCGAGCGCGATTCCTTGGACGCGGTCGAGATCCCTCAAACCCGCAGGCTCTGGACGGCCGCGCTCTCTCGGGCACCACCGGCGTAACGCTCGATCCCATCCTCAGCTTGCGGCAACGCGTTCGCCTGGTGCCCGGAGCCTTTATCCGTCTCTCCTTCAGCACGGGCGTGACGACGACACGCGAGGCAGCCCGCGCGCTCGCTCAGAAGTACCACGACCCGACCGCCGCAACCCGCACCTTCGCGCTGGCCTCGGCGCGGGCACAAAGCAGCCTGCGCCACCTGAATATCTCCGAGGAGGAAGCGGCACTCTTTGAGCGGCTCGCGTCCAGGGTCCTGTACGCGGACGGCTCGCTGCGCGCTAGTCCGGACGTCCTGGCGCGAAATACACTTGGCCAGGAAGGGCTCTGGCGTCACGGCATCTCCGGGGACCACCCCATCCTCCTGGTGCGTGTGGTGCAGGCAGAGGACACGGCCCTGGTCAGGGAGGTTCTGTTTGCCCAGGAGTATTGGCGTCTCAAGGGGCTGACGGCTGACGTGGTCATCATGAACGAGCAGCCCATTACCTATCTCGACGAGATGCACGCCCAGCTCGTCACGCTTCTGGATGATGGCAACTGGCGCAGTTGGAAGGACCGTCCTGGGGGCATCTACCTCCTGCGCGCAGACCGCATGTCCGAGGAAGAGCGGACCGTCGTCGCAAGCGTCGCGCGCGCCGTATTGAGCGGAGAGCGGGGAACGCTCGCCGCTCAGCTGGGCCGGCCTGAGCCGGTGACATCAGACCCCATCGCACTCGTGCCTTCGCGGCCGCCCCGCACGTCGGCGGCTTCCGTGGAGCAGTCGGAGGTTGCTCTGCCACCGTTGCTGATGGGCAATGGCACCGGCGGCTTCAGCGAGGATGGCCGAGAATACATCGTCGTCCTGGAGGCGGACCGTGAGACGCCGCTTCCCTGGGTCAACGTTCTCGCCAACCCGTGCTTTGGAACGATTGTCACGACTTCGGGGTCTGCCTTCACGTGGTCGGAGAACAGTCGGCAGAATCGGCTGACCCCCTTCGCCAATGACCCGGTCAGCGACCCGACTGCCGAAGCGCTCTTTATCCGGGATGACGAACGAGGCGACGTTTGGTCGGTGACACCCGGGCCCGTTTCGCGGGCGCGGGAAAGCGGCCGGCACGTCATCCGCCACGCACCCGGTCGCACACGCTTCACGAGCGTAAGAAGAGGGCTTCGCCATCAGCTGGACGTTTTCGTGGCCGAGCGAGACCCTGTGAAGTTCTCGCTTCTGAACCTCACCAACGACAGCGAATCGGTCCAGCATCTGAGCATTTTTGCCTACAACGCCTGGGTTCTCGGGCCCCCTCAGGCTGGAATTCAGCTGAGCGTTGTGACTGAGCTCGACAGGAAGGCCAGAGCAGTCCTCGCCTGGAATTCGTACAACGGTGATTTTCAGGGACGGGTGGCATTCGCAGCCGCGAGTGAGGAGTTGGCGTCTGCGACCGGCGACCGGGCGAGTTTCATCGGACGCAATGGGGCCTTGCCCCGCGCAGCGGCGCTCCGCCATCGCGAGCTCTCCGGTGCTTTCGGGGCCGGACTCGACCCCTGTGCGGCACTCCACGTCTCTATCGTTCTAGCTCCAAGAGAAACACGCCGGGTGGTGTTCGTCCTCGGCCAAGGGCGCAATCTCGAGGAAGCCCGGGCACTCGTTGCTCGTCAAGCGAGCGTACCTGCCGCAGAGGCTGAGCTCGCCGCCGTCGAGGCGTCTTGGAGCGTAAGCCTCCACGGAATCCAGGTTCGAACGCCTGACGATTCCTTTGACCTCCTGTTGAATCAGTGGCTTCTCTATCAGGACTTGAGCTGTCGGATGTGGGCGCGCTCGGGCTTCTTCCAGCCCGGGGGGGCCTATGGGTTTCGCGATCAGCTGCAGGATGCGATGGCGCTGGCTCAGTCACGGCCAGACCTGCTTCGAGAACATCTGCTGCGTGCAGCAGGACGTCAATTCGTCGAGGGTGACGTCCAGCACTGGTGGCATCCATCGAGCGGCAGTGGGATCCGGACACGGTGCTCGGACGACATGCTCTGGCTTCCCAAAGCGGTAATTCACTACGTCGAGACAACTGGAGACACCGGCGTACTCGACGAGACGGTGGGTTTCCTCGAAGCTCCGCCGCTCGCACCCGACGTCCAGGAGGCTTACGGCCAACCGCAAGTTTCATCGCAGACAGGGTCGCTGTACGAGCATTGCCTGCGAGCAGTGGAGCGGGGGTTCACTGTCGGAAGCCATGGATTGCCTCTGATTGGGAGCGGGGACTGGAACGACGGCTTCAACCGAGTGGGACGGGCAGGGCAGGGCGAGAGCACCTGGCTCGGCTTCTTCTTGCACTCAATTCTCCTCACTCTCGCTCCTCTGTGCGAGGGCCGAGGCGACCGACCCAGGGCCGAACGCTACCGCCAGGAAGCCGGACGTCTGGCCACGGCCCTGCAGTTGTCCTGGGACGGCGAGTGGTACCGGCGCGGCTATTACGATGACGGCTCTCCGCTCGGCTCCGCACAGAATGACGAGTGAAAACTCGACTCCATTGCCCAGAGTTGGGCTGTGCTTTCCGGCGCTGGTCCCCGGCGCTTCGCTGAGCAAGCGATGGATGCCGTGCGCACGCACCTTCTCCGGCGGGTGTCCGGCATCCTGACGCTTTTGACGCCTCCCTTTGACCACACCGCGCAGGACCCGGGGTACATCAAGGGCTACCCTCCCGGGGTTCGCGAGAACGGCGGCCAGTACACACACGCTGCGGTATGGACGGTGATGGCGCTGGCTGAACTTGGAAGTGGCGACGAGGCAACCGAGTTGTTCCACATGCTCAATCCCCTGAACCGCACGCGCTCCCCGGCAGACGTCGAAAGTTACAAAGGCGAACCTTTTGTCATCGCCGGTGACGTTTGTGCCCACCCCGACCACCTCGGCCGCTCTGGTTGGACCTGGTACACCGGGTCGGCTGGGTGGCTGTACCGCGCTGGCCTGGAAAACATCCTGGGCCTGCGGCGCCACGGTTCGACATTCGAAGTGAGTCCCTGCATCCCGTCGTCGTGGCCAAGCTATTCCATCGACTGGCGATTCGGGAGGACGACGTATGACATCGTCGTCTCCAACCCCGAAGGGCGTTGCCAGGGAGTCCTCGAGGCCCGCCTAGATGGTGGTCTGGTCGACGCCCGCGCCATTCCTCTGGTCGATGACGGCGGCAGGCACTCGGTTCGCGTCATCCTCGGCGTGGGTCCACAGAGCAGAAGTGAGCCACCGCCTCAAACGAGCGTTCGCGACGTTGCTACTCTGAGCGGTTCCACGGAAGGGCCGACGTCGCCTCGTCCGAACTGACGCAGGCCTCGTGCCACAGAGGAAGCCGCTTGCACCTGCAGGGGGCTCGGCTAAGACGCCAAACGGGCCTATGCCAGGAACGTTTCATGAGGAGCTCAAGCGGTTCGACGTGAGTCTCCCCCTTGCCCGCGCCCGGACCATTCCGAGCAGCTGGTATTGCGATCCAGAGTTCGACGCTGCCGAGCGACGCAGCGTGTTTGGCGAGACATGGCAACTCGCGGCGCGAAGCGACCAACTCGAAGCTCCCGGTTCCTTTGTGGCCACAAGCATTGCCGGAGAGTCGGTCCTGATTGTGCGCGACGAGGGGGGGCTCCTCCGCGCATTCTTCAATGTCTGTCGACATCGGGCCGCGTGCGTGGTCACTGAGCCGGAGGGCACGGCCCGCCGACTCCGCTGCCGGTACCATGGATGGACCTACGACCTCGCTGGTCGGCTCCTTGGCGCGCCCGAGTTTGAGGGAGTCGCCGATTTTCGGAGAGATGACAACGGGCTCGTGCCGGTGGCAATCGACCGCTGGGGACAGCTTGTCTTCGTGAACTTCGGCCACCGGCCTCGAGCGCTTTCCGAGGTCCTTGCGCCGCTCCGTGAGAAGATGGGCACGCTCGCTGGCCTACGCTTTGTCGAGCAGCGAAGTTACGAGCTGGCCTGCAACTGGAAGGTCTTCGTCGACAACTACCTTGACGGGGGATACCACGTGAACAGCGTGCATCCGTCCCTCGCAAGCGTCCTGCAATATGCGCAGTACCGGACCGAGTGCATGGGGCTAACGAGCCTGCAGAGTAGTCCGCTGCGCGCGCCCACTCCGAAGCACGCGGACCGGTCCGCCTCGTCAGTGCGGGTGGGAGAGACGGCCCTTTATGGTTGGGCCTTCCCCAACTTCATGGTCAACCTCTATTCGGGGGTAATGGATACAAACGTTGTACTTCCCCTGGGTCCGGATCGTTGCAGAGTGGATATCGCCTTCTACATCTCGCGCCCCGCCGGCCCCGACGCAGGGGCGTTCGCCGCCGAGAGCGTCGAGGTGGGGCACAGAATTCAGCTCGAGGATGTCGGGGTGTGCGAGGACGTGCAACGCGGCCTGGCCAGCAAGTCCTACGACACTGGGCGTTACAGCGTCCGCCGTGAAGTGGCGGTCCACCACTTTCATCAGCTTTTGGCCGCGCGCCTGCGCGACACCAATCAAGTCGCTGCCGGCGCGGACGCTCCATCTGGCACGGCGGGGAAGAAGACGCCTCTCCCCAACAGCCGCCGAGGCCGTGGGGCTGCAAACCCGCAACCTTCCCGGGCTCCGCGGAAGGGGTAATGCGGAGCGTTCCCTTGGGCCAGCTCACGCTGTCCAGACGAGGCGAAGGGCTGTCTTGGCTGCTCAGTCGGCGGACCTCGCACCAGACTCCGCCGCCGAGGTCCCCTCTGGCCATCGATGGAGCCCGCCCGCTTCCGCCGTTGATTGGAACGAGTTACCCTAATTTCCCACCCAGGAACGCCCCGTTTGGGAACGGTGGCACGCTGTGGCCTGCATTTCGTCTCGCGACATCCTTGCTTTTTCGCAGCGGATTCCGTCAAAGAGCACTCTCGCTCGAGGTTCATCGTGAAAAAATGGTCGCCTGTCGTTCTGTCGCTCGCTGTCGTCGCCTGTGCTGGCAACCTACGAGGAGCGACGACCTTTCAGCTCGCGTACTTCCCCTCGGGCGGCGTCGTGCCGCCTCACGTCCCCACCTGCGCCGGACCCATCGCGGTGACAGCGACCGACGTCCGGAAGGTCCCTACCGAGGCAGGACGACGCTTCGAGCAGGACAAGCCGACGGTCGACTACCCCATCCAGATGACGGGGGATGCTGCGGCCTTCGTTCGGGCCGCAATCGAAGCCAACCTCAAGCGCGCCGGCAATCCCGGGCCCGGGCAGACCGCGAGTACAGTCGCGGTGACTTTGGTACGGGCGCACATCGAGGAAAAGACGTACCACAATGCAGAGTACGCCGGTGATGTGGGCCTCGATGTCGCCGTCTACGCGGCGAACCCGTCGACACCTTGCTGGAAGGGTCAGGTGACGGCCACGGGGACGAATTACGGCAAGGCCGGGGCCCCAGAAAACTATCAGGAGACTCTGAACCGGGCGCTAGAGAAGGCCACCTTCGATCTCCTCGCGCAAAACGCATTCCAGGATGCGCTCTGCGGGAAGTGCGCGTCCCGCTGAACTGGAATCCTCGGCACCGCGGCACCAACGACGTGCCACGCCGAACGGCAACCAATTAGCGGGCGAGCACGTCTGGATCTGGACGTGGCGCCAGTGCTTGTCGATCCAGCGGAATAGCCGGGTCGTCCGAATCGCGAGTTCGAGAGCCTAGCCGCTCACGCTCAACCGACCGCGCTCGTGCCCGACTGCCCAACACAGGGATACGCAGGAATTGTTTGGCGGCGCACGCACGGCCCCCCCGCGCACAGGAGAGCGGAATTTGGGTGAGGGCAACCAGCCCCACGCGAGTGACCCCGGCGCGATTCGAACGCGCGACCTGCGGTTTAGGAAACCGCCGCTCTATCCAACTGAGCTACGGGGCCGTCCTTCGGACAAGAGCACGCACTCGTCTAGGAAATAGCTGTTTGAAACGCGGCGTTGCGACGGGTTGGCCTCAGGCGCAGATACGCGATCCCTCTGGACGTGTCCACTGGGGCGTCCAGTTGCTGATGCCACCCGCCCACGGGCCGCTTCCCGAAGCGCCTCGACGTCAACGAGCGGAAGGCCAAGGAGGGACGCGGCGGCGCGATCCGACCCCGTCGACGAGTTGCTGATCGCCTTGTGCCTCAGATGCCCAGAGCAGCGGGACCGGTCTGGATGCCCGGCCAGCCGCCGCAACGCGGTCGCAACCCCATTTGTAGCTCGGTGGCCCCTCAGCCGATGCGCATCACGGCGGCGACTCGCATTGCGGGTTTCGCCCCACTGGTGTTTTCTCGGTCGGCGCGATATCGGCTGAGTGAACACGCAGAGGAAGCCTATGAAGGCCCGCACCTTGTTTCTGCGCCTACCCTCATTCGCGGCGCGGGCAACAACCCCTGCCGCCGAAGTACCTTCGGAGACGGGCTTCGTTGTCCGCGCACGCAGCAAGAAGGAACTGACGGCCGGGCAAGGACCACTTGTCTCGGCGGCCGGACCCCACTCAGCTCATCGCTTATGGCACGCGCATAGTCGCTTCGGGCGGAGCCGAGGACGCGTCACGCTGTAACGGGGAGCAAAATTCTGAGACAGACGGACCCGACGTTGACGCTTGGCGACCGACTCACCACCGTCGGGGAGCTGCGAGTCTTGAGCGCCGACGGCGTGCCCGCAGACCCGTGGCGACAAGCCGCGTCCATTGGACGGGAGCTGGCTCGAACGGGGCTGAGAAGGGGGGACCGGCTGGCGGTGGTCCTTCCCAATGGTTCCGAATTTATCGCGACGTTCCTGGCATGCCTTCAACACGACATCACATTCGTCCCTGTAAACCCGGCTCTTTCGAAGGACGAGCTCGGCCGCCGAGGGCGCGCTGCGGGGGTCAGTGGCATCTGGAGCGCTGGAGAAGGGGTGCGCCGCGTGGGCACCCAGAAGGCTGCCTCGTCGAATTCCAGTTGCATTCCGGCCGTGATTTTCTTCACCAGCGGCAGTGAGGGGAATGCCCAGCCGGTTGCGGTCTCCGAGCAAGCCCTGATGCATGTGGCTGACACGCACCATCAGGCCCTCGGTTACGCGCCGGGCGACAGCATTGTCGGCTTCCTTCCTTGGAGTCACGCCTTCGGGTTCACCCTCGAGCTCTTGATGGCACTCTTGTATGAGGGAGCGCTTCGGTCGGTCTCCGCCTCTGTCTTTCCAGAGGTCCTTCAGGCGTCGCCGGGAGACTTTCTCTTCACGGTTCCCCGGATGGTCGAGCGCCTGCCAGACGCCACTCTCCGGCGCCTTCGAGGCGGCATCGTGGGAGGTGCGCCCGTGCGTGGGCACGTTCGCAAACGCCTCGAAGCAACCCAGCTTCGGGTGGGCTATGGGCAGACGGAGTGCGCCCCAGGCGTTTCTCTTGGAGAGGCGGGCGAGTGGAGGTTCGACGACTTCTTGGGACGTCCTCTCGGATGCGAGGTGGCTCTCGGCCCTGGACCTTCGGAGGACGTCGGTGAGCTCCTGGTGCGCGGTCCAAACCTTGCCATGGGTTACGTGGAGGACAACCAACTCGTTCCCGTTGTTTCTGCGGACGGTTGGCGCGTGACCGGCGACCTGGCGACCAGTTCGGCCGACGGCTTTGTCTTTCAGGGGCGGAAGGACGAGCTCTTCAAGTTGGACAACGGCCGGATGGTCAATCCGATTCCTCTCGAACTACCCTTCGACGGCCGGATTCTCCTGATTGGGGAGGGTCGCGAAGCGGTCCAGCCCCTGGCTCGGGGAGAGACACCGCCGGCGTTTACTCTCCCTGTTCCACACCTTCAGCCCAGGCTCATGCCAGAAGCATTCTGGGATGCCTGCACGACCGTGACTGGAAAGGTCTCCAGACGGCGTGCCCAAGTCCTGTTCTACCAAGCATGAGATCGCTCTCCGCGAACGCCTCAATCGGTCTCGTCTTCGACGGTCGTCGACAGTTGAAGGTCTCGGACTTGGAGGAGGCCGCACATCCCTTGGTGCTTACCTTCTCGACGCCGGCTCGGAACCGGGTCGCGCGCTGCGCTCAGTTCGTCACGGAGCACTTGGCGGTGGGAAACGCCATCTATGGGATGTCCACCGGCTTCGGTCCCCTCGTGTCGTTCAAGGCCTCGGCGGATGGTGTCGAGCAAGGGATGGGGCTTCTCAACCATCTCCGGTCGGGGCAGGGAGCCACGCTTGCACCGGCTGTCGCGCGGGCGATGCTGCTGGCTCGCGCCTGGTCCCTCGCTCAGGGGCACTCCGGGGTCAGCGTCGAGGTTCTGGATGCCCTCAGCGCAGTGCTGTCCATCCCCTGGGCGCCCGCCGTTCCGGAGTGGGGCTCTGTTGGCGCAAGCGGTGACCTGACACCGCTGGCGCATGCAGCAGGCGCACTCTGCGGCGAGGGGGAGGCATTTCTAGGAGACGAACGTCTTTCAGCGGCCACCGCGCTCGAGCGCGGTGGGCTGCGCCCCCTGCGTTTGCGAGGGCGGGACGCACTCGGGCTCGTGAACGGAACGTCGTTAACCGCAGCGGTCGCAGCGCTCGCTGTTGGCTCTGCCCGTCGAGCGACCTCGATCGGACTTGAGCTCACCGCTTTGCTCGCGGAAACGCTCGGCGCTGACGGGAACTTTGCTTCACCGGCGCTCCTGGCCCTGGCTGGGCACCCTGGGGGACACCGAGTGGCTCTTCGACTGGAGGCCATGTTGCGCGGCTCGACCGCTAAGCACGCCAGGCCCTTGCAAGAGGCCTACAGCCTTCGTTGCGTGCCGCAACTCGTCGGCGCAGTCCACGAATCGGTCGAGCACGCCGAGAAGGTCATCATTGCAGACCTCAACGGCGTCAGCGACAACCCGGTGTTTTTCCCCGACGCGGGAACGGTCATCCATGGCGGGAACTTCTTTGGACAACAGGTTGCGTTCGCCGCGGATGCGCTCAACCTAGCGGTCACGCAGCTTGCGAATTTGGCCGACCGTCAACTTGACCTGATGCTGGACCCAGGCCGTAACGGAGGCCTCAACCTGCTCCTCTCGGCAAATCCGGGTGCCCAATCGGGCCTGGCCGGGGTGAACCTGGCAGCAACAGCCATCGTTGCTTCGATGCGTCGCTACGCAACGCCGGCCAGCATTCAAAGTCTTCCCACCAACGGCCACAATCAGGACGTCGTCCCATTCGGCACGCAGGCAGCGCTGGAAGCGCTCCGGCAGTGCGAGAAGCTCGCTCTCGTGCAGGCCTCGCTTGCGTTGGCCCTCCGGCAGGCGGCGTACCTGGCGGCGCCAGCGCCCACCTCCACAGCAGGCAGCTCGCTCTTGGAGACGCTCAGCGGGTGGGTAGCGCCGGTCGACCCGGATCGGCCCCTGGGCGACGACGTTCGCCGCCTGGCTCATGGTCTCCACGAGCGGCAGCGGGTTGCGCGGGAGCCTTCCTGAGCGGAGTTGGCGGCGCAGCGTCCCAAAAATTGTAGAAGTTGAACCACTGGTATGGGTATTCGCGAGCCAGGGCCTCAAGCTGCAGGACGTATTGCTCCACCCATCCTCGGAGTTGACTCTCGCGGCTCAGGCCGCGGCGAAAGCTCAGCTGCAGCGGTGGTTCCGCAAAGAAACGATAGGTGGCCGGCGCGACCTGCAGCGAAAAGGTTGCGATCAACGGCGCGCCGCTGACGGCGGCGAGCATGAACGGACCGACGGGAAAGGGTGCGTCGCGGCCGAGGAAGGGAACGCGGACCACGTTCCGGTCCATAGGCCGGTCTCCTTGCAAGGCCAGCACCGTGCCTTCGCGTAGCGCCTGGAGCATCTCGAGCGACGCGAGGATGTCGGAGCCCACTTCGATAACTCGTGGCCGTGGTCCATGTGCCTTGTCCATGTACCGGGTCACCTTTTCGTGGTCCCCCCGGTACGCAACGATGGCCAACTTCTTTCCGGCTTCACCGAGCAGTCCGGCCGCGACTTCCCAGTTCCCGAGGTGAGCGGTGAGGAGGATTGCTCCCCGTCCGGCCGCGGCAGCTGACTGGATGTGGTGAATGCCATTTTCTTCATAGCGGAAGAAGCTCTTGCCCCGGGTGACGAACAACGCCCGATCCACCATCGTTCGGGCGAAGCTCAGCAGGTGGCGATAAGACCGCGCGAGGCGCGAAAGCCATCGTGCCGGCCCGAGTACACGCTCAAGGAATTGAATCGAAGCTTGGCGTGCCATCGGCGCCGCGAAGAGGAAATAGAGGGTGACCGGGTAAATCACCAGGTACGCCGCGGAGAGGCCAAACAGGCGAGTGACGCGATGGAAGAACCAATGACCGAAGACACCGCCTCGGCTCTGTCCAGTCCACTGACGCGCTCGGGCGCTGCGGGGCAAGAAAACCCCTTCGATGCAGCCAAAGAGTGAGAAGGCTCCCACCACCAGCGCTGCGGCCACGGAAGGGCGAAGGCCCTGGCGGACGAGCGCCGTGAACCCCATTCCAGCGGTCAGCATGGGAAGGGCGCCCAGTCCGGCGAGGAGGCAGCCCATTGCAGCCACCACGCGGCCCCAAGGGCTCACGCCGCTCAGGCTGCAGAAGACGCCGGCCGCGGACGCCAGGGCCCGCCAGCCTGGGCCCTCTCCACCAAGCCATGCCCAGCGCCGCAACCTGAACAGGGACAGGCCGGGACGATGGGGCAGCCGTGCCAAGCGGGGTCCGAGAGGAAACGGCTGGAGCATTCGCAGGCAGATCAGCGTGTTGTGAAACACGATGCGGATGTTGTCGATGTAGAGGCGAAAGTGCGTGATGCGGTCCGCCGGGTAGACGACGCGGATCGGCACGGCGTGCACGGGAAGTCCAGCCCAGCCTGCTCGAAGCAGGACGTCTGTCTCAAAGACGTAGCGGAACCCTCGAGCCTTCAGGTCTGTTGCCTCCGGAAGGGGGTAGCCTCGAAAGCCCGACTGGCTGTCCGCCACCCGTAGGCCTGTCTCGAACCACACCCAGAAGTTGGAGGTTTTTCGCCCGAACTCGCTGGACGGCGGAGCACCCGCTTCGACGAGGTTGCGCGTCCCCAAGACGAGGGCGCCCGGATCGCTGAGTGCTGCTTCGGCGAACTTCGGCAGGTCTTCCGCCCGGTGCTGACCGTCCGCATCCATGGAAATGGCATACCGAAATTCACGCTCTTCAGCCGCTGCCAGAAGCGTACGGAGGGCTGCGCCCTTCCCGCGGTTGGTTCCATGCCGCAGGACGGCTGCACCTGCCGTTTGGGCCTCGTCTGCCGAGCCGTCCGTGGAGCCATCGTCACAAACGATGACGGTGGAGGCATATTCAAGTGCCCCCCGCACCACAGCGCCTACCGTCCGGGCATTGTTGTAGACGGGAATGACCACGCACGCCTTCGCGAGGTCGCAGCTTCGAGCGTTGGTTTGGGGCTCCAACAAGGCCGCAGCACTTCGGCACCGAGTGCCTTCGCTTGTCAACGGTAGCTGGCGGGAGGACGCGGAAGGCACTAAGTCCGTAGCCATGATTCTCGACCCACCGGCTCAGGCTGAAGCTGGCAGCGGCGAAGTCGAGGGCCCCCGCCCTCGGGCCTGGGCGAGCAAGGCGGCGAGGAAAACGCTTCGCCGCTTCCGAGCGCAGGTTCAACTGCTGAGCCGGGAGCACGCGAGCTCTGGACGAATCGGTGTTGCGGTAGGCATGGGTGTGATGCTGGGGTGCAGCCCTTTCCTAGGCGTTCAGGTGCTCCTGGCGCTCGCGCTCGCAAGGCTTTTCGGTCTGAATCGAATAGCCATCGTCCTGGGTGTGCAGATCTCCGTTCCTCCTCTGACCCCCGTCATCTTGTTCGCTACGGCTCAAGTGGGAGCACTGTTGCTGCGTGGCCACTGGCTTCCGCTTCGGCTGGCCGGTTTGCGAGGCCTACCGGATGCGAGACTCCTGGCCAGTCTCTTCCTGGACATGCTGGTCGGGGGATTGGTGTTAGGCGCGTTCTTCGCCCTCATTCTCGGCACCGTGACTGCCTTCGGGCTTCAGAGGATTAAGGCGAGTAGGCTCCGGCTCGCTGCGTGCCAGGGCCCTCATCGCCCGCGGCCGCTCTAACGCCATGGAAGCCGACGTCGTGGTCATCGGTGCAGGCCCAGCAGGCAGCGTGGTGGGCTCGATTCTGGCGCGGCAACGACACAAGGTGGTGACGCTCGAAGCCGGTACCTTCCCTCGCTTCCAAATCGGCGAATCGCTCCTTCCTCGCTGCAATGACATTCTTGCCGAGGCGGGCTTGCTCGAGGCCGTGGTCGGTCGCGGGTATCAAGCCAAGAACGCTGCCCTCTTTCTGCAAGACCAGGCCCGCGAGCGGTTCTCGTTTGCGGACGTCTTCCCAGGGCAACGAACGGCGACCTTTCAGGTTCCTCGGAACGACTTCGACCAAACGCTGGCCACAACCGCTCGGCTCTATGGGGTGGACGTCCGCTTCAATCAACGCGTGGAGGCGGTGGAGTTCCAGAACGGGGGAGCCCTGGTCACCGCCACGGACGTCGAAACCGACGAGCGCAAACAAACCCGGGCGCGCTTTGTCGTCGACTGCAGTGGGTATGGACGTGTTCTGCCCCGGCTCCTTGCGCTCGAACGCCCTTCCGTCATCACTCCACGGGTAGCACTTTTCACGTGGGTCGAGGGGGACGAACGCCCGACGGCGGATCGCGAAGGGGATATCTGGATTTGCATCCACCCTCGAGGAGCGTGGGCTTGGATCATTCCCTTCTCCAATGGGCGGACCTCCGTGGGACTGGTGATGGAGCCCGAGGTCTACGCCAGCGTCTCGGGTTGCGACCGAGATCGTCTGTTCCAACTTCTGCTGGAGGACGAGAACATCCGAACGCGATTGCACCGTGCCACCCCTGTGCTCAAGACCGTCAAGCTCCAGGCATGGTCGAGCGCCGTAGAACGGCTCCACGGTCCAGGCTGGGTGCTCACCGGCAATGCCGCGGAGTTTCTCGATCCCGTCTTTTCGTCGGGAGTGACGTTGGCTCTGGAATCCGCGTCCCGTGCGGCAACGCTCGTTCACAAGTCATTGGCAGGGGAGGCCGTGGATTGGGACGCGGACTATGACGGGGTGGTTCTCAAAGCAGTTGGCGTCTTCAAGGCCTTCGTTCGGTCTTGGTACTCTGGTGAGCTTCAGCGGGTCTTACTGCGGCCCGATAAGACGGACGCCATCAAGCGCTCCATAACCGCGATTCTTGGAGGCTACGTGCTCGACCCCAACAACCCCTTCGTCCGCGATCCCGAGGGCACGCTCGCTGCGCTCCTGAAGTTGTGGTGAACGTTCCCCTCAGGTTTGGAGGAGCTCGGTGAGCGTTTGGAGCGCGAACCCGCGCTCCTTCAAGAGTTGGAGCAACAGCGGAAGCTGGCGAACTGTTTGTTCCCGGAGTGACGGGTTCCGCAGGCGCTGGCCATCGTGGAGCGCAAGGATGCTGCCGGCATCGGCTCGTGCAGCAAGAGAGCGGGCGCGTCGAGGCGTCAACGCGAAGACCCCGTCCCGGGCCGAGTGGGTCCAAGTGACGACCGTCAACCCCAGAGCGCTGGCAGCGGCATGGACGGGTGGATTGCGGATTCCCACTGCCGGCCGGTAGTAGCTGGGTGCTCTACCGGTCAAGTCTCCGAGCAAGTCTTGGCAGCGCTGGAGATCCTTCACGAGACGCGGAGCGCTGAAGAGGTCCCTTCCGGTGTTGTGGCTGTAGGTGTGGTTTTCTAGTTCGTGTCCGGAGCTGATCAGAGACTTTGCGAGATCACGGCACGGCTCTAGCTCCTGCCCAATGCAAAAGAAGGTTGCCCGAGCCTGATGTGCATTCAAAACCTCCGCAATCCGCGCGGTGTAGTGAGCGTCCGGTCCGTCATCGAAGGTGAGCGCCACAGCGCTGCGGGCGGCCGGTCCGCGCCAAACCGTCGGACCAAAGAGGCTCGCGTGCGGATGGAAAACACCACGGGCCACGCCCGCGATTAGACCGCCTCCGACCAAGGCTGCCCCGACGGTAGCCTGGAGGGGCGTCGGCTCAAGCGCGGACATGTCGGAGAACTGTCAGTGACTGACCGCCGCCCAGGGCAAGGCCATGAACAGCGCATGCGGAGCCAACCGGACCGGCATGGATTCGCATGGCTGCAGCCACCACACGGAGCAGCCCAGCGGAAGGATGAAACCCGAAGGTGCTTGTGTCCACCCATTGCGCGGGGGCGGGTACCACCTCCGAGAGGACGGACAACTCTGCTTCCAAAACGTCGGCGTTGGGCGCGGCCAGCGAAACGGACGTAGCCTCGCTCTGGGTTCTTGCTCCTTCGAGAAGGAGGGGCCGCAGCTGTCCCCGGGAGGGAAAGCCAAGGACCGGACAGGAGTGCCCCACAAGAGTGCACATCTCCAGTTGGAGGGCGCCAGGAGTTTTCCCAAGCAGGACGGCAGCCGCGCCTTCGCTAGGCTGCAACGCCCTTCGGGATTGCTCCCCATCCTCGGTGGCGAGCGAACCAAATGCCCGGTAGCCAGCTTCGAGAGTCGCCGTCCATTCGTCGGCGGCGACCACCAGGACCTCTTCGGCGCGCTCGGTCGCCAGGAGCGTGATGGCCACCTGCAGGGCCGACTCTCCGGAGAGTTCGCGGGTACTCGTGGTCAATGCGGGCCCGCGCGAACCAAGTGCGATGGAAATCTGTCCCGCAGGCGAGTGGTGGACGGACTGTTGGAAAGCGATGGGGCTGCCGAATTCAGCTCCGCGCGCGGCCATGCCTTCGAGGAAATCCCTGGTCGCGGTCAGCCCCCCATATCCGGTTCCAAATACCAATGCGAGGCGCTGCAGGTCCGTGATGGGCGCCAGGGCCTTCTGCGCCGCTGCCAGCGCCATGTGCTCGAGCCTGGGCAGTCGCTTGGGACGGGCTTGCTCGAGCTGAGGAAGATTTCGGACACGGAATGCATCACCGACGCCCGGCGCAATCAGCCCCAGCCCGAGAAGCGTGACAGTCACTGCGTTGCTCGGCTGAAGACCAAAGAAGCGTTGTTCCCCCCGAAGCCAAAGGAGTTCGAAATCGCGACTCTCAGCGGTGCTGCCACACCTCCGGGGGGGACATGGCGGACCTGAATCGCTGGGTCGGGATCGATGAGGCCGGTGGTCGAGGGCGCGAAGCCGGCGCCGAGTGCGAGGACGCAGAAGACGGCTTCCATTGCGCCAGCGGCTCCCAGGGTGTGTCCGGTGGAACCTTTCGTGGAACTGACGAGCGGGCCAGGGGCCTTGAAGAGGGCGGTCAGTGCGAAGCCCTCCGCCCGGTCATTGGCCGGCGTGGCAGTACCGTGGGCGTTGACGTAGTCGACGTCGGAGGTATCCACCCCCGCGTCGGCGAGGGCTGCCCGCATTGCCTCGACCGCGCCGAGACCTTCCGGGTGGGGCGCAGTCATGTGGAAAGCATCTGCCGAGCAACCCCATCCGTCGACTCGGCCTAGAATCGAAGCGCCGCGCTTTCGCGCACGGGCCTCGTCTTCGAGGAGAAGGAAGGCGGCTCCTTCACCCAGCGACAATCCTCGTCGGTTTTGGTCGAAGGGACGGCACGGCTCGTCTGACAGAAGCTTGAGTGAGTGAAAGCCGGCATAGGTCAGGCGAGACAGCGAATCCGCTCCCCCCACCAGGGCCCAAGGCTTCCCCTGCTGAATACAGGCGGCGCCATAGCCGATTGCGTTCGCGCTCGAGGAACATGCCGTGGAGAACGTGTGGCGTTCACCTGAGACCTTGAGCTCGGCCGAGAGCACGTCCGCGAGGACTCCCGCAGGATGGTGCCGCAACAGCTCGCGATCGGCCCTTCCCCCTTGGCCGCGGTGGCGGAGATAGTGCTGCTCGGATTCGAAGATGCCCCCGGTCGTCGTCCCGACAGCCACGACTCCGTCGCCGGAGAGCTCCTGGTCGGTGACGGCCTGACGGGCGGCGAGCAGCGCAAGAGCGATGGTCCGTGAGGGGTGTTGGCCGAGGACCAGCTCCGGATCGACCTCACCGACGGGTAACGCCGGCAATCCGGGCAGAACAAAAAGGGAAAGCGACCGGAGCCCGCAGCGAGCCGCTCGAAGTGCTTGCAGGTGCACCGCCGGACCAAGTCCCAGTCCGGAGACGATGCCGAGGCCCGTAATGGCCACACCGCGCATGCCTTAGGGTCTCGCAGATGCGACGAACGCAGCGAGAGTCGCGATTGATTCGAAATGCTGCCTGGCTGACCCATCATTCGCGAATCGGACCTTGAACGTGAATTCGATCGCCGAGAGCAGTTCCAGGGCGCAAAGCGAATCGAGGCCGAGTCGGTTGTCCGGCGCGAAGAGGGGCGCTTCCTCGTCAAGGTCTTCTGGCTTGACGTCTTCCAGACGGAGTGTGCTCACGAGCAGTTCCTTGAGCTGCGTCCGGAGTTCTTGCTGGGAATCCTGCTGGGCGGGCATGTGACTAACTCAAGCCACCGTCGATGGCGAGGCATTGGCCGGTGATGTAGCCCGCGCCGTCCTCGCACAGCATGTTCACCATGCCGGCGATTTCGTCGGCCGTTCCCGCCCGTTGCAGGGGCGTCAGACGAACGAACGCTTCGAGCCGCGTCACGGACAGGGGAGTCATCTCTGTACGGACGACGCCCGGGGAGACGGCGTTCACGGTGATGCCAAGGTGCCCGACTTCCCGGGCAAGGGCTCGCGTCAAGCCGAGCACACCGGCCTTCGACACTGCATGGGCAAGCTGCCCTTCGCCGGCAAGCATCGCTTCGGGTGAAGTAAAGTTGATGATTCTTCCGAAGCGGCGGTGCGCCATGACTTTCACTGCCTGCTGGCAGGTGAGGAAAGTGGCTCGAAGGTTTGCGTCGAGAACTGCGTCAACGTCCGTCTCACCCAGGAACGCGATCGACGCGTCACCGGTGAACTCCCCCGCGTTGACGAGCAGTTCGGGGGAATGGCCCATTTCTGTGAGGCGCTCGAACAGACCCGCGACCTCCTCCGGGTTGCTCAGATCCGCCCTCTCGAATCTAACCTGGAGGCGAGCCTCAGAAAACTCGCGAGCGGCAT
>Ga0302326_10009578_pt1 | contig 21113 bp, 13 predicted proteins | sample Palsa_T0_3_FD_202264 | JGI IMG/M metagenome (GOLD analysis project Ga0302326, IMG submission 202264) | Peat permafrost microbial communities from Stordalen Mire near Abisko, Sweden - Palsa_T0_3 | ecosystem: Environmental > Terrestrial > Soil > Palsa > Peat permafrost | place: Sweden: Abisko... | reverse complement strand
ACGCCGCAGGACTCGATCGCGGGAACGCACGACGAGTACTACATCGTCAAGTTCACGTTCACGAACAGCGCAAGTGCCGCGCTCGCCCCGCGCATGGATCACTTCGTACTTCAAGACGAGTCGAACACGCGCTATTTCGGCGCGGACTCCGGCAGCCCGACGCTGATCGGGTTGAGCAACTACACGGGCGTTCTCAACGTGGGCGATTCACACGATTACACGCTCGGGTTCCGCGTCCCGACCAACACGAAGGGCACGCTCTTCTACGACAATAGCTTCTAGGCGCGCGCTCCGCGCCGTCTCGGCTGCCGTCATCGCACTCGCGTTCGCTTTTCCGGGTGCGACCGCTTTCGGAGCGCGGCCCTTACTCGACAAACATCAATGGGACGCCTACTTCGGGCTTTTTGCGCGCGACGTCAACGTACCGTGGAAGCCGGCCACCGTGCGGCTCGATACCTATTCGGGCGCGCCGGTCGATTTCGCCGCGTACAATGTCGATCCGGCCGACGTGATCGTGGCGGGACAGAATCACGCGGCGCGCCCGCTCGACACCACGCATCGACGGCCGGTCGTGCGTTGGCGCTTCTCACCGTCCGCGGGATATCGTTTCGAGTCGAACGACGTGAACGTTCCGCTCGGAAATCAAGAGGGCTTTTACGTCGTCGAAGCGCGTCGCGGAGACGCGGTGCAGCAAGTTTGGCTCAATCGGACGCACGTTGGACTCGTCACCCAGGAGAGCCCGGGCGGAATCGTCTTGTGGGGCGTCGATCTGCGCAGCGGGCACGCGATCGCGAATATGGACGTTGCCTTTCTGGTCGGGCTGCAGTTGATCACCCGGCGAACCGATCGAAACGGCCTGATCGCTTGGAACGGTCCGGGGCGCCCGCGCTTTGCGCTCGCGGAAGACGGGGCCGGCCGAGCCTTCGTTTCGTTCCTGCCGCAAGCGCCACTGCCGGGCTCGATCGTGGGCCTGCGCGTCGAGTCGGCGGTAGCGCAGGCGGGGGCGAGCCTGCGTTTTGCCGGCTTCGCGCGTCGCCGCATGTCCGAGGGATATCGGCGAGCGACCGGTGATGCTCGCGTCACGCTCATCGGTCACGGCGCGACGCTCGCAAGCACGCTCGTCCATCTCGACGAGGCGGGTGCGTTCGAAGGTCAGCTCGAGGTGCCGGCCGGCGTCGAAGCCGGAGAGTACGCGGTACTCGCAAGCGCAGCCGGCGGCGTCGGCGGCACGAGCGTGCAAGTCGACGCCACCGGCGACGTCGCGCTGCGCGTCGCCGACGGCTGCCCGTGCGATCCCGCGCACGAAGTCCCCGTGTCGATCGTCGCGCGCCGTGGCCAGTTGCCGGCACCGGGCGTCGCGGTCGAGGTCGTGATCGTGCGCTCACCACACGTCGTGCCGCCCGGCGCCGCCGAAGATTCCTTGCGCTGGGGCACGACGCTCATTTACGAGCGCACCGTGCGCACGGCCGACGATGGTCGCGCTCATATCGCGATTCCGCCTGCCAGCGACGGGCTCGATTCGACCTACGGCATTCGCGCGACCACGCGCGGTGCGACCGCGACCTCGCGCATCGTCGTCGCGAACGCAAAGGCAGCGCTTGCGCTCGAGCCCGATGCGGCCAGCGTCGATGTCGGCGCAACGGCAGCGTTCGACGTGCGTGCCTTCGACCCGGCCGATGGTTCGGCCGTCGCGAACTTGCCGGTCAGCGTGCGCCTCTCGCACGGCGCCTCGGTGCAAGAAGAAAGCGTGACACTCGATGCGCGCGGCCGCGGCCGCGTCGTGTTCGAGCACGCGAGCCTCGGCTCGAACTTGGCGCTCGCCACGGCGACGATCGAGGGCCGGCGCGCGCTCGATGCGGCTGCCGTCTCGGTCGAGCCGAGTGCTCTCTCCGGCAGAACGCTTTCGCCCCAAGCGGCCGTCACGGTCGGCGTCGACAAGGTGCGCTACGCGCCGGCCGACCGGATCGGCGTTCGCGCGAGCGCGCCGGGCGCAGGCGGCGACGCGCTGATCGCGCTCGAGGGCGCCCGCAACTCGCAAACGCGTTTGGCGTCCGTCTCGCAGGGAAACGCCTCGGCCTCGCTCGATCTCGGTACGCCGGCCGGCGCCATCCGGGTGTGGGCTGCGTTCGTGCGCGATGGTGCGATCTCGATGGGCTCGAGCGATGTGAACGTCGACGCGCCGGGCCACGCGCGGCGCACCGAACTCGTGCTCGATAAGAGTTCGTACGCGCCGGGCGAGGCGATGCAGGTAACGCTGCGCGAAGGCGCCGTCCGTTCGGCTGCGACGATTGCGGTGCGGGTTGCCGACGGGCGCGAAAGCGGGCCGGCGCTCTTCGATGATGCGCCCGACGTCATGCTCGTCGGCGCAACGAACGCGCAAACCTCGGCCTCCGGCGATCCGGAATGGCACGCCTACGTTGCTCCCGAGCGCTCGAAGGCAAGCGATATTTTCGCAGCCGAGCGTCCGCGCAAGGTAGCGAGCGATATTCCGTTGATCGGCGCGGCAGCACCGCGTACGATGCTTTGGCGCGTTCAGCGGCTCGATGGAGAGACGTTCGAACTTCCTGCGCCGCTCGAGCACGGGCACTTCGTGCTCTCGGTTCTCGACATCGGCGACGATGGAGACGTCGGGGCCGCGTCGGCGAGCTTCACCGTTCCATGAAACGCAAAATGAGACGCGGCACGTGAGCCGCGGAGCCAAGCTGATGCTGCTCGACACCTACGGTTTGGTGTACGCTGCTTTCTATGCGATGAAGGACCGGCCGCTGACGACGACGCGCGGCATGCGCATCGAAGCGGCCTACGTTTTCACGACGACCCTGATCAAATTGATCGCCGACGAAAAGCCGACCCACGTAATCGCCTGCTTCGACCGCGGAGTTCCCGCGGCGCGCGTCGCGATTTTCGAAGCCTACAAGGCGCAGCGTGAGGCAATGCCCGACGATTTGCGCTCGCAGTTTGCGCTCGTGCGCCGTATCCTCGGCGTCTACGACGTGCCCACGATCGAGCTCGAGGGTGAAGAGGCCGACGACGTGATCGCGACCCTCGCGTGCCAGGCGGAAAACGAGGGCGAAGAGACCGTCGTCGTCACGGGCGACAACGATCTGCTGCAAATCGTCGACGAACGCACGACCGTGCTCGTGCGCACGCGCATGGGCGGCGTCAACCGCTACGATCCGGCCGCGGTGCGGGCACGCTACGATCTCGAACCGCGCCAACTGCCGGACTACCGCGGCCTCAAAGGCGATCCGTCCGACAACTTGCCCGGCATACCGGGCGTCGGTGAAAAGACCGCCATCAAGCTGATCAAGGCAGCCGGTTCGCTCGATGCCTTGCTCGCCGATCCGGCGCTCGCGGGCACGCCGAAACTCGAAGCGCTCGTCCGCGAACACGGTGAGATCGCGCGGCTGTGCCGTGACGTTTCGGTGATCGGGCGGGAGCTCGAGGTCACGATTCCATGGGATGAAGCGCGCTACACGCCGCCCTCGAGCGACAAGCTCTACGTCCTTTACCGCGATCTCGAATTCAAGTCGCTCTTGGCGAAACTACCGGAGCCCCAGGGCACCGGTATGCTGTTCCCGCTCGACGATGCGGAGAGTGTGCAGGGAACCTACCGCAGCTTCGTCCCGTCGGCCGACCCGCCCGAATTCGAACTACTCGCCTCGCTGCTCGAAGCCGCGGCGCAGGCCGAACGCGTAGCGATCGCGCTGCGCGGCGATGACGAGATCGGCATCTCGAGTGCGATCGAAAGCGGCTTCGCTTTCCGGCCGGCGGCTCTCAAGGTGCGCGCGGTCGGCGCCGCGTTCGCGCAGCTGTTGGCGGGCGGCGTTCCGCTCGCCGTGCACGACTGGAAAGGATTGCAAGCGCTGTTGCGATCGCACGGCTTGGTTGCCGCAGCCGGTACGCGACCCGCCGACGATACGATGATTGCGGCGCACCTGCTCAATCCCGCCCGTAGCTACGCCAATCTCGACGACGCCGCCGGCGAATATCTCGCCAAGCGTCTCCCGGCCGATGCCTCCGCGCACGCCGACGCCGTCTTGCGCTTGGCGCCGGTGTTGCGCGACCATCTCGCCCATCGCGCGCAAAGGTCGCTGTACGCCGACGTCGAGCTTCCGCTCGCGCAGGTGCTGGCCGAGATGGAAGCCGCCGGGATCGCAGTCGACCCCGCTGGGCTCGCGGGTTTGGCAAATGATGTGGACGCTGCCGTCTTGCGTTTGCAAGATGAGATCTTCACGCTGGCCGGTGAAACGTTCAACATCGGTTCGCCCCAACAACTCGGCGCAGTGTTGTTCGAAAGGCTCGCCTTGCCGAGCGGCGGGCGCACGAAGACCGGTTGGGCGACCGGGGTCGAGGTCTTGCTGCCGCTCGCGCGCGAGCACGAGATCGTCGCCAAGGTGCTCGAATACCGCGAAGTGACCAAGTTGAAGAACACCTACATCGACGTGATTCCAAGGCTCGTCGGCCCGGACGGGCGCTTGCGCACGATCTTCAACCAAACGACGACGGCGACCGGGCGCCTGTCCTCGACCAATCCGAATCTGCAGAACGTTCCGGTGCGCACCGAACTCGGCCGTCAAATCCGCCGCGCCTTCGTTGCGCCTTCGCCCGATCGCTTGCTGCTGGCGGCGGATTACTCGCAGATCGAACTGCGCATCATGGCGCACCTGTCGGGTGATGAGGCGATGCGCGAAGCGTTCCGGCGCGGCGACGACATCCACGACGTCACCGCCCGCGGCATCTTCGGCGTTCCGTCGATCGATCTGGTCACCCCGAATCAGCGGCGCATCGCCAAATCGGTCAACTTCGGTCTTCTCTACGGCATGTCGGATTTCGGCTTGGCCCAGCGCTTGGAAATCGAACGTGGCGAAGCACGGGCCATGACCGAAGCCTACTTTGCGCGCTTCCCGAGCGTGCGGGACTGGATAGAGCGCAATCTCGAATTCGGACGCGAGCATGGTTACGTCGAGACCCTGCTCGGCCGGCGGCGTTATATGCCCGACCTGCGCTCGCGCAACTACATGCTGCGCAGCGGCGCCGAGCGCGAGGCCACAAACGCTCCGATGCAAGGCAGCGCGGCGGACTTGATGAAACTCGCGATGGTCCGCATTGCGGGCGCCTTACGCACGGAAGGACTCGATGCGCAGATGCTGCTGCAGATCCACGACGAGCTGATCTTCGAACTTGATGCCGCCCAGATCCAGCCGGTGGCAGCGCTCGTCAAGCGAGAGATGGAAGACGCGATCGCACTGGCCGTTCCGCTCGAGGTGACGCTCAAGTCCGGCCGCACTTGGTATGATGTGGAGCCGCTCGATGAATAACCCGCGCACCGCGCCCGCTCTCTTCTGCTTAGCACTAGCCGCGTTGCAAGCGGGCAGCGCGGCCGTCGCGGCGCCGCCGAATTCGAAGTTCCCGATGGCCGTTCTGCCGCAATGCTCGAACCTCGCATTGCCCGCGGCGATTCTGGACAACCCGGCGCCGCCGACCGCCGCTCCACCAGCCGCAAGCGCAGCCGGTACGGCGGGTGCAGCCCCAACGCCGCTCCCCGGTGCGCCGGAGCCCTCTGCATCGCCCCCGTCGCTACGCGTCATCGCCACCGGCGGCGCGGCCGTGCTGCATCTCGCGGTCGCCGATACCCCGAATGCTCGCGACCTAGGACTAATGTGCGTGCTGCGCCTGCGGCCGCAGCACGGAATGATCTTCGTTTTCCCACAGGCGGCGATCTGGGAGTTTTGGATGAAGCGAACGCTCGTGCCGCTGGACATGGTCTGGCTGGATGACGCCGGCAACATCACGACACTGAAGTCCAACGTACCGGCTTCGGATCTCGACACACCCGACGCGCGGGTCGCCCGCAGACGCGGGTTCGGGCGCTTCGTCATCGAGCTTTCGGCCGGCGAGGCTGTGCGCCAACACCTGAAAATTGGCAGCAATCTGCGCTTGCCGCCGTTACAAGCCTCCGAGTAGATGCCGATAACCACGATGTGATCCCCACCACGACGCCCGCTTCGGGTAACGAAGCGGCGGCCGTTTCTAAAGGCCTAGGCGACCGTCTGTACTCGAGCGACGGGCAGCGCCTTGCGCCGCTCGAGCGCATCACACGCCTCGTCGCGACCACGCTGGCGACGCCGCTCGCGCTCGTCACGCTCTTGGACGGCGGCTGCCCGCGGACGATCGCGAGCTTCGGTCCATATCCGGGCGAGGCGCTACGTCCCGACGCTTTCGATGAGCAGCTGCTTTGCGATTCGGGGCTGCTCGTCGTCGAGGATGCGGCGGCCGACGAGCGTTTCCGCGACGAGGCGCTGGTCGTCGGCGAGCGCGGCATCCGTTTCTACGCGGGTGCGCCGCTCGTTGCGAGCAACGGGGCGAAGCTCGGCTGTATCAGCGCGCTCGATTTCGGGCCGCGTGCGATCGCCGCCGAGCAATCGACACTCTTGCGGGAGATGGCAGCGCTCGTCGTTTCGCACCTCGAGCTTCGTTCGGAGCTGGACGAGGCGGCATCCGCAAACGAGATGTTGACCGCGGCCATCGACGCGTCGCCGGCTGCGATTTATACCTTGACGCCCGATTGCATCGTGACGAATTGGAATGAGGCGGCGCAACGTCTGTTCGGTTGGAGTGCAGCTGAACTGGTGGGACGGCGCGTTGCGCACATCCCGCCGGGATACGACGGCGAAGCGCACGCCACGTCGATGCGGGCCATCTACGGACGCGAATTCGTCAACGGGTTCGTCACGCGTCGCCGCCGTAAAGACGGGTCGCTGTTCGACTGCCGCATCTCGTGCGGTCCGATTCTGGACGCGGCCGGGGCGCCGAACGGTGCCGCCTACGTCGCCGAGGACGTTACCGATGCGCTTCGCTGGCAGCAGGTCGAACAGCTGCGTTTCGACCTGATCGAACTGGTCGCGACCGGCGCCACCACCCAAGCCGTCTTCGACCGCTTGATCGAAACTTGGCAAATGATCGTGCCGGGGACGGTTGGTGCGATCTATCGCATTCGCGAAAACCGCGTTTTCCGGGCAGCCGGCGGCGATCAGCTTCCCGCCGTCTTCGCCGGTATTTTCGACGGCACGCGCCACGGCGCCGCCGATGCCGCGCTCAACAACGTGCCTTTCGGCGCCGAGACGACGATCGTAGCCGATGTCGAGATCGATCAACGTTGGGCTGCTCACCGCGAACTTGCCCTCGCAAGCGGAATACGTTCGTGCTGGTCGACCCCGATTTGCGATTCGCAGGGAAGATTGCTCGGGTTCGTTGCGCTCTATACGGGTGACGTCCGCGAACCCGTGCAGTTCGAGTTGCAGTGCCTCACGCGCGGGGCGCAGATCGCCAAGATGTCGATCGAGAGCAACGAGGCGCGCGAAAAGCTCGAAGACATGGCCCTGCGCGACGGGCTGACGGAGCTTCCGAACCGGACCCTTTTCGACGATCGTCTGCAGCATGTGATCGCGACCGCGAAGCGCACCGGCGCGCGGTTTGCACTCGGCTTGCTCGATCTGAGCCGTTTCAAGGAAATCAACGACGAGCTGGGGCACGCGGCCGGCGACCGGCTTCTCAAGGAAGTCGCAAGCCGCTTGCAGCGGGTCGTGCGCCCGCAGGATACGATCGCCCGTATGGGCGGCGACGAGTTTCTCTTCTTGATCACCGACATCGAGGATCGCGACGCGGCGCAACGCGTTGCCGAGCGGTTCCTCGGCGCGCTCGAGCCGAGCTTTGCGCCCGAAGGGCGCGAGGTGGCCGTGCGCGCTAGCCTCGGGCTCAGCGTTTTTCCCGACGACGCGACCGAGCCGACCCAGTTACTGCGTTTAGCTGACGCTGCGATGTACATCGCAAAAAGCAGCGGCCGCAGCATCGGCTTTCACACGTCCCCAGGCAACGGCTCGCCCGAGGACCTCGAAGGCGAGCTGATGCGCGCACTCGAGAACCGCGAGTTCGAGCTGCACTACCATTCGATGTTTTCGCTCGCGACCGGGCAGCCGACGATGGCCGAGGCGCTGCTGCGTTGGAATCATCCTCGCCTGGGCTGCCTTGCCCCCGACCGTTTCATGACGCTCGCGGAACAAGCGGGTTTGATGCTGCCGATCGGCGAGTGGGTGCTCGCTGAGTCGTGCCGCTTCGCGCGCCGCTGGGCGCTCGCCGGCGGGCCCGGGACCGTTTCGGTCAACATCTCGCCGCGCCAATTCGAAGAACGTGCCTTCGTGGCGAGTGTCGCAGCGGCGCTCGAGTCGAGCGGCCTCGAGCCCAAGCGTCTATGGCTCGAGATCACCGAAGACCTGATCCATCGCTCGCCCGAGAATGCGGCGACGACGCTGGCGGATTTGCACCGGCTCGGCGTGCGCTGTTCGATCGACGACTTCGGGCGCGGTTACTCGAGCCTCAACTACCTCAAACGCTTTCCGGTGAACGGGCTGAAGATCGATCGCTCGTTCGTGGCGGAGATCGGCCGGAAGGACGCCGCTCCAGGCGACGAGGCGATCGTCGGCGCGATCCTCGCCGTGGGCCGCGCGCTGCGCCTTTCGGTCGTCGCCGAAGGCATCGAATCGCAGGCTCAGCGCGACTTCTTGCGCGCCCGCGGCTGCGAGTTCGGGCAAGGCTATCTCTTCGGGCGCCCGCTGCCGGAGCGCGAGCTGCTCGGATAGCGGCGGCCGGCACCCGCCCCGGGCGATGGAACCTTTTGGGCGCGGAGGGCGTTATGGAGCCTGGACGTGCCTGAACTTCCCGAAGTTGAAACGATCGCTCGCGGCCTCGCGGGCGCGGTTACCGGGAAGACGATCGCTTCGGCGACGGTGCTGCTCCCCAAGGTGGTTTCCCCTGAGCCCAAGCGGTTCGTGCGGAAGATCGCCGGTGAGCGCGTCGACGCGGTGGGCAGGCGCGGCAAATTCGTGGTCCTTTCGCTCGCCTCGGGCAGGCAACTCGCAGTTCATCTCCGGATGACCGGGCGGCTGATCGTCCAGGCTGCGGAGGCCACGATCCCGGAGCCATATACGAACGTGCTTCTTCGTTTCGAGGACGGCACGCGGCTCTGCTTTGCCGACGTCCGTCAGTTCGGCAGGATGCGCCTGTCAGAACCTGAAGATTCGTGGGCTGCCGAGCTCGGAGTCGAGCCGCTTTCGGACGAGTTTTCGTTCGAACGCTTCTCGAGTCTGCTGAACGGGCGGACGACGCCGATAAAGTCGTTTCTGCTCGATCAGCGCCGCATTGCGGGCATCGGCAACATCTACGCCTGCGAGGCGCTCTGGGACGCGCGGATTCGTCCGACTCGTCCCGCCGGATCGCTCTCGAGGCAAGCCCGTCGTCGCCTCCATCAATCGATTCAAGACGTGCTCCGGCTTGCGATCGAGATGCGCGGCACAAGCGTCGACGACTACGTCGACGCCGAGGGCCTTCGAGGCGGCTTTCAAAACCAGCTCAGCGTTTACGGCCGCGACGGCGAAAATTGCCTTCGCTGCGGAAAACCAATCGTCCGAACCGTTCTGGCACAACGCGGCACCTGGTGGTGCCGAGCTTGCCAAAAGTCTTAAATTACTCCAATCTTATATTCGCCCCGTAAGGGGAACTGCGCATCGCGCGGGAGTGTGACCGGACGCTTAGATCCGGCGCACGCGTAAAGGGGACACCAATTACCACTACCGACATCGCTCCGCCGCAGGCGGAAGAACTTGAAGACCAGCTCGCGCTCGAACAGCGCATGTACGAGGAGAGCCTCAAGGTTCTCGACGAGGGCCAAGTCCTCACCGGCGTCATCGTCGCCAAATACCAGGATGAATTGCTCGTCGACATCGGAGGCAAATCCGAAGGCTTTTTGAGTTTCCGCGAGCTCTCGCTCGCGATCGAGCCGAAGGAACTCAAAGTCGGCGACACGCTCGAAGTGATGATCCATCGCATCGATGAGGAGGGCACGCTCTTCCTCAGCGAGCGGCGGGCCCGAGCGCTGAAGACCTGGGAAAAGGTGATCGCGGCGCACGACAACGACGAAGTGATCGAAGCGACCGTGACCCAAGTCGTCAAGGGTGGCGTGCTCGTCGACCTTGGCATGCGCGGCTTCGTACCCGCTTCGCAGATCCGCCGCCAGCCGGTCGGCAATCTCGAAGAGCTCGTCGGCAAACATCTGCGGCTCAAAGTGATCGATCTCGACCACAAGCGCCATCGCGTCGTGCTTTCGCAGCGCCTGGTCCTCGAGGAAGAGCTCAACGCCAAGAAGTCCGAGTTGCTCGGCACGCTCGCGGTCGGACAGATTCGCGAAGGCGTCGTCGTGCGGCTGGCGGAGTTCGGGGCGTTCGTCGACCTCGGCGGCATCGACGGCCTGATCCACAACAGCGAACTCTCGTATGCGCGGATCAAGCACCCTTCGGAAATCGTCAAGATCGGCGACATCGTCCAAGTCGAAGTGATGAAGTTCGACCCGGATGCCAAGAAAGTCTCGCTGTCGCTCAAGCACGCGCTGCCCGATCCATGGGTCGAGCACGCGGACAAGCTGGTCGAAGGCCAGCGCTTGATCGCGCAGGTCGTGAAGGTCACGCCGAACTACCTGCTTGTCGAAATCATCCCGGGCGTGCTCGCGATGGTTCCGAAGGGTGAATTCGATCCGGCCCTGCAGTACAGCCCCGGCCAAGAAGTCGAGGTCACCCTGCTCACGATCAACCACTCGACGCGCCGCATCACGGGCTCCATTCAGCACGTGGCCGACGTACCGCTCGAGGAACTGGCTGAACTCGGCGTCGACGGCGAGGTCGGCACGATCGCCGACGCTCTCGAACCGACCGCCCTCAGCTAGCGCGCCACAAAGTAGAAAGAAAAAAGGCCGGTCACGCGACCGGCCTTTTTTCTTTGCGCGTTGAAGCGGCCCGGGGTGCGACTGCGCGTGGGGTTGACCGGCGGGATCGGTTCGGGCAAGTCAGAGGTCGCGAAAGCGTTCGCCGCGCTCGGCGCGCTGATCGTCGATGCCGACGCGCTCGCGCGTGAAGCCGTTGCGCCGGGAACGGCGGGCTTCGCCAAGATTGCGCGACGCTGGCCGCAAGTCGCGCAGCCCGACGGTACACTCGACCGCGCGGCACTGGCCGCGATCGTGTTCCACAGCGGCGCGGAGCGCGACGAGCTCAACGCGATCGTCCATCCGGAGGTTCGGCGCCTCGGCGCCGAACGGGAAGCGCTGGCGAGCCCCGGTCAGATCGTCGTGCACGACGTCCCGCTCCTGTTCGAGGGCGGCTTCTACCGCCGTTGCGACGCGAACGTCTTGGTCGTGGCGGACCGCGAGACGCGTACCGGGCGCATCATCGCGCGTAGCGGCCTCACCCCCGACGAAGTCGAGCGGCGCATGGCCGTGCAGATCGATCCGGAGCGGGCGCGCGAGCTGGCCGACTACGTCATCGACAACGACGGTACGATTGCGGCGCTCGAAGCCGCCGTTCATGAGGTCCACCACGACTTGCTGGAACGTCATGCCACGGTCTCGCGAGCGCGCGACTAAGAAACCCTACTTACGGACGACCAAGCGCACCGACCCGTCGGCGGTACCCGCGGGAACGTTCAGTCCGTTTCGGATCGTTGCGCTCGGCGCGGACGCACTGGTAAACGGCGGCCGGTAAAGCAGAGCATTGCGTCCGTTTGCAACGTAGAGATTGTCGGCTGAATCGAACGCAACGTCCATAGGAGCCGACAGGCCATTTGCGATCGCTACGCTCTCGGACGATCCGTTGCCGAACGGCGGTTCGTAGATCTTGACCGTCGCGACATTGCCGAAGCCCGGAACTTCCTCGCCGAAGTTGGAGACGTAGAGGTCACCACACGAATCCAGTGCGAGGCCGGTCGGGTCGTAGACGCCGCTCGTAATCGTGACGCTTGGAGCCGAGGCACGGCTGAAAGGCGGATGAAAAATCACGACGCTCGTGTCGCCCGGCGCATCGCTTGCCACATAGAGGTTCCCACGCGCGTCGATAGCCACGCCCTGCGCATGGTCCAATCCCTTTGTGATCTTTACGCTCGGCAGCGACGAGTTACCGAACGGAGGATGATAGATAGCGACGTAGCTGTTGTCGCCGATGCGGTTGAGGACGTAGAGATTCCCAGCCGAATCGAAGGCAGCCCCGCTAACGTTGTGCACCACATTCTTGATCGAGATGCTCGGCGTCGACGCGCCCTTGAGCGGCGCGTCGAAGACCGACACCGTATCGTCGTCGTCGAAGACGAAGAGATCTCCGGAGGAATCGAGCGCAGCCTCGGCAAGGCCGCCTCTCCGGCGTGAGATCGTCACTCCCGCCGAGGACGACGTACGAAGCGGTGACTCGAAGGCCTCGATCGTTCGCCCGTCATCGTTCTTATTTATCACATACAAGACTTTCGCTGAGGCCGCACCCGGCCGCCGGCCGAGGCGCCGCAAGCAACTCGAGCCGCGGTTGACCGCACGGGATACCGCGCGAACCGTCGGATCGAGAAATGCGATGCCGTGCGGGCCGTTCAACCCGGTTGTAATCCGCACACGGGGTGACGACGCGCCGCTAAAGGGCGGACGATAGATCGCGATGATTCCCTTGCCGGTGAGCACGTCGCCGCCGTTTGCCACATACAGATTGCCCTTCGGATCGATTGCTAGGGCATTCGGCCGTTCGATACCGCGCGCGATCGTGACGCTGGGCAACGACCTTGCCCGCAGCGGTGGGTGATAGATCGACACGTTGCCATTCCCGCCGTTGCCGTCAAGTTGCGCGACATAGAGATTTCCGGCCGCATCGAGCGCGACGCCGACCGGAATATGCATGCCTTTTCTGATGACGACGCCCGGCGACGACAAACGGCTGAACGGCGGGTGGTAGATAGCCACGTTGCCGTCGTTGCTGTTCGCGACGTAGAGATTGCCCCGAGCATCGAGCACCGCTCCGAGCGGTTCGGCAATTCCGTTACTGATCGCGGCGTTCGGCAACGACGTATTGGTGAAGGGCGGCCGGTAAATCGTCACCGAGTCGCTGCCGCTATTTGCGATGTAGAGATTTCCGCGCGAATCGAACGCTCCGCTCTCGGGAAGACTTCCATTCTGCTCGTACGGAAGCGTTGCAAAGGGCACGGGCGAACTATCGAGCGGACGATGGTAGATCGCCTCGGTCCGGCTGTTGTTTTTCATGACAAACAAGTTGCCCGAAGCATCGAATGCTAAGCCGTGCGGTCCATCGACGGAGATCGTTCCACTCGGCGCCGACGAGTCGCTGAACGGCGGATCGTAAATTGCAACCGTATTGCCGTCGGCGTTTGAAACATAGAGCTGGAAACCGTCGACAGCCGGCGGCGGCGGGACCTTGGGCGTGGTCGAGCAGGCGGTAAGCGACAGCAAGATGCAGAGGAAGAGCGCGCCGCTACGAACGGCGCGGGCCATCGTCTCATTCATTGCTTAGCGGCCGCCGCGTAAGGCGCGGCCGGGACGAGCTCGGGTCGTTTCGCCGTGTCGCACCACGGCTTGGCCGTTGACCCAGACCGAATCGATGCCGAGCGGATAAGAGTATGGCTGTTCGTAGGTTGCGGTGTCGACGATGCGTTCGGCGTCGAAGAGCACGAGGTCGGCGAAGGCGCCGATCTCGATGCGCCCGCGGCCCGCCAGCCCGAACTGGTCGGCCGGCAACGACGTCATACGGCGAATCGCCTCGCCGATCTCGAGCGTGCGGCGTCCGCGCACGTAGCGCCCGAACACACGCGGAAAGCAGCCGAAGGTTCGCGGGTGGGGTACGCCTTGGGCAGTCGGTCCAACCAGAGCGCGCGCTGACGCATCGCTGCCGATCGACACAAAGTCTGCCGACAGAACCGCCGCTACGTCGTCTTCATTCATGGCGAAGAAGATCGCACCGACTTGCAGTTCCTCCTCCAGCAAAAGCCGCAACGCCGCACGCGCGGGCGAGAGGCGCCACAGCGAGGCAATGTCGTCGAGGCGCATGCCGGCAAGGCTCGCATTCCGTTCGCTCGCAACCGTCGAAATTTGAATGTCGTGCCACTCACCTTCCCGCTCGAACTGGAGACGAAGCGCAAGTGCCGCAGCCGTTTGCGGGTCGCGCAGTCTTGCGAGCGTCTCTTCGCGGCCGCCGTCCATGATGGCGTCGGGCAGAATCGTGTCGAGATCCGTCCACATCGCGACGTACGGATAGACGTCCGCGTATGCGACGAGACCCTGGCTACGTGCTTTCGCGATCGCGCCGAGCGAACGATGAACTTTACCCCAGTTCTTCTTTCCGGCGGACTTGTGATGTGAGAACTGCACGGCCACATCGGCCGCACGTGCAACCTCGAGCGCTTCGTCGACGGCCGCCAGCAGTTCGTCACTTTCACTACGGAGGTGGGAAACGTAGCGCGGCATACCGGCGTCGCGCGCTGCACTCGCGCACGCGATCAATTCCGAGCGATCGGCATAGCGCGACGGCACATAGATGAGCCCGCTCGACACGCCGAGCGCGCCTTGCTCTACCGTTTCGCGCACGAGTGCGGCTTGCATGCGCAGTTCATCGTCGTCAAGCGGCCCCGCACGATCGCCCCGGATACAACGCCGTACCGTTCCCAGGCCTACCAGCGTAGCCACGTTGAGTGCGACGCCCGCGTTTTCGACGAGCGCGAAGAACTCAGCTAAATCCCACCAAGCCAATTCTAATCCCACCGCACGCGCATCCTCTGCCTTTCGCTGCGCGGCGAGACCGCGCAGCGGCGCAACCGACGTACCGCAATTCCCTGCGATTTCAGTCGTCACACCCTGGCGAATCTTTCCTTCACAGCGGCCGTCGGCGAGCCACAGCTCATCTGAATGGGAATGGACGTCGATGAATCCAGGCGCGAGCGTGAGTCCCCGGCCGTCGACGCGCTCGAGCGCCTCTCTTTCTGAGAGATCGCCGATGAGGACGACGCGGTCGGCCACGAGGGCAACGTCGGTTTCGAATGGCGCAAGGTCGATGCCATTAAAAATTGTGGCCCTTTCGATGATCAGTGAGATCATGCGAGTTTAAGGCCGGTTGTCGTGGGTACGAGTCAGTTGTACTACGTGCATCATATTTCGCCGTAGCGCGAGAGGGTTTCTCACATGGCAGACCAGTCCTCGAAGGCTCCTCCGAAAGACAAAGTGGGCGGCGAAATGTCCGTCCGCGAGGCCGGCAAAAAAGGTGGCGACACGGTCCGCGAGCGGTACGGCTCTGGATTCTATGAGACGATCGGCCGTAAGGGCGGACAGGCTACGCGCGAGCGTCACGGTGCCACATTTTATGAGACGATCGGCCAAAAAGGCGGGCGCGTCGTCAAAGACAAGTATGGCTCGGACTTCTACGAAGAAATCGGCCACAAAGGTGGTCAGAAGGTGAAACGCCTGATCGCGGAAGCCAAGAAGAATTTGGCTGAAGCGAACGGCACGGCCACCAAAGAAAAGACGTAACGCCTACCAGCGGATTTGCCCCTTGACGGCTCGCAGCTGCACGTCACCCTTCTTTACGTCGAACGTGAGGCTGCCGACCGAAAGCGGGTAGCGCGATCCCGAGTAGATGAGCACGTGGTGTGCAAGGGTGAGTTGCTGCAGACCGTCGTTCCAAATTGCTGAGGTCGTGTCGAACGAGCGTCGCGGGCCGCTCGCCATCTCGGCGTGAAGCGGCCCCGTCGCCGTGAAGTCGCGCGTGATCGTGTTCGCGGTAAGCTCGGCCGCACGGATGTGCAGGTACGGCTTCCCTCCCTTGAAGATCGTGCCGTTGGTGACGTTGTAGAGATCGAGAACCGTTTGGTCGGCGTTGCCGACGATGCGCTCGTACTCTGCCGTCCAGGATTTGGTTGTGATGCGGTGCCCGGTCATGACCCCATGATGAAAGATGATGTCGGTCGTGGCCGGTGGCGGCGGCAGTTCGTTTTGACCGGCGCGGTAGACGCCGAAGATCAAGAGGGCGATGAGCGCAAGCGCACTAAAGCCGAGCAGCGGCTTCAGGTCCATCGGCGACGTCCGAGGCCCAGCGCGATCACGTAGAGAGCGGCGAGTCCGGCCGCCACCGCACCCGGACCGAGCGCGTCGTACACGGTATCCTGCGGCGGGCCGATCTGCGACTCAACGATCGTGCGTTCGTCGAGCGAACTGCGGCGCGTGTAGCGCCCGTCGGGCGCAATGACGCCGCTGATGCCGGTCGATGCGGCGCGCACCACCCAGCGTCCCGTTTCGAGCGCGCGCATTTGAGCGATCTGCGCGTGCTGATAGGGTCCTGCGGTCGTGCCGAACCAGGCATCGTCGGTTGCGATCAGCAGAGCTTCGGCGCCGTCCCGCACGTCGCCGACGGCGAGGCCGCTGAAAGCCGATTCCCAGCAGATGATCGGACCGAAGCGCACGCCGCCCGCGCTCACGATGCCGGAACTCGTGCCCTCGTGAAAATCCGACGCCTCGCGCGTCCACGGTATCCACGAAAAAAGCGGCTTGAAGGGAAGATGCTCGGCGAACGGCACGAGAGCCCGCTTGCGGTAGATTGAGTCGAGCCCGCCGTCGGGGCGGAAGAAATAGAGGACGTTGTAATCTGCACCGTTCTCGTAGGTGAGCGAGCCAACGACCAGTTCGCTATGCGTGCGGCGGGCCAGACGCGCGAACTGCGCCTGCAGTGCGGGCGAGTGATTTAGCTCGGTCCCGATGACCGTTTCCGGCCAGACGATGAGTGCGGGGTGCGTGGCCGCGGCGAGCAGCGTCAACGACGGGTAGATCGAGAGCGCCTCGTTGAATGCCGCCGGCGTGAACTTGACGCGTTGCGGAATGTTGCCTTGCACCGCCGCGACGCGATACGCCGCGGAGGCAAGGGAGCGCGCGGGCCAAAACGCCCACGCGAGCGCGACGCAGAGCATCACTCCGAGCAGCGCGGCGCCGGCGTCGACGCCGCTGCCGCGCACCGCGCGCATTGCAATCGCATACGCGGCGTAAGCGCCCAAGACGCAAAGCAAGAACGTGATACCGTACGTTCCGGCAAAGGCAGCGACCGGCGCAAGCGGTGAGGCAACCTGCGTGTAGCCGAGGCTTGCGAACGGCACGCTGATCGGTCCGAGTCCCTCGCTACGAAACCATTCCGCGAAGGCGAAGATCGCGGCCGCTCCCAGCGGCACGAAGGCGCGCGCGACTCGGTGACGGCTGGTGAGCGAGCGCGCCAAAATCGCAACGAGTACGCCCGGCAAGGCAAAGCCGAAGAACGCGTCGCCGATGGCCGGTCCGAGCGTCATCACGAAGCCGAATGGTGCGATCAGGGCGCCGGCGGTTTCGCCGAACCACGAGTAAGCGATTGAGAAAAAGACCGTCCCGGCGAGCCAACCGAGCCAGAAGGCGCGCTTCGGTGAAATCCCAAACCAGGCCCAAAAGAGACCTGCAGCGCCGATCGGCGCCAGGATCGCAGCGTTCGTCTTTGGGAACGCGAGGGCCATTAGCACGGCGCCGAGCGTGGCTGTGGCGAACGGGATCATCGAGGTTTCCATGCTCCGTCGCGCCGCAGCCATCCCGTTTGCCGTCGCCCTAGCCTTCGCCGGATGCGGCCACCAAGTCACGCCTTCACCCACGACGACGGACCTCTCGGGTGATCTCGTCATCGATTTCGAGACCTCCGGTTCGCTCGATTTCCAGAACGTCACGTATCTGATTGCCGTCGACACGTGCGGCAACGGCGTGCCTTATCCGCAAGCCGAGCTGACCGGTTTTCAGAGTTACTCGTACGGATTTTTCGTCGGCGGACAATTCGGCGCCGCGCTGCCGAAGTTGTTCCAGTATTACCTGAACCCAAACGGAAGCGGGCAGTTCATCAGCGTTCAGGTGCTGAGCTTGAACCCCTCGACGACGCAATTCGTGCCGAACCTCGGCAACCAGCCGAACGAGTTTCAACTCACCTTCCCGCGTTCGGACTTCGAAAATCCGCTGGCCGTTCCGCAGCCCTGCCCAAACACGGCGGGCCTCGCTACGGCCTCTCCGAGCGCGACTCCCTCGGCCGGCGCCTCGCCCGCTCCGACCGCGACTCCGGTCGGCCAAGCGACGACCTGGATCTTCAACTTCATCACGGTACAAAACAATCAACCTGTCGATTCGCTCGGGATAGGTGGCGCAAACGACACCTCGTTCCAGGGCGTCTCCGTTGATACGACGACGAACAATTCACAGCAGATTGTCCGCGCCGCGGGCAGCCAGATGCCGAGCAATCCCTCGGCTGCGATCATCGGCGGCGAGATCCAAAACTTCCCCTAGCCTTAGAAGGTGAGGCCCTGCGGGATGATTTGGCTCGTGTTGCCGCCGCCTAGGCCAAAACCGCTGCCTTGGCCCGGGAAGGCCAGGATGATGATATTGAAATTAAACGACTTGAGGTCTTGGTTGTAGGCGAACTGTAGATTGTAGCAATTGTCGATGATCCGGTTGAGGAAGATGTTCTTGTCCTCGAGCCGCTCGTGATTCTTCCAATCGACGTTGGTCGTAAGCTCGAGCGTCGTGTCCCTTCCGAAGGGCGTGATCGCTTGGACGTTGCTCGTACCGAAGCCATTGCCCGATCCCGGCGAGAAGAACCCGCCGATCACGATGTAGGAACGCGGCGACGGTTGCAGGTTCAATTGGTAGTTGACCGGCTGGGCTTGACGGTCGAAATCGGTCCCGGTCGAAAGCGTGAGCGAGTACACGTTCTTGTTGTAGAATCGGATGTTCTCTTGGGCTGAGTGCGAGTCGGGCTGCAATTGATCGAGCAGCTGGAAGGGCACGTTCGCCGGACCGCTGATGTTCTGCTCGTTGTAAGTGAGCGAGTTGACGAAGTGGCTGCCGAGTGGTGTGTTCAGCGAGGCGTCTTGCTGCTGGAACGCCTTGGCGTCGCCCGTGCCGTAGTAATCCTGCGTTAGGTCGTAACTCGCGGTGAAGTCGCTCGACCCCAGCACCTTTGCGTAGTAGTTCTCGTCGAATTCACCTTGGAAGCGCGAGGTCGAGAAGTGATTTTCGGGTTCCGAATACTCGCCGAGCGTCAATTGAATTTGGGGGACGTACTTGAAGCCGCCCATCGTGAGATGGGGAATGATTTGAAGCTGCGGTACCGTGTCATAGCCAAAGGGATTGGCCGAGTAGTCGGTCTTGTCGTAGGTGAGCGTGTAATCGGCGCCCTTGGTGGTCCAGTGCGTGAGGCTCTGGATATGCAAGGTGTCGCTCGCGGTCGTTGCCGCGCTCAAGAAGCGTGAATACGCCAAGTTGATCTGTTCTTGGATGTATTTGCCGAGAGTCAGCGTGTCGAGGAGCCCGAAGTTGATGTTGTCGGAGAGCGTGCCCTGTTGCGAACGCGAGAACGTCAAGTTCTCCGTGCTGATGCCGGCTTGATGAATGATCGAGCCCGTGATGTTGACCTGCGCCGGTAAGGTTAAGTTCGGGCCGTAGTCGCTCTGGTACTGGACGGAGAATTGGGCGCGCAGGGTGCGACTGAACGTCTCAATGTCTTGGATGTTGAGGTTCGTTTCACGCGCGCCTTGCGTTCGGTCGTCGATCGTGTAGCCGTCGATCGTCGTGTAGCGGCGCGCGTCTTTCGCGCCGATGTACGCCTGGTACCCAAGCCCGAGCCCGCGCTTGGTAAAATACTCGACCCGGTAGTACCCGTAGTAATTGTTGCTCGTGCCGAAACCGATGCGTGCTTTGATGAAATAACCTTCGGCTTGGTCGTAGCCGATCAGCGGTAGGAAGCTGACCTCGCGGCGATTGTCCTCGATTTGCAAGAGCGGAATGATCAGCAGCGGAAGATAGAAGATCGCGGTCGGACCGAGGAAGACGACGACCTTGCGCGCGACCAGTTTGTCGCCGGGCGTTATGTCGATCGTCCGCGCTTCAACGTGATAGCCCGCGTGGGGGTTCTCGCAGGTTGTGAACGACGCGTGCTCCCCGTGCGTGACTCCATCCGAGGTCGCGTTCAGCGTCCGCGAAATGTAGTGTAGCTTGCCCTGCGCGACGCCTTCGATCGTTTCGCCTTGTCCGTTGAGGAGCGTCGCGCGCCGCGTATCGGTGTCGAAGATGATCTTGTCGCCGTACAAGATCGAGTCCTGACGGCGGTTCACCAAATAGGTGTGGCCTTGCACGACGAGCGTGTGTTGGCCGTCCCAGTGCGCGCGGTCGCCGACGATCTGACCCTCAACGAAGAAAACGTGAACGTTGCCGACCAAGTCTGCGGGCTGCCGGCGGTCGCTCGAGCCGATGAAATGGTCGGCGATCGTGACGATTTCGTTGGGCCCGAGGGTCGGAACGGGCGCAGCCGCCGGTGGTGCGGGCGTAGCCGGACCGCCCGCGCCCGGCGGACCGCTCTTAGGCGTGAGGGGCGAGGGCGTCCCGCTCGGCCGCACGAGGAAAACGGGGCCCGATGCGCTTGCGTTCGGCGTCTCGGTCGGCAGCGGGTAGGGCGTGATTGCGGGGCTCGCCGACGGTTGTGGCGGGATCAGCTCGACGGGCCCCGCACCGAGTGGAACCGGCGGTATCGGGATGTTCGTCGGCTTCGGACTTGGCGAAGCCGCGGGTGAACCCGAATCGGAGGGCGCCGCGGACGGTACCTGGGCAGGCGCCGGAATGGGCGAGGCCTGGTCGGCTTGGGCGACCGTAAACGGAGTGTCGGCGGGGCTAGGCTCGGAGTCCGGACTCGAGGCGGCGTCGCTCGGCGGCGTAATGGGAGCGGCCCCCGGCGCGAGGGCAGCCGTGGCCGCAACGCCGGCGGCGGACGAACCTGACGATAGCGCCGCGACCGGTGCCGCAGCACGCGCAGGGACGAGCGGCACCACAGCGCCTTGGGGGGCCATCGCCGGAGCGGCGCCCGAGCCGGAGGGGACAACCGTGGGCGCCACGTCGAGCGAAACGACGGGCTCGTCCCGATCGGCCTGGAGAAGCGCACGCGGAGCGTTGGCGGCCGTGATCCAGCGCGGGTCGACCGACTTCTGGGGGTCGGGGTAGACGATCGTCGAGGGCCCATCGCTGCGCGCGAGCGGGGGAAGGGCGTCGAGTAGTTTATCCACGCCCGCAAACGCATTGCCGCTGCCTTCACACGTGCGTGAGGTCAGCAGCTTCAGAAAGCGCGGATCCATAAATTGCGGCTCTTGGAAATCGGCGGACGCCGTGGCCAGCATGTTGACCAGGACCGCGAAGGTAGCGATGAGTGCTGCGGCTG
>Ga0302326_10009577_pt1 | contig 21113 bp, 19 predicted proteins | sample Palsa_T0_3_FD_202264 | JGI IMG/M metagenome (GOLD analysis project Ga0302326, IMG submission 202264) | Peat permafrost microbial communities from Stordalen Mire near Abisko, Sweden - Palsa_T0_3 | ecosystem: Environmental > Terrestrial > Soil > Palsa > Peat permafrost | place: Sweden: Abisko... | reverse complement strand
ACCGCTTCAAACTTGAACTCGTTCGTGTACCGACGGCTCGGCACGCCTGCCTTCTTGTGACCCATACTCCCCTCCTGACATCATCAGATTATAAACTCCTGATGTATGTGGATATGAGGCAAGGTCAGGTTGCCGCCGAACCGGGCACTGAAGATCTTTTCCCAGCCGGAAGCGATTAGGTAGATCTGGGTTAGCGATAAATAGGCGTCCGAATGCTACGGTCTCCGTTCGCTTGTGCGGCTTTGCGGATGGGGGCGCGGGGATTGCGAAGCTCATGAGCCAGCGTCGCCAAAAACAAATCCTTTCGTTGAAACGAACGTGCGTCTCGATGCGCGTGATGAGTCCCCGCGCGCTGAACGGCTTGATTACAATTCGTCCTGACCGATGACACCGGTAGTCACCGCACAGCAAAGAAACGCGCCGACCGGAGTGTTATCGACTCGAAACGGTTGGGCCTTCAGGGAGATTTGAACGAGGGGCCGCTCCACCAAGTCCTCGGCGGCACTGACTCCAAGACTGCTGGTTGGAACTTCCGTGCACTTGCCAAACGGTTGGGCGCATACGACCACGAAACGGTGACGGCTTGCTGCTGTCATTGAGCGCTCGCAGCGCTCGTGCGCTTAACGAGCTGGCGCTACCTTGCCGTCACCCCGCTGGCTCATCCGCGCGCTGGTCGTGAGCTGCAGCAGCTGTGGCAAAGTGAGCGCGGTGGGCACCAACTGACGTCCAATCAGGAAGCCAGGCGTACCCCTGAGGGCAAGTCCCTTGGCTTCAGCCGCATTTCGATCAAGAACCGCATCGATTTCAGCGGCGTGCTTTATACGGTCATCGGCCAAGCGCTTCAAATCGACGCCGATGCCTTTCAACAGGGAGTCAACCTGTGATTTCGCATTGAGGTCATCTTGCGCGCCGATCAGCGTGTTGTGCGCTGCGAGAAACTTTCCCTGCCAGTTTGCAGAGAGTACCGAACGGGCGGCGTACTCCGAGACGTCCCCGAAGATTGGCCACTCTTTATAGAGTATTCGCACCCGCCGGTCGGCCTTCAGTAGTTTCTGCAACTCCGGCGCGGTTTTCTTGCAGAATGGGCAGTTGTAGTCGAGAAACTCAACGATCGTCACGTCGGCGTCACCACCGCCCGCAGCCGGCGTCTCCGAACGCGCCACAATCGCGGCTTCCACTTGCTGTGGGACCCAGTGCACGACTTGCGCCTGAAGCGAACACGTGGCAAAGCTTGCGAGACTGCACAGAACCGCGACCAGGCGGTTGACGATGGAGCGCCGCTTGCCAGACAAGTCCGGCGCGCCTTGCGTGCATTCACGACCACGACACGCCGCTTGGCGGGTCAGCCGAAGTACTTCCTTAGCTGTACCATCCTGTAGCAACTGGGTCACTCAACGCAGGGCATGCATGCCTGCTCCAACAATCGGGGCCTGCCCGAGGGGTTGGACGAGCACAGCGACGTCCGTGGCGTCCGGGGGCAGCGAGGATACCGGTACGCGAAAACTTTGCGGCTCGCCCTTCCAGGGACCCAGTGTTCGGATATCCCGCACGATGTTGAACTCCTCAAGTGTTCGGCCGACATTTTCACCTCGACCGATATTCGAAACCGCATGACGCAGGTAAGCAACCAATACAACGTCACACGGTGCCACGCCCGACTGTCTACCAATCTCCACCTGGATATGCGCGTCTTGCACTGAGAGCCCGACTGGCACGCCGTCACGATTCTGGTTAAGAGCCCGGTCAACCGCCTTCGAGTCTGAACGGGATTCATCCTCACGACCGTCGACAACCAGTTGTGGCGTATAGACTGAGGATCGGTGGAGATTTTGAGCGTAGACGTTCTGGCGCTTCACCGACTGGGGCAACGCGAAGCGATCGCGCCACCCGAGGTTATCCCAGTAATCGACGTGAAATGCGAGCGCCAGCACGTCGGAGCGTGCGCTCAATTTTCCGAGGTAGAAGTCGGCCGGGGGACACGAGCTACAGCCTTGTGACGTGAAGAGCTCGACTACCACTGGTCGCGGCTGCGCGTCTGTGACGCCCACGGCGCTCATCATTGCCGCAGCGGCGACAGCTCGTCGAAACCTTCGCATCAGCGGGAACACTCGGTAAAACTGCCCATGAAAAAGGAGACCGGGTAAGTCACTCCGATATCGCATTCCCAGCGAGGCCGGAGAATCGCGGCGCGCCAGAAGCCGCAAGGCACGAGCGTCAAGTGCAGTGGTAGCAGCTTCGCGCGGGTGCACGGCCGTTGAATCGCGGGAGCATATGGCTTCAACGTGCAGTTGTTCATCATCTTGCCCGGTAGGCGGATTGAGAACGCGTATGTCTCTTCCAAGCCATACAGAAGTATGGCTACTATGCCATACCAATGTTATCCTTCAGGCATGGTGTCAAGTTTCGAGTGGGATCCTGCCAAAGAAGCAGAAAACCGACGTAAGCATGGGGTGTCGTTTCGGGAGGCACAACTTGCCTTCCTGGACCCAAAACGCGTCATCGCGCGAGACGTGGCTCATAGTCACGTTGAACCTCGCTTTTACTGCTTCGGACGGCTGGGGAAGGGCGTACTAAGCGTGCGATTTACGTATCGTGACAGGGTTATCCGCATCATCGGCGCAGGCTATTGGCGCAAAGGAAAGAAAGTCTATGAAACGCAACGCAAACTACACAGATGAGCCGATGGGCCAGCTTGAAGTGGTGGAGGATTTTCTGCCGCCTCCGGGTCGTCTAGTCCTCAAAGAGGACGCTGTGAAGGTCACCATTTCTCTGAGCAAGCACAGCGTCGAGTTTTTTAAAGCTCATGCGGCAAGATCGAAGGTTTCGTATCAAAAAATGATCCGCAGATTGCTGGATGGCTATGCGGCTCACTATGCAGCGCGGTCGGAACCCCGTCGGCCCACTGCTCGTCGCGCCACGCCAAATGTAAAACCTTGACCTACATAATGTAGCAGCATTCAAGACGCGAACATTCGCTCGGTGGAGTCGTAAGGCGTCTCTGTCGGGCTCGTCCCCGGAACGAGCGGCCACGCCTAATCAATAAATGGCTGAGGGCAAAAAATGCTCCCGACGGTTCGTTTTACAGATCTAAGCTCATCAGCATCAGTGGCTGAACGACAGGCATTTGTTAACCAGGCGTCCGTCTATCTCGGCGACCACGGAATAAATGTCCGGGCGCACGAGCAGCGAAGCCAACCATCCAATCGCCACCTCAGCCGATGGAGAGTCAGGCGGAAAACGGTGGTGCTCGGCAAGGACCCTAAAGGTTTCCTAAAAAATCGAGCCGCTGCGTTCACCCTGCCGCTCACGCGCGAGTAGGGTTAAGCTGCCGAAGATGCGGAAAATCGCAGGGATAATTTCGGGGTAAGGCCCGACTAGTATGGCTGACGTCTTCGTTTCCTACGCTCGCCACGATAAGGCGCGTGTCGCGCCGCTCGTAGCCGCAATCGAGGCGTCCGGCTGGTCGGTCTGGTGGGACCCGGAGATTTGTCCTGGCCAGGAGTTCGACCGCCAGATCGTCGCGGAGCTAAGGATCGCTACCGCCGTCCTCGTGGTCTGGACCCCGAATTCAGTGGAATCGCGATGGGTGCGCGGTGAAGCACGCGAGGGGGCTGAGCGCGGCAGCCTCGTCCCGGTTCGCTTTGAGCGCGCCGAGTTGCCGATCGACGTTCGCACATTTCATACCACAGACCTGGATGACTGGAGTGGGGATCCGCAAGGCCGGCAAGTTCAGGAAGTAATTCACGCGCTTGGCGGACAGGATGCCGAGTCTTACGAAGTGATCAGATCAGCCGCGTACTTGAGCTACAGGCGGCAGCGCCTTGAGGATGCGATACGCTACTGGGAGAAGGCGACGACTCTCATGGAGACGGACATTAACTCGCCGGCCATGTTGATGTCCTGTTACGTTGCCGTGAGAGACTCCGGAGCCGCTCGGCGTTCCGCGCGGATTGCGCTCTCCCGCGCCGAAAAAGCACTGGCCCAGGATCCGAGCAGTGGAGCGGTCATGGCGTACAGCGCCTATGCTCTCGCCACCCTGGTTGAAGCTGAGCGCGCAAAGGACCGGATGAACCGCGCCATGCTGATCGACCCCGGCGATTGGAATATGCGTTACAACTTTGCATGCGTTCTTCTGATTCACCTGGATGAGCCAGACGTCGCTTTGAATGTGCTCGAGCCGGTCCTAGAAAATGTAGCTGCTGGCTATTATCTAAATCACATCAAGGTCGATCCGGATTTCATTCGCCTCCGCGACAATCCGCGCTTCAAGGCCATGATCGCGGCCGCCGCGGCACGCGTCGCGGAAGAAAGTTACGGCGGCCCTTCGTTGAGGATTTGAATGCCACGCCGGACTGCGCGGTTGCAACGTAGCGCTGATTCTTTGGGCGCGCCGCTGATCCGAGGCGATAGTGGAATAATCAATTTGTGAATTGGATAGCCGCTCTCCGGACGCATGTTAGAGTTCCATCGACGGCTCTTGTTGGCCCGACTTCGGTCCTTTCTTCGAACCTCTGGGAGCAAAGGAGAAGGGGCAAGAAAGTGGCACAAGCGTTTCCGGTGAGCAGATTGTGTACGAATTTATTCGGCCCGGAAGCGGCGCAGCGGATGTGCAGCCGGTAACCCTGGCCGTTGGCTGTGCGATGACCTTTCGCTCCTGGCCAGCCACGCTTTGCGATCCAAAATCACTCTTGCTCGCGGCAAAAGCGTCCGATATTAAGTAGGCCGATCTCGACCGATCAACCCCTTACATGCGCCTAACTCTGAAATATATCGGACAGTTCTACTCCAGATTCTCTTTGTATGTCAGGCGCTTAGCAGCTATTTAAATGCAGCCTACGAACCAGGGGGTCGGGAGTTCGAATCTCTCCGGGCGCGCCAATTCAATCACTTGCATGCTGCCCCATCGAACTCAAAATCAAGAGTGAGCAGCTAGGTCCAATCTCAAATGACCGCGCTGGCGGGTGAACGGCGTTGACCAAAGCGCAGATGGGTCGCTCGGCGATTCGCACAGTTCGAGATTGTCTCTGGTCAACGGGATGCTTGGCGTACAGCGCCCTTGAGATTCCCAGTTGTAGCAGTATCGCCAGCGCCGACACTACACAAACACATGATCTTTGCTCATGTGAGATATCCTTTTGTTAAAGAACCAAATTCGAGAGTCGATCTGTCGCGCACCCCTTAATCGGTCTGAACAGCTCCAGACCGCGCGCTCAGTCGCAAGCGCTGGATGCGGACCTCCAGCACGCGCACGGCCTGTACGTCGGCGGGTCTGTGATCTGACGCGCACAGCGCGACCGCGCTGGCGCACGGGCAGCGGGGAACCTATAGTATGCGGGCTAGGTCTCTGGCAGCTCTGCGGAGTTAGCATTCTTGATTCGTCGCTGGGCTTCATTGTTGACGGTGTGGGCGAGCCTTCTTGGGGTCGCTACTCCGACGCTCGCCTGCACGTTTAGTGCTCAATCTGGGTGCTGCCCAACCCCGTGCCAGGGCGGCGTGTCCGCGGGCCCGTCTACTCACGTTGCCGGCATCTGCTGCGCTGTCGCGCCTCCATCGGCGAGCGCCGTCTCAATGGATACGAGTCGAGTGCGGCTCGACAATCATCGCGTCTCAGGCTCCCCTGATCTCATAGGATTTGCTGCTTGGCCGCTTGTTTCACTCGCGTTCGAGCCAACTGGCGGGAGTATCCCGCACGTTCTCTTCTCATATCGCAATAGTGCCTCGCTGACTTACCTGCGCACCGGTCGGTTGCGCCTTTAAATATTTTCCTCGACAGACCGCGCTGGTGAAACGCCAGCCGGCTGCTTTCCATCGATGATTTACCGCCGTCGTTCTGCACGCGCGTGAACACGCCCCATGTCGAACTTCGCCTAATCGGTGATGCAAGAGTGTTCGCACTATCGACTCGAGGAAATCCTTATGTACGGGTTCAAAAATACGCTGATGGCAGCGCGGGCCGCCGCAGCGCCCAAGTTGTGGCATCGATTGATCTGGATCGCTTTTCTTTGGCCCTGGGTCGCTGTAGCCGACGAGCGAACTCTTTCTCTAGAGGACGCAGTCGATCAGGCACTGCAGGAGACTCCGCAGGTGGCCGCATGGGCCGCGACACTCGAAGCAGTGCAGGCGGGCGCGCCAAGCGCCGGTCGTCTCCCAGATCCCGAGCTCATCACAGGGGTGGATAACCTGCCGGTTACCACCTCGGATCGTTATTCGTTCACGCGTGACTTCATGACAATGCGCAAGATCGGCGTGACGCAAAGTTTTCCCAACGGCGAGAAGCGACGGTTGCAGGGTGAACGTGCGCAGCAGGAAATCGCGGTAGCTCAGGGAGAAGTACGGAAGACGCGATTCGATACCGCGCGTACCGTGGCGGAGGCGTGGATTGCGCGTGCGGTGGCGGAAGAATCGCTCGTGCGGCTGCGCACCCTCAAACCTGACGCGCAACTCGAAGCCGCCGCGGCTCGTGCAGCGCTCGCAAGTGGACGCGTGTCCGCCGCCGAAGCCTTGGCGGCCCAGTCATTGGTACCGGAATTGGACGAGAGGATCCTGGCACTCGAAGAGGAGGGCGAGATGCGGCGCGCCGAGCTCGCACGTTGGATCAGCACGGATGCGGAGCGGCCTCTTGCGGCTATTCCAACGGATCGCGATCTGGGTCATTCGCCGGAGTCGCTCCTTGCGGCCGTGCCGCAGCACGCGCCGTTAGCCCCCGTACTGGCAAAGATCGTGGAGGCACAGACGGATGTGGAACTTGCACGCGCGCAGACGCGTCCCGACTGGAGTGCGGAGTTCGATTACGAGCAGCGAGGACCGGATTTTTCCAACATGGTCTCGCTCGAATTTCATATCGCTCTGCCGCTGTTCCGAAGGGACAGACAAAACCCCGTGATCGCGGAGAAGCTCGCCCTGGTGCGCGCGAAGGAGGCCGAGCGAGATGCGGAAGTTCGTATGCATACGGCAGAAATACGGTCGGAGCTTGCGCAGTGGCGGCAGGGTCGAGAGCGTCTCAAGAACTACGCAACCGAACTTCTTCCTCTGGCGCGTGATCGATCCCGCGCGGCTATCGCTTCCTACGGCGCGGGGCGTGGCGATCTGCGCGTTGCTATCGACGCGCTAACTCAAGAGATCAACACTCAGCTTGAATACGTGCAGCTCGAAGGCTCGGTCGCAAGCGCCTGGGCGGCTCTGCACTTTCTCCATGACCCGGGGACATCGCAATGAGCATCAAACGATTCAGTAAGGTCAAATGGTTCGCAGGTGCTCTGGCGCTTCTGGCCGTGGGCGTCGTTGCGGGTGACTGGTGGGCCCACCGGATGATGTCGGAGCCGGCCGCCGATTCACCGGCCTCCGCAGGCAATGGCACGAGCCCGCGCGGTGCCGCTGCCGGCAGCGGCAAACCGCTGTACTGGTACGACCCGATGATACCGGGCCAGCATTCCGAAAAGCCGGGCAAGTCTCCCATGGGCATGGAGATGGTTCCGAAATATTCGGACGCAGCCGACGAAGGCGCTGGTGTACGCGTGAGCTCAGGCGTCGTCCAAAACCTGGGTATCCGGCTGGGCAAGGTTGAGAAAGCGAGCCTCAAATCAGGCTTGCATGCCGTCGGCAGTGTCGCCTTCGACGACCGGTTAGTCGAAGTTGTCCAGGCGCGCGTCGAAGGATACGTGACGCACCTCAACGTGAAAGCGCCGCTCGAACGCGTGCACCGCGGGCAGCCGCTCGCCACCATCCTCGCACCGCAATGGCTCGCGGCCCAACAGGAGTACCTCGCGCTTGTGGATGCACGCTCGCAGGGCGCAGAGGCGCTTCAAGATGCAGCGCGGCAGCGACTGGTCGTGCTCGGTGTGCCGGACGCGGCCATCCGAGCTGTGGCGACGAAGCACGAAACAAACGCCACCACGACGCTCGTGGCGCCGATTGATGGCGTAGTGACCGAACTTGGCGTGCGCGACGGCGCCGCGTTCATGGCCGGCGCGAGCTTATTCCGTATCAACGGACTTTCCACCGTCTGGGTCAACGCACAAATCCCGGAGAGCCGGGTCTCGTTGGCTCCTCCGGACTCAACCGTGGAGGCGCATGCCACGGCGTGGCCCGGCAAGACATTTAAAGGCCGCGTCATCGCCTTTCTGCCGCAAGTCGATCCTCTGACGCGCACGCTCACCGCGCGCGTCGCACTCGACAATGCCGACTTCCAGCTCTCGCCGGGCATGTGGGTCGCGCTTGACTTCACGGCGCCAGCGAGCGAGCTGCAGCTCGTCGTACCGAGCGAGGCAGTCATCGTGACGGGTGAGCGCAGCGTCGTGATCGTCAAGGGCAAGAAGGGATCGTTCGATGTGGTCAACGTTTCAACCGGCGTGGAACAAGACGGCCGCACGCCGATCCTGTCAGGCCTTACGGAAGGTCAGTCGATCGTGCTCTCGGGGCAGTTTCTGATCGATTCCGAGGCAAGTCTCACGTCTACGGTGAATCGACTGACGACTTCCCCGTCTTCCATGGCGCCGGCGGAGGGAGGGCAATGATCGCGCGCCTCATCCGCTGGTCCATCCAGAATCGCTTTCTGGTGCTTCTGGCGACGGTCACGCTCGTCGCTTGGGGCGTGTGGGCGATGCTGCAAATTCCGCTGGACGCCATTCCTGATCTTTCGGATGTGCAGGTCATCATCCGAACGACGTACCCGGGACAGGCACCCCAGATCGTCGAGAATCAGGTCACCTATCCGCTGGCAACCACCATGCTCTCGGTGCCTAGCGCGAAAACCGTGCGCGGCTATTCGATGTTCGGGGATTCGTACGTCTATATTTTGTTCGCGGATGGCACGGATCTTTACTGGGCGCGCTCACGAGTGCTCGAGTACTTGAATCAGGTGCATTCGAGGCTACCCGCGGACGCCAAGCCGTCGCTCGGCCCGGATGCGACCGGCGTGGGCTGGGTCTATGAATATGCGCTCGTCGACAAGAGCGGCACCCGCGATTTGTCACAGCTGCGCGCCCTGCAGGACTGGTTCTTGAAATACGAGCTCAAGACTGTTGCGAACGTCGCCGAGGTCGCATCCCTCGGCGGCATGGTGCGTCAGTACCAGATTGTGCTCGACCCCGATCGGCTGCGCGCTTTCAACATCACGCAGCAGAAAGTGATCGATGCGGTGAAAAAGGGCAATCAGGAGACGGGCGGCTCGGTCCTGGAGATCGCCGAGGCTGAGTACATGGTGCGCGCGTCCGGCTACCTAAAGACCCTGGATGATTTCCGCAACATCCCGTTGGCGACGACCGATGCGGGCGTGGCGCTGCGCCTGGGCGATGTGGCGCACGTGCAGATCGGGCCTGAGTTGCGCCGTGGCGTTGCCGAGCTCAACGGAGAAGGAGAGGTGGCGGGTGGCGTTATCATCATGCGCTCAGGAAAAAACGCGATCGAGACCATCAAGGCGGTGAAGGCAAAGCTGGCGGAGCTCAAAACAAGCCTGCCGCCGGGCGTTGAGATTGTTCCCACGTACGATCGCTCAGGCCTCATCAACCGCGCCATCAATAACTTGCGAAACAAGCTCATCGAAGAGTTCATCGTCGTGGCGCTGGTGTGCGCGGTGTTTCTGTTTCATCTGCGCTCCTCCATCGTGGCGATCGCCTCCTTGCCGATCGGCGTGCTGATTGCGTTCATCGTGATGAGCTATCAGGGTGTGAACGCCAACATCATGTCGCTCGGTGGCATCGCGATTGCGATTGGCGCGATGGTCGATGCGGCGGTCGTGATGATCGAAAATGCGCATAAGCACATCGAGGCCTGGCGCCATGCGCATCCTGATACGCAGCTGAAAGGCGAGGAACACTGGCGAGTGATTGGCGAGGCGGCAGCCCAAGTAGGCCCGGCATTGTTCTTCTCTCTCTTGATCATCACCATGTCGTTCGTGCCCGTCTTCACCCTCGAAGCCCAGGAGGGAAGGATGTTTGCCCCGCTCGCATTCACCAAGTCCTACGCGATGGCGGCGGCTGCGGGGCTTGCGGTGACGCTGATTCCGGTGCTGATGGGTTACCTGATCCGCGGCCGGATTCTGGACGAGCGCAGCAATCCGATCAATCGCGGCCTCATCGCGCTGTATCAGCCGCTACTCGCCCGCGTGCTCGCGTTCCCCAAGACTGTGTTGGCGGTGGCACTCCTGATCCTGCTCGTGACGGTGTATCCCGCGACACACATCGCCGGGGAATTCCTGCCGCCGTTGGATGAGGGCGACCTGCTCTACATGCCCTCCGCATTACCCGGCATCTCCGCCGGCAAGGTCGCAGAGCTCCTGCAGCAAACTGACCGGCTCATCAAGACCGCACCGGAGGTGGCAACCGTATTTGGCAAAGCCGGCCGCGCCGAGACAGCGACCGATCCGGCGCCGCTCGAGATGTTCGAGACCACCATCCAGTTCAAGCCGCCGAGTCAATGGCGCGCCGGCATGACGCCCGACAAGCTGGTTCAGGAGCTGGACCGGATCGTGAAAGTGCCCGGCCTGACCAATGTGTGGGTTCCGCCAATCCGCAATCGCATCGACATGTTGGCGACCGGAATCAAGACGCCCGTGGGTGTCAAGGTCTCCGGTACGAACTTGCAGGAGATCGACCGAATAGCCTCGGAGGTCGAACGCGCGGTCAAGAATGTGCCGGGAGTGACTTCCGCGTTCGCCGAACGCCTGACTGGCGGCCGCTACATCGATGTCAACATCAACCGCGGACGCGCCGATCGGTACGGGCTCAATATTGCGGATGTGCAAGGATTTGTTTCCTCAGCGATTGGTGGCGACAATATCGGCGAGACGATCGAGGGCTTAGAACGCTTCCCGATCAGCGTGCGTTATCCGCGCGAATTCCGCGACTCGGTGGAGAAGCTACGCGATCTGTCGGTGCTCACCGAGCGCGGTGCACAGATACGCCTGGGCGATGTCGCGGATTTGAGTGTCAGCGACGGGCCATCGATGCTAAAGAGCGAGAATGCGCGCCTCTCGAGCTGGGTGTATGTTGATCTCCACGGACGCGCTCTGAGCTCGGCCGTGCGCGACATGCAACAGGCGGTGGCGCGGCAAGTTCACCTGCCGGCCGGCTATTCGCTCTCGTGGTCGGGGCAGTTTGAGTTCCTGGAGCGCGCGACCGCAAGACTCAAGATCGTCGTGCCGGCGACGCTTGTGATCATCTTCGTATTGCTTTATCTAACATTTCGGCGCTTCAGCGAGGCTGCGTTGATTATGGCGACACTGCCGTTCTCGCTTGTCGGCGGCTTCTGGCTGATGTTTTTGCTCGGCTACGACATGTCGATCGCCTCGGCCGTAGGCTTCATTGCGCTGGCCGGCGTCGCGACCGAAATCGGTGTCGTGATGGTCATCTATCTGGACCAAGCCGTCGCTGCGCGTGCAGCGCACGGTCGCCTCAACGATGAACAGGATCTCATTCAGGCGATCATCGAGGGTGCCGCACTTAGAGTGCGGCCGATTGCCATGACGGTCGCAGTGATCATCGCAGGTCTACTTCCGATCATGTGGGGTAGCGGCACAGGGTCGGAAATCATGCGGCGCATCGCCTCGCCGATGGTCGGTGGCATGATTACGGCGCCATTGCTCTCGATGCTGGTGATTCCTGCGGCATACCGGGTTTTCGCCATAAAGCGGCACGCAATCGGCTTTGCTGCTGAACGGTCGCCCACGCCCGCCTGACTTCCGATCGCAGCTTTTGGAGTTCGGTCGCATTCCCACAGAAACTGTCTGACATGACGCGCGCAATACAAAGAATTCGTAGCGAACGCACCACCAGACGAAGACACGGACATGGAGGACGGCGGCGACCACAGTCACGATGGTCTCGGTGCACACACACGGAGTACGCTACATTGATACTCCGCGTGTTTCAGGGCGCTTCGCAAATGTCCGATGTCATCTACACCTGTCCGATGCACCCCCAGGTGCGACAGATTGGCCCAGGCTCTTGCCCAATATGCGGCATGACGCTTGAGCCGGCGGTGCCCGCGGCCGACATCGGACCGAACCAGGAGCTCATCGAAATGCGCCGGCGTTTCTGGGTGGGTCTGCCGCTCGCTCTGGTGGTGCTAGTTCTCGCCATGGGGCATCACGTCCGCGCGTTAAACGCTATTGCCAATGCACCCTGGTCTGCGTGGATCCAGTTTGCATTGGCGTCGCCGGTCGTTCTGTGGTGTGGCTGGCCGTTTCTGGTGCGCGGTGTTGAGTCCGTGAGCCGCCGCAGCCTGAACATGTTCACGTTGATAGCTTTAGGTGTAGGGGCCGCTTACCTCTACAGTGTCGTCGCTGTACTCGTCCCGCAAGCGTTCCCGGCAGATCTTCGCGCTGTGCATGGGCAAATCGGCATCTATTTCGAGGCTGCGGCCGTCATAATCGTTCTCGTTCTGTTAGGGCAGGTGTTGGAGCTGCAGGCGCGGGAGCGCACGGGCGGTGCAATCCGTGCGCTGCTCAAATTGGCGCCTAAGATCGCGCACCGCGTGGCCGATGATGGCGCGGAGAGCGATATTCCCCTCGAAGACTCCCGGGTCGGTGACCGCCTGCGCGTGCGCCCAGGGGAGCGTGTGCCCGTTGACGGAATCGTCGAGAGTGGCGCAAGCAGCGTCGATGAATCGATGCTCACCGGCGAGTCGATGCCGGTCGAGAAGACTGTAGCAGCGCGCGTGGTGGGTGGCTCTGTCAACGGCACCGGCGCATTCGTGATGCGAGCTGACAAGGTCGGCCGCGACACGCTGCTCGCACAAATTGTCACCCTCGTTACGGCGGCGCAGAGAAGCCAGGCCCCGATCCAGCGACTTGCCGATCAGGTTGCGGGATGGTTCGTGCCGGCCGTCATTGTCGTCGCGGTTGCGGCGTTCGTCGCGTGGCTCGTGTGGGGTCCTGCTCCGGCGCTCGCCCACGCTCTGGTCGCGGCCGTTACCGTCCTCATCATTGCTTGTCCTTGTGCACTCGGTCTTGCGACACCGATGTCAATCATGGTTGCAGTCGGGCGCGGGGCTCAGGCGGGCATTCTGGTCAAGAATGCGGCGGCCCTGGAGCGTCTCGAAAAGGTGGACACGTTGGTTGTCGACAAGACCGGGACGTTGACTGAGGGTAAACCACGGGTCACGGGTCTTTACCCCTCATCTGGCGTTGATCAAAACGCGCTCCTGAGTGTTGCGCAGGGCCTCGAGAAAAATAGCGAGCACCCTCTGGCGCAGGCCGTTCGATCGTTCTCCAGCGGGCATCCGGTGGCGCCTGCGGTGGTTACAGATTTCGTCTCCATCACCGGGGAGGGTGTGCGCGGAATGCTGCACGGAGAGGCGGCTGCGCTCGGCAACAAGATGCTCATGGAAGCCGCTGGTATCGATCTTAGCCCGGTCGCCGTCGAGGCAGACCGGCTCCGCGATGGCGGGGCGACAGTGATCTTCATTTCTCGCGCAAGCACCCTGTTAGGCCTCATCGCGGTGGCCGACCCTGTCAAAGCCTCAACACCGGAGGCGCTACAGGCGTTGCGGACAAGCGGACTTAAGATCGTGATGGTTACCGGCGACAACCGCCGCACTGCGGAGGCAATCGCCCGACAGCTTGGCATCGAAGACATTGAAGCGGAGGTACTGCCCGCGCAGAAGGGCGAGATTGTGAAACGCTTGCAGGCGGCAGGTAAAGTCGTCGCAATGGCGGGCGATGGCGTGAACGACGCGCCGGCTCTCGCGTCCGCCGACGTCGGAATCGCTATGGGCACCGGCACGGACGTCGCCATCGAAAGCGCGGGCATCACGCTGGTCAAAGGCGACCTAAGAGGAATAGCTCGAGCGCGCCACCTTAGCAGCGCGGCAATGCGCAACATTCGCCAAAACCTTGTCCTAGCCTTCGTTTACAACGCCCTCGGCATACCGCTTGCCGCGGGTGTCCTCTATCCCATGTTCGGCCTGCTGCTATCGCCCATGGTTGCCGCCGCAGCAATGAGCCTCAGTTCGGTCTCGGTGATCGGTAACGCGTTGCGACTACGAGTGGTGAAGATATCCACGTGAGCTCCACGAACGGCCCGGGCGTGCCCACGCCGACCGGATGAAGACAATCGTTCCTAATCCAGCTGCTGAGCTAAGACGAAATGCAGGATTATTTATCTAGCAAGGCAGTGCCGCGAGAGATCCTCGAAGGAAGACAGCTCGCGGAGCCTCCGGCCGTGTACATTCCTGACCGTCCTTATCAGCTACGTTGGGCACGAATCCGTCGCAACTAAGCGTCGTCCAGCTCGCGAGCGTCGAAGCTGAGCCCACCGGCCCTTAGGCGCTCCCTAATCACGACGCTCATGACGTGTTCTTCGGGCGGACCGTCAGCACTACTTTGGTGCCCGGGCGTTCGATTTTTCCCGCCCGTTGCAGCCGCGCGAGCGCTCGATAAAGCGATTCTCCGCTCAACCCTATCTGTTTCGCCACGCTTGGCCAGATCCCTTGACCATCAACGGACGGCGGGTCCCCATGAGACCGAAAACGCAGCCACGAAAGCAGACGGTCGTCAGCGCGGCGGATAGCGCGTATTTCTATCATGGCCCGCAAGTCCATAATCTGCGCGGCAAGATGGGCGCTGTAGGCCATTGCCGCTCCCGGGTGACTACTTAATAACGCATGAATGTCCCGCATCGGATAGCGCTGAAGCAGGCTTCTTGATTGCGCAAAAGCATCACAATGGTAGTGCACCGTGAACACCGATGCTTCTGCGAGAATTTCACCACTGGTTACGCGCGCCAAAACCACTTCGGAGCCTAGCATCAGTACCCGCGATAGCCTGATGTGACCGTGTGTAATTCGGTAGAGCCACCGGACAGATTGACCCTGCCTGAAAACCAGCTGTCCTGGTTCAAATGAGATTGCTTTACTCGCGTTGGATTTATCGAGAATCGCAAGAAAATCTGTGGCCATGATTTAAATCATACTACCCCTTCCGTGTGTCTGCGATCCTTAGGTACTTTGAAGGATGCAACCCATGCCTATTGTGCGCACGATGCTATTAGCCAGTATTTTCGCTTTTGCCGTTCCGGTCGCTTCTGCCCAAGACGGGAATCTCATGCACTACGCTGCTCACGAAGCGGCCCAGAATCTTCCAACAGAATCCGGTCAAAGTGCGTTCGCCGCGATACACGAAGTTGTGGAAATGTTGGAAGCTGACCCTGATACGGATTGGTCCAAGGTCAACATTGATGCGCTGCGTCGTCACTTGATCGACATGGACAACATGACCCTATACGCGAAAATTACCTATGAACCGATAACCAACGGGGAACACATTCGCGTTTCCGGCGGGGGCGAAGTACGCGACTCGATTCAGCGCATGGTGATGATGCACGTTGCCATGGCGGGCGACACGAAGGACTGGCACATGAATGCAGCGCGCACGCCGGATGGGGCCGACATCAATGTAATTGCGACGTCACCGCTCGGCCTCAAAAAACTGAAGGCTCTCGGTCTTATGGGCATGATGGCGGAAGGAATGCATCACGCCCGCCACCACATGATGCTGGCGCGGGGGAGCATGTAGGAGAAGTAATTTCCCCTGACACTGCGCAAGATACTGGCCGCGACTTAGCGAGTTATGTGCCCGATGTATCGAGGCTTATGCTTCGCAGGTTCCGCATCGGCTGCATTGGCCCTTTGCCGGGAGTTTGTTTAGCGGTAAGTTGATTTCGCCCAACGTGTCACTCGACCTCCAGTTTAATGAACCTTGGCTACAGTGGATCCAGCGCAGCGCAAAACCATGATTGGTCGTATGCGAGTTGTAGTGAGGTGCTTTCCGGTCGTACTTTGCGTGGGGGAAATCGAAAGAGAACGTGTTTATCGCGTCGTTCAATGGGCGGCTGCGCGAGGAATGTTTGAACGTTAAGGAGTTCGCGTCGCTTGAGCATGCTCGAGCGACGCTGTTGGGTACCCGTCTAATCTACAGCCGGCGTCCTGGGCGCGTTACCCGTGTCACTCCTCTTATCTGAGTCTAAAAGGGGTTCCGACGCCCTCAGGGAAATGCATTGCCGCCGCAATGCGCGCGACTTGATATCGACCCTGTCCCGGAACTTCTGATCGTACTGAGGTAATTCGGGTCTAGCTGCTGGCAGCGCAGCGGTTATTTTGGCCCAGTATCCGCGCTGCGGAACTGGAATATTGGCTCGGCGACACACCTTTGCAAGTCCGACATCAGAAATGCCCAGCGTTTTGGCGAGTTTTGTTACCGGCTGCGACCACACGAGCTCATATAGTTGCTGTCGCGTAAAACTTTGCGATTTGGGTGGGGATCGCTGGGGTAATATTGACGATTCATCGCGTTTTGCCGGTTTATTTGACAGGCGGTCTGCCGCGAGGTTAAGAACCTTTTCACCATGCCGATCCAAAGCCGCCTGCCTATCTTCAATCTGGAAATAGGCATACCCCGCCGTCGTCTTGGAATCCTTATGATTTAAGACGGCGCCCACCAAATGTAACGACGAACCCTCACGGACGAGCCATGAGCCGACTGTGCGACGCAAATCATGCAGTCGCACGTCTTCGAGGGCCGCCGCGGTGCGAATCCGCGCCCATGCGGGTTGCAATCCTTTCAGCGGCTGACCGGTCAGTCTCCCGCAGATAATGTACGGATTCTGGTCCATGCGCGGAATCACATTCAGGCGCGCGATCGCTGCATGAGACAATGGGGCCAATACAGGCTCACCGTTTTTCGTCTTGCCGATATATAACGTGCGCAGATCCCAGTCGATATCGGATTCAAATAGTTAGCTGTATGCCCGTAATGCTGTCCGATATCCCAGCCAGGTACTCGATAGGTACAGATTCGCGTAAAAGGTCGCCGATCACGACCGTCAATTGCAAGCTATGCCCGCAACTTGCTCTTATGAATAATTTCGCAACAGGTTGCTCCGCGTCCGAAGCCGAGCCCTCGGGAGTTGGCCAATTTGCCCGTTGACAGCGCGGAGTCCCGGTAGCCACCCAATTTTTGCCGCCTGCGCCGCCTCAAACTCTGGCCGTTGACTTGGCGGCGCATCGTCGTCCCGACTTCCTGCTGCCGCCTTGCGTATATGCTTTAGCTCTCAGAAATTTGCACCTATGCTCATTGCAAGTTGCATGATTGCCGTTTGGCGGCGAGCTCAGTCCGATGCTCAGAACAAAGCCTTTTGGGATTTTCCTAATTGCAATTTTCTTTGCCGTAGCGAGCTGCATTCTTCTCAGTGTTGGGACGGCTCTCCTGTTGCCAGGATCAGAGCTGGAGCCTATTTGGGTAATCTATCCGGCACGCCGTTCATTGCTTATGCCTTACCGCATATGGCTCGGTCCCGGTTTTTTGACGCTGGCCATTGGTATGCTTGCCGCAAGCACTGGTTGCTTTCTCCACCGGAAATGGGGTTGGTGGTTGGCTCTCGGCATTTTTCTTGTCAATGGGATTGGCGATGCTGGACAGATTTTCTTGGGCCATTTCCTAGAGGGCGGTATCGGGGTGGCAGTCGCAGGTGCAATCCTCCTTTATCTGTTACAGCCCAACGTGCGCGCGATATTTACCTAGCGCTCAAGGTGCACCGCTTCTGTTGTCGATGTTGGCGCTGCTGTCGGCGCCCGCGCCCGCGCTTATAACCCATGCCAAGGGCGGCGTTATGCTGGTATCGATTCATGGACGGAACTTGATTTGTCCGAGGCGGCGGAGCAGCGGGGTGATTGTCAAACCTTGTGCGAATACGGAGAAGGCGACGACCGCGAAGGTGATCGTGACAATGGCGTCGTGGAGAGGCAAATCGTCCGGGAGGGCCAAGGCGAGAGCCAACGCTAACGCACCACGTAACCCGCCCCAAAAAAGGATGTGCTGATGCCGACTTTCTACTTTAAACGGAGTGTGTGCGAACACGGCACACAAGGGATAGATCGCTACCGCTCTGCCTAAGGTCACGAGTGCAATAGCAACGAGTATGGCCAACCATAAGCCGCTGAAATGCTGCTCGGCTTCTTGAGCACCGATCAAAATGAAGATGAGCGAGTTGGCAAGGAACGCGGCGTATTCCCAGAAAGTTTCTAGGGCGTGGCGCCCCGCATCGGACATCGATCCGCTGGGCCGATAGTTCCCAACCACGAGGCCGGCGGTCAATGCTGCTAGCACGCCCGAACAATGATAGTGCTCAGCCACAAAGAAAGACCCGTACGCCGCGAGCGTTGTGAAGGTAATCTCGACGAGGTAATCATCGGTTCGACCCGCCAACAGCATGAAGCCAAATCCGACGAGAGCACCGATGAGGGCTCCCCCGGCGATCGTCAGCAGCAGCGCGCCAGCGATCGAATGGACATCATGGTTCTCGCCCGCGAGCACGCTTAAGACGGCAACGAAGGCGACTGCGGCCGTACCATCGTTCAACAGGCTTTCCGATTCGATGAGCAAACGCAGGCGGCCGGTTACGCCGGCTTCTTTGAATGTCGCGATGACGGACACGGGGTCGGTGGCGGCGATCAGCACCCCGAACACGGTCGCGCTGCCCCAATCCCAATCGAGTGCGTAATGCATGCCGCACGCCGTGACGGCGGCTGCCAGCACCACGCCCATCGTGGCCAGAAGTGCAACCACCGGCAGATCCTTTCTGAAGTCCCGCCAACTGATACACAGCGCAGCCTCAAATACTAACGGCGGCAAGAGGACCGAAAAAATCAGATCCTTCGACAGATGCAGTTGCATCCGGACATGAAAGAAATACAGGCCCATGCCGGCAAGTACCAGGCCCACGGTGTACGGCATACGCAGACGACGCGTCAGTATCGCGACCAACGCGGAAACGAAGAGGAGCACGCCGAGTTGCGAAAAACCCGATGTCATGGAAATACTTACCAATTTCAGCGTTTTTCGGACACCGCCCTGCGCTCAGCAAAGACGATGTTGTTCGCTTCCGGCCGGCCGGGGCTCTGCGATTCTGAAAATATATATTTGTCCAAAAGCGCCTTTATAGCGAGGATCGCTTCGATTTCCTGCCCGCGTCGTAACTAGTCGTTGAAGGTACGATGCATACGCGTGCGATGCGTCATCTGGCGTGATGTATTTTCCTACCGCCTTCCACCTCAATGATCCGCAAAACATAAGCCACGACCTGACGGGTCGTGCGTAGTGTGATGGGTGCGTGGCCAAAGAGAGTGCGGTAATAAAACGGAGCGGTGAGCATGTCGAGTACCAGTTCCACATCGAGGCCATCCCGGACCTCTCCGCGGTTACGACCGCGGATGAGCGCCTCCCGCATGGATCTGCGTCGCGCCGTGAGGACCTGCTTGCGAATGGTCAAAGCAAGGGCCTTGTCCTGAGCCATATCCGCCACAAGCCCTGCCAGCGCGCGGCCCAGCGGTCCGGCAAATGCATTTAATAGCGTGCCCACAGCCGCCTCGAGATCCTCGCGAACACTGCCCGTATCGGCAGCCGGGTCGTCACCCATCTCACTGAGCACCGCATACGCTACCAAGCTGCGCTTACTCGTCCAGCGGCGATAGATGCTGGTGCGGGCGCGGCCGACCCGCCGGGCGATACCGTCGATTGTCACCGCCCGGTATCCCCCCTCTTTCAAAGCACTCAGAACGGCGAATGCGACTTCGGCATCGATCCGCTCGTCCCGCGGCCGGCCTACGCCGTGCATAGCAGCCGCCCGCGTGCGCGGCGCCCCCCGCTTGCTCATGGCGTGAGGCTCGGGGCTTGGTTTCACTGTGAGGAAGCGCGGTTTCGCAACATAGCTGTATATGGTATCAGCGCGTTCCTCGTTGCGGGTCCGCATTCGGCCGGGTTGGCCCGTCGATGCCATTTTGGCTCGGCCTGAGTTTGTTCCGCGACATGCTGCGACGCATTTGCAATCTGTAGAGCCGGCTGCCGTGTCTTTTTTTGCACTTGCGCAACTTTCGCTACATACTGTAGCGTATAGGTTCAATGCCCTTACCGCGATGCTTCTCGCCTTAGTCTCGCCTGCAAACGCCCTGCGCAACCATGTCTGCCCCGTGTCCGATCTGAGGAGATTGTCGTGAACATACTACGAGGAATGACCGTTTTGACTGTCGTCGTGCTCCTGGCGTGTAGCTCAGCCGAGTCGGAATGGAAAAAGGCCGACGCACAAGGGACCGTGGCCGCCTATCAAGCATTTCTCAAAGACCATCCGAACAACGGGCACGCCGACCAAGCACGCGATCGGATTCATGCATTGGAGGATGAGCAGGCGTGGGCGGACGCGCAGAAGACCAATACTCTGGAAAGCTTTCAAGCGTACCTGCAGAATCAGCCAAAAGGCGTGCACTCGGCGGAGGCGCACGACCGGATTGCGGCGCTCGAGCGGTCGGCTGCGTGGAAGGTTGCGCAGGCTAGCGCGACGGCGACTGCATTGCAGGATTTCCTAGAGAAGTATCCGCAGGGACCGGAGGCCGACCAGGCGCGCGCTCAGCTTCAGACGCTCAAGGCTGGCGAGTATCGAGTGCAACTCGGGGCGTTCCGGTCGAAGCATGAGGCCGAGACGGTGCGTGCAAAGTTGCAGGCACGGTATGGCAAAGAAGTGCGCGAGGTTACAGTCGTTCCGGCTACACCGCCGGACAAAGTCAATCGCGTGGAATCAGCGCCAATGACTCTTGAGGACGCTCAATCGACGTGCACGAAGCTGAAGAAGGAGCATCGGCACTGTGAAGTCGTCAAAAGTTGACCGGCGCGGTCAGGAACCCGTATTAGGGAACACACCCTCGGTAAACCGATCCCCTTACTCACGAGTCGGTTGCGACGTTCCCTAGGCTCTCACGCCAAGACGGGCTCGGTGCGTTCGAGATCGTCTTGCCCATGTCCTGCGCGAGCTGCACATATCACCATGGACGCTAGCCGGCGTCACGTCGAATGCGGCAGCTAGGCGGCGGGTCGGTTGCACGGCTCACTGGGCCATCTTGCGGTTGACGTTCTATTGGCCAAACTTTTTGAGGGATTTTTACGCGACGGCAAAATGCTGAACGTCGAGCCTCTAAAAGCCGCTTTTGACGACTACGATTTCTGATCGGCGCCATGCAGAACGATGACAGCCACAGGCTAAGTCTGTTCCATCTTACGATGCTTGCGCTTGCGCTCGGCCTCGTGACAGGAGTCGGCGCCTTCTTATTTCGGGACCTAATTGGCCTGCTCC
>Ga0302326_10009575_pt1 | contig 21117 bp, 24 predicted proteins | sample Palsa_T0_3_FD_202264 | JGI IMG/M metagenome (GOLD analysis project Ga0302326, IMG submission 202264) | Peat permafrost microbial communities from Stordalen Mire near Abisko, Sweden - Palsa_T0_3 | ecosystem: Environmental > Terrestrial > Soil > Palsa > Peat permafrost | place: Sweden: Abisko... | reverse complement strand
CGCCGGCAGCTCTGGGACGAGCAACTCCCAAACACTTTCCGGTTCCGAAAGATCTTTGAGGCGATGCTCTCCGAGATCGCGCAACGTCGCCTCAGGCGCGAGAGCCACGCGCACGAGTTCGGCCGCTGCAGCGGAAAGAACCGTTTGGCCGCCCCAGGTCGTCGAAAGCAAGCGCGCCACCCGATTGACGGCCGGGCCGAAATAGTCCCCGTCACGTTCGTCGGCGACGCCCGTGTGCAGCGCAACGCGGATGCGAATGCCGTCGACCGCGGAGAAATCCGCGCGCGAAAGTTCGCGGTGTGCGGCGAGCGCGCTCGCGGCGGCATCTTCCGCGCGCGCGAACGCGGCGCAGAAGGCGTCGCCGATCGTCTTGAACACATACCCGCCGTGCGTTTCGATCGCGGCGCGCACGATCGCATCGTGACGGCGCAACGCCGCCTGCATCGCGGAGGCATCGTGATCCCAGCGCTGCGTGCTGCCCTCGATATCGCTAAACCAGAAGGTTACCGTTCCGCTGGGCTGGTTCGACACTTGCATTGCGCTCGTTGGCTATCGCGGCGGGGCGAAGAATTCCCGCGGTTTGTTCGCAATCGTACAAAAGAAAAGGCCGGGCGTCGAAACGCCCGGCCTTTTCGGCTGTTGCTCGCCTCGGACCGGTGTTACCGGTACGAAGTGCTGCGGCTGGCGAAGCAGTCGCGGCAGTAGACGGGCTTATCTCCACGCGGTTGGAACGGCACTTCGGCCGTCTGACCGCACTGGCTGCAAGTGGTCTGGAACATCTCGCGGCTTCCACCGCGCGAAGCACCACCGCCGCCACCGGCGCCGGAATAGCTCCCGCCACCGCCGCCGCCGCCCGCTCCGCGCTGGGCCTTGCGGGCCGACCGACATTCGGGACAACGGTTGGGCTTGTTTTGGAAGCCTTTGCTCGCGAAGAACTGCTGTTCTCCGGAGCTGAAAATGAACTGGCTGTTGCAATCAACGCAGCTCAGGGTTTCATCAGTATACACAGTTAGGGATTCTCTCCTGGCGTCTGTTCGGTTATCGGCCCCGCTGAGTACCTGATGGAAGCTGTTTGTCTGCTAACTACCTGGACCGCGATGGTTTCGAGCTGGGCGGCGTGACACCATGAGTACCCGACCGGCTCTGCGGACTATAACACACTCCGACAGAAGTTGGATTAACTTTAGGGCCAAAAATCACTCAAAATTTATACTTACGGTCGCTCGGCTCACATCAAGAGAGCGCCGAGCTCATCGGGATATGCTCGATGCCCGCGTCCCACAGCGGCTCGCCGTCGTCCGCGAATCCGGCCTTCGCATAGAAGCCGCGCGCGTGCGTTTGGGCGTGCAGATGCGCCCGCGCGAAGCCCCGTTGCGCGGCTACCGACATGAGTTTTCGCAGCAATGCGGCACCGGCGCCGGTCCCGCGCGCTTCGGGCAACACCGCCATCCGGCCGATCTGTACGGTATCAGGCGAAGTCACGTAGAAACGGCCCGCACCGACCGCGGCACCGCTCGGCGCGCGGACAATCACGTGGACGGCGTCGCGGTCGGAGCGGTCGTGCTCGTCGATCTCCTCTTCGGGCGGAACGCCCTGCTCGTCCACGAACACGCGCGTACGGATCTCGCATGCGATGCGCATGCGCTCCACGTCTGAGATGTCGAACACTTCAAGCACCACGATCGCCTGCGCCCTCTGCCTCGGCGCGACCGCCGAACCGTATCTCGCGGCCGCACTCGAAGCCGTGAAAGACGCGGTCGACGTTCTCACGGTCAACGATAACTCGGGCCTGGCCCGCAGCGACAACGCGACGATCCTCGAAGGCAGCGCGTTTGCCGCGCGCGGCGCGCTGCACGTGCGCGCGCACCCGTTCGTCGATTTTGCGGACATGCGCAATCGCGCGTTCGCGCAGCTGCGCGCGTTGCCGGTGCCGCCCCAGTGGGTGCTGTTTCTCGATGCCGATGAAGTACACGGCGAGCAAATCCGCTATATCGCCCGCGAAATCTTGCCGCACCTCGGCCCCGAGATCGGGAATCTCGATGCGTATACGTACCACTTCTGGGGTACGCCGCGCTGGATCACCGACGTCGCGCGACGCTTCGTGTTCTACCGGTACGCACCCGATCTCGCCTGGACCAACGCCGTACACGAAAAGATCGCGAACGTGCGCGGCGGCGCGCTCGTGATCCCCTACACGTACCATCACTACGGCAACGTCTTGCCCCCGGCGCTCCTCGCGCGCAAGCACCTCCAGTACTACGGCCTCGGGAATCGCGTGCCGCAGCCGCCCTCCGAGGCGGACGCGAGTGAGGCGATGTACCTCGAGAAGGCGCACCTCGTGCGCCCCTACGGCGACGCCCATCCTCGCGCGGCGCGCGCGACGCTCGCCCGGCTCGATGCGGAAAACCGCGAGAGCTTCGGGCGGCTCGAAGGGGAATTCCGTGCACGGCGCACAACGCTCGACCGCGTGAACGCGCGCGCCCGTGCCATGAGCGACACGCTACGCGTCGAGCTGCGACGCCTCGAACATCCGCTCGTTTACCGGGCCGCGACGAGAGCCCGGTAGGCGGACGTGGAGCGGATCCATCTCGCGCATGGCCTCCTCGAGCGCGACGGGCGCGTGTTGCTGGTCGCATCGCACTATCGGAACCACGAACGTCCGCTGTGGAACATGCCGGGAGGCAGGCAACGCGCGGGCGAGACGCTCGATCAAACGCTGCGGCGCGAATTCCTCGAAGAAACGCAACTCTTCATTGAGAACAACGGCTTGCGCTACGTCAGCGAGTCGTTCGATGCGGCGACGGATACGCACTTTACGGCCTTCATCTTCAGCGTCAGTTCGAGCGGCACGCCGCGCAAAACGGAGGACGCGCACGTGGTCGAGTTCGACTGGGTGCCGATCGACGAATTGCGCGGACGCATCGCCGTGCCCGTCGTGCGCGATCCTCTGCTCGCGCATCTCGTCGATCCGCGCCGCCGCTACTTCCCCTTCGCGGAAGCGGGAATTTCGATCGAATTTTCGGACGAGGCCTGAGCGCCGGAACGACCGGAGCGCATCGTTTCCCAGCGTTCGCGGTGGAGCTCGTAGATCACGATATCGACCGGTTTGCCGCGCACGATCGCACCGTTGTGCTGCGTGCGCATCTCGACGAAACCGGCGCGCGCGAGGAGGCGGCGCGAGGGAAGATTTTCGGGCACGCAACAGGCGTCGATCTTGCGTAGCGCCGTTTCCTCGAAGGCATAGTCGATCAGCGCGACTGCGGCTTCGGTCGCGTATCCACCGCTGCGGTAGCCCGTCACGATGCTGTAGCCGATCTCCGCGGTGCCGCGATGCTGCTCTCCCAGGCGCAGCGAGATCCAGCCGACGGGCTCTCGCGTCGCCCGGATCACGACCAGCCACTCGAAGCGGCCGGTCGCGCGCCCGTCGAAACGTCTTGGGCGCGCGGCCACGCGGCGCACGAAATCGTCGCGCGTGTAGCGCGGCACGTCCTGGTACTCACGCAGCAAACGCATTTGCATGATCCGCCACAGCACGCCGGCATTCGCCGCCGTGACGGGCTCGAGATGCAGACGCTTCGTATCGATGGGCGTCACGGCGCGAGCTCCGCGTCCGCGAACTCGGTCACGTGAGCGAACCCGCCTTGCGGGGTTGCCGCGCCGAAGCTCACCGCGTCGCCCGAACGCGCGAGCAGCGCCGCCGGCGCATCGTGAGAATCGAGCGTATACACCGCATGGCTGCCAAGCAACGTGAAGTACACCGTGCCGTCGGGAGCGAGCGCGATGCGGTCGATGCGCCCGCGTTCCGCGCGGGCCGGAAGGCCGCCGGCCGCGGAAGCGCCGGCGACACCCAGAAACGTCGCGTACTGGGCGAAGGCGTCATCCTGCGGCGAAGGGTTCGCGCTCGAGCCTACCACGACGTGACCGTTCTTCGCCTGCACGAGCGCCACCGTCTGATATTTTCCGGTCTCCGCCACCAGCGGGACGACCCACGTGTTCTGTCCGAACGCGTTGTAGAGCAGCGGCTGCGTGGGAAAGAGTTTGCCCTGGCGCACCACGGGGTTCGAAGCGACCGCGGCTTCCGCGCCGCGCGAATTGAACTCGCCGCCGGACGACGTATAGTACGTCACTTTGCCCGTCACCGTATCCATATACGTGAAGCCCGTCATCGACTGGTCGCTGGCCGGCGACGTATGATCGACGAACCACACGAAGCGCGAGCCGGCGAGCAAGCCGAACACTTCATCTCGCGCCGGCACGTGCACGTCGCGCTTGACGAGCAGATAGTTCCACATACCGTGCACGAACTCGCCGAACCAGGCGTTGTAATCGAGCGCGAGGTCGGCCGGATACACGCGGCTCACCCACGACGGCAAGGTCGCGAACGCGCTGCGATCGATGCGGCGCATGTCGCCCGTCGAAGGGTCGACGATCACGACGCCCGTCACCACGGTGCCGCTCCACCCGATCGTCGGACGCCCGAGCGTGCAAAGGTACTGCGGGTCGCCGGCGTCGTCGAGCTGCAAGGTCGTTTCGAGAATCTGTTCCATGCCGTAGCGCATGTAGACGTGCCGGTACAGGTTGTCGTTGAAGAGCGCCGAGGGGATGTACTTCATGGGCGCCCGCACCCGCAGCTCCGGCTGGCCATCCGGATCTTCCGCGCTCACCACGATCACGCCGGGACTCGTTTGGCGCGAGAGCCACTGCACCAGCCCTTGAAATTCCAGCGGCGCCACCCACACCAGTGCCCCCCGGGTGACCTGCACGTTGAAATCTCCGACGCGATAGTACGCTCCGAGCTGGCCGACGACTTTGTTGCCGGCGAATTCCGCAGCTTCTTCGGGCACGACGCGCACGTGTTTAATATCGGCGCTCGGCGGCAGCTCGGTCGACACGCTGACGTCGACGATATCGCGCAAGCCGCTCGCGTCGACGAACGGCGCGATCACGAGGATCCCCGCGAACGCCGCGACCACGACGACCGGAATGAGATACGGCCGGAACGGCGTGCGCCGGATCGAAACGACCCGACGCGAGGCGATCGCCGTACGAGCGGCCAGCAACGAACTGTACGCGGCGTTGGGAATGAGGGTGAGCAGCAACAACGTGAACGCCTGCGGAAACACGAGCGCAGGCATCTCGAGATAGGCATACACGAGCAAAACCGGCACACCGATCAGCAGGCGCAGAGCCTGTCCGTGCCACCAATCGCGACCGAAGTTGAGATTGATGAGGCCGAGCGACATGAAGAGCGCGGCGAAAAGAACGACCACCCGGTTACCGGTTCGCCACGACGCTCGAACTCATCAACTCGGGAATCGTCACGAAGCGAAAACCTTTGGCGCGCACCGCATCGATGATCTCGCGCGTAGCGCCGATCTCTTGCGCGCGGTCGCAATCGGCCGCGGTCGTGCCACGATCTTTGCCGCAGAGCAGCCCGCGGTTACCGTCGTGCAGCACGATGATGCTGCCGCCCTTGACGTTTTCGGACACGCGTTTTGCAATCGTGGCGTCGCCCGGCTGCTCCCAATCGCGCGGCAGCGGAACGCTCCACATCACCACGTGATAGCCGAGCTTGTGCGCCTGATCGATCACGGCGAAATCGCGCGCGCCGAACGGGGGGCGCATCAAGTTGGTCTTCCGCCCCGTGATTTTTTCGATCGCGTTCTGCGTGCGCGTGAGTTCTGAGCGAATGCCGGCGGCCGTATCCACGATCATGTGCTCGTGATCCCACGAGTGGTTGCCGATCGCATGGCCTTCGCGCGCGATCCGCCGTAACGTGTTCGGATAGGCGACGGCTGCCCGGCCGACAACGAAGAACGTCGCATGCACGTGTTCCTGGCGCAGCACGTCGAGGATGCGATCCGTGTACGGCGGGTTCGGGCCGTCGTCGAAGGTGAGGGCTACTTCGCGTTGCGACGGGGCGCCCGCGTAGAGCGTCTTTCCGAAAAGCTGGTTCTCCGGCGCTTCGACCGTTTCGTAGCTAAAGTATCCGGCGAGCACGAGCGCGAGCGCCGCCACGAGCGAGCGAACCACGCTATCCGTGAGCTTTCAAACGCATCTGAGCGGCCGCGATCTTATCGCGGAACGATTGCGGCCCGAACGTGCGAAAATCTTCGACGATTTTTTCGTAGCGTGGTTCGACGAGCGTCGTACTCGTCATCGTGAGCAGATCCGGCAGCGGTTTGCCCTTCGCGAGCGTGAGGTGGAATTGGTGGCCGCCCGTGGTCGCCCAGTAGTGCGGATCGGTAAAGGTGAACTCGCGCGAGCCGTGCTGGTTGCCGTCGAGCTGATAGACCTCGACCGTGTAGCTCGCCCGGGTGTCGCCGCGCGGCGGGCGATTGGTGAGGTCCCAGACCCCGTCGAGCACGGCTTGTTGGAAGAAAAAGGCCACGTTGGGACCGTCTTCAATCGTGACGCGCGGGCGTTCGTCGATCGTGATTTGCAAGCCGCTGCGGCCGAGCGCCCGGTAACGGCTTTTCGAAAGACCGTCGATATCGCTCATGGCATAGTCCTCTTCCTCGATGGGGCCGGTGGTATGCCGGACGGTCATCGTCAGTTTGAGCTCGGAGCGGGCGACAAGGACTCGGTGGGCACCCTTGAGGCGCTGCTCGACGGTCGTTTGGAAGACCGCGTAGGCACCCACGAGCGCTATGAGGGAAGCGATCAGGATCAAGACGGGGACGGGGTTACGGGGCACGACCGGTGAGGATTCCGCAACGGGCGGTGCGGGCCTGCGCCGCGAAGCCTGGCCGCGTGTGCGGTCGGTACGGTCTGTTTGCGGATCCGATGCCCTTGGTGCGGGCACTTGGGGGACGGGCTCCGGCATCGTATCGCTTCGAACCTCACTACAACGTCGCGCCGCAGCAGCGCGTGCTCGGGCTGACGAACGAGCCCGTACGCGAACTGAGCGACCTGCGCTGGGGCCTCGTGACGAACGTCGCCGGCGAACCGCGCCGGCACATCTCGACAATCAACGCGCGGATCGAGACGGTCGCGACCTCGCCGCTCTACGGCCCTTTGCTCCCGCTGCGGCGCTGCGTGCTGTTCGCGGACGGCTACTATGAGTGGCAGGTACGCAGCGACGGCAGCAAGCAGCCGATGTGGATCGCGCGGCGCGACGGCGCCACGTTTGCGTTCGCCGGCCTATGGGACGGCGCGTTCGAAAACGGCGAACCCGTGACCGCGTGCACGATCGTGACGCAGCCCGCGAACCCGGAACTCGCGGTCTTGCACGAACGGATGCCCGTGGTGCTCGAGAGCGTGACGGCCGATCGCTGGCTCTCCCCGGACCGGCTCGAGCCCGCAGCCGCGCTAGGGCTGCTCAAACCGGCCGACGGACGGGAGTGGACCTACGTGCCGGTGAGCAACTCGGTCGGCAACGTGCGTAACGACTCGCCGGATCTCATCGCGCCGACGGACGCCGCGCCCGTGGCGCCATCGCTGTTTGACGGCATCGGATCGTGATGGCCCGTGATGTCGATCCCGAGCTGGTCGGAATTCTCCACGACCCAGTGCTGGAGATCGTTGAGGATAGGTAAGAGCGTGCGCCCGGCTTTGGTCAACGAATATTCGACGCGGGGCGGCACCTCGGCGTAGGGGGTCCGCCGCACCAGACCGCTTTGTTCGAGGCTGCGCAATTGGCGCGCCATCACTTTGGGAGCGATGCCGTCGAGGGCGCGCAACAGTTCGCCGTAGCGCGCGGTGCGCTCCTGGAGCGTCAGGATGATGAGAATTTTCCACTTATCGGCAAGTGCCGCGATCGCACGATTGACCGGGCACGTAAGGTTGGTTTCGATGCTCATCGGGACTCTGCGCCTACGTTAGAGACAATCTGGTCATTAGGTGACATTCGGGTCCCTACTATCTTTTAGGATCTTTGTAGACTAGTATAGCGCAAATGTCTCCCCGCGCCAACCCAACCCGGATGCCCGCCTACTACGTGCCGCACGGCGGCGGCCCGTGCTTCTTCATGGAATGGCCCGGCGATCCGCACGCCTGGGACACGCTGGCCGGCTTCCTACGCGCCATTCCCGGCGAACTGCAGGCGAAGCCCCGCGCGATCGTCGTCGTCTCGGCGCACTGGGAAGCGGGCGTCCCGACCGTCACCGCCGCACCCGAACCGGCGCTGATCTACGATTACTCGGGATTTCCCCCGTCCACATACGCGCTGAAGTACCCCGCGCCGGGTGAGCCCGTGCTCGCCGCGCGCATCCAAACCCTGCTGGAAGGCGCCGGCATCGCGGCGCGAGCGGACGCCGGGCGGGGCTTCGATCACGGCGTGTTCGTACCGCTCTTGCTCGTCGCGCCCGATGCGGATATCCCGATCGTGCAACTCTCGCTCGTGCGAGGACTCGATCCCGCGGCGCATTTCGCGATCGGGCAGGCACTCGCACCGTTACGCGACGAGGGTATCCTGATCGTCGGCAGCGGCATGAGCTTTCACAATATGTCCGCCTTTCTTGGGCCTGAAAAGGCGCACGGCGACGCGTTCGACGCGTGGCTCGGCGAGAGCATCGCGGCGGACCCCTCCAGCCGCCGCGATCGCCTCGCCCAATGGCAAAACGCACCACAAGCTCGGCTCGCGCATCCGCGCGAAGAGCATCTTCTCCCCCTCATGGTCGTGGCCGGCGCGGCCGAATCCGATTCCGGCCGCACCGTTTTCCACGACCGCATCCTCGGCACACCGATTTCCGCTTACCGTTTCGGATAATATTTCACGAGCTAAGGAGTCTCGTTATCCATGAGCAACACCACCACCGCAACCCGCACCTACGCGATCGATCCCGCGCACTCGAGCGCGCACTTCTCCGTCCGCCACCTGATGATTTCGAAGGTTCGCGGCGCGTTCAAGACGATCTCCGGAACGATCGAACTTCCGGAATCGAGCCCGATCCCAACGGCAGTGAACGTCGTCATCGACGCGGCCTCCATCGACACGGGCGAAGCGCAGCGCGACGGGCATCTCAAGTCGGCCGACTTCTTCGAAGTCGAGAAATTCCCGCAGCTCTCGTTCACGAGCACGTCGATTTCGAAAGTCGACGACGAAACGTTCGACGCGACGGGCGACCTCGAGATTCACGGCGTCAAGCAGCCGGTAACGGTCAAAGTGACGATCGAAGGGCAAGGCAAAGATCCGTGGGGCAACGATCGCATCGCCTACGCCGCCGCGTTCAAGATTAGCCGCAAAGATTACGGACTGGTTTGGAATCAGGCGCTCGAGGCGGGCGGCGTGGCCGTGGGCGATCATGTCGACATCGCGCTCGACGTGGAAAGCGTTCCGAAGCCGGCCTAGCCGAACCGCGAATATAACGTCGCTCTCACCACGGCCTCGGCTCGCCGCAGCGATAGCCGGGGCCGTTGATGAAGCGCGTGACGGCGCGATAGTCGGCGTCGGCCGCGCCGGCACTTCGGACGCTTTGCGGAACCCACGATTTCGGCTGGTCCGAAACGTCGCACAGAAACTCGACCTGCACTTCGTTCGGCGAATGGAAGCGGCTCGCGGTACCGTTGGTTTGCCACAAGGCACCGAACGCGTAGGCGCCGACCCCGTGGAAGTAATAATAGTCGCAGTTCGCTACGGTGCAGTTTCCCGTCGGTCCGCAATAGTGCCCGCCGCAACTGCCGTTGTTCCAATCGCCCTCAGTGAGCCAACCGTGCCATCCTTCGTGCATGTAGTCGCCGGCTCGCGAGGCCGGATTCGAGTGCGAATCGGATGCGTCAAAGAGCGTGCACGACAGGTCTATTTCATCGTCGCCCGGCCAGTGGTACGTGAAGCTGCCGTAGATGCCCGGATTGTTGACCGGCTTGTAGTAGACGGCATCTTTGAACGGCCCGTTCGGGCTTTCGGCGAGCTGGCGGTAGTCCGTGGTGCCGTGAAACGATTGTGAGGGGTTGTCGGCGAGCCCGTAGGTGACGAGATACGATGCGTTCCACATCTTGGCGAACTCTTTGTTCACGTTGCAGGCATCGTTCCAGCCGGCGTCGCCCCAATCGTCGCTGCTTTCGTTGTACTGCTGGTACTGCCAAAGGTAAAACGCGCTCCAGCAGCCGTGCGTGTTCCAAAGGTCTTGATCGGCTTGACTCGCGGCGCCCTCGTCGCACAGGGACGCAAAGGCGGCGGCGGGGATGAGGCACGCCATCGTTACGATGGTCAGCGCCGTGATGAGGCGGACGAACGAACGATTCATCGCTTCTCCTTACCGGTCTTGCAGCACGGGCGCTGCGAGGTGCGGCGCCGGCACCGGATTTGTCGCGTCCTTTTCGAGGTCGCGTTCGGACGCGCGCAACTCGGGATGCAATCTGAGATATCGCGCGACTTGCGCGTTGAACGCATCGCCCGACATGCCGGGGACGAAACTCGGACGATCGAGGAAGATCTTCTCATCGGGCCGCACGACGGCCAGCAGCGACGCGCGCGCATCCGCGCTGTTTTGGTGATTGTAGAGATATGCCGCGATCGCTTCGGCACGCACCGCTCGCGAAGGATTGAGGCCCGCGATGCGCAGGGTTTCGCGATCGCCCTCGGGCGTTCGCGCGTAGGCGATGCCGTCGACCGCTTTCATTTGCAGTTTCTCAAGCGTCGCGCGTTCGGTAATTTCGCCATCGACCATGTGGCCCGTCTCCGGCAACGGTAACGCCACGAATTTCGTCAATGCCTTTTGGCCTTCGGGATGGCGCAATTCTCCGAGGATGCCGAGGGCCGTCAGCGTGTAGCTGTAGTCGCGCGTCCGGTTCGCGAACACGCTCCGTCCGAGTTCCTTCGCGACCTCCCGGTTCGAAGAACTGGCCGCGATCATCGCGCGTATCTGTTCGTGTTCGTCCGGCGTCGAGATCGACGCTCGCCGAATGAATTCGCGAACGCTAGCGCGGATCGAAACACCGGCCACGACGGGGGCCGGGAGGCCTCGCTTTGCCAGGGCATCGCGGAATCGAACGAGCGGCGGCCGCTCGATCGCGGCTTCTTGTGCAGAAGGAGGGCGGGTCACCGCGGTCGTTCTCGTCGCTTGGGAGGGCGGGCCCTGGGAAGCGCCGGCCGGTGCCAGCGTCAGGACGACGATCGAACACGCTGCTGTTGTGAGGATGCTGCGAAGGCGCATGCGTCGACTCGTTTCTAGCGGCAAGGTTACGCGGGGGCGTTCCAACCGGGGCGCCCCCCTCCTTCTTGCCCTCATTAGCCCCGTTCCGCAGCGATCGCGAGGTCGAGCGTTTGATTCACCACGGCGTCCGCCGCGGCGTTCTCTTTGCGCGGCACGTGGCGAATCTCGTAGCGCTTGAATTCGCGCAGTAGCACCTTTGTTTTCGTGTGGATCGGAATGAGATCGGGATGCTTGACGCGGTAGATGCCGGTGACTTGGCGGACGACGAGTTCGGAATCCATGCGGATCGCGATCTCGTCGATGCCGAGTTCGCGCGCTCGCCGCAAACCGATAACGAGGGCATTCCATTCGGCCACGTTGTTGGTCGCGGTGCCGAGATATTCACCGACCTCGGCTAACACCTCGCCGTCTTCGGCGAAGAGGACCGCGCCGCTGGCGGCCGGCCCGGGGTTTCCACGCGAACCGCCATCGGCGAACAAGGTTGCTTTCACCTCGGGAGCATTGCACGCGCGAGTCGTGATACACTCTGCGCGATGGCTTCCGAACCGGCGATTGCGGTCGACCACCTCGTCAAGCGATTCGGAACCGTCACCGCGGTCGACGATATCTCGTTTTCCGTCGCGCCCGGCACGATTTTCGGGCTGCTCGGCCGCAACGGCGCAGGCAAGACGACCACGCTCGAAACTTGCATCGGGTTGACGAAGCCGACCTCAGGGCGCGTGCGCGTCGACGGGCTCGATCCGGCGAAGCGGGCGGATTTCGAAAAACTGCGGCGCCTCGTCGGCGTGCAGCTGCAGGCCACCTCGCTCGCGGAGAAGGCGCGCGTGCGCGAAATTCTCGACATCTTCGCGGCGTACTATGGTCTGCGCTCGCAGCCGCAGGAACTGGCAGCCCGCGTCGGTCTCGCGGATAAACTCGATCGCTTCGTCGGAAAGCTCTCCGGCGGCGAGCAGCAGCGCTTGGCGCTGGCGCTCGCACTGCAGCACGATCCGCCGATCCTGTTTCTCGACGAGCCGACGGCGGGCATGGATGCGTTCGGGCGGCGCATCTTGTGGGCCGAAGCCGATCGTATGCGCGCTGCGGGCAAAACGCTCGTGTTGACGACGCATTACATTGAGGAAGCGGAGCGGCTGTGCGACGAGATTTGCATCGTGCAGGCGGGCAAGATCGTGGCGCAAGGAACGCCGGCGGCGCTCGTGTCCGCACACGGCGGCGATGCTTCCATCACCTTTCTCGCACGCGGATTCGAGCCGAGCGAACGGCTGGCGGGCCTCGGGCGCTGGACGCCGGCGGGCGACCGCTGGGCGCTCGCCGTGCACGGCGAACCGGGACGCGCGCTCGGTGCGATCGTGTCGCTTGCCAACGATAGCGGCATCGCGATCGACGATCTCGATTTGCGGCGGCCCGGCCTCGAAGATGCGTTTCTCGCAATCACCGGCGAGACGCTCGACGAAGACGCCGCGGAGGCGGTCGCGTAATGCGTTCTCTGCGACTGCTGTACGCGCAGACGCGCATGGATTTCGTCTGGTACTTCGCGCGCGACGGCGAGATGATCTTTTGGTCGCTCGCGTTTCCGATCTTCTTCCTGTTCGTCTTTTCATTCGCGCTCGGCAGCGGCTCGACGCGTACGACCTCGACGTTTCTCGTGCCGGGCCTGATCGGCGCGCAGGTGCTCAGCTCGGGGTTCTGGGGCATCGGGGCGATGCTGGCCACGTTCCGCGAAAAGAAAGTGCTGCGCCGCATCTACCTCACGCCGCTGCCGGCCTGGATCTTTTTCACGGCACTCGTGCTCTACCGGATGGCGTTGCTCGCGTTCCAGGCGGTTCTGCTCGCGGTCGTGGGAGCGCTCGTGTTCAAGGTCCGCGTGATCGGAAACCCGTTCGAGATCCTGACGATCCTCGCGCTCGGAGCAACGACCTTCGTCTCGCTCGGCGCCGTCGTCGGAGCGCTCGTTCGATCGACGGAGAGCGCGAACAACGTCGCCTCGGTTTTGACGGTGCCGCTCGCGTTCGTCAGCGATGCCTACTTTCCGATCGACCGCTTCCCTTCGTCCGTCGCGGCGGCGCTGCGCATGCTTCCATCGACGGAATTCGTGGACGCGCTGCGCGGCATCGCGATGTACGGAGACTCGCTCGCACACTACACGACGTGGATCATCGTCCTCGCTTTGTGGGCGGTCGCGGGGACGGCCGTCACGGCGCGCTATTTTCGGTGGGTGTGAAGACGGCGCTGTCGCGCGTGTGAACCGCGAGGAGACCCGTGCGGAGAACCGCAACATGCCTTCCCACATCGCTGCGACGGGATGGGTACGTTGAAGAAAGCACCTCCTGGGGTTGGTCCGAAACATCCGCACGTCGTCGTGCTCGTCGGCGCGACGGGGGACCTCGCTCGAAGGAAGCTGCTGCCGGGTCTGCTCCACCTCTCGCGCGTCGGCTTCATTCCCGGTTGCCGCGTCGTCGGGGTGTCACTTGACGACCTCGACCCCGGAAGCTTCCGTTCGTTCGCCCGCGAGGCGCTCGATCAATTCTCCACGCGAAAAATGTCTGAAACAGACTGGGACGACTTCGCGAAGATCCTCGACTACGTGCCGCTCGCCGCAGGCCCCGAAGCGCTCAAAGCCGCGGTGGCCCGGGCGGCGGAATCGCTCGGCAGCGAAAGCCGCCGGCTGCACTACCTGAGCGTGCCGCCGAACGCCGCGTTGCCGGCCGTGCGCCTGCTCGGAGAAGCGGATCTCGTGGCCGGGTCGCGGATCGTGATGGAAAAACCGTTCGGCACGGACCTCGCGAGCGCGGTGACGCTCAATGCCAAGCTGCACGAAGTCTTCGACGAAGACCAGATCTTTCGGATCGACCATTTCCTCGGCAAAGAGCCCGCGCAAAACATCCTTGCATTTCGCTTCGCCAACGGCTTGTTCGAACCAATCTGGAATCGCACGTTCATCGATCACGTACAGATCGACGTGCCCGAAACGCTTGGTCTCGGTAAACGCGCAGGCTTCTACGAACAGACCGGCGCCTATCGCGACATGGTGGTAACGCATCTTTTCCAGATCCTCGCGTTCATGGCCATGGAACCGCCGACGGCCTTGGAACCCGGGCCCATCAGCGAGGAAAAGAACAAAGTCTTTCGCAGCATGGTGCCGATCGATCCCAGAGACGTCGTGCGCGGGCAATACACGGGATATCGTAGCGAAGACGGCGTCGACCCCGAATCGGATACGGAAACCTTCGTCGCGCTCAAATGCAGGATCGATAACTGGCGCTGGGCCGGCGTGCCGTTCTTTCTGCGCACCGGCAAACGGCTCGCCGAAGGGCAACGCATTATTTCGATCGCCTTTCGGGAACCGCCCAAGAGCATGTTTCCCGCGGGATCGGGAGTCGGCGCTGAAGGTCCCGACCACTTGACGTTCGACCTGGCCGACGCCTCGAAGATGTCGCTCTCCTTTTATGGCAAGCGCCCGGGCCCCGGCATGCGGCTCGACAAACTGAGTTTGCAGTTCGCGATGCGCGAAACGGGCAGAATCGACGACGTGCTCGAAGCCTACGAACGCTTGATCCTCGACGCGATGCGCGGCGATCACACCCTCTTTACGACGGCCGAAGGCATCGAACGCTTGTGGGAAGTGTCGATACCGTTGCTCGAAGCGCCGCCGCCGGTTCGCCTCTATCCGCCCGAATCGTGGGGACCGAAATCGATCCATCAACTCGTCGCCCCGCATGCATGGCGACTGCCCTTCGAGCGCGTCTGGCGAGACCCTAATCCCTTGGGCAGTTAAGCGCCGAAGCGGGGGAACGAAACGTAGCGTGCTAATGTAGCACGATGAGTTTTAGTCGCCGCCAGATCCTCGCCGGCCTCGGTTCCGCCGCTGCAATCGCCGGAGCGAGCCCGCTTTTGGGCGCCGCCGGCGGCGATTTCGAGAGCATCAAGCAGCTGCTCAAGATCGATCCGAAATATTCCGGAAAGGGCTTGACGTTCGATGTCGGCGCCGTCTACCCGGTCACTGGACCCGGCAATCTCTTCGGCGGTCACGTCACCGATATTCCGAAACTCGCCTTCAGGCACATCGAAATGATGGGCGGGCCGAAGTTCAACCTGATCCTCAAAGATAATAAATCCGGCGACCCGCAAGCCGGCGTGCAGGCGGTGCGCGAACTCGGTTTCGCCAAAACGCCGATGATGCTCTCGTCGTACGTGGCCGATCTCGGCGCGATGCTGAGCGGCATCAAGCTCTACAAGATCCTCAGCATCGACGGCAGCGGCGGCACCTCGATTTTCGGCCAGAACAAGCCGTACTTTTGGGGCTCGGTCGCGACGACCCCGAACGACGCGCTGCCCGGGATGATCGAGTTCATCCACCGGGCGATCCCCGACTCGTATACGCTGAGCTTCGTCGGGTGGGATCTCGGGCCGCTCAACGCAATCGTCGCGAAAGACGCGGTGAAATACTTCAAGCATGCGAACATGGTGCTCGGCGTCGCCGAGACCGCGAAGATCGGCGCGACGGATTTCTCGACGTCGCTCGTGAAGATCAAGGGCAGCGAGCCGGACGTCGTAATCTGCGTGATCTACGGCGAAGACGTCGGGTACTTCATGAAGCAGTACGTCCTCTCGGGGATCAACAAACCCGTGATCGCGTTCACCCACTCGGTCGCAGCGCAGCAGATCGCGGGGCCGGCGTACGAGGGCCTCTACTTTGTTTTCGATTACTTCGATGCGTCGCGACCGGCCAACCCGTGGTCCAAATTTTACATCGATCAATTCTACCGGCTCGAAGGGCCGGTCTACGCGCCCGACAACTACGGCGCGAACACCTATGAAGATTGCTTCACGCTGTGGGAGTGCGTCCGGCGCGTCCTCAAGAAGGGTGGCGATCCGCACGACGGCGCGCAGCTCGACGCGGCGCTGCGCGAGAATCCGGTGTTCCCAAGCCTTTACGGCGGCGACGCGAACACGGTCGGCACGATCGAATTCGATTTGCACACGCACTCGGTGAAGCGCCGCCCCATGACGGTCGCACAGTACAAGGACCACAAGATCACGCCGCTAGCGTACTTCGATATCGGGGGCGGCAACTTCCGGATGGCCTAGCGGGAGCCGCACGATGGACGCCCTGCGTACGCCGGAAGAGCGCTTCGCGAACCTGCCGGAGTTCGCGTTCGCCGCGCACGAGATCGACATCCCCGCGGGGGATGGCGAGTTGCTGCGCATGGCCTACCTCGATGAAGGACCGCGCGAGGGACGCATCGTGCTGTTGCTGCACGGCGAGCCGACGTACAGCTATCTGTATCGCAAGATGATCCCGCCGATCGTGGCCGCCGGCTACCGCGCGATCGCACCCGATCTGATCGGGTTCGGGCGCAGCGATAAGCCCGTACGGCGTTCCGACTACACCTTCGCGAACCACGTCGCATGGCTTACCTCCTTCGTGTTCGATCTCGGCCTGCGCGATGCGGTGCTGTTCGGTCAGGATTGGGGCGGTTTGATCGGGTTGCGCATGCTCGCGGAGCGCAGCGAGCGCTTCGCCGGCGCCGTCGCGGCCAACACGTTTCTGCCAACGGGCGACGAGCCGCCGAGCGAAGCGTTCGAACGCTGGCGTGCCGCGTCGCAGGCGGTGCCCGAGTTCACGGCGGGGTATTTTGTCGCCCGCACCTGCACGCCGCGCCTGGGACCCGAGATTGCAGCCGCGTACGACGCGCCCTTTCCCTACGAAGAATACGCGGTCGGCGCGCGGCAGTTCCCGATGCTCGTGCCGACGCGCCCGGACGACCCCGCAAGCGCCGCCAATCGCGCGGCCTGGGCGGAGCTCGAGCGCTTCGAGAAACCGTTTCTCTGCGCGTTCTCGGACGGCGATCCGATCACACGCGGAAGCGGCGCCGTCCTCGCGCGAAAGATCCCCGGAGCGCGTTCGTTCGAGCATCCCACGATCGCCGGAGCGAGCCATTTTCTCCAGGAAGATAAGCCCGAAGAACTCGTCGCGGCGATGCTTGCGTTCTTTACAGCGGCCGGCCTCTCTCCTACGTAGCCTGCGAGCGCGCCAGGTAGGCGTCGAGGCGGCCGGCGGCCATCTTCGCGATCTTTGCGCGTACGAACGGCGTCCAGCCAAGGAGCGTTCCCGAGAGGCCGAGCGCTTGCGAGGACCACTTCCATAGATCGAAGCGGTCGTTGTGTTTCGCGATGAGACCGTTCGCGAACGCGAAGATCGCATCGACTTCGTTGCGCACGCGGCGTTTGGTCGCCGAGTACGTGTAGGTCGCGATCCAATGCACGTGTCCCGAAACGTCGTCGACGGCGCCGATCTCGTAGGTGAGTGCGAAATCGACGAGGCCGCCGCAAAGCATCGTCCACATGGCTCGCGCGCGATCGCCGTGCAGCACGCCAAAGACCGGATCGCTAAACGCGATATCCACAGCGTAGCAGGCGTTCATGCCCGCAGCGTCACCACGCGCGAAGCTATCGTAGAAGCGCCCTGCCAGCGCGCGGTTTTCATCTGCAGACATGGCGCGAGGTTACGCGGCGCGATCAGTCATAGCCTTCGCGTTTCTTCGCGCGTGCGGCTTCGTTTGCGTTCCAATACCGATTGAGGTTTCGTGCCTGAGCGAGGGCGAACCGATGCAGGCCGCGCAGCGCCGTGATTTCAGCGGCGCTCAAATCCGGATGCCACACATCGACGACGAGGATCGTGCGGGCAGCGGTCGTGCGATTCCACGCCTCGTGTTCGAACGAATCGTCGAAGACCAGACACCTGCCGGTTTCCCACGTCCTCGTTTCGCCGCCGACCCGAAGGGCGCAATCGCCTTCCGGAATCTCGAGCGGCAGATGGCAGCGCAAGCGCAGGTTCGTCGGCCCCCGATGCGGGGCGATCTGCGCGCCCGCGGCCAGACGCGAAAAATAGGTGAGACCGGCGAGCGTCCGAACCGTGGCACCGGCTTCGACGATCTGCGTGGCGACGGGGGCGCGCGCACAATTCTCTTCATGCTTGCGGCCGCGCTCAAAGAGCATCAGAACCTCCCACGAACCGCGCCGCGCGATCGGCTCGCTCTCTTCGTGAAAGGCCGCATCTTCGAGCGCGCCGAGTTCGCGCAGAATCTCCGGCACCGCGGCCTCGAGCCTCGGCACGATGGCAAATCGTCGCGCATCGTGGAACGGTTGCGCGCGTAACCCGGGATAGAACGACAGGTTCGGATTGGTCGCCGAATCGGAAAGCGATGCGAGGTAGCGGTTGAAGCGCCGCAAGCCGTGAAATGGCACCTGCGGAGTTTTCGACGGCCCATGCTGGATTTCGGCTCGTCGCTCGCGAACGAGGTTATGGTGAAGAACTACAGCTATCGCGCCATCGCGCTCGGCCTAGCCGCCGGCTTTTGTGCATCGTGCTCCGCAAGCTCGACGCCGAGCACCCCGATCCCAAGCGCGACGGCAACGCCGACCCCAATCGTCACGGCGTCCCCGGTGGCGACACCGAGCGCGACGCCTACGGCGACTGCAACGCCAACCCCCGTCGTCACCCCAACGCCCGTCGCGAGCGCAACACCGACTCCGGTCGCGACCGCGGCGCCGGTCGTTGTGACGCCCACATCGTTCGCATTTACGAACACGGGTTCCGCGAACTCCGCAACGCTGACCGCGTCGCAAACCGGCAATACCGATCTCGCGTTTACCGTCTCCTACACCAATGCGGCCGTCGTGACCGTCACCACAACCGCGACGGCCGGCTTTTTTACGGTCACACCCGAGGGCCCCGGATCGGCGACCATCACCGTGACCGGCATCGACGGCGACAGCGTCAAAATCCCCGTTACCGTGACCACCACGCCGGTCACCGTGAGCAACCGGACACGCTAGCGCCTTACGACTCGCGATCGATCGTGTAGAGATTCCAGCGCGCCGCTCCGCGTCGCGCCTGGCGTTCGAAATACACCACGGCGACGCGCCCGTCGGCCGTTTCGAATTCGAAGTAGTGCCGCTTCAAATACGTGTCGCCACGATCGACTTTCGTTGTCCGCCAAGTGCGCGTGCAGCGCGCCACCAGCAGACGCTCTTCGCCCCACGTGAACTCCGGCGGCAGAGACGGCTCGCCGCGTGCCATCACGTCCGTATCGAACGCGCCGCCGAGCGGCACGATCTCATCGCTCACGAAGCGCCGCGTCATCAAAACTGCGCGAGAAAGGCGGTGCTCTGTGAAATCGGCACGGCCGCACGGGAGAAGCGGCGTTCGATCGTCTCGCGGTCCGCCGGCGGTGCAGCGGTGAACACCGACGCTCTCCCGTTCGCCGCGCTGACCATCAGCGTCTCGAGCGCGGCGGGCACCACGGCCGTTTGGTATGGGGCTAAACGAACAGAGTGCCCGCGCGCCTCGAGGTCGACCGGTCCTTCAAGCGCCATCACCGCGAGCGGCGAGCCGTCGAGATCGAGCCCGCGCGCAGCGCCGTCGAGCCTGACGCGTTCGAGAATGAAATGGTTCTCCGCAACGAGCACCTCGCGTTCGAGGCCGTGGAGTTCGTATGCGAGCGGTGCGATCGGCCCCGCCTTCGAAGCGCCGAAATCGAGCACGTCCGCCGCTTTCTCCACGTGAAGTTGACGCGCTTTTCCATCGGGCCCGCGGCGATCGTAATCGAAAATCCGGTACGTCAGCTCGCTTGCCTGCTGCACCTCGAAGAGCACGACGCCGGCGCCGATCGCGTGCAAGGTGCCGGCCGGCAAATTGAACACGTCGCCGGCGCGCGCGGGAACACGGCGCAAGACGTCGCCGAGGGAACCGTCCTTCACGCGTTCCAAATACTCGCCGCGCGAGGTCGCGCGATTCCAGCCGAGCACGATCTGGGCGCCCGGATCCGCCTCGAGCACGACCCAGCACTCGGTCTTGCCGTTGGGTTGGCCCTCGACCCGGCGCGCGTACTCATCGCCGGGGTGGACCTGCACCGAGAGCGCATCGCGCGCATCGATCAGTTTCGTGAGCAGCGGGAAGGGCCGCGTGGGATCGTAGGTCCCGGTCAATTCGCCGCCAAGCGATGCACGCAGGTCGGCCAGCGTCGCGCCGGCGGCGGAGCCGTTGAGCACCCGGTTGCCGTCCCAGCATTCCCACGATTCGCCGATGGTAGAGCCCGCCGCGACCCGTTTTCCGTAGCGCTCGGCGAGCGCGTGACCGCCCCAGATCACCTCGCGTTCGAGGGGTTCGAGGAGCAGCGGGTACAACGCGTCGCTTGCGATCATATTGCGGCTGAGGTTCGAAGCGAGGGAGTCCGCGCCTTCGAAACGAGCAAAAGCGCTCCTTGGCGGCGAAGCGTCCCCCGATTGCCCTCGAGGAGTCTTCACCACGCTAGCACCGGATATCGTGTTCCAGCATTGCGCCAACACCGCGGCCGCCATCATCGGGCAGGCTCCGCCGTTCGTTACATATCGCGTGTCGACACACGTGAGCGCGCCGTCCATCGGTAAGCAGCGCGACGTGATTCGCGGCGTGATGGTGCGCACGAGCGACGACATCGCCGTCGTGCAAGACCTCCCGCAAGGCGCGAACCAACTCGCACACGGCTTCCCCGTGACGCCGGATTTCGACGCGCTCTCGAATTTCACGCTCTCGTGGAAGGTCGGCGCGCACATGGAGATGTCGTCCTACGTGCACGACGTGCAGCCGCTTACCTACAAGGCCGTGCAGAGCGACGCGGACGTGGTCGTCGTGCGGCTGCATCAGTATCGGGTCGGGTACGCACCCGATTCGAGCGACGACCAAACCGGCAAGACGCACCTCACCCTCGAGCCGTACGATTTCGTCAAGCGCGAAGTCGTGCGGCCGGATTCGACGTTTTTTCTCAGCGACGTGTACATCGACAACGCCTCGGGCCTGCCGGCCGAAATCCGCTACGCGGGCGGCGACGACATCACGTTCGTGGTCGACTATGCGATGCTCGAAGGTCACTGGCTCATCAATCACGCGCACTATGAGGAAACGCTGCACGGTCCGCTTCACATCGGCAGTCTGCACATTATCGCGGACGCGGTATACGACCAATTCTCGTTTCCGGCC
>Ga0302326_10009574_pt1 | contig 21118 bp, 13 predicted proteins | sample Palsa_T0_3_FD_202264 | JGI IMG/M metagenome (GOLD analysis project Ga0302326, IMG submission 202264) | Peat permafrost microbial communities from Stordalen Mire near Abisko, Sweden - Palsa_T0_3 | ecosystem: Environmental > Terrestrial > Soil > Palsa > Peat permafrost | place: Sweden: Abisko... | reverse complement strand
GCCGTACTCGTAGGCGAAGCCCGTGCCGCCGTTGACGCCGAGCGTCGCGATGATGTGCAGGATGACGTCCTTGGCGTACACGCCGGGCCGGAGCCTCCCGCTCACCTCGATGCGCCGCACCTTCAGCCGGCCGAGGGCCATGGTCTGCGTGGCGAGGACGTCGCGGATCTGGGTCGTCCCGATCCCGAAAGCGATGGCGCCGAAGGCGCCGTGCGTGCTCGTGTGCGAGTCGCCGCAGGCGATCGTCGTGCCGGGCTGCGTGATGCCCTGCTCGGGCCCGACGATGTGGACGATGCCCTGCTTGCCCGTCGAGCGGTCGAAGAACGTGATGCCGAACTCCAGGCAGCTGCGGCGCAGCTCCTTGATCATGGCGTCGGCGAGCGGGTCGGCGTACGGCTCGCTGACCTGGTCCGTCGGGACGATGTGGTCCACCGTCGCGAACGTGCGGTGCGGCATCGCCACCTTCAGGCCGAGGTCGCGCATCATGCCAAACGCCTGGGGGCTCGTGACCTCGTGGATGAGGTGCGTGCCGACGAGGAGCTGGGTCTGCCCGTTGGCGAGCTTCCCGACGGAATGGGCGTCCCAGACTTTTTCAAAGAGGGTCTTTGGCATGGCTGTTTATAACATGGAGTTGATTGTAGTGGAAATACTTGTTTGGCTACCAGCGATGCCTAGGGAGTATCAATATCCGTTTGAACTGCGGCACCTCGTCTATTTCCGCGAGGTGGCGCGGCGCCTGCATTTCCGCAAGGCGGCGGAGGCGCTCTCGATCGCGCAGCCGGCCCTGAGCCGCCAGATCGCCCAGCTGGAGGCGGCCCTCGGCGTGCGCCTGCTGAACCGCTCGAGCCGCAGGGTCGAGCTGACGGCGGCCGGCTCGGCCTTCCTCGAGCGCACGGAGCCCGTGCTGGCCGCCCTCCTGCAGATCCCGTCCGACCTGAAGGCGGTCTCCGAGGGGCGCGTCGGGCGGCTGCGGGTCGCCTTCACCGGCCTGGCCATGGCGACCGTCCTTCCCGACATCCTGCGCGGCTTCCACAGGGAATTCCCGGGCATCAGGCTCGAGATGAACGAGTCGCCGACGGCGCTCCAGATCGCCGCGCTCAAGGCGGGCGAGATCGACTGCGGGTTCTTCCATCCCGACGGCGAGTCGCCCGGCATCTCGACGACCCTCCTCTTGCGCGAAAGCAACGGCGTCCTCCTTCCGTCCGACCACCCGCTGGGGGCAAGGAAGACCGTGAGCCTCCGGGACCTGGCGGGCACGCCCTTCGTGCTCTTTCCCCGGGCGAACAATCCCGGCTTCTACGACCGCGTGCTGGCCGCGTTCGCATCGAGCGGAGTCGCGCCGCGCATCGCCGAGGAGGTGTGGCCCCGCTCCAACGGCATCGGCCTCGTGCGCGCCGGCGTGGGCGCCACCTTCGCCGCGCCGTCCGAGGCGCGGCTCATCCCCGACGAGGTCATCTTCAGGAAGCTCTCCGGCCCCGCCCCCATCAGCACGCTCGTCGTCGGCTGGCGGAGCGAGCCGCCGCCCTCTCCCGCGCTTGGGGCGCTCCTGAAGGCCGCGGGCCGCCATGCGGCCCGCCAGCCGCGACACGCCTAGGCCGACCCGGGCGCCGCGACGCGGTCATCGAGCTGGAACGAGCGAAACGCGAACGCCAGCGCCACCAGCATAAGCGCGGCGGCCTCGAAAAAGGCGATCCCGGGCAGGTGCCAGCGCGCATTGTCGGCGATGCCCTTGCCAAAGCTCCAGGCCCCGAGCATGGGCGCGAAGATGGTCGCGAGGCTCTGGAGGCTCGAAAGCGAGCCCTGAAGCGCCCCCTGCTCGTTGCCGGGAACGTGCCTGGTGACCAAGGCCTGCACGGACGGGCCGGTGATCCCCCCGAAGGCGCCCAACAAGACGAAGACAAAGATCATCCAGCCGTGGGTCGAAAGGCCGTAGGCCGTCATCGCGCCGGCCGACAGGAGAAGCCCCAAGACGAGGCCCTTGCGCTCCCCGGTGGCCGCGATGATGCGCTTGACGAACCCGCCCTGGACAGCCGCGGTGAGAACGCCGACGTACGTGAGCGAGAGGCCCACCTGAAGCGGCGTCCAGCCGTAACGGTAGCCCGTGTACAGCACCCAGATGCTCTGGAGGATCACCGAACCGAACATGTAGATGAAGTAGACCCAGGCCAGGTCAAACACGCCCCGGAACCGGCGCAGGGCCAGGAGCGATCCCACGGGGTTGGCGCGCCTCCACGAGAATGGCCGGCGCTGGTCGGGTGGAAGCGACTCCGGGAGCACCAGGGCACCGTAGAGCCAGTTGATGCTGACGCAGCCCGCTGCCACGAAGAACGGCAGCCGGATGCTGTAGCCGCCGAGGAAGCCGCCGATGGCAGGGCCTATGGCGAAGCCGACGCCGAAGGCCACGCCAAGGAGCCCGAAGGCCTGGGCGCGCCTCTCGGGAGGGGTCACGTCCGCAATGTAGGCATTGCATGTCGCCAGGGCGCCGGCGGTGGCGCCCGAGATCATCCGGGCAACGAAGAGCCATGCCATCGAGGGCGCGAAGCCCATGATCACGTAGTCGATGGCCGAGCCGGCCAGCGCGATGAGGAGGACCCTCCTGCGGCCGTAGCGGTCGGAGAGCGACCCGAGGATCGGCGAGAACACGAACTGCATCGCAGCATAGACACCCACGAGGACCCCGTACTCCCCCGAGCCCTCGGCAAAGCTCCCCCCGTTGAACTTGGCTACCAGGGGCGGCAGGACGGGTATTATGATCCCAAACCCGAGGACAAAGAGAACAAGCGTGATGAAGATGAACCCCAGGGCGGGTTTGCGCGGCGTCGGTGCATCCATTCGGTCCATCCTTCATAGGGACGGGCCCTTTGGAAAGCCAAAGTGTCTCTCAGTCCTGCAGCCGCTCCAGGAGCTTGTCCATGTCCATGGCGACCTGGGTGCCGGGCTGGACCTCGAGCGCCTCCCGGGCCCGCTCGACCGCCTCGCGCGCCTGGGGCTTCATGTGGACCATCGCCAGGTGCTCGGCGAATCCCTCCACGATCTCGTCGAAGAACAGGGTGCCCGCCCCGTGCCCGTACTGCGCGATGATCGCATTGTAGGTCCCGATCTGCTCGCCGAACGACTGGGTGGAGATGCTCCGCGCGAGGATCGCCGCCGCCTGGCCGATCGCCAGGTCCGACCGGTCGCCCTGCAGGCGGTCCGCCAGGCCCCGCTCCTCGTAGCTCGCCAGGCTCGACTCGCCGCGCGCGCGCAGGCTCTGGCACACCCGGTTCGTGTAGGACGCCTCGAGGTCCGGGTACTTCGGCGTGAAGGCGAGCGAGGCCTCCCTGAGGACGGCCTCCTGGCTCGAGGCCTCGAGGCCCAGCCTCGCGTTCGCCTGGATGAGGAACTCCCACGCGTCGACGTTGCGGCGCTCGTAGTTCACCGCGGTGCGGGCCGCGGCCGCGGCCGAGGCCGCGTCACCGGCCGACAGGAAATCCTGCGCGAACTCCTCGTACACGTGCGACTCCCTGTAGGTCGGCAGGGCCCGGAAGCGCTCCGAGAGGAACTGGAGCTCATGGTCCGAGATGTGCGTCCATGTCTGCGGGTCCAGGGCTGTTCCCGTGATGAGGCGCTGCTCGGCGTACCGCCCCGCGTCGAGGCGCCACTGGTGCTCGCCGTCGAGGAAGCCGAACCAGGCGTGGCGGCCGTCCTGGCCGCTGCCGGAGAACAGGAGCGTGGGCACGCCGCGGGCCTTGCCGGCCTCACATGCGAAATAGGCCTCGTCGACGCAGATGCCTCCCTCCTCCAGGATCGCCTGCAGGGTGTAGGGAGAGCCCGACCAGGTCATCCCCGCGTAGGTGGCGGCCCTGTCATCCCTGTACTTGATCATGAAGTAGGTCTGCTCGAACTGGTCCAGGGGATAGGGGACGTTGCTCTCCGACCAGAAGAGCTCGCTTGCCGGGGCCGCGACATCGACCACGAACTTGAGCTCGTCCGCGCGCAGCTGGCTCATGCGGTGGTAGGTGCGGCCCGCCGAGTCCTCGCCGATCAGGCGCTCATAGGTCACGGCCGGGTTGGGGAGCCTCCTCGGAAGGGACGTGGCGCTCACCTGGTAGTGGGGCCAGATGGGCGGCGGAACGACGTCGTAGACGACGGCGATCGCGAGGGCCAGGGACGAGTACCGCTCGAACTTCCCGGGCCCGCGCCGGTAGAGTCCGTCCAGGAGCGCGAACACGTTCGGCAGGCAGTCGACCGACTTCACGTTGGCGAAGAACTCCTCGGAGAAGGCCGGGTGCCCGAGCACCCATGCCTGGAGCGCGGGCGACATCCTCAGCCCGATCGGCTCCTGGCTCGGGGTGTAGGCGTTGAGGACGCCCGGGTAGTTCACCTGGGCCCTCACGATCGCGTCGATCCAGCCCGACAGGAAATGGTCCTCCGGCTCGGAGAGCAGCGCCGCCCAGCGGTAGGCGTGGAGCCAGTCGCCGGCCGCCTCGAAGCGGCCCTTGGCGTACGCGCTCATCGCCGCCGCCCGCAGGGGCGGCGTCACCGCGGCCCAGCCATTCGCGGCCGCCGCGGACTCGATGGTCGCAAGGCGCTGCGCGCTGGGGGGGTCCCACGTCTCCGCGTCGGGGACCTGGTACGCGATGTCGTCCGCCAGGGCGCGAAACGGGCACGCGAGCACGAGGACGGCGGACAGGGCGACGAAGGCCGTGCAACGGTGGGGTCTCATTGCTGCCGGCAATGAAGACGACTGCGCCCGCCCCCTGCGACTGAAAACCCCGCTCCCCTCATCGGGGCGCGGGGTCTTGCTCAACGGCGGGTGGCCGTCTTTTTGTTCAGGGCGCAACGCCCGTCGCTGCGGGCGGCGTCTTTTGCTTGAAATTGAGGACTTCCCCGTCGCGGACGACCAGGACCGACTCGCCCTCCTTGATGTCCCCGCGAAGGATCGACTCCGCAAGCGGGTCCTCGAGGTAGTGCTCGACGGCGCGGCGCAGGGGCCGGGCCCCGTACTTCTCGTCGTAGCCCTTCTCGATCAGGAGCTCCTTCGCCTCGGGCGTGAACTCGAGCGAGATCTTGCGCTCGACGAGGCGCAGCGCGAACTTGCCGATCTCCAGGTCGACGATCGACGTGAGGTCCGTCCTGTCGAGCGGCCTGAAGAAGACGATGTCGGAGATGCGGTTCAGGAACTCGGGCTTGAAGACCCTCTTGGCCTCCTCGAGCACCTTCTCGCGCATCTTCTCGGCGTCGTTGAAGCTCGAGGCCGCGGCCGCGAACCCCATCGACGTCTGGCGCTGCAGGAGCTGCGCACCCACGTTCGAGGTCATGATGATGATGGTGTTCCTGAAGTCCACGGTGCGCCCGAGCGAGTCCGTGAGGCGCCCGTCCTCCAGGATCTGGAGGAGGATCTGCAGCACGTCGGGGTGGGCCTTCTCCACCTCGTCAAAGAGGATGACGGCATACGGCCGGCGGCGGACGGCCTCGGTCAGCTGGCCGCCCTCCTCGTAGCCCACGTAGCCCGGGGGCGAGCCGATGAGGCGGGACACGGCGAACTTCTCCATGTACTCGCTCATGTCGATCTGCACGAGGGCGTCCTGCTTGCCGAACATCTGCGCGGCGAGCTGCTTGGCGGTCTCGGTCTTGCCGACGCCGGTCGGGCCGACGAAGAGGAACGACCCGATGGGCCTGCGGGGGTCCTTGAGGTCGGCCCTCGAGCGCCGGAGCGCGCGGGCGATCGAGCTCGCCGCGACACCCTGCCCTATGACGGACTTGTGGATCTCTGCCTCGAGGTTCAGGAGCTTCTCGCTCTCCTTCTTCTCCATCCGGGAAAGCGGGATGCCGGTCCAGTCGGCGACGACCTGGATCATCAGGTCCTCGTCGATCGTGACGCGCTTCTCCTCGCGGGCCTTCTTCCACTGCTCGGTGGCCTGCTCCTGCTTCGCGCGGAGCTGCTTCTCCTTGTCGCGGTACTTGGCGGCCTCCTCAAAGTGCTGCTCGCTGATCGCCTTCTCCTTCTGGGCGCAGACCTCCTCGATGTCCTTGGTCAGGCTCTCGATGTCCGGCGGGCGGCTCAGCGCCGAGATGCGCGCGCGCGAGCCCGACTCGTCCATGACGTCGATGGCCTTGTCCGGCAGGAAGCGACCGGTGATGTAGCGGTCGGAAAGCTTGGCGGCGCCCTCGAGGGCGCGGTCGGTGAAGATCACCTTGTGGTGGTCCTCGTACTTGCCGCGGATCCCCTTGAGGATCGTGATCGTGTCGTCGACGGACGGCGGCTCGACCTTCACGGACTGGAATCTGCGGTCCAGGGCGCTGTCCTTCTCGATGTACTTGCGGTACTCGTTGAGGGTCGTCGCTCCGACGCACTGGAGCTCGCCGCGCGAGAGCGCGGGCTTGAAGATGTTGGAGGCGTCCATCGCGCCCTCGGCGGCGCCGGCCCCGACGATCGTGTGGAGCTCGTCGATGAAGAGGATGACGTTACGGGCGCGCTTGATCTCGTCCATGACGGCCTTGATGCGCTCCTCGAACTGGCCGCGGTACTTCGTCCCGGCGACCATGAGGGCCAGGTCGAGCGTGATGACCTTCTTCTCGAAGAGGATCTCAGGGACGTTGCCGGCCGCGATCTCCTGGGCCAGGCCCTCGACGATCGCCGTCTTGCCGACGCCCGCCTCGCCGATGAGCACGGGGTTGTTCTTCGTGCGCCGGCAGAGGATCTGGATCACGCGGCGGATCTCGTTCTTGCGCCCGACGACCGGGTCCATCTCGCCCTTGCGGGCAAGCTCGGTGAGGTCGCGGCCGAAGGCCTTCAGAGCCGGCGTCTTGACCTCCTTCTTCTCCTCGGACTGCACGCCCGGCCTCTGCGGGTTGCCCGCCGCGGCCTCCTCGCCGCCAGCCTCGGTGCCGCCCGAGAACTGGGGGTCGAGCTCGCGCAGGATCTCGTTGCGCGTGCGCTCGATGTCGACGTCAAGGGACTTGAGCACGCGGGCCGCGACGCCCTCGCCCTCGCGCAGCAGGCCGAGCAGGATGTGCTCGGTGCCGACGTAGGAATGGTTGAGCGCCTTCGCCTCCTTGCCGGCGAGCGCCAGGACCTTCTTCACGCGCGGGGTGTAGGGGATGCTCCCCTGGGCCTTGGCCTCCTGGCCGGTGCCCACCTGCTTCTCGACGGCCGCGCGGACGGTCTCCAGGTCGAGGCCCATCTTCTGCAGCACGCTCACGGCGACGCCCTGCCCCAGCTTGATCAGCCCGAGCAGGATGTGCTCCGTGCCGACGTAGTTGTGGTGGAAGCGGTCCGCCTCCTTGCGAGCCAGCGCCAGCACCTGCTGGGCGCGCGGCGTGAAGTTGTTCATCGGTTCCTGCGACATAGGTCTTGGTGCGATTGGGTCAGTTGTTTCCGTTCGCTGACAAAGTGAAGTCCGGGCGGGAGAAATTGGCAAACTCGGAACGCAGTCTTTCAGCCCGCAGGAGGTCGCGCTGGCCGGCCTCGAACTCGCCCTTCTGGGCGTGCTGGAGGTGGCCCGGCTGGGCCTCGATGAAGAGCCTGTCCGTGACCGAGCGCTTGCCGTCGGGGAAGACGCCGAGGTCGACGCCGAGGCGGATCAGCGAGAGCAGGTTCATGGCCTCGTTCGAGCTGAGCACGTGGCCGTTCTGCAGTATCCCGAACGCGCGGCCGATCTTGTCGAAAAGCTTGCCCGAGTCCGCCTCGAGGAGGCGGGCGCGCGCGTTGAGCTCGTGCTCGATGATCGACTGAAGGACGCCGGAGAGGCGCTTCAATATCTCCTCCTCGGACTCGCCGAGGGTGGTCTGGTTCGAGATCTGGAAGATGCTGCCGGAGGCGTCGGAGCCCTCGCCGAAGAGGCCGCGCACGACCATGCCGAGCTGGTTCACCGCGCGGACGACCTTCTCCATCTGGCTCGCGATGACGAGCGCGGGAAGGTGCATCATGGCGGAGGCGCGCATGCCGGTGCCGAGGTTCGTCGGGCAGGCGGTCAGGTAGCCGAGGTCGGGCGTGAAGGCGAAGTCGAGCGAGTCCTCGAGGAGCGAGTCCATCTCGTTGATCGACGCCCACGCCTTCTTCAGCTGGAAGCCGGACCGCAGAAGCTGGATCCGCAGGTGGTCCTCCTCGTTGATCATGACCGAGAACGCCTGGTCCTTGCTGATCACGACGCCGCTGCCCTGCTTCGAGCCGCTCAGCTCGCGGCTGATCAGGTGGCGCTCGACGAGGATCCTCTTCTCGAGCTCGCCCAGGTCGCCGACGCCGACGGCGAGGCCGCGCTTCATCGCGGCCGTCGAGGTGACGGCGGTGCGGCAGGCGTCGAGGATCTTCTCGCGCTGGGCGGGCTTCGCCCAGCCCGGGAAAGGCTGGCCCGCCAGGTTGCGCGCGAGCCGGATCCGCGTCATCAGGACGATGGCGGACTTGCTGCTCGTCGCGTCGGTCAGTTCCGAGGGCGTGTCGATGAGCGAGGCGATCGTCATGGGGTCAGCGCGACGGCTTGTGGTCGACGGCTTGCTTGACTTGGCTGATTTCATCGCGGCAGCGGGCTGCGTCCTCGTAGCGTTCGGCCTTGATCGCCTCGGTGAGGTCGACTTCCAGCTTGGTGAGTTTGTCGTAGAGTGACTTGCGCTCCAGGGCGCGCTGCGGGACCTTGCCCGAGTGGACGGTGCCCTTGTGCATGCCCTCGAGCATCGGGTCGAGGATGCCCTTGAAGGCCCCGTAGCAGGCCGGGCAGCCGAAGCGCCCCTGCTTCTTGAAGTCGGCCGGCGTGAAGCCGCACTGCTCGCAGCGGACGCCGCCGGAGGCGGGGTCCGGGTTGAGGGAGGCCTTCAGCAGCAGGTCGGCCAGCGAGAAGCCGCTCGGGTCCGTCACGCCCTTCTCCTGGGCGCATTCCTCGCACAGGTCGACCTTGTGCACCTTGTTGTCCAGGATCTGGGTGAGGTGCACGGTCGCCGGTTTCGAGCAGAGGTCGCACTTTAGCGGATTGGCCATCGAGTTGGTGTTGTCTATGCACGTAATGTGCCATGACCTGCCCCAATGGGCAAGCCGCCTGCACACACATGGTACTAGGTATCATTACGGCCCACGTGGGCCAAACTGATGCGCCATAGAGGCGCAAAAACGGCAAAATCGACCTATAGGCGCGTGCCCTCGGTGAGCACGCGCTTCCTGAACTCAGCCAGCACCCGTTTCGTGACCGTGCCGGGCTTGCCGTCGCCGATCACGCGCCCGTCGAGCTTGACCACCGGGATGACCTCGGCGCCCGAGCCCGTCAGGAAGCACTCGTCGGAGCACCAGAGGTCGTAGCGGGTGAGGTTCGCCTCGCGCACGGGGATGCCCGTCGCCTTGGCTATGTCCAGGATCGTGCTGCGGGTGACGCCCCTGAGGGCCCCCTGCGACGCCGAAGGGGTCAAGATTTCGCCCTTGTGGACGATGAAGACGTTGTCCGCGGTCGCTTCCGCGACGTAGCCCTGGTCATTGAGCATGATCGCCTCCAGGGCGCCGGCCTGCTTTGCCTCGATCTTGCCCAGGATGTTGTTCAGGTAATTGAGCGACTTTATGGTCGCCGGCAGCGAGGCCGGCCCGATGCGCCGGGTGGGCACGGTCACGATCGAGAGCCCGACCTCGTAGTGCTCGGGGGGATAGAGCGATATCTTGCTCGCTATCACGAAGTAGGAGGGTTTCGCGCACAGCCACGGGGCCAGCCCCAGGTCGCCGATGCCCCGCGTCACCACAGCGCGGATATACCCGTCCTTCAGGCCGTTCTGGCGGCACGTCTCGCATATCGCATGGCTCCACTCGTCGCGGGTCAGCGGCATGTCCAGCAGGATGCCCTTGGCCGAGTACTCGAAGCGCTCGAGGTGCTCGTCGAGGCGGAAAACGTTGCCGCCATAGAGGCGGATGCCCTCGAAAATGCCGTCCCCGTAGAGCAATCCATGGTCGAAAACCGACACCTTGGCGTCGGCCTCGTCCACGAACTTGCCATCGAGATAGATCTTCATGCCCCCCACGATACGATTCACCCCAAAGTCTTGTCGAGTTCCTTGAATTCGGGGTTTTTTGCCCCAACTGTGCCGCCCATGTCGACCGCGCCCTTCGCGCCCTCAGCGAGTTCCACCTATGTCATCGGCCACCGCAATCCCGATGCCGACGCCATCTGCTCGGCCATCGCCTACGCGTCGTACAAGCACTCGAGGGGCGAGCGCGGCCACGTGGCGGCGCGCTGCGGCAACTCGAACGCGCGGATCGACACGATCCTCGACCGGTTCCGCCAGCCGCTGCCGATCTACCTGAGCGACGTGTGGCCGCGCGTGCGCGACCTGATGGATGCGAACGTCGTGACGGTCTCCGAGTCGGCCAACTGCGCCGAGGCCCTCGAGCTCATCGACCGCCACAACGTGCCGATCCTGCCCGTGGTGGACGCGTCGCGCCGCGTCGTCGGCACGATCTCCCTTCCCCACCTCGGCGGCTTCTTCATCCCGCGCGTCAGCAAGCCCAAGCTGATGCGGCAGGTCCACGGGACGCTGGCCAACATCGCGCGCGCCCTGAAGGCCACCGTCATCCACACGGTCGACGACACGAAGGTCGAGGACCTCTACGTTCGCCTGGGGACGATGGACATCCGGTCCTTCTGGAAGATCTCCGAGGCCGAGGGCATCCCCGCGGCGAAGGCGCTCATCATCGTCGGGGACCGCAAGGACATCCAGCTGCGCGCGATCGAGCTCGGCCTGCGGGGGATCATCGTGACGAGCAACCTGCCCATCGACCCGGGCGTGGTCGCGAAGGCCCGGGAGAACGGCGTCAGCCTCTTCAGCAGCCCCTATGACTCCTCCACGACGTCCTGGGTCGTGAGGACGGCCTCGAGCATCGAGCGCGTCATCGAAAAGTCGTTTGGCTCCGTGGGCCGCGACGCGCGGATCAGCGACATCAGGCGCAAGATGGCGACGCTCGCCTCGTCCGCCCTCATGGTGCTGGACGAGGACGGCTCCATCTCGGGCATCCTCTCAAAGAGCGACATCCTCAAGCCCATCCAGACGAAGCTCGTCCTCGTCGACCACAACGAGATCACGCAGGCCGTGAACGGCGCCGAGGAGGTCCAGATCACCGAGATCATCGACCATCACAGGCTGGGGCCGATGAACACGCAGGCCCCCATCCTCTTCATCAACGAGCCGGTGGGCTCGACGTGCACCATCGTCGCGGACCTGTTCCGCTCCGCGGGACTCCTGCCGACGCCCGAGATCGCGGGCATCATGATGTCGGGCCTGATCTCGGACACGCTCCACCTCAACAGCCCGACGACGACGCCGAAGGACGCCGAGATCCTCTCATGGCTCTCGGGAATCGCCGCGGAGGACCCGAGGCGGCTCGCCGAGGCGATCTTCTCCTCGGGCTCCGTCATCCAGGCCAACACGCCGGAGGCCATCGTGCAGTCCGATCACAAGGCCTACGAGGACGAGGGCGTGAGGTTCTCGGTGTCGCAGGTCGAGGAACTCGGCTTCGGCAACTTCTGGAACCGCGCGACCAGCATCGCGTCCGCGCTCGACGAGCTGCGCAAGCGCGAGCGCCTGTCGTTCGCGGCGCTCCTGATCACGGACATCAACACCCAGAACTCGCTGCTGCTCGTCAAGGGCGACCCGCTCCTCATCGAGAAGATCACCTACGCGCACATCCAGAAGGACGAGATCTTCGACCTGCCCGGGATCGTCAGCCGCAAGAAGCAGCTGATCCCCTACCTGACGAGCCTGCTCAAGGAGATCCGCGCATAGGCCCTCACGGCGAGGAGGACTCCTCGAGCTCGCGCAGGCGCGGGCCCATCACGTCCCCGAGCCGCGTGCCCGCCGAGTAGACGACGAAACCGAAGCCCGCGATCGCCACGATGAGGACGACCAGCGCGCGGCGATGGTGCGTCCCCCAGTGCTCGATGGAGCGCATGTAGGCGCACAGCCCAAAGACCGCGGCGATGAGGATCACGGCGTCGACGCTCGCGCGCTGCCAGTAGCTGCCGCCGAGGTGGAGCCACATCCCGAACTCGTCGAATGTGAGCGCCATCGAGACGCCATAGAGGAGAGCGAGTATCTCGGCCGTGCGCCCCATCGGCCTCCTGAAGACCGCGTACCCCGCGACGGTCGCCATCAGGAATATCCCGTAGTTGAGGTGGTGGACGTGGGTGCCCTGGAGGAAGAAGTAGAAATTGTGGATCTCGTGCGCCATGATCAGGAACACGAAGGCCCGGGCCAGGATGAACGTGATGATGAACCCGAAGAGGGCCATGCGCGCCAGCTTGTGCGCGTTCAGGTGCAGGACGTGGGGGCGCTCGGCGGGCTCGGGCATGGCGCAAGATGGCGAACAAAGGGCGGCGATGGCCAGATTTTGCGGACGGGCGCGCCCGAGTCCCGATTCCGGGAAGCGCGTTTGCCGGAAATGGGTTTTTCGACGCTCCATTGCTCGACCTGAACGAGCGTTATGTATTGGCTGTGAATGTTTTGAGAAAACATCATCCTTTGGCACAGCCCCTGCAAACCCCGTCGAGCCGCCCCGCCCCCAACCCATGAACGACCTGAAATACGCCCTGCGCTCGCTTGCGAAGAGTCCCGTGTTCGCGGCCGTCGCCGTCCTGACCCTCGCTCTCGGCATAGGCCTGAACACGGCGGCGTTCAGCCTGATAAACACGATTTTCCTGCGACCGCTGCCCTTCAGGGACCCGTCGTCCCTCGTGCGCGTCCTGCGTTCGACGCCGGGAAACCCCGATGGAGACCTGTCAGCGGCCGACTTCCTGGACCTGCGCGCGTCGGAATCGAGCTTCGGGGAGTTCGCGTCCTCCTGGGATGAGTCGGTTTCCCTTTCAGAAGAGGGTGCAACGGCCCGGTTCGTGAACGCCCTGCGCGTTTCCGCCAACTATTTCAAGGTGCTCGACATTGTCCCCGAGCTGGGGCGTTCGTTTGTCCCCACGGACGGATCCCCAGGCAGCGCAAGGGTCGCCCTCATCAGCGACGGCCTCTGGAAATCCCGCTTTGCTTCCTCTCCCGACATTGTCGGGAGGATCGTCCGCATCAACGGCGAGACGCGCACCATTGTCGGTGTCCTGCCCGCATCGTCCAACGATGGTAGACTGATCCGGGACATCGGCATCTTCTGCACCGAGGACCTGAGCGCAGCAGATCGCCTGTCACGCAGCGACCCGTGGATGCGTGTGATCGGCAGACGTTCACCGGGCGTGTCGGCAAGCCAGGGCAACGCCATCGTGGCCTCCCTTGGTGCCCGGGTTGCCCGCGACAACCCAAAGGAGGACGCCGAGGGTGCATGGAGGGCTCAGGAACTGGGCAAGACCGTGGAAAACCAGTCTGGGCGCATCATGATGGCCGCGCTGCTTGGGCTCTCTGCCTGCGTTCTACTGATCGCGTGCTCCAACCTCGCAAACTTCATCCTGGCCCGAACGGTGGCGCGGTCGCAGGAACTCTCGGTTCGCTCGGCGCTCGGGGCCACCCTCTTTCGCCTGATCCGGCCGCTCGCTCTCGAGTCCCTGATTCTCGCCTGCGCCGGCGGAATAGGCGCCCTGTTGATCAATCAGTGGTGCTCGGCATGGGTGAGCGCGCAGGCGCTCGCCAGCGGAGGATCCTCGATCGAGCTCCCGATGGACTGGCGTGTCCTCGCCTTTGCCCTGGGCGCCTCGCTGGCAACGGCCCTCGTATTCGGCATGGCGCCTGCCCTCCTTATCGCGCGGATAAATGCAATCGAGTCGTTGAGGAGCGGCGCCCGCGGATCCACGTCCGGAGTGCGCCACCGCAAGGTCCGGCGCCTGCTCGTCATCGGCCAGTTCGCGATGGCCATGACGCTGCTGGGCGGGGCGGGATTCCTCGCACAGGGCGCCCGCATCCTCATCACGCGGCATTTTGGCTGGGACGCCGACAATGTCGTCGTGGGTGCCGTGGACCTGCCCAAGGAAAGGTACGGCAGCGCCAAGAAGATCGTAGAATTCCAGAACCGGCTTGCCGCGGCGCTGGCGGGCATTCCCGGCGCCAGCGCAGTCGCGCTTGCGCATTCGCTTCCCTACAGCGGCTCCGCGGGCGATCGGCCCTACATCGTAGAGGGAAGGCCGCGGCCCGCGAAGGGCCAGGAGCCCTCCGCGACCTATAATGGCATCACGCCCGATTATTTCCGGGTCACCGGAGGCAGGCTCGTCGCGGGACGGGCGTTCGCCGACGCCGACAATACGGCCTCGGCCCGCGTCGTCATCATCAATCAGACGATGGCGCGCACGCTTTTCCCGGACACCAACCCAATCGGACAGCGCCTCTCGCGCGCCGACCAGGACAAGCCCGACTGGTGCGAAGTCATCGGCGTCGTCTCCGACGTGCGGCCCGTGAGCCTGTACCAGAGCTCATCGCCCTTCCAAGTTTACCACAATCTGGCGCAGGAGCCTTGGCAGTATGTGATCTTTGGCGTCCGTACGGAGGCCGGCGCCCAGAAGGCCGTCCTTGGAGCAGTCGGTCCCGCGGTCACGTCACTTGATCCCGACCTCCCGGTGAGCCGGCTCATGGACGCCGCGGACATGGTGGTCCATTCCACCTTCGACCTCGGCATGCTCCTGAAGATGCTGGGGACATTCGCCTTCTTTGGCCTCCTGCTCGCGTCCCTGGGAATCTACGGCGTCATCGCCCACGCCGTCGTGCAGAGGACCCCGGAAATCGGGATACGCATGGCCCTTGGCGCGACGATGGGAGACGTGCGCCAGCTCATCCTCGGTTCCGGCCTGCGCCTCGCGCTTGCCGGCGCGGGGATCGGGATAGCCGGGGCCTTCGGCGTCACCAGGCTGCTCGCCAGTGTCCTGCCCGGGGTTGAGGCGAATCCCCTCGCGGTCACGGCCGTGGCGGCCGGCGTCCTCGCGCTCGTCGCCCTCTTGGCGAGTTACCTGCCCGCGCGCGCGGCCGCGAAGGTCGACCCGGCCACCGCCATCCGCGCGGAGTGACGCGATCCTACGGGCCCGGGCGCGCCGCCAGCAGCCGGACGACGACCCCTTGTCCGGGTTCTCCGGGCTGGCCAGCAGCCGCGAAAACATGGGCCGGGCTCCGGTTCGCTCCGCCCTTCCCTCCCCTTCAGTCCGAGGGGCCGGGCTCACTCAAATGTGGATCGCCTCGCCGAGCGTGGCGGCCGCGGCCTCCATGACGGCCTCGCTGAGCGTCGGATGCGCGTGGATCGTCTGGTGGATCTCCTCGGCCGTGGCCTCGAGCTCCATGGCGAGCCCGTACTCGGCGATGAGCTCGGTCGCCTCCGAGCCGATGATGTGCGCGCCGTAGATCTCGCCAGTCTTCGCGTCGGTGACCACCTTGACGAACCCCTCGGTCTCCGCGGAGGCCACCGCCTTGCCGGACGCCGTGAACGGGAACTTGCCGATCTTGATGTCGAGGCCCTTCTCGCGCGCGGCCTTCTCGGTGAGGCCCGTGCTCGCGACCTGCGGCTGGCAGTACGTGCAGCCCGGGAAATTCTTCACGCGCCGCGGCTTGCCGTGGCCGAACATCCCGTTGACGGCGTTGATCGCCTCGAAGGTCGCGACGTGCGCGAGCCAGGGCGGCCCGATGATGTCGCCGGCGCCGAAGATGCCGGGGATCGTCGTCTGGTAGTCGTCCCCGACCCTGAGGTAGCCCCGGTCGAGCTCGGGCTTGAGCGCAGGCGCCAAGGCGCCCTCCAGGTTGGCGACGACGCCGATCGCCGAGAGGACGACGTCGGCCTCGACCGTGGTCCGGGTCTCGCCCGCGACGAGGTCCACCTTCACCGAGGTCTTGCCCACCTTGAAGTTCTCGCACTTGGTGCCGACGTGGAGCGTGATCCCCTGCTTCTCGAATGAGCGCTGGAGCGTCTTGGAGATCTCCTCGTCCTCGATCGGCAGGATCTGCGGCAGCATCTCGACCAGCGTCACCTTCGAGCCGAAGGCATTGTAGAAGTAGGCGAATTCCACGCCGATGGCCCCGGCGCCCACGATGACGATGGACTTGGGGAGTTCCTGGGATGCGAGCGCCTCGCGCGAGGTCATGACGCGCACCCCGTCAAACTCCAGGCCCGGGATCCGCCGCATCTTGCAGCCCGTCGCCAGAAGGATGTTCTTTGCCTTGAAGAACTTGCCCTTGTGCTCTCCCTGCGTGATCGAGACCATGCCCGGGGCGTTGACCTGGCCCGAGCCCACGAAGTAATCGACCTTGTTCTTCCTGAAGAGGAACTCGACGCCCTTGGCCATCTGGCCGGCCACGGTCCGCGAGCGCTCGATCACCTTGCCAAAATCAAAGCCGACGCCCTGTGCGCTCAGGCCATAGGCCTCCGCCTTCTTCATCTTCTGGTAAAGCTCCGCGCTCTTGAGGAGAGCCTTTGTCGGGATGCAGCCCCAGTTCAGGCAGGTGCCGCCGGCGCGCTCGAGCTCGATGCAGGCGACCCTCTTGCCCAGCTGCCCGGCGCGGATGGCCCCGGCGTAGCCCGCAGGTCCCCCCCCGATCACAATCAGGTCGTATTCCGTGGTTTCGGCCATGCCGACAACGTGCTGCGGTCCGGCGCCCCGGCAACTAAATATCGATGACGTCGCCGCCCCCCGGACCCTTGGGCGGCGTGGGCGGCCGGCGCACCGTCACGGACGAGCGCAGGACCCCGTTCATGACGAGGCTCGTCAGGCTCAGCACCAGCGAGCCCCAGACCGCTGGCCAGAAACCGTCGACCGTGAAGCCGTCGACGATGCGGCCGACCACCAGGAACAGGATGGCATTGATAACGACAATGCCGAGCCCCATGGTCAGGATGATGAACGGCAACGTGAACAGGACCAGCACCGGCCGGAGCATGGCGTTGAGGAAGCTGAGGAGCAGGACCGCCACCACCAGGGACCCCAGGCTGCTGTAATGAATGCCGGACACGACGTGGGCGGCGATCACCACCCCGAGGGCAAGGACGATCCATCGCACAAGGAGATCGGCAAACGGTGATTTCATCGCTCCTGCCACTTTCCCCCGGGAACACCTCCCGGCAATGAAAATCATCGTCCTGCAGGACCACCTGCGCAGCGGGGGCACCGAGCGCCATTCGATCCTCCTGAACCGGGAATTCGCCGGCCTCGGCCACGACAGCGCCCTCGTCACCTTCCGTCCCGGCGGCCGCCTGGCCCCCACGGCGGGCGCATTCCGCTCCCTCCAGCCCTTTGACACCGGCATCGACTGGTTCGGCCCGGGCCTGGGCCGGGCGGTCCTCGGCGGCGCGCCCGACATCGTCCTCTGCATGGGAAAGACCGCGAACTGCTTCGCCGGCCGGCTGCAGGACAGGGCCGCGGACCGCGGCCTGGCCACCCGGGTGGTCGCCACGCTCCGTGCCGGGGGCAAGCTCCCCTCCCTCTATTATGCCTCCGTCCGCAGGACGAGCCACGTCGTGGCCAACAGCCGCGAGGCGGCCGACGAGCTCGTCACCTACCACGGCCTTCCCCACCGCAAGGTCGCCGTCATCCGCAATTCGCTCGCCGTCCCGGACGCATCGCTCGGCCGCAACACGGCGCTCAGGGAGAAGCACGGGGCCGGGCCGGGGACGACCATCCTCCTCTCGGTCGGGATGTTCCGCCCCGAGAAGAACCAGCGCTCCCTGATCGAGATCGCCGCCGGCCTTCCCCGCGCCTGGGACTGGAGGCTCTGGCTCGCCGGGGAGGGCCCCCAGCGCGCGGCCTGCGAGCAGCTCGCCGCGCGCCTCGGGATCGCGGACCGCGTCCTTTTCCTCGGGTACCAGGCCGATCCCGGGCCGGTCTACCGCGCCGCCGACGTGGCCGTCCATGCCTCCCTTGAGGAGGCCCTCTCCAACTTCCTCATCGAGGCCCAGTCCCACGGGCTACCCGCCGTCGCCTGCAAGGCGCTCGGCATCCAGGAATGCTTCGTCGAGGGCCGGACGGGGTGGATGCTGCGGCAGGGCGACTACCCGGGGTTCCGGGCGGCGCTCGCGCACCTGGCGACCGACACGCCCGGGGAAAGGGCGGCCCGGGCCGGGGAGGCGCGGGCGTTCACGAGGTCATCGTTCGACCCGCACCGCCAGGTCGGCGCCTATATCGAGCTCTTCGAGTTGCTTATTCGGGAACGGGGCGCCAATTCCAGCGGGTGAGAGGTAAGAACGGGGGAAGTTCCGGCGTAACCCCCACCAAGCCGGAGTGCATCCGCCTTCGCGGGGTGCGCCAGAACAACCTGAAGGGATTCGACCTCGATATCCCGCTCGGGAGGTACGTCGTCGTGACCGGCCTGAGCGGCGCGGGGAAGAGCTCGCTCGTCTTCGAGACGCTCCACGCCGAGGGCCAGCGACGGTACGTCGAGACGTTCAGCGCCTACACGCGCCAGTTCCTGGAGCTCCTCGACAAGCCGCGCGTCGACTCGATCGAGAACATCCGCCCCTCGATCGCGATCGAGCAGACCAACACCGTGAAATCCTCCCGCTCGACGGTGGGGACGATGACGGAGCTCACCGACTTCTACAAGGTGTGGTTCAGCCACGCCGCGGAATGCTTCGACCCCGAGACGGGCGAGAAGGTCGAGGACGACAACCCGCAGACAATCTGGAGGAAGACGCTCGCCGCAAATCCGGGCGCGGTCCTCGTGGCGTTCGAGGTCTCCCGCCCTGAGAAGCTCACGTGGCCCGAGATCCTGGGCAACCTGAAGAACCAGGCCTACGTGCGCGTCCTTGTCTCGCGCTCCGTCGAGGCGGACCTGGCGCTGCACCGCGTCGACGACCTGCTGGCGGACCCGGGGCCGCTCTCCGGCGCAAGCCGCATCCACGTCATCCAGGACCGGATCCAGGTCGAGGGGGGCGCGATGGCGCGTTTCCTCGAGGCCGTAGAGACGGCGATGCACTTCGGGCGCGGGGAGGTCCGCGTCTTCAGCGCCGCGGGCCCCGCCGAGATCGGCCACTACTCACGGGGCCTGCATTCCCCCAAGACGGGGAGGAAGTTCCGCGCCGCCACGCCCCCGCTCTTCTCCTTCAACTCCCCGCTCGGCGCCTGCCCCCAGTGCCGCGGGTTCGGCCGGATCATCGAGATCGACTACCGCCTCGCGATCCCGGACACCTCGCTCTCGATCGACAACGGCGCGATCCGCTGCTGGGAGGGCGCCGTCTACAGCTCGTCCAAGGACGACCTGAAAAAGTTCACGAGCAAGCGCAAGATCCCCACGAACATCCCCTTCGAGAGGCTCACCGCGGAGCAGAAGGCCTTCGTCATCGACGGCGAGCCGGGCTACGGCGCCGAGGAGGGAAAGGAGTGGCCCAAGTCCTGGTACGGCGTGAAGGGCTTCTTCCGGTGGCTCGAGAAGACGACGTACAAGATGCACGTGCGCGTGTTCCTCTCGCGCTACCGCTCCTACAACACCTGCCCCGCCTGCAGGGGGACCCGCCTGCAGCCCGAGTCGCTCTGCTGGAAATGGCGCGGCTTCACGCTCCCGGAGCTCTACGGCAAGCCCGTCGACGAGCTCCATGCGCTCATCCGCGAGGCGCGGCCCGCGGAGGGCGCGCGCCAGGCGGAGCTCGCCTTTGACTCGATCCTGACGCGCCTGCGCTACCTGCGCGAGGTGGGCCTCGGGTACCTGACGCTGGACCGGCCGTCGCGCACGCTCTCCGGCGGCGAGGTCGAGCGGGTCAACCTCACGGGATGCCTCGGCACGTCGCTCGTCGACACGCTCTTCGTCATGGACGAGCCCAGCGTGGGCCTGCACCCGAGGGACATCGACCGGCTGGTCTCCATCATCCGGTCGCTCGTCGACACCGGCAACACGGTGGTCGTCGTCGAGCACGACGAGTCGATGATCCGCGCCGCGGACCACGTGATCGAGATCGGGCCCGAGCCGGGCCAGCTCGGCGGCCACCTGGTGTTCCAGGGAACCGTCGCCCAGATGCTCCGCGACAGGGCCAGCATCACCGGGGCTTACTTCTCGGGGCGGCGGCGCATCGCCGCCCCGTCCTCCCGCCGGCCCGTGACGCCGGCCTCGCCCTCGCTCGAGTTCCTGGGCGCCACCAAGCACAACCTGCGCGGCGTCGACGTGCGCCTCCCGCTCCGACGCTTCGTCTGCCTGAGCGGCGTCTCCGGCTCCGGCAAGTCGACGCTCCTCGACAACGTGGTCTACCAGGGACTCCTCGCGCACCGCGGCAGGGCCGCCGAGGACCCCGCCGCCATCGCTTCGGTGAAGGGCGCAAGCCTCGTCACCGAGGCCGTCCTCGTGGACCAGTCGCCCGTGTCGCGCACGCCGCGCTCCAACCCGGCGCTCTACGTCGAGGCGTGGGACCTCATCCGCGAGCTGTTCGCCTCGACGCCCGCGGCCCAGGAGGCGGGCATGGGCCCCTCCAGCTTCTCCTTCAACAGCGGCGACGGGCGCTGCGACCACTGCCAGGGCCTCGGCTTCGAGCGGGTCGAGATGCAGTTCCTCTCCGACGTCTACGTCCCCTGCCCCGTCTGCGAGGGGCGCCGCTTCAAGCCGGAGGTGCTGGCCATCGAGTGGAACGGCGCGTCGGTCGCCGGCATTCTCGGGATGAGCGTCACGGCGGCGCTGGCCCTCTTCGCCGGCTCGGCCCAGATCCGGCACCGCCTCGCGGCGCTGGACGCCGTGGGCCTCGGCTACCTCGCGCTCGGTCAGCCCCTGAACACCCTGAGCGGCGGCGAGTCCCAGCGGCTCAAGCTCGTGCGCTACCTGGAGACGATCGCCGGCGAGGCGGGGGCCCTGCTCCTCCTCGACGAGCCGACAACCGGGCTCCACCGCCACGATGTCGGCAGGCTCCTGCAGGTCCTCCATGCGCTCGTCGACCGCGGGCACAGCCTCGTCGTCATCGAGCACAACCTCGACGTGCTGCGGTGCGCCGACTGGATCCTCGAGGTCGGTCCCGACGCCGGCGCCGACGGAGGCCGCATCGTCGCGGAGGGCACGCCCGAGGCCGTGGCCCGCGCGGACACCGCGACGTCGCCCTTCCTGCGCGCGGCCCTGGACGAGGGCGGCGGCGTGATCGCGGCCGCGGCCGAGCCCCCGCAGGAGGCGCCGGCCCACGCCCCGCGCACGGCCATCGAGGTCGTGGGAGCCCGGGAGAACAACCTGAAGAACCTCTCGGTCCAGATTCCCCTGCGGAAGCTGACGGTCGTGACCGGCGTGTCCGGCTCGGGCAAGTCGACCCTCG
>Ga0302326_10009570_pt1 | contig 21119 bp, 22 predicted proteins | sample Palsa_T0_3_FD_202264 | JGI IMG/M metagenome (GOLD analysis project Ga0302326, IMG submission 202264) | Peat permafrost microbial communities from Stordalen Mire near Abisko, Sweden - Palsa_T0_3 | ecosystem: Environmental > Terrestrial > Soil > Palsa > Peat permafrost | place: Sweden: Abisko... | reverse complement strand
ACGGGCCCCTCAGGCGCTGCGGCCTTATCGGCGGGGAATAGGGCAACATTATGGAGCCGGATTTGCCGGGATTAACGGGAGCTTAAGTGCGATAATTCATCCGTGTACGGATGTATAAATTTCCCCTAGGTGTCACTGCTCTTTTTTCTTTCCCCGTTTACGGGGGTAGTGGCGCACGAAGCGCGTCGAAGGGGGCCCTCCGCCTCGCTGTCGCTCGGCACCTCCCCCGCAAGCATGGGAGGAAAATTGTGTTTCAAATATCCTCGAAACTTCCGCCCCGTCCCTTCCCGGATGCGAAACGGGCGGCGCCGGCGCGGGCTTCGCCGCTGGCGAGCGTGCGCGCGCCATGTGCGAATTCGTTTGCCAGCGCGTCGGGCATCGCAAGGCCGGATTGTTCGTATACGGATGACCTGTCGCCTTTGAGGCAGATCTGCGGCATGCGCGCGATCTCGCGCGCGAGATCTTCCGCTTTGGCGCGCGCTTCTCCTTTTTTCACGATGCGATTGGCGAGACCCATCTCGAAGGCTTCCGCGGCGCCCACGGGCCGCCCCGTCAGGATCATGTCAAGCGCGCGGGATTGCCCGATCAGCCGCGGCAGGCGGATCGTGCCGCCGTCGATCAGCGGCACACCCCAGCGCCGGCAGAAGACGCCGAAGACGGAGTCCTCTTCGGCGACTCGCAGATCGCACCACAAAGCGAGCTCAAGCCCGCCCGCGACGGCATGACCAGACACAGCGGCAATGACCGGCTTCGAAAGCTGCATGCGCGATGGGCCCATGGGACCGTCGCCTGCCAGGGGATCGCAGGCATCACCCGTTTTGGGCGGGACCGTGCGATTGCCGCGGCCGTCAGCGACACCTTTAAGGTCGGCGCCCGCACAAAACGTGCCGCCCGCACCCCAAAGAACCGCCACGAGTGCCTCGTCGTCCTGTTCGAAGGCTGCAAACGCTCGCGCCAGCGCTTCGGCTGTCGGCCGATCGACGGCATTGCGCACGTCCGGCCGGTCGAGAATCACGGTCGTCACCGGCCCGCAGTGTTCGACGCGCACCGTCGCATTGCCGTCTGTCATGGCTTGCCTCTCCCGCAACGGGCTCTCGCGCCCATGGTGAATATGTTAAGCGGACCGGCATTAAAGACCATGGAATCGGCGGGGGAAACTGCCTAATGTCCCGCGCGATTCCGCTAACCCTCATCCGGGACAACTCCCTTGGCAACCAGTCTCAACAGTTTCAAATCCCGCCGGACGCTCACGGCGGGCGGCAAGACCTATGCCTATTTCAGCCTGCCGGCCGCGGAGAAAAACGGCCTCAAGGGCATCTCCCGATTGCCCTATTCGATGAAAGTGCTGCTCGAGAATCTGCTGCGCTATGAAGACGGCAAGACGGTCACGGCCGACGACATCAGGGCGATCGCCGCCTGGCTCGCGAAGAAAAGCTCCGACCGCGAAATCGCCTTCCGCCCCGCGCGCGTGTTGATGCAGGATCTGACCGGCGTGCCCGCCGTGGTCGATCTCGCAGCCATGCGCGATGCGATGAAGGACCTCAAAGGCAATCCCGAAAAAATCAACCCGCTCGCCGAAGTCGATCTGGTGATCGACCATTCGGTGATGGTCGACAATTTCGGCCACAAGGATTCGTTCAAGAAAAACGTCGCTATCGAATATCAGCGCAACAAGGAACGTTACGGCTTCCTGCGCTGGGGCCAGCAGGCCTTTGCGAATTTCCGCGTTGTGCCACCGGGAACGGGAATCTGCCATCAGGTGAATCTGGAATATCTCGCCCAGACCGTGTGGACGCGGAAGATCAGGGACGACAAGACGAAGAAGACGGTCGAATACGCGTTCCCCGACACGCTTGTCGGCACCGACAGCCACACCACGATGGTCAACGGCCTCTCCGTGCTCGGCTGGGGCGTGGGCGGCATCGAGGCGGAAGCGGCGATGCTGGGCCAACCCATCTCCATGCTGATTCCCGAAGTGATCGGATTCCACCTGACGGGAAAGATTCGCGAAGGCGTCACGGCCACCGATCTCGTGCTGACGGTGACACAAATGCTGCGCAAGAAAGGCGTGGTCGGAAAATTCGTGGAGTTCTACGGGCCCGGTCTCGACGAGATGGCGCTGGAAGACCGCGCCACCATCGCCAACATGGCGCCCGAATATGGCGCGACTTGCGGCTTCTTCCCGATCGATTCCGAAACGCTGCATTATCTGAAGGCGACGGCGCGCAAGCCCGGCCGTGTCGCACTCGTCGAGAAATATGCCAAGTCCCAAGGGCTGTTCCGCACTGCGAAAAGCGAAGAACCCGTGTTCACCGACACGCTCGCGCTCGATCTCGCGACGGTCGAGCCCAGCCTTGCCGGCCCACGCCGACCGCAGGATCGCGTGTCGCTCGCCAACGCATCGCAGGAATTCGCGACCGCCTTGATGGACGTGTTCAAGAAGGAAGACGACGCGAACCGCCGCGTCAAAGTCGAAGGCACGGAATACACGATCGGACATGGCGACGTGGTGATCGCGGCGATCACCTCCTGCACCAACACCTCCAACCCGAGCGTGATGATCGGCGCAGGACTCGTGGCGCAGAAAGCTGTCGCGCGTGGACTAAAGGTTCGACCGTGGGTGAAGACGTCGCTCGCGCCGGGAAGCCAGGTCGTCACCGATTATCTCGCCAAAGCAGGCCTCGACACCGCGCTCGACAAGCTCGGTTTCCGCCTCGTCGGCTATGGCTGCACCACCTGCATCGGCAATTCGGGTCCGCTGCCCGAGAATGTCGCGAAGGCAGTAACCGACGGCGATCTCGTGGCGGCGGCCGTCCTCTCCGGCAACCGCAATTTCGAAGGGCGCGTGCATGCGCAGGTGCGCGCGAATTATCTCGCCTCGCCCATGCTCGTGGTCGCCTATGCACTCGCCGGGTCGATCAACATCAACCTGACCCGCGAGCCTGTCGGTTACGACCAGGAGAACGAGCCCGTTTATCTGCGCGAGATCTGGCCGTCGCCCAGGGAAATCGCCGAAGCGATCCGCAAGGCGGTGAAACCCGCGAGTTTCCGCAAGCGCTACGGAAATGTGTTCGACGGTGGGCCGGACTGGAAAAAGGTCAAAGTGATCAAGGGCCAGAATTACGCCTGGGATCCCAAATCGACCTATGTGAAGCATCCGCCCTATTTCGACGGCATGACCGACAAGGCGGCCGGCGTCGCCGAGATCAAGGGCGCGCGCATCCTGGGCCTGTTCGGCGATTCAATCACCACGGACCACATCAGTCCCGCAGGCTCGATCAAGAAAGACGGACCGGCCGGAAAATATCTGATCGAGCACGGCATCGACTATGCAGACTTCAATTCCTATGGCGCACGGCGCGGCAACGACGAAGTGATGGTGCGCGGCACGTTCGCCAATATCCGCATCCGCAACGAAATGATGGGCGGCAAGGAAGGCGGCAACACGGTTTATTATTCCGCCGCACAACCCTCCGGCGAAGAGATGTCGATTTTCGATGCCGCGATGCGCTACCAGAAAGACGGCGTGCCGGTCGTGGTCATCGGGGGCAAGGAATACGGCACCGGCTCGTCGCGCGATTGGGCCGCGAAAGGTCCGAAGCTGCTGGGCGTGCGCGCAGTGATCACCGAAAGCTTCGAGCGCATCCACCGCTCGAACCTGATCGGCATGGGTGTGGCGCCGTTTGTTTTCTCGGGCGGCAAGACGCGCAAGGATTTTGCGCTGACCGGCCGCGAGGCGATCGACATTCCGGGACTGTCCGGCAAGCTTGCGCCGGGGATGAAGATCACCGCGACGATCCATTATCCCGACCGGCCGAATGCGGAACTGCCGCTCACCCTGATGATCCTCACGGCCGACGAGATCGCCTATTTCGAGAATGGCGGCATCCTGCAATATGTGCTGAGAAATTTGCGCGCGGCGTAGCGCCGGCATGAGCCTCAACCTGCCCGCAGCTCTCAGATTGCGCCGCGCAAAGCGCGTGCATTTCTGGCGCGGCGGCAAAGGCCGCACGCTCGTGCTGCTGCAGGGCGGCATGGCCGATGCCGGATTTCATTGGTCGCCGGTGCGCGACGAACTGGCAAAGCACTACGACGTCATCGCGCCCGATTTGCCCGGCTTCGGGCGGTCGCAGGCGGTCTCGGGCGCAAATTGGAAACGCTTGAGCCATTGGCTCGCGGGCTTTCTCGATCAGGTGAAGGTCGACCGCGCTTCGATCGTGGGAAACTCCTTCGGCGGAAGCCTGGCACGCGCTTTCGCGAGCGAGCGTCCGAGCCGTTTGACGCATCTCGTCTGCGTCAATGGCGGCCAGTTCATTCGTCTTCCAACTCCCGTTCGACTTTATCTGCGCACGCCGATGGGCGCACTGATGTGGAAACACCGCAACCGCGACGGCATGAATGAGGCTGCGATCCGCAACATGTTCGCGGATCCCAATTTTCCCACGGCCGAACAGGTCGCCCGTTGCATCGAATCGGCACCGGCACTGTTCGCGATTCTGCGCGGCTGTCTCGCAAACCGGCCGCCAGCAAATGCGCCCGGCGCACCAACCCTCATCTTGTGGGGAGCAGATGATAGCCATACCCCGCTTGCCTCTGCCGAAGCGCTTCAACGGGAACTGCCGGGAAGCCGCCTCGTCACAATTCCGGGAGCCGGGCACTTGCCGCAGCTTGAGCAACCCGCCGCATTCATTGCTGCCGTCCGAGAGTTCCTCAATTAAGCGCGAAAACCGGTCGAAAACGGCTACGCAAACCCCGGCAAAAGGTTCACAATACCGCGAGTTGGGGGCTTCAAGCCGAAGTGACTGGAGACAGAGGGGGCGTGGCCCTATTCTCGCGCGCATGACGAAATCGGGAACCGTTCGGGGCTTGGCGCTCGCCATGGCCGTTCTTCTCGTCGCGGGTTCGGCGGAGGCCGGCGGCGGCAAGCGTCCCGTCGTGGTGGAACTCTTCACCAGCCAGGGCTGCAGCTCCTGCCCCCCCGCCGATGCCCTGCTGGGCCGCTTGACCGACCGCAAGGACGTTCTCGCGATGAGCCTGCCCATCACCTATTGGGACATGATGGGCTGGAAGGATACCCTCGCCAGCGAAAACAACACGCGCCGTCAGAAATCCTATTCCGAGATCATGGGACATGGCGGCGTTTACACGCCACAGATGATCGTGGACGGGATCAGCGACGTGATCGGCAGCCGCGAGCCCGCGGTCGAAACGGCCATCGCGCTGCGTGAAAACGACATGGACGCGGTTCCCGTGGCTCTGCACGCCACGCGCCAGGAAATACATGTCGTGGTGGGCCCGGCGCCCAATCATGACGGACCCGACGCAACCATCTGGATGTTCCGTATCCTCGGCAAGGCGACCGTCAGCATCGGTGCCGGGGAAAACGAAGGCCGCACCGTCACCTATCGCAATATCGTGCGCGACATGAAGGCGATCGGACTCTGGAAGGGTCCGGCCGTCACGCTCGATCTGCCGCGGCAGGATGGGATGGACACGCCGCACGATGCGGTCGCGGTCGTCGTGCAGCAGAGCGGCTATGGCCGCATCATCGGTGCTGCGATGATCGGCCACCCGGATTATTAAATTTCGTATCGCATCCGAACCGCGATCTTCGGGCTGAAACAGAAGATTTTAACACGGAGGGCGCGGAGGATGCGCAGAGGACGCAGGAGAGCCCGAGCGCACTGCTAGTAATCGGCAATAATCGTCAATTCGTTCGGCGCGCGAAAGCGCGCAACCATACATTTCTCACGGCGAGCACGATTGACACTGCGACCTCTGCGCATCCTCCGCGTCCTCTGCGTTGAGAATGCTACCGCCGTTGCCCCTGCCGGTTTTAACCGAATCCGCGTTATGCTGCGCCATGGCGCTGTTTTTCGATTCGGATTGGTTCGACGACCGCCTGGCGGCGGTTCATCTGTCGCGGGCCGACCTCGCACGCGCGCTCGGCGTCTCGGAAGCCGGGATAGCCGAAATCTGGAAAGATCAGCGCGAGCTTTCCGTGCGCGACGTTTCCGTCATCGCAGCACTCCTCGGCGCTTCTGCCGAAGACATCGCGACACATGCCGGAATTTCCACGCCGGTGCCGCGTCCGGGCGATGCGGCGGACATCGGCCGGGCCGATCTGGCGGAAAGACTCGATCGCGTGGAGCGCATGTTAATCGAGATAAAAGCGCTTTTGCTCGATCGGAATCGGGAGCCATGAGCGACGCAAACCTGAATGCCGCCGATATGGCGTTTGCGAGCGTGTTGGCATTGGCATCCATTCTGGCGACAATTCTCGTTTCGCGCGCCCGCGGCGATGCGCGACGCCATGTGCGGTTCGCGTCCGCTCTCTATGGCGCGCTGTCGCTGGCCGACCTGTTTGCGACGATCCATGGCACGGCATCCGAATCCATGCTGACGGGCGCCGTCGCGCTGATCGTCATGTCGCTTGCACCGGTCGCGCTGACGCTCGCTTTCGCTGCGGCATTCGAGGACCCGCCCGCGCCGACGGTCGCCACTGCAGCACTCGTGTTCGGTTGCGCGGCGGGACTCGCCGCCGCGATGACCGGCGCGCAGTTCGTCGCCATGACGGCGTTGTTCGCATCCGTCTGCGCAATTCTGACGTTCGCAATCCGGCGCTGGCGCAGGGCGTCGCGTTCGGCGATCCAGGCGATGGTTTGCGGGTTTGCACTGCTTGCCGGCGCCGCGGCCGACATGACGGGCGGACTTGAGGGGCACACGTCCCTCGCATTGTTTTCGGCCGCAGCGCTTCTGGCCGCGGCACTCGCCTGCGCGAAGCGATCAAACCTTGCTGTCGACCAACCGGCGTTGCAGGCCTCGAACGTCATCGCGCTGGTACGCCGCGAGCGCTAGATGCGGGGAACTCGCTTGCGGTGCCAGCACCTGCCCCAGGACCTGTGCGACAAAGGCAGCCTGAAGGCGCGGACCGTTCCAAAGAGGCGCGTTCGAAGTTGTGCCGGAATGGGACGGCCGCCTGGGTTCTCTGCGGGCGTCATTCGTGCTGTCCCCTGGCGGCTGCAGATCGACACGCTCGTGCAATTCCTTGTCGCCGCATGGTTTTTCGATCCGCGGAACGACCGCGCGCGACCGCGCGATCCCTGTCGCGGCTACAATCGCAAAAGTGCATGCGTCCGTCATAACCACTCTTTAACGCAAAGCTCGGGCCGGCCGTTCAATCGGCCTGCACTGCCGTAAAAGTTTCAGGATTTTTAATGTGCAATCGGCATGCTGCCCCAAAGGCCAGATAAAAATCGGCCGGGGATGGTGGTTGGTGCTTAGACAGACGCTTCCGAAGAAGCCCGTCGATGGCATGCGCGTTTTAACTGCCGCGCAGGACGTTGAACGGCTGCGCCTGGCGATGACCGGCGCTGCCGTAGCCGTGTTCGACTGGACCCTGGCGGACGACCGGATCGTGTGGGACGGCGCCGCGGAACCGCTCGCATCGCATTCCGATCCCGAGAAACTCGCCCGCGGCGAATCGTTGCGCGCCTGGATGAGCGTTGCAGGCCGCGACAAGCTCGGCGCCATGCTGCGGGAAAACACGATCAAGGATTCGATGTTCGAAATCGAATTCGAAGCCGCCTCGGCCATGGGCAATGTGTGGTTCGAGATGTGTGGCGTGAGATTGTCCGGTGCCGAAGGCCGCGCCGAGAGATTGACGGGAATCCTGCGCGTCGTCACCGAGCGCAAACGCGAAGCGCAGCGGCTCACTTATCTCGCCACGCGCGACGAACTGACGGGACATCTCAATCGCACCAGTCTGCGCGAAAGACTTTCGCAGGCGATCGAAGCGGCAAAGGCCGAAGAGCGCAACTGCGCCTATCTCGTAGCCTCGATCGACCGGCTGGCGATGATCAACGAAGCCTATGGCTTCGGCGCGTCCGACGAGGTGATCGTGGCGGTGGGCGAAAGGCTCGCGAGTTCGTTGCGCGGCAGCGATATCATCGGACGCACGGCCGGCAACAAGCTCGGCGTTATTCTCGGAAATTGCACGGAACGCGAAATCGGCCTCGTGTCCGAACGCCTTCGCAGCGTCGTGCGCAGCGACGTGATCGCGACGCGCGCGGGCACGGTCTCCGCCACCATCACGGTCGGCGCGGTGTGGCTGCCTTCGGCGGCCGCGTCCAGCCAGGAGGCGATGCTGCGCGCGGAAGAGGCGCTCGATCGCGCGCGCGGCGCGGGGCGCGACGGATTTGCGGTCTATGCAAAGTCTCCCCAACGCGAGATGGCGCGGCTCCGACTGATGGGCATTGCCGACGAAGTCGTGGCGGCGTTGAACGACGACCGGCTCGTGTTCGCCTACCAACCCATCATCAGCGCCAAGACACGCCTGCCCGTGCATCACGAATGCCTGCTGCGGATGATCCGCCCCGACGGCACGGTCGCGACGGCAGGTCAGTTCATTCCGGCGGCCGAGCAACTGGGACTGGTCCGTCTCGTCGATCGGCACGCGCTGGAAATGACGGTGGCCCAGTTGCATGCCCATCCCAAGGTGACCTTGGCCGTGAACGTCTCGGGAACCACGGCGGGAGATCCGTCCTGGCTCCAGTCTTTCGTCAATTATGTGCGCGCGAACCATCAGGTCGCCGAGCGCATGATCGTCGAGCTGACGGAAACCGCAGCATTGCACGCGTTCGAGGAAAGCGCGCGGTTCATCTCGAACCTGCGCGAGATGGGATGCCGCGTCGCCATCGACGATTTCGGCGCCGGCTACACTTCGTTCCGCAATCTGCAGATGCTGAGAGTCGACACGGTCAAGATCGACGGCTCCTATGTCAAAGGCCTCGAATCTTCACCCGACAATCAGATTTTCGTACGCACGCTCGTCGAGCTCGCCCGCAATTTCAAACTGAAGACGGTGGCGGAATGGGTGAGCTCGGACGGCGAAGCGGCGTTGCTCGAAAGCTTCGGCGTCGATTACTTCCAGGGCTTCCATTTCGGCGAGCCCGTGCTCGAGCCGGATTGGTCGAAGACGTAAATCGTTCGTCCTACTTCCGCTCCCGGGCGAGTTCGGCGAGTTGGCGGCGCATCGCTTCGATCTCGCTTTTGAGTTCGCCGATCTCGTCGGCGGTTTTCGGGGCCGTGTCGCCTGCGCCATTGGTGGGACGCGCTTCCGTCTCCCCAGCGCGGCCTGTCGGCGGCACGAAAGGCGTGAACATCTTCATCGCGCGCTCGAACATTGCGAGGTTCTGGCGCGTCATCGCCTCGATCGCGCTGGTGCCGCCGCCGAACGCTTCGGCCACGCGGTTCTTCATCGCTTCCTGGTTCTTGGTGAAGCTTTCCATCGAGAGATCGAGGTAACCCGGCACGAAGGCTTGCAGGCTGTCGCCATAGAAGCGGATCAATTGGCGCAGGAAGCGGATCGGCAACAGGTTCTGCCCCTTGCCCTCTTCCTCGAAGATGATTTGCGTGAGCACGGATCTGGTGATGTCGTCGCCGGTGCGTGCATCGCGCACTTCGAACTCCGTGCCCTCTTTGACCATCTCGCACAGATGGTCGAGCGTCACATAGCTCGAGGTCTGGGTGTTGTAGAGGCGCCGGTTGGCGTATTTCTTAATGATAACCGGGCCGTCCGCGTTTGGGCGTTCTTCCGTCACGTTGAACCGCTGTTAGAGGACGTTTCGGCGCCTCTTCGCGGGCGCTCAATTGAGATTACAACAACATCACATTCTCCACCCTGTCCAGTGCCATTTGCCGGGCCCGGTCCTCTTGGTCCGCATATGACGTCTCCTAACATATTGAATATAAACGGTTATTCGCCGCAGTTTACCCAAGCTCGCATTCGCGCCATTTTGCACGCAGCGCAACAAGAAAATCGTCCAGAGAGGCTTTCATGACCGACGTCGTCATCGTTTCGGGGGCTCGCACAGCAGTGGGTTCGTTCAACGGCGCGTTTGCCGCCGTGTCCGCGCATGAGCTCGGCAAGACTGCGATCCAGGCGGCACTCGCGCGCGCCGACGTGGCACCGAAGGACGTTTCCGAAACCATCCTCGGCCAGATCCTCACCGCGGCACAGGGCCAAAACCCCGCGCGGCAAGCATCGGTCAATGCGGGCATTCCGTATGAGACGCCTGGCTGGATCGTCAACCAGCTATGCGGCTCGGGCCTGCGCGCGGTAGCGCTTGGCTATCAGGCGATCCTCAACGGCGATTCCAGCATTGTCGTGGCGGGCGGCCAGGAGTCGATGAGTCAGGCGCCGCATGCGGCCTATTTGCGCGCGGGCCAGAAGATGGGCGCGCTCGAATTCACCGACACGATGCTGAAGGACGGATTGTGGGACGCCTTCCACGGCTACCATATGGGCGTAACGGCTGAGAATGTCGCGCGGGAATGGCAGATCACGCGCGAGATGCAGGACCGTTTCGCCGTTGCGTCGCAGAACAAGGCCGAAGCCGCGCGCAAGGCCGGACGCTTCAAGGACGAGATCGCGCCTGTGACCGTGAAGGAGCGCAAGGGCGAGCGCATCGTCGACACCGACGAATTCATCCGCGACGGCGTCACCTATGATGCGGTCTCGGGCTTGAAGCCCGCGTTCCAGAAGGACGGCACCGTCACCGCCGCCAATGCGAGCGGCATCAATGACGGCGCGGCGGCCCTCGTGCTGATGTCGGCGAAAGACGCGCAAGCGCGCGGTCTGAAACCGCTCGCGCGCATCGCGTCATGGGCGCAAGCCGGCGTCGATCCGGCTTTGATGGGTTCCGGACCCATTCCCGCCTCGCGCGCAGCCCTCAAGCGCGCGGGCTGGCAGGCTTCCGATCTCGATCTCGTCGAGGCCAATGAAGCGTTCGCCGCGCAGGCCTGTGCCGTCAACAAGGACATGGGTTGGGACACGGCAAAGGTGAACGTGAACGGCGGGGCCATTGCCATCGGCCACCCGATCGGCGCCTCGGGCGCACGCGTGCTGGTGACGCTTCTGCACGAGATGCAAAAGCGCGATGCGAAGAAGGGCCTGGCGACTCTGTGCATTGGCGGCGGTATGGGCATCGCGATGTGCGTGGAGCGCTGACACATCGCGTGTTGCTGCCATCGGCCATTGCGGATTAGGCTTCACAAAACAAGATTTTTCGGGAGGACGGAATGGCGCGGGTTGCAATCGTCACGGGTGGAACGCGGGGCATCGGCGAAGCCGTATCCGTCGCGCTGAAACAGGCGGGCTACAAGGTCGCCGCGAATTATTGCGGCAATGACGAACGCGCCAAGGCCTTCACGGAGAAGACCGGAATCCCCGCTTACAAATGGGACGTCGCGAGCTTCGAAGAATGCTCGACAGGCGTGGCGAAGGTGGTGGCCGATCTGGGGCCCGTCGACGTCGTCGTGAACAATGCCGGTATCACGCGCGACGGCACCATGCGCAAGATGGGCCGCGGCAGTTGGGACGAAGTGCTCGATACCAATCTCGGCGGCTGCTTCAACATGTGCAAGGCTGTGTGGGACGGCATGGTCGAGCGGCAATTCGGCCGCGTGGTCAATATCGGCTCGATCAACGGACAAGCCGGACAGTACGGCCAGGTGAACTACGCCGCGGCGAAATCGGGCATTCACGGTTTCACCAAGGCGCTCGCGCAGGAAGGCGCGCCCAAAGGCGTGACCGTGAATGCAATCGCGCCCGGCTATATCGACACCGACATGGTGGCGGCCGTGCCCGCCAATGTACTGGAAAAGATCGTTGCAAAGATTCCGGTCGGCCGCCTCGGCAATGCTTCGGAAATCGCCCGCGGTGTCCTTTTCCTCGTCGCCGACGACGCAGGTTTCGTCACCGGATCGACCATGTCGATCAACGGCGGCCAGCATATGTATTGAGGCCGTGCAGGCGCTCGGGGGATTGGCAGCAAACGAGCTGACGCTGGAGCGCGGCGGACGCGAATTGTTTCGCGCGCTCGGATTTCGCGCCCGCGCCGGCGAAGTGATTTCAGTCGAGGGGCCGAACGGCGCAGGAAAAACATCGCTGCTGCGTCTGCTCGCGGGCTTCGTTCAACAGGCGTCCGGCACGATCACGCTCACCGCTTCCGATGGAATCGAAATTTCCGATGCCGAGGAGCGCGGCAAGTTTATCGGCTGGCTCGGCCATCAGGACGGCGTCAAACCGCAGCTCACGTCCTTCGAAAACCTTGCATTCTATTCGCACCTTTGCGGCTGCACAGGCGATATCGCCGCCGCGCTTGCCGAAGTCGGTATTGCGCGCGCACGCGATTTGCCGGCGCAATATCTTTCCGCCGGGCAAAAGAAGCGCGTTGCACTTGCGCGGCTCAAATTGAGCGGGCGGCCGCTCTGGCTGCTCGACGAGCCGCTCGCGTCGCTGGACGCCGCCGGCAAGGCATTGGCGGCGCGGTTCATCCAGGACCATTGCCGGGCAGGCGGTATCGCAATTGCGGCCACGCACGAGCCGCTGGGGATCGAGTGTTTCCGACTGGTGCTGGGGGAAACGCCGTGAGCAAATTCTCCAGCGCTGATTTTTCCACCCGCCCCTTGAAGGCGGGTGGGAAGTATCTCCCATGACGCCATTCCTTACCCTCGTCGCCCGCGACATCCGTCTCGCTACAAGGGCGGGCGGCAGCGCGATGTTGGCCATCGCGTTCTTTGCCGCGATGGCCGCGATCGTGCCGCTCGGCGTCGGCGCCGATCTGAAATTGCTGTCGCGCATCGCAGGCGGCGTGTTGTGGGTCGCGGCCGTTCTGGCCGCACTGCTTTCGCTCGACCGCCTGTTCCAGCTCGATTTCGACGATGGCAGCCTCGACGCGATCGCATTGGGTCCCCTGTCGCTCGAAACCGTAAGCGCGGCCAAGATCCTCGCACATTGGCTCACGACGGGCTTGCCGCTCACCCTGCTGTCGCCCGTCCTCGCACTGCTGTTCGATCTTCCGGCGCAAGGATATGTTGCATTGGTCGTCTCTCTGGCGCTCGGAACGCCGTCGGTCAGCGCCATCGGCGCCATCGGCGCCGGCTTGACGCTTGCAGTCCGGCGCGGCGGGTTGATCGTGCCCCTGATCGTGATGCCGCTCATCGTGCCTGCCGTCATCTTCGGCTCTGCGACGGTGCTGGCCGCGCTTGACGGGCTCCCGAGCGCCGCCATGGGGCTGTTGGCCGCGTTCTCTCTCGGGGCCGTGTTGCTGTCGCCATTCGCAAGCGCAGCAGCGCTGCGGCTCAACCTCGCAGCGTGACCTTGCCGACTTTTCACGAAAAGCCTAGACGGACAGCAATGTTGAAATATGCCAATCCCACACGATTCATGGAGTTGAGCGGTGCGGTGCTGCCCTGGATCGCTTGCGCTGCAGCCATCCTGATTGCGGCCGGGCTTTATCTCGGTTTCGCGGCGCCGCCGGATTATCAGCAGGGCGATACCGTTCGTATCATGTTCATCCATGTGCCGGCCGCGACCATGGCAATGGCGATTTACGCATTGATGGCTGCCGCTTCGCTCGTGGGCCTGGTCAACCGGCACCCCCTTGCCGATGTCGCAGCGCGCGAGGCCGCACCACTGGGCGCATTGTTCACCGCGCTCGCGCTCATCACGGGCTCGCTGTGGGGCAAGCCGATGTGGGGGACCTATTGGGTGTGGGACGCGCGCCTCACTTCGTTCCTGATCCTCCTGTTCCTCTATCTGGGCTATATCGCGCTGTGGAATGCGATCGAAGACGAAACGCGCGCGGCCCGCGCTGCGGCCATTCTGGCGCTGGTGGGTGCGGTCGACGTGGTGATCGTCAAATATTCCGTCGAGTGGTGGAGCACGTTGCACCAGGGCGAAAGCATTTTCCGCATGGGCGGACCGACAATCTCGGCTGTATTCCTGTGGCCGCTGTTCGCGATGATGCTGGGTTACGGGTTTCTGTTCGCTGCATTGTGGATTATCCGCATACGGACAGAGATCCTGAATCGCCGCAGCCGGTCTCTGCTGAGGGCCGGAGCGTAGGATGGCGCATTTCTTCGCGATGGGCGGCTATGCCGCCTATATCTGGCCCGCCTATGGCGTATCGTTCGTCGGGCTGGGTGCCGCCATCGTCCTGATCTGGCGCGCCTACAGACATGCGCGGCGCGCGCTGGAACGTGCCGAAAAAGGTGACGGCGCATGATGCGGCGTCTACCCTATATCCTGCCCGTGCTGGTTTTTGCCGCGCTGGTGATCGGCTTTGCCCTGAGCCTGCATGGGCCGGCGCCGGACGAATTGCCGTCCATGCTCGTCGACAAGCCCGCCCCCAGGCTCGCGCTGCCCGCGCTCGATTCGACCGCGCAAGCCTTCTTACCCGGCGATCTCAGGGCCGGCCATGTGACGGTGCTCAACGTGTTCGCGTCGTGGTGCATCCCCTGCCGCATCGAGGGCCCGGGATTGGCGCAGGTGGCCGCGCTCAAGGGTGTCGCGCTATACGGCCTCGTCTACAAAGACACACCCGAAAAGGCGCGCGCCTTCCTTGCCGATTTGGGCAATCCCTATCAGCGCCTCGATCTCGACGCCGATGGCCGCGCCGGCATTGAATGGGGCGTATACGGAGTTCCCGAGACGTTCGTGATCGACGGCAAGGGGATCGTGCGCTTGCGCTATCCAGGCCCCCTGGTGGGCGACGCACTCACCAAGATCGTGCTGCCCGCCATCGAAAAGGCGCGCGGCGACGGTTGAGGCCTTCAGGGTTTGGCAACACTTCTCTGAAAATCTCCGGTCCCGCGCGCGATTGCCTCAGAACGAGACAGGCGGCGCTTCGAATTTCGAACCGGACAGAACGTCCAGCCCATGCAGATCAGCGCCAGCAATCTTCTTCTCGCCGCGCAGCAGGTGCGCAGTCCCACGACGACCTCGGTACCGTCGCGCGCGGAATCGCAAAATGTCGCAAAAGCGACAATATTGACGGAGGAGCCCGCGCAATTCGAAGCGCTGGCGTTCAAGACCGCGACGCCCGTCAACACCGCGCCGTTGGCAAAGCCCGCAAATCCTTTCGCGCCTGCGAAGAGGATGGGTTCGCAACTGGATATCACGGTCTAGCTGTTGTGGTCAGTTCTTGCGGCTGCGCGCGCGCTTGCGATACGGCCGCGCGGCGCCGTTGCGCAAAAATGCATCCGCGGCCGATACTATCGTGGCGAGAGATTTCATAAAGCGCTGCCGCTCGACGGCGGGCAGTGCCTCGAGAAACGCTTTTTCCGCGCGTTCCGCCGCGATCCGCGCGCTGCGCAGCGCCTTGCGTCCCGCCATGGTGATTGCAACGGCGTTTGCGCGCGCATCTTCTTCCGTGCGCTCGCGAGACAAAAGGCCGCGATCCAGCATGCGGCGCACCATTTCCGCCAGGGTCGAGCGGTCGATGCCGGTCATCTCTACAAGCGCCGTCTGGCTTACGCCGTCATGATGCTCCAGTGCAGCAAGAACGGTGAACTGCTGCTTGGTCAAATCGCGGGCGCCGGTCTCCAGCGCATAAAGATCGCCGAAGTATTGATGGCACCGCCGCATGAGATGCGAAGGCGTCTCTGCCAGCTCGAAGCTGCCATTTGCCTTTCGCTGCCCCTTCGAATTCATCGGACACCCCTGAAATTTCCGAAGCAATTGATTGTGGAGCGATTTTTATCGATCCGATTTTTCTGGAAGACCAACCCGCGTAACGCCGGGCAGTGCAACGCGGTTCCCGTCATCCCCTACTCACGGAGGCCGAAGATTAGACGCGCAATCGCGCCACGACAACTGTTTCGACAAATGATTTCTGCGACACAATCGAAATTACACGCACAATTCGCTTCCGTCATGCGCAGGCTTTGGGCACATTTGCAAGTGCATGGTCGACACACGCAAATTCGTCCCGCCTCCGCCCGGCCCGCACTTCGTGCGGCGCGTCCCGGAGGGAGACACCCATGAGCGCTATGTCTGCGGACATTGCGATCACGTCCATTATACCAATCCGAAAATCGTGGTGGGATCCGTCGTCGCGTACGGCGACCGCATCCTGTTGTGTCGCCGTGCCATCGAACCACGAAAAGGCCTTTGGACTCTGCCGGCGGGATTTCTCGAAGAGCACGAATCCCCGCAGGACGGCGCGCGCCGCGAGGCCAAAGAAGAGGCATGCACGGATATTGTTCTCGATGCATTGCTCGCTGTCTACAGCGTACCGCACATCAGTCAGGTACAATTGATGTACCGCGCACATATCGACAAACCGGTTTTTGCTGCGGGAGTCGAGAGCCTGGAAGTAAATCTTTTTTCGTGGAACGAAATTCCCTGGAACGAGTTAGCGTTTCCCAGCGTGAGCTGGACGCTGAAACATTACAGCGAATCCAAGGATTTGGCCGTGTTCGCGCCGTTCTCAAATCCGAGTTGACCCATCGGGTTCCCAATCAGGTCTTTGGGTCGGACCCGGTTTCGATTTCGTGTTTCATCACCAGCGGCGCCTGAATCAGACCGAATACGAAGATCAGGGGAATGATGACCCAGACTTTGAAATCGACCCAGACATGGGTCGAATAATTGCGCCAGATGATTTCATTGGCGACGGCCAGCGCGAGAAAGAAAAAACCCCAGCGCCAGGTCAGCTTCCGCCAACCTTCCTGCGTCAATTCAAAGGCTTGGCCGAATATATATTTGATAAAGAGGCGCTTGAACGCGAGACCGCCGATCAGGGTCAGGCCGAAAAACGTGTAGAGCACCGTCAGCTTGACCTTGATGAAGACATCGTTGTGGAGGTATAGCGTTAGCCCGCCGAACACGAGAACGAGCACCGCCGTGAACAGCGGCATGGGCGAAATGCGTTTTTCGTGCAGATAGCCAAGCCCGAGCGACACCAGAATGGCTGCCATGAAGACGCCGGTCGCGACATAGATTCCGAAAAACTCGAACGCGGCGAAGAACAGGATCAAGGGACCCAGATCGAGGGCAAGCCGCGTCAGGGGAGCCTGCCAGGCATTTTCGTTGGCGGGTTCGCTCATGTGGCGCCCGTCAGCGCGTTGGCGAACCCTTGCGCATCGAACACTTGCAGATCGTCCGCATCCTCGCCCACGCCGATGAAATGCACCGGCAATCCAAACCTGTCGGCGAGCGCAACCAGGATGCCGCCCTTGGCCGTCCCGTCGAGTTTTGTCATCACCAGTCCTGTGAGCGGCACTACGGCCTTGAACGCTTCCACCTGCGAAAGAGCATTCTGACCCGTCGTCGCATCGAGCACGAGCAGGACGGCATGCGGCGCGCTGTCGTCGATCTTCTTCAGGACGCGCACGATCTTTTCGAGCTCCGCCATCAATCCCGCCTTGTTCTGCAGGCGCCCGGCCGTGTCGATCAGCACCACATCGGCATTGACGGTGCGGGCGCGGACAACGGCGTCATAAGCAAGTCCCGCGGCATCCGAGCCCGTCGGGCGCGAGATCACTTCCGAATTGGTCCGCTCGCCCCAGATCTGAAGCTGCTCGATGGCGGCGGCCCGGAAGGTATCGCCGGCCGCGAGAACCACGCGCAGGCCATCTTTAGTCAGGCGCTTGGCGATCTTGCCGATTGTGGTCGTCTTGCCCGTGCCGTTGACGCCGGCGACCAAGACCACAAACGGCTTCCTGCCGCGGTCGATCGCGAAAGGTTTCTCGACCGGCTTGAGCACGGCGAAAATCTGCGCGGAAAGCAACCTGCGAATGTCATACGGTGAGATGTTGTAATCCTGGCGTTCGCGGCCGATTCCATCCGCAAACCGCCGCGCGAGAGCCGTACCCAGGTCGGCGCGCTGAAGCGCCTCTTTCAGCTCTTCGATGGTTTCGGCATCGAGCGGCTTGTCGAGAAAGATTCCCGTGATGCTGTCGCCCAGCGCTTCCGCGCTGCGCGAAAGACCGGATTTGAGCCGCGCGAAAAAGCCCGGCTTGGGGTTCGTGTCCTGATTGGTCATGCCAGCGCTTCTGCGATCAGATGATCGGCGCGGGCGCCGACGACGCGGGCGCGCAATATTGTGCCCGGTCGCGCCGCAGCTTTGAATTGCGCGGGCGCAAAACAATCCGTGCGGCCGAATCCCGGCTTCTCGGCCAGCAAATTCATATCACGGCCCACCAGCGAGGCGAGCCTTGCGCCAAATGCTTTCGTGCCATGCTCGCGCAGGCGCGCGGCGCGTTCTTTCACGATCTCGCGGGGCAATTGCGGCATGCGTACTGCCGGCGTGCCCTTACGCGGACTGAACGGAAACACGTGCAGCGTCGAGAGGCCCGCATCATCCACAAGCTTCAGCGAATTCTCGAACATCGCGTCGGTTTCTGTGGGAAAGCCCGCGATCAGATCGGCGCCGAACGCCGCATCTGGCCTGACACGGCGCACTTCGTCGCAGAACGCAATCGTGTCTGCCCTCGAATGGCGGCGCTTCATGCGCTTGAGGATCATGTCGTCGCCCGATTGCGCCGAGAGATGGAAATGCGGCATCAGCCGCGCCTCACCGGCAATCGCCGCCATCAGATCGCCATCGGCTTCGATGGAATCGATGGAGGAAAGCCGGAGCCGCGCGAGTCCCGGCACGAGCTTCAGGATCTTGCGCACCAGCTTGCCCAGGCTGGGTGTGCCCGGCAGGTCCGCGCCATAGGCCGTGAGGTCGACGCCGGTCAGCACGATCTCGGGGAAGCCTGAAGCGACAAGGCGTTGCGCCTCCTCCACCACCGCGCCCATCGGCACGCTGCGCGAATTTCCCCGGCCATAGGGAATGATGCAGAACGTGCAGCGGTGATCGCAACCGTTCTGAATTTGCAGGAACGCGCGTGCACGACCCTCGAAACTGTCGACGAATTGCGACGCGGTCTCCTTGACCGACATGATGTCGTTGACTCTTACGCGCTCGGCCGCGCCCACGCCGAAATCGGCATAGGAGGCGGCATCGAGCTTTTCGGAATTGCCCAGCACGAGATCGACTTCGCCCATCGCCGCATAAGTTTCCGGCTCGGTCTGCGCGGCGCAGCCCGTCACGATAATCTTCGCGTGAGGATTGGCGCGGCGCGCCTTGCGGATCGCCTGGCGCGACTGGCGCACCGCCTCACCAGTGACCGCGCAGGTGTTGAACACGATCGCATCGGCCAATCCGGCCTCGCTCGCACGGGCGCGAATGGCCTCGGACTCATAAGCGTTGAGCCGGCAACCGAAAGTGACGATCTCGGTCATGATGCGCGACCCAGAGCCGCAACATCGACTTCGCCCGTATAAGCGAGCGCGACCGGACCGGTCATCAGCACGTGATTGTCGCTTTCGCGCCATTCGAGTGCGAGCGTGCCGCCATCGAGCACGATATCGACGTTGCGTTCGGCGAGGCCAAGCCGAACTGCTGCAACCGCGGTCGCGCAGGCGCCCGTGCCGCAGGCGCGCGTGATGCCGACACCCCGTTCCCACACCCGCATGCGCAGCCGCGCGCGCGAGATGGGGCTCGCGAATTCCACATTGGTGCGCGCCGGGAACATCGGATGATACTCGATCTTCGGTCCCAGCTCCGCGACAGCCGCGCGTTCGGCATCTTCGACAAACAGCACGCAATGGGGATTGCCGACCGAAACGGCCGATGCCGACAGCGCCGCGCCATCGACCGTCAGCACGAAGGATTTCGTATCGACATCTTGCGCAAGCGGAATCTCGCGCCAGTCGAGATGCGGCTCGCCGATATCGACGGTGACGTTGCCGCCGCCCGCGTCCGTACATTCGAGCAACCCGCCCGGGGAATCGAGGCGCACACGCGTCGTGTCACCCTCCTCCATCAGCAACCGCGCCACGCAGCGCGCGGCATTGCCGCAGGATTCCACCTCGCCGCCATCCGCATTGTAGATGCGCATGAACGCGTCGATGCCGCTCTTCCCGGGCGCAATCACGATCACCTGATCACAGCCGATACCCTCGCGGCGATCCGCCAGTGCGCGCGCAATCCCGCGATCGAGCGCGAAGTCCTTGTTTCGCGCGTCGAAAACCACGAAATCGTTGCCCAGACCGTGCATTTTGCGGAAGGCCGTCATGGGCGCCTTATAGGCTGGCGGATCGTCCCCTGCCAACCGTGGCTTGACCGGCTGCCTGCGCCTTCGGACAAAGGCGCCCGAAGAGCGATAGAGGCGGTCATGCGGCTGGGCGTTTGGGTGGCATTGAGTGTCGGTGTGGCGACGATTCTGGGATGGCAGGCGATGGGCGCGGAAAACGTGAACGATCCCTATCAATGGCTCGAGGACATCCATGGCGATAAGCCCATGGCCTGGGTCAAGGAACGGAACGTCAAGACTCTCGGCGTGCTCAAAGCCGATCCGGTCTATCAAAAGGATTACGACGCGGTCCTGAATGTGCTTGATGCCACGGATCGCATCCCCTACGGCAACATCGATCACAATTTCGTTTTCAATTTCTGGCAGGACGCCACGCATCCCAAAGGCGTTTGGCGGCGCACGACGATTGCGGATTACGCAAATCCTAATCCCACTTGGGAAACCCTGCTCGATCTCGACAAGCTTTCGGCCGACGAACACGAGAACTGGGTGTGGAAGGGCGCGGATTGCGCGCCATCTCTCAAGCGCTGCCTTTTGAATCTTTCCCGAGGCGGCGGCGACGCCGTGGTGGTGCGGGAATTCGACCTCGCGGCGAAGACATTTCTGAAAGACGGATTCACGCTGGCCGAAGCGAAATCGATCGCCACCTATCGAGACGAGAACACGGTCCTGTTCGGCACGGATTTCGGACCGGGGTCGATGACAACATCCGGTTATCCCAATGTCGTGAAGCTATGGGCGCGCGGCGAGCCGACAAGCGCCGCCAGGACGGTATTCACCGGAAAGCTGTCCGATGTGTCGAGCGGAGCCGTGGTCTTTCGCCATTCCTCCGACGACAACACCGCGCTCATACAGCGTGGCGTCAGCTTCTTCGAGTCCGAATATTACCTGCCCGCGCCGGATGGCACATGGACAAAATTGCCGTTGCCGCTATCGGCCGATTTGAAGGGCATGACAAAGAGCCAGATCGTCTTCACATTGCGCTCGGACTGGACGCCGCCGGGCGGCGCGAAACTCGCGCGCGGCTCACTGATCGCGTTCGCGATCAAGGATTATAAGGGTGGCGACACGCTCCCCCCGATCACAGTGCTGTACGCGCCGGGTCCGCGTTCGACAGTCGACGAGGTGAGCACGGGACGCGATGCCGTCTACGCCTCGATCTACGACAATGTGATCGGCAGCAT
>Ga0302326_10009568_pt1 | contig 21124 bp, 21 predicted proteins | sample Palsa_T0_3_FD_202264 | JGI IMG/M metagenome (GOLD analysis project Ga0302326, IMG submission 202264) | Peat permafrost microbial communities from Stordalen Mire near Abisko, Sweden - Palsa_T0_3 | ecosystem: Environmental > Terrestrial > Soil > Palsa > Peat permafrost | place: Sweden: Abisko... | reverse complement strand
CGGTGCGCACCGCCGCGTAGTAGTCCGCGCCCTGGTTCTCGCGGAACCGCCGCCTGATGCCCGCCGTATCCACGAACCGCCAGGTGATGCCGCCGAGCTCGATGAGCTCATCGACCGGGTCCCTGGTCGTCCCCGCCACCGAGTCGACCAGCGCCCGCTCCTGCCCGGCCAGCTTGTTCAGCAGGCTGGACTTGCCGACGTTCGGGCGGCCGATCAGGGCCACCCGGCGCGGTCCGCGTTCGGTCGCCTCGGTGTCCTTCGGCGCGTCGGGCAGCGCGTCGAGCACCAGATCGAGCAGGTCGCCGCTGCCGCGCCCGTGCAGCGCGCTGACTGGCGCGGGCTCGCCGAGCCCCAGCGACCACAGCGCCGTGACCTCTGATTCGGCCTTGGTGTCATCGACCTTGTTGGCCGCGACCACGACCGGCTTGCCCGACCGTCGCAGCACGTTGGCCACCGCGGCGTCCGCGTCGGTGACCCCCACCGTGGCGTCCACCACGAACAGCACCGCGTCCGCGGCGTCCACCGCGACCCTGGCCTGGGCGGCGACCCGCGCGGCCAGGCTTCCGCTGCCCTCCACCGCCGGTTCCCAGCCACCGGTGTCCACCAGCGTGAAGGCCCGGCCGTTCCAGATCGCGTCGTAGGTGACCCGGTCCCTGGTCACGCCGGGGACGTCCTCCACCACCGCCTGCCTGCTGCCCAGGATCCTGTTCACCAGCGTGGACTTGCCCACGTTCGGCCGCCCGACCACGGCGACCACGGGAACCGGATTTGAGTCGGCCTCGTTCGGCATCATTACCATTACCTGCTCTACCATTACCTGCTCTTCTGGCGCGGGAAAGAGACCCCCGCGCGCTCGCGGGCCAGGCGGACGATGGTGTCGACCACTTCGTCAAGGCCAAGCCCGGTGGAATCTATCACGACCGCGTCCGCGGCTTTCTCACTCTGGTCCGCGTCGAGGCGGTCACGCCGGTCCTGGTCAGCCCGGGTCGCGGCCGCCGACCAGCTGGCCTCGGCGGCGCGGCGGCCAGCCCGGGCGGCGCCGTCGGCGGTCAGGAACACCTTGACGGACGCATCCGGCGCGACCACCGTGCCGATATCGCGGCCCTCGGCGACGATACCGGGGGCGTTCGCGATGATCTCCCGCTGCATGGCGATCAGGTGCGCGCGCACCTGCGGGACCGCCGCGACGGCGCTGACCGCGCCGGTGACCTCGCGGGTCCTGATCGCCGCGGACACGTCCGTGCCGTCGACCGTGGTCCACGGCGCTCGCGGGTCAGTGCTCACCTCGATGACCGGCTCGGCGGCCAGCCCGGCGACCACGCCGGCGTCGCTGACATCAGCGCCCCGGTCGAGCAGCCACCAGGTCAGCGCCCGGTACATGGCCCCGGTATCGAGGTACCGCAGGCCGAGCGCGGTCGCCGCGCCCCGGGACGCGCTCGATTTACCGGCGCCCGACGGGCCGTCCACGGCGACGACAAGCCTGGTGCCCGTATCGCTCTCCTCGCCCGTATCGCTATCCAGGCCTGCTGAAGTCTTCACGCGTGCGATGCTACCGGCGGAGAGAGGCCATAACTGCATAAGGGGCTCCGCGCCGGCCGGGGCACGCACGGCAAGCCGGCGCGAGAAGCACGGCCCGTTCGGCATAAATGCGCGGGACGGCGGGGAGGCTATCGGCGGACCGGCCAGCCCTCCGCCTCCAGCGCATTCAGGAGCGGGCCGGCCTGGGCCGGGCGGACGGACAGTTCCGCGACGCCGACCGGGAGGCCGGGCGAGTGCTCGATCCTGACGTCCTCGATGTTGACGCCGGCCGCGCCGGCCGCGTCGAATAGCCGGGCCAGCTCGCCCGGCTGGTCCCGGATGACGACCTGGAGGGCGGTGAACTCGGGAGCCTGACCGCCGTGCTTGCCCGGAATCCTGGTCACCCCGGCCTGGCCGCGGTCGAGCAGCGCGGCCACCGACTTGGACCGCTGCGGCCCCTCGGGTCCATGGGTCAGGGCCCGGGCGGCCTCGGCCAGGTCAGCGGCTACCTCGGCCAGCACCCCCGCCACGGGAGCGGCGTTGGCGGCCAGGATCTGCGTCCACAGGGCGGTGTCCCCGGCCGCGATCCTGGTCACATCGCGCAGTCCCTGCCCGGCCAGTTCGAGCGCATCGGCCGGAGCCTCCTCGAGGCGGGCTGCCATGGCCGCGGCCACCAGGTGCGGAGCGTGTGAGATGAGCGCCACCCAGCGGTCATGGGTGGCCGCATCGGTGCTGATCGGCACCGCGCCGCACGCGCGGACCAGGTCCGTGACCGTCTCCATCGCCTGGCTTGATGTCTCGGGACCAGGGCACAGCGCCCAGGTCCGGCCGAGGAACAGGTCGGCGCGGGCCGCCGCGGGGCCGTGTTTCTCCCGTCCCGCCAGCGGGTGTCCCGGCACGTAGCTGGTCAGGTCGCAACCCAGCGCCCGGGCTTGCGTCACCGGAAGCAGCTTGACGCTGGCCACGTCGGTATAGCAGCGGGCCAGGCCGGTAGACCCGGCAGGCCCGCGGGCCTGCGCGCCGGCCAGCGTCGCGGCCACCGCGTCCGGCGGCACCGCGATCACGGCCACGTCCGCGTATGCCGCTTCGGGGAGCGGCTCGCCCGCGCCCAGGTTGACGGCGAGCCTAGCGGCCTCCGGGTCCTCGTCGGCGAGCCAGACCCCGGCGCCGTGCTCGCGCAGCGCGAGCGCGATCGACGTCCCGATCAGCCCCGTCCCGATCACCGCGACCTGCACGGCCCTACCGGTTTTTCACTGGGTGCTGGTTTTCATTGGGCTGGTTTTCATTGGGCGATGTCCAGCCGGAGCGCGGCGGCACCCCGCAGGTACACGTGCTGGATCGCCGAACGCGGCCGGTCGGTCTCCACGTGGGCCATCAGCCGCACGACGCGGGGCAGCGCGCCGGGCACGGCGATCTCGGACGCGCAGATCAGCGGCACGTCGTGGAAGCCGATCTTGCGCGCGGCCAACGCGGGGAATTCGGCGGTCAAGTCGGGTGTCGCCGTGAACAGGACGCTGATTACCTCATCGCGGGTCAGTTCGTTACGGGCCATCACCTCAGTGACCAGCTCCGCCGTGCCTTCGAGTATCGCGTCCCGGTCGGCCGATTCGACCTGTACAGCGCCGCGTACCGCCCTGACTGTCATCGGACCTCCATCGCCACAGGCTACAGGCCGACCGCGGCGTACAGCTCGCCGATTTCCCTGGTGCTCAGCTCGCGCGAGGCGCCTGGCCTCAGGTCCCCGAGCCTGATCGGGCCCACATCGGTGCGGACCAGCCTGCTGACCGGGTGCCCCGACGCGGCGAGCATCCGCCGCACCACGTGCTTGCGTCCCTCGTGCAGGATGATCTCCACCAGCGCGTGCTGGCCGGCCCGGTCGATCACGCGGAACCGGTCCGCCGTGGCCACGCCGTCGTCGAGCTCGATCCCTGAGGTGAGCCTGCGGCCGAGATCTCTGGGCACCGGGCCGGTCACGTCGGCCAGGTATGTCTTGGCCACCTCGAAGCTCGGGTGGGCCAGCCGGTGCGCGAGCTCACCGTCGTTGGTGAGCAGCATCAGGCCCTCGGTGTCGTAGTCCAGCCTGCCGATATGGAAGAGCCGCTCGGTCCGCATCTCCAGAAAGTCCGCCACCGTACGCCGGCCCCGTGGATCCGACATCGCGGTCAGCACCTTGGGCGGCTTGTTGAACGCCAGGTAGACCAGGCCGGGACGGGACGGGATACGTTTCCCGTCCACCTTGATCACCTGGTGTTCGGGGTCGACCCGGGCGCCGAACCTGCGGACGGTCTCGCCGTCGACCTCGACCCGGCCCGCGCCGATGAGCTCCTCGCAGTGCCTGCGGCTGCCAATTCCCGCCTCGGCCATGACCTTCTGCAGCCTGACGCCCCCCGGGACGTCGGTCAGCGAGTCCCGCTCGCCGAAGTCGTCGGTGTCCTCATCGTCAAAGCCGGAGGCCCTGGGGTTACGATCGGGCGTTCTCATCCTCGATATCCTCAATGTTTTCCGGCAGGAAGGGGGCGAGATCCGGGAGGTCCTCCAGGCTCGCCAGCCCCAGGCGTTCCAGGAAGTACACGCTGGTCCGGTAGAGGATGGCACCGGTCTCCGAGTCCGTGCCCGCCTCCTCGGTCAGGCCGCGCAGCACCAGCGTGCGCATCACCCCGTCGCAGTTGACCCCGCGTACCGCCGATACCCGGGCCCGGCTGACCGGCTGGCGGTAGGCGACGACGGCCAGGGTCTCCAGTGCCGCCTGGGTCAGCCGGACCTCCTGCCCGTCGCTCACGAAACGCTCGACCAGCGGGGCGCAATCCTCGCGGGTGTAGTACCGCCAGCCGCCCGCGATCTCGCGTAGCTCGAAACCGCGGTCTTCGACGACGTAGGCGGCGGCGAGGTCGCGCAGTTCGGCCGCCACCTCGTTCCGCGGCCGCTCGAGGACCTGGGCGAGCATGACCACCGGCACCGGCTCGTCGGCCACCAGCAGGATCGCCTCCAGGCTGGCCCGCAGCCCTGGCCCGGTCTCGGTAGGTCCGTCGGCCAGGGGGTCCCCAGAACCGCCGGGCGGAGATTCGATGCTCATTCGTCGTTGTCGCTTTCCGTCAGCTCACTGACGCTACCAGTGTCCGCGCTGTCCGAGCCAACGGAACCCGTCCAGGTCACGTAGAGCTCGCCGAGCGGAGCGACCTGCTCGAAGGACACCGCGTCCTCCCGGTACAGCTCGAGCAGCGCCAGGAACGACGCCACCACCTCGTAGCTGCCGGCCGCGCCCGCGGTCAGCTGCCGGAAGCTGGCCCGCCCGAGTTCGGCCAGCCGGGCCGCGATGATCCGGGTCTGCTCCCTGATGCTGATCACGGGCGAGTGAATGTGCTCGGTCGATACCGTCGGAAGCACCTTGGGCGCGAGCGTGAGCGCCGCGAGCCGGGCGAACTCGGCCGGCCCCAAGCCGATCAGCACCTCGGGCAGCAGCTCCGCGAAGCGGGGCTCGAGCGGGACCCGTCGCGGGAAGCGGCGAGCCGCGGCGGTCATCCGGGCGGCGAAGGTGGCCGCCACTTCCTTGTACGCGCGGTACTGCAGCAGCCGGGCGAAGAGCAGGTCCCTGGCTTCGAGCAGGACCAGGTCCTCCTCGTCCTCCACCTCGCCTGAGGGCAGCAGCCGGGCGGCCTTGAGGTCGAGCAGGGTGGCCGCGACGACGAGGAAATAGCTGACCTGGTCCAGGTCCCAGCCGTCGGTGCGCGCGGCGATGTAGGCGATGAACTCGTCGGTGACCTGGGACAGGGCGACTTCGGTGATGTCCAGCTTGTGCTTGGAGATCAGCGCGAGCAGCAGGTCGAACGGCCCCTCGAACACGTCCAGGTGCACCTCGAAGGCGCTGGACGCGGCCCGCGACGCACCCTCAGGATCGTCCCCGAGGTCGGTGCCATCTACGCTCACGGTCACGACGGTAGCGAGGTGGAGCTGTGCTCCGGGCCGGCGTCGTGGTTCACGCTGACGATACGACGGGCCAGCAGGCTGTCCTGGCCCAGCGCGTCCAGGTCGGCGAGCAGGACGGCGATCGCCTCGCGGACGATCCGGCCCCGGTCGGCGGCGGCGCCGTAGCGCAGCAGCGCAAGCCGGGCGCGTTCCAGGTCAAGTAGTTCCTCGGCGGACAGGTAGACGGTGATCTTCTGGGTGTGCCTCTCCCGGCCGCTAGCCCGGCGCTGATCGCCTCCGTCCGGGCCCGGAGCGGCGGGTCGCAACAGTTCAGCAACCCCTGGAAGGCTTACCCTCCGTGATCGTCCCCGACCTGCCGCCACCGCTCTAGTACCTCCTTGGCCAGCTCCCGGTAGGCATTCGCCCCCATTGACCCGGAATCGAAGCTGGTAATAGGCTCTCCGGCCACCGTAGCGTCCGGGAACCTCACCGTGCGGTTGATTACAGTATGAAAAACTTTGTCGCCGAAACCGTTGACCATGCTCGACAGAACCTCACGGGTATGAAGTGTCCGCGAGTCGTACATGGTGGCGAGCAAGCCGTCAATCGTGAGCTTGGTGTTCAGACGCCGCGAAACCTTGTCGATGGTCTCCATCAGCAGGGCCACGCCGCGCATCGCGAAGTACTCGCACTCCAGCGGAATGATCACGCTGTCCGCGCACGCGAGCGCGTTGATCGTCAGCAGACCGAGGGAGGGCTGACAGTCGATCATGACCATGTCGTAGTCCGCCATGATCGGCTGCAGTACCCCGCCGAGCACGTATTCGCGGCCGACCTCGTGCACCAGCTGGACCTCGGCACCGGACAGGTCGATGTTGCTCGGCAGCAGGTCCATGCCGTCGACGTCGGTCTTATGCAGCACGTCGTGCGGCGCGACGTCGCGCTCCATGAGCAAGTTGTAGACCGTGTAGTCAATGTCGTGCGGCTGGATGCCGAGCCCGACCGAGAGTGCGCCCTGCGGGTCGAAGTCAACGAGCAGGACGCGCCGGCCCTGCTCGGCCAGGGCCGCACCGAGGTTGATCGTGGTCGTTGTCTTACCGACGCCACCCTTCTGATTACAGACCGCGACGATGCGCGCGGGCCCGTGTACCATGAGCGGCGCGGGATCAGGAAAAGCCGGCAACGGCCGCCTCGTCGGACCTAGCTCTCCTGCCTTGTGCTCGGTAATGCGGGTTGCTGTCACCAGTACTGAACCTCCGCGCTAAGGCCGCGATGATGCCCACGGAACCTGGCTTGGACTCTATGGCCTGGGCCGGCGGCCGGCAAGCAGGCTCGCCGTACGCGCCTTATATCCACTCAGCCGAGATGGGCCGCGAGGGTGAAGCGCGGGTCCGGAGCGGCCCCGCCGCAGGCCAGGTCGGCGGCGATCTCGCCAACGAGCGGCGCGAACTTGGCGCCGTGGCCGGAACAGGGCGAGCAGATCACGAACGGTCCCTGCCGGTCCAGGATAAAGTCCTCGCTGGCGGTCGAGGTGTACAGGCAGGTCACCTCGCCCACCGGGGCGGGATCCAGGCCGCCAAGCCGACCCGCGGCGAACGCGCGGATCCGGTCCCTGGCCGCCGGGTTGACCACCCCGTCACGGCCATCGCCGGTGGTGACCACGCCGTTTCCGTGCTCGCCAAGCTTGACCGCGCCCGGTATCTGGCCGTCCCGGCCGGCCGGCAGCCCGTATACGGCGACCTCATCGTGGTAGATGAAGGCCGGCCAAGGTCCGGTCCAGACCGGGGCGAAGTGGAACGCCTGCTGCTGGGTCACCACCAGCGGCGGCAGCCTGACCTGCCCGCCGAGCAGCGGCTCCAGCCAGGCCCCGGCGGCGATGATCACCACGGGCGCGCGCCACGCCCGTTCCGCCGTGTGCACGGTCGCTCCGGACTGGTGCGGCTCGACGCGCAGCACCCGCGTGCCGTAGTGAATCTGGGCGCCGCGCGCAACCGCGATCGCGCGCATCGCCGCCATCGCGCGCTCGGCGTCCAGCACCCCGCCATCGGGGTGGAACATGACCGGATCGGCCCCGAACGAGATGCCGGGCCAGCGCTCGGCCGCGGCCGCGGCCGGGATCAGCTCGGCGGGCACGCCGAACGCGGTCAGGATGTCGTACATCTTCTCCTGCGCGCGGGCCGGGCCGAAGTCCACGGCGCCGGTGGTCACGACAAGCTCCTCGCCCGCCTCCTCCGAGAGCCGCCGCCACCGCTGCTGAGCATGGCCGGTCAGCCGCACATAGAGCGGGTCCGGGTAGGCACGCCGGAAGATCCTGGCGCTGCCGTGCGAGCTGCCCCGCCGGTGCCCGGGCTGGAACGCCTCGACGACGGCCACGCAGCGTCCCCGGCTCGCCAGAGCCCAGGCCGCGGCCGAGCCGGCGAGCCCGGCTCCGATGATGACGACGTCGACCCGTTCGGTGCCCATGGGCTTACCGTAACTCCGGCGGTCACTGCGGCCACCCGGGACGCCGGCCGAGCAGCGCGACGATCTGGCCGAGCACGCTGACCTCACCGGTCACAAGGACCGCAGGCGCGAACGGCACCAGGCCCTGCTCCCGCAACCCGCCATCGGGCACCGCCCTGGCGATCAGGAGAGCCGCGTCGAGCAGATCAGGCTCGAGCTCGTAGTGGTCAAGTCCTAGCGAGCGCGCGACATCCCAGCCGTGCACCACGTAGTCGATGAAGTGGAAGCCGATCGCCTCGGTCGCGGGGAAGCGCAGCTCCGGGCTGATCTCCGGCAGCGTGAACCGCCGGTCGAGCACGCCGTCGGCGGCGAACGCCGCGAGGACCCGCCCGGCTGCCGCCTCGTACTCGCCCACCGGGTCAGCGCCCGGCTCGCCGGGCTGCCAGCGGGACAGGTCCGCGCCCTCCCCGGCCGCGGCGGCGGCGAAGCCGTCATGCTGTGCCGTCATATGCGCGACCAGGTTGCCCAGCGTCCAGGCCGCACACGGCGTCATCCGGGCCAGGTCTTGCGGGCCGGCCAGGCCAACCACCCGGACGCTGGCCCGCACCGCCTCGGCGTCCAGGCTGACTATGTCAGCGGCGAAATTCGCGGTCGTGTGCTCGGTCGTCACAGTCGACGCACCTCCTGTGGTTTTTATATGCGTACGCATACAATATGTGTGAGCTTATCATCTGCGCAAGCCTGTTATCCTTCCGGCACGATGAGTTCCTTTGCCGACGACCGACGCGACCTGGCCGCGATGTTCGCGCCCCTGGCCAGGGCGTTGATCGCGCGCGAGGAGCCGGTCCTGCGCGCGCACGGCATCTCGATGTGGGCCTACATCGTGCTGACCGGGCTGGTCGAGCACCCGGTGCGGACGCAGGCGGCGCTGGCGCAGGCCATCAACGCGGACAAGAGCCGCATCATCGGCGTCCTGGATGATCTGCAGCGGCGCGGCCTGATCCAGCGCCAGGCCGACGAAGCCGACCGGCGCGTGCACTTGCTCTCGCTGACCCCGGCGGGCGACCGGCTGCGCCAGGCGGTCGAGGCCGGGATCCGCCGAGGGGAAGACGAAGTGCTCGCCGTCCTGCCTCCGGCCGACCGCGAGGTGTTCCTACGGTCGCTGACGGCCCTGTACGAGCACTACCGGACACCGTGAGAAGGTAAGTACGGAGGTAACGCTGTGAAGATTGGCTTGCAGATCCCCGACTTCACCACGCCAGACGGCCCGCCGCGCCTCGGCGCGGACCTGGCCACTGTCGCCCGTACCGCGGATGAAGGCGGCTTCGAGTTCATCGCGGTCATGGACCACTTCTTCCAGATCGGCGTCGTCGGGCCGCCGGAACGCGAAATGCTCGAGGCCTACACGACCCTGGGCTACCTCGCCGCCTGCACCTCACGGGCCAAGCTCCTCACCTTGGTCACCGGGGCCATCTACCGGTATCCGGGCATCCTGGCCAAGATCGTGACCACGCTGGACGTGCTGTCCGGAGGGCGTGCCTGGCTCGGCATCGGCGCCGCGTGGAACGAGGAAGAATCGCGCGGCCTGGGCATCGGATTCCCGCCGGTCGCCGAGCGGTTCGAGCGGCTGGAGGAAACTCTGCAGATCTGCCTGCAGATGTGGCGCGGCGACCAGAGCCCGTACCATGGCAAGCACTACTCACTCGAGCGGCCGCTGAACTCGCCGAACTCGCTGACCAGGCCGCACCCCCCGATCATGATCGGGGGCAGCGGGGAGAAGAAGACGCTGCGCTTCGTGGCCAAGTACGCCGACGCCTGCAACCTGTTCCCCGGCCCGGACCTGGCCCGCAAGCTGGACGTCCTGCGCGCGCACTGCGACGCTGAAGGCCGCGACTACGACGAGATCACCAAGACGTGCTACTTCCGCTTCGATGTCGGCGAGAAAGGCGAGAAGGCCGCGGAAACCGTCGACCAGCTCGGCCGCCTGGCCGAACTGGGCTTCGGGGCCGCGATGGGGCAAGTGGCCGACGTCTGGCAGGTCACCCCGCTCGAGGTGCTCGCCGCCGAGGTCATCCCCGCCGTAGCCAGTCTGTAGCTATTTAAGTCCGGCCGCGGGAGTTCTTAGCGTGCAGCTGCTGGAGGCGCTGCTCGTTGGCGTGCTCGACGGCGGCCGCGCTGAGGTCGTCGCCGCGCGCGGCCAGGCCGGCCACCACGCCCGCGACGTCGCCCACCGGCCGGTTCTGGCTCAGCTTGGCCTTGGCCTCGATCCGGGTGATCTGCAGCTCCAGGCCGACGATGGCGCGCAGCTGTCCCTCGATGAACGCGCGCGGCGCGTCGTCCACCGACCATGCGGGCGGCTGGCGGGGCGAGGTCAGCCGGGCCGTTTCGTGCTTGGCGGTCAGCCGCCGGACGACATCTTCGACCCAGCCCGGGTCATCGTGCACGATGAGCTTGCCGTAGACGTGCGCCGCGACGTAGTTCCAGGTCGGGACGACCCGGCCGTGCTCGGCCTTGGAGGCGTACCAGGAAGGGGACACGTAGCCGTCCGGCCCGCGCACAATGGCCAGGGACTCGCCGATGGCAGGCTTGCGCCACTGATCGTTGTTGCGAGCCACATGCCCGTACAGGGCGCCTCGCTCCCCCGCCTCTGGCAGGTACGCGAACGGCAGCATCGTGGCCAGCAGGCCGTCCGCGGTGAGCGTGATCAGATCGGCCGCGCCGTGCTTGGCCAGCAGCTCACGGGTGGCCGCGTCGTCGGCGGCGAAATGGGCGGGAATGTACATAGTGCCTCCGCTTACAGGCTAACGCCCGGAAGGAACGGGACAGGCCGCCCCAGACCGCGTCGTAGTCCTCCTGCCGGTGCCGAGCCTCCATCGCCTGCCGGGTCGGGATGATCATCCAGCGGCTTTCGAACATGAACGCCAGCGTGCCGTCGATCTTCTGCGGCTGGAGCTCGGCGGTGCTGGCCCGGGCGAACGTCTCCGCGTCCGGCCCGTGTGAGGTGAAGGTGTTGTGCAGGCTGGCCCCGCCGGGCAGGAACCCCTCCGCCTTGGCGTCGTAGACGCCGTGCACCAGGCCCATGAACTCGGACATGATGTTGCGGTGGTACCAGGGCGGCCGGAAGGTGTCCTCGCCGACCAGCCAGCGCGGCGGGAAGATCACGAAATCCACGTTGGCGAGGCCCGGCGACTCGCTCGGTGAGGTCAGCACGGTGAAGATGGAAGGGTCAGGGTGGTCGAAGCTGATCGTACCGATCGTCATGAACCTGGCCGTGTCGTACTTGTAGGGGGCGTAGTTCCCGTGCCAGCCGACCACGTCCAGCGGCGAATGGTCGTAGTCGGCGGCCCATAGGTTCCCGCCGAACTTCTGCACCACCTGAACGGCCGTCGCCCCGTCCTCGTAGGCGGCCGCCGGGGCCAGGAAGTCACGCTCGTTGGCCAGGCCGTTCGCCCCGATCGGACCGCGTTCGGGCAGCGTGAACGCGGCGCCGAAGTTCTCGCACAGGTAGCCGCGGGCCGAGCCGGTCAGATCGACGGCGAACCTGATGCCCCGCGGGACCACCGCGATCTCGCCGGGGGACACGACCAGCGGTCCGAGCTCGGTGCGCAGCAGGAGCGTGCCCTGCTCGGGCACGAATAGCAGCTCGCCATCGGCGTCGACGAAATACCTGTCCGTCATGGACCGGTTCGCGGCGTACAGGTGCACGGCCATTCCGCCGCGCGTCCTGATGTCACCGTTTCCCGCGACGGTGTACAGCCCGTCGATGAAGTCGGTGCCGGTCGCCGGCATCGGGAGAGGGTCCCAGCGAAGGCGGTTCGGGTCGGGCTCGATCTCGTCGAAGGGAGTGCCGCGCAGCGTCGCGTGGTCGAGGCGCGTGAACTTCGGGTGCGCCGCCGACGGCATGATCCGGTAGACCCACGTCCGCCGGTTGACCGCACGCGGCTGGGTGAACGCGGTTCCGCTGAGCTGCTCCGCGAACAAGCCAAGCGGCGCGCGCTGCGGTGAGTTGCGGCCCGCGGGCAAGGCCCCGGGCACGGCTTCGCTGGCGAACTCGTTGCCGAACCCGGCCTGGTAGGTGTACTCAGCCGCGCCGTTACCTGCCGTCGCGTGCGTGCGGACGGTGGTCGGGTCGACGTTGACCATGACTGCCTCCTCGTGCCTGCTCACTCCCCCATAAAATCACGGCTCACGCCTAAGATCGCGCCGGCGACCAGGCCCGGGCGGCGGTGGTGCACGGCGTGGCCGCCGGAGAAGTGGGATGCTGAGGTCGACAGGCGAATGGAGGTTCACGGTGGCAGATAAGTGGCTGACGTTCGACTGCTACGGGACGGTCGCGGACTGGAACTCCTGCATGGGCGGGGCCCTCGAGGAGGTCGCGGGGACCGATGCCAGCCGGTTGCTCATCGCTTACCATCAGGCGGAGCTCGAGCTTGAGGCCGACACGGGCTGGCGGCCATACCGGGAGATACTCAGCGCCGGGCTGACGCGGGCGGCCAAGCGTGAGCAGGTCACGCTGCCGCCGGACGGCGAGGGAACGTTCGCCAGGGCGTGGCCGGACATGCAGATCTTCCCGGACACCGGTCCGGCCCTGACGGCGCTGCGGGAAAGAGGCTGGCGGCTGGCATTCCTCACGAACTGCGACGAGGACCTTTTCGCCAGCACGAGGGCGCGGTTGCCCATGCCGTTCGACCTGTGGGTGACCGCGGAGGAAGTACACAGCTACAAGCCGGATCTCGCTCATTTCAGGAAGTTCGCGGAGATAACCGGAGTCACGAAAACGAACTGGATTCACGTGGCTAACAGCTGGGTGCACGACATGATGCCAGCCGCCCGGATGGGATTGCGCTCGGTCTGGCTGGACCGTGATCTCACCGGTCATCCCGCCAAGCTGGCGAACCGGCGTGTCACCAGCATGCGCAGGCTCCCGGAGGCGGTCGACGACGTCAGCGCCATCTCAACCCGGTGACCGGGCCGCGGGGAGAACGGCCGGCGATCAGGGACTGAGCGGACCGGCGAAGGCCGAGCTGTCGCTCGCGCAGGAGGCAGCCGCGGTAATGCCGCCGGTCGACTGGGCGAGGCCGGTAACGCTGGAGGAGGACGGGCCCGTGCTGAGCGATGCGGACGGGCTCGCGCTGGGCGATGCGGACGGCGACGGCTGCGCGGCGGTGGAGGACGTTTTCGGGTTCAGGCCGGTGAAGTCCGAGCCCAGGATGAGCTCAACGGTGCCGGGCTTGAGGCTGGCGTCCTGCAGGCCGGTGACTCCAGAGAGCTCTTTCTTGAGCGTGTTCACCTCGGCCAGGTCGGCGGAGGAGGAGTACTCGATCACCGAGTTGGTGTAAGCGAAGCTCGCCGCGTCACCGGTGCCGGTCACGTCGAAACCCCGGCTGGCCAGGCCGGCTGCCGCCTGGTCGGCGATTCCGGAGACCCCCGAGCCGTTCAGGACCTCAACCTTGACCTTGGACGGGCTCGTGGTGAGGACCTGCGCACCGCCTGAGGAGGGCGCGGGGGTGCTCGAGATCTTCGGCAGGGTCACGTCATGGGCGATAGCGGAGAACACCTGGTCCGCCTGCGGCTGCTCGAGCTGAACCCGATCCGGGTTCTGGGTCCACGGTTCGTTCGGCGCGGTAATGAACTGCACGTCCTCGCTGGACAGGTCGTGGAAGCTCTCCGCGATTTCCACCAGGTCCGACACCGTCAGGCCGCTGTCCGTCGTCATCGACGCGGCGGCGTCGGTGATGACCGAGAGCAGCTCGATCGGATTCGACAGCAGGCCGCTGCTCAGTACTCCCTTCACCACCTGGGCGGACATGAACTGGTCGCGCTGGATCCGCTCCAGGTCCGATCCTGTCCCGATGTCCTCACGGGTGCGCCAGAAGGCCAGCGCCTCGATGCCGTTGATGTGCTGTTCGCCCGCCTTGAGGTCCAGGCCGGACACGGGGTCGTCCACGGTGTAGGGCACGCACACGTTGACACCGCCCAGGTCGTTGACGACCTTGACGAACCCGAGCATGCCGATCCCGATGAAATGGTCGATGCGGATGCCGGTCACCTGCTCGACCGTCTTCCATAGGCAGGTCGGGCCGCCGATCTGCAGCAGCGAGTTGATCATCACCTCAGAGTTGGGGTCGGCCTGCTGGCCTGTGTAGCCCGGTCCGCTGTCGCACTCGTACACCGGCACCATGGTGTCGCGCGGGATGCTCATCGCGGTGACCCCATGCCGGCCGGGCGAGATGTGCACGATCATGATCGTGTCGGTGTTGTCGGTTTGGTCATCACCGGTGCGCAGGATGTACTGCTCGTGCCGAGTAAGTCCCGCCCGGCTGTCCGAGCCGTACACCAGGATGTTCATCGAGCTCGTGCTGTACACCGGCGGCCGGTGGCCCAGAGCCTGCCCGGGAACCGTGACGCGGGTGATGCTGTCGTAAACGGCCCGGTACTTCAGGTACGCGGTCAGCGTTCCGGCGCCGACGATGATGACCGCGGCCACCGCAACCCAGCGAAGCACATGCCGCTTACCCGTTCGCGGCCGTTTCCGCATGCGCGACCTCCCGCTGCGACTGGGTACCCAGTCCCCTGCCCAACGGATGCCAAAAGCCTGTAGTCCCCAATTCTTTACCCAGCAACGGGCGTTTCATCCGTATCAGACGGTTCGCAATATGTCCGTAAATCGCCGCGTCACAGACGGCACGGCAGGAGCTAGGCGGGGCCGGGAGCTAGGCGGGGCCGGGAGCTAGGCGGGGCCGGGAGCATGCGCGGCGGACGCCGCGGGTCCTGAAGCTGCGGCGGTCGCGGCGAGGCGACCCAAGGCGGCACGGACGATGGCGGGGTCGGCGGTCGTCCAGAAGGGCGGCAACGATGCTCGCAGGAAATCGCCGTAGCGGGCGGTCATCAGCCGGGGATCGAGCACGGCGACCACGCCGCGGTCGGTCATGGTCCGGAGCAGCCGTCCGGTCCCCTGGGCCAGCAGCAGCGCGGCCTGTGATGCGGCGACCGCCATGAACCCGTTGCCGCCGCGTGCCGCCACCGCGCGCTGACGTGCCGAGGCTAGCGGGTCGTCGGGCCGGGGGAAAGGGATCCTGTCGATCACGACAAGCTGCAGCGAGCTGCCGGGCACATCCACGCCCTGCCACAGTGACAGCGTACCGAACAGGCAAGTCGGCTCGTCCTCGGCGAACTGCCTGACCAGCAACGCCGTGACATCGTCGCCCTGGCAAAGCAGCGGATAGTCGATCCGGCCTCGGAGCGCCCCGGCCGCCTCTTTCGCGGCTCGCATGGACGAGAACAGTCCCAGCGTACGGCCGCCCGCCGCGTGGATCAGCTCCTCGAGTTCGGTCAGGTACGCCTCGGGCAGCTGGTCCCGGCCCGGCGGCGGCAGGTGCTTGGCCACGTACAAGATACCGCTGCGCGGATGATCGAACGGGGACCCTACGTCAAGTCCAGCCCACGTTAGATGCTCATCCTCATCGGGCCGCTGGCCATTCGCGGGCGGCAGCCCCCACTGGATAGCTAGCGGCGTGAAAGAACCGCCGAGGGCAAGCGTGGCGGAGGTCAGTGCGACCGTGCGCTCTCCGAACAACCGTGTCCTCAGCACGTGGCCGACCTCGAGCGGCGCCACCCGCAGCGTGGGCGCTCGCCGCGCGTCCTCGACGGGCGGCCGGTCGAGCCAGACCACCTCATCCCGTGCGGTGATGTCAGCGCCGAACGCGTCGAGTATCCGGCCAGCGGTGCGCTGAAGCTCATCCAGCCCGGCCAGGGTCATCCGGGCCGCCGCCATCGCCTGCGGGTCCTCCTCCTGGCCAGGTGCACTGGCGCGAATCGCTTCCGCGCACGCGCCCGCCGCGTCCCGCACCGAGGTCAGCGTCGCGCTCAGAGCGCTTGACAGTACGTCCATCCGGCCGGCGGGCGCGTCACCGAGGTCCACCGTGAGCGCGGCCGCCGTCTGCCGCAGGCGATCCGCCACCGCAGGCGCTCCCTCAGCCGCCGCGGAATCGGTCAGGCGCACGCAGCGGCGGGCAGTCGTGTCCACGCCAGGGCCCGACAGTTCGCCCGTCGTAGCCGAGGTAACCCTGTCCACCAGGTCATGGGCCTCATCGATGACCACCACGTCGTGCTCGGGCAGGACGTCGATATCAGACGTCGCGTCGATCGCGAGAAGTGCGTGGTTGGTCACGACGACGTGTGCCTTCGCGGCGGCGTCGCGCGCCCGCTCGGCGAAACACCGCGAACCATACGGACAGCGATGCGCGCCTATGCACTCCTGCGCGCTGACCGAGACCTGACGCCAGGCCGCCTCCGGCACGCCGGGGACCAACTCGTCTCGGTCCCCCGTCGTCGTCTCTTCCGCCCATTCGTGCAGCCGCTTCACCTGCCGGCCCAGCGGCGAGGCGGGCCCCGTATCAACCGGCTCGAAGAGCGAGTCCTGCGGGTCGTCGGTATTCGGGTCCGCGCCACGCTGGCGGTGCAGGCACAGGTAGTTGCGCCGGCCCTTCAGGATCGCGAACACCGGTTCCCGTCCGAGCAGCGGCGCCAGGGCCGTGACCAGGCGTGGCAGGTCACGGTCGATCAGCTGGCGCTGCAGTGCGATGGTGGCCGTCGCCACCACCACCGTGCTCTCGGTCATCATCGCGTGCCGGACCGCCGGTACCAGGTACGCCAGCGACTTTCCGGTTCCGGTTCCGGCCTGGACGGCGACGTGCTCGCCGGTCTCGATGGCCCGCTGCACCGCCTGGGCCATGGCGACCTGTCCCGGCCGCTCGGCACCGCCGATGCCTGCTACCGCCGCCGCGAGAAGGTCGGCGACATCAGGCACCGCCTTGCTGATACTGGTGGTGTTGCCGAGGCCAGAGAAAATGCCCGAGGCGGGAGAGGCCTTGGAGAAGTTACCGGGAGTCTTGGGACTGCCGGGGGTCTTGGGACTGCCGGGGGTCTCGGGACTGCCGGGGGTCTCGGGACTGCGGGGGGTCTCGGGAGTGCCGGAGGTTTTGCGGACCTGACGCGCCTTGGGGCTGCCGACAGCTTTGGGAGTCCTCGGGGTTTTGGGGCTGCTGGGGGTCTTGGGACTGGTTTTCGCCACGGAGGTACTAGGGTCGTCGGGAACCGGTGGTGACTTCCGGCTGCGGCCTGGGGGCACGTCGGAACGGTATCGCGTGCTGGCCGCCGGGGCGACTACGGCCGACACGAGACCAGGTCGGCGCGGCGTGTCACACGGGGCCGTTCCGGTAAATTTTTCTTTTGATTGATGGAGGCGGATGGCATGACTAGTGCGGAACTTTTGGCGGATGCATTCGGCCGGGTGCAGGAAACCGTCCACGAGGCAGTCGAGGGCCTGACGTCCAGCCAGCTGACGGCCAGGCTCGACGACGACGCGAACTCGATCGCCTGGCTGTGCTGGCATCTGGCCCGGGTCCAGGACGATCACGTGGCGGGCGCCTTCGGCGTGCCGCAGGTATGGATGGAGTACGGGAAGCGGTTCGAGCTGCCGTTCGAGCCGACCGATATCGGCTACGGGCATAGCTCACGGCAGGTGTCCGAGGTCACGGTCTCATCGGCCGATCTGCTCGCCGGATACCACGACGCGGTGCATGAGCAGACCATCCGGCTGGTGTCCGGCATCACCGACGCGGACCTGACACGGGTCGTGGACGAAGCCTGGGACCCGCCCGTGACGCTGGGCGTCCGGTTGGTCAGCGTGATCTCCGACTGCCTGCAGCACGCCGGCCAGGCCACCTTCATCCGCGGCATCCTGCTCAGAAGGGACTAGCGCGGGAATTTCCGCGCGGTCAGGCGTGACCTGGCTCGGTGCTCTCCGGAGTGCCCTGATCGCGGTCGCGGCCGATTGGTAGCCAGGTCCAGCCGTCATGGTCGGCCAGCTCATAGGCCCAGGGCGGTTCCGCGCCGCGGCGCGTGCAGGCGACCACTGAGGCATAGATCGCCGCCTGGGTCGCGCTGCGCACGGCCGACGGCACGCGGAAGTCAGCCCGGCCGAGTCCGTTGCCCATCCACCAGGTGAGGAAGGCGCCGCCGAACGCATCGCCGGCGCCTACGGTGTCGACGATCTTGGCCGGCGGGACCTCGGCGCGGATTTCCTCACCCGCGGCGAAGGCGCGTACCGGGGCCGCGCCGTCGGTGACGACCACACATGCGGGCCCCCAGGCGAAAAGCTCGGCGGCAGCGCTTTGCGTGTCTTTCCCCGGGAACAGGTAGGCGAGGTCTTCCGTGCTGGTCTTGACCACGTCCACCCGGTGCGCGATTCGGTTCAGCCGGTCTAGGTAGGCCTGCCGTGACGCGATCGCACCCGGACGGCAGTTCGGGTCGAGCATGACCGTGATGCCGGCCGGCAGCGTGGCGACCAACTGTTCCAGGCTGGTGCCTATCGGCTCCATGACGAGGCCGAGGCTGCCGATATGCAGTGCCGTCGTCCCGGCCGGCAGGCCGGCCTGGCCGGGCTCGATCGCCGCCGCCGCCGTGCCGTTCAGGTAGAACTGATAGCCGGGGACGCCGCCCGGATCAACATCGACGACCGCCAGCGTGGTGGGGACGTCGGCGGCGGCCTCGATGACGACCAGCACCCCGTGGCGGTCAAGATCGCCTCGCAGCAGCCGGCCGAACCGGTCACCGGACAGTCGGCCGAGGAAGGCCGACGGCTGACCGAGCCGGGCGACGGCGCGCGCGACGTTGAAAGGACCGCCACCGAACCTGGGATCGAGGTGATCGGCCGGATCCACGATGAGGTCGATCAGGACCTCGCCTGCGACGGTTATCATGCGCTGCCTTTTGAGGAGAGAATCGGTCACGGGCAGACCCGGGCGAGGGCATAGCCTAACCCGTCCCGTGCTCGCCTTGCACCCGCACCCGCGCAGGCTGAATAATGTTCGCTGCGCGGCGAGGCCCAGCCGGGATAGCCGCCGCCAGGGTCCAGAGACGCGGCTCACCGTCTTTTGCGTACGCAGATGGTGGTGATTTGTGTCTAGTGAAGGTTGTTTCGTGCTGTGGATCGGACGGGTAGCGGTGGTTACGCTGCCCGTAGAAATAGATGTGACGAATGCCGATGCGGTCCGGGAGGACCTGCTCTCTGTCCTGAACCAGGGTGCGGTTCTGCTCGTCGCGGACATGAGCAGAACGACCTTTTGTGATTCTGCCGGGGTAAGCGCGCTCGTGCGCACCTTCAGGCGAGCGGTAGCCGGTTCGAGCGGACTGCGGCTCGTGGTCTGCACGCCGGCCGTGCAACGGGTTCTCTCCCTTACCGGCGTCGATCGCTTGGTGGATGTATTTCCCAGCGTCGCCGCCTGCCTGGCGGGCCCCTACGAAGAGGTAAGTCGGGGCGCCCAGCCGGGCCAGCCGGGTCAGCCAGAAAGTGCCACCGCGAAGGCTGACACTGACGGGGGCGGGACCGCAGCCGACGCCGGCGCCTTAGCCCGCGGGGCGCCCGCGCCGGGGACTGGCGGGCGCCCGGATCTGGCTGGCGGTTAATGCGTTCTCGAACGGAGGCGGCGGCTCGGGAGGTTCGCCGGTAACACTGGTCACGATCGCGCCGGCGATTTCACGGAGCTTAACATTGCTGTTCTGCGACGCGGATCGCAGGATAGCGAATGCGCGGCTCTGGCTGCAATGCTCTCTGGCCATGATGATGCCGAGCGCCTGATCGATAACGGCCCGCGAAGAAAGCGACGAGCGGAGTTGCTCTATAAGCAGTACGTGGGATGATAGGCGCAGGGCCAGGGTCAGCGCCCCGGAAGCATTTTCGGCGAAATTCTCAGCGCGCTGTGCTTCTGCAGTGCCGAAGGCCGATGCCGTGCGCGCATACAGGTTAATGGCCCCGATGGACCGGCCCTCGGCGGTCAGCGGCAGCGCCAGGCAGGACCGGATTCCATGTGACGCGGCCCGCGCCTCGAACTCGGGCCACCGCGTCTTGACGCCGGTGTCTTCCATAGGCGTGGTGTCTTCAATGCGCACCGTATGGCCGTCGCGCATGGCGTGCAGGCAAGGCCCATCATCGAGTTTGTACTGAACTTCATCGACCTCCGCGGCCACCGGATCACTGCACGCCACGGTCATCGGCCGCCCGTTGGACTCCATTGTCATACCGCAGGAAAGCCCGCCGCGGACGAGACCAGCGGCGAGTATAGACATCTCATGCAGGAACTGCTCAACGCTTTCGGTGCTAAGCAGTGCGTCTTGCAGTTCCTTGAAATCTCCAGTAGCAGCGTCATCGTCCAGATCGTTAACCATTGGCACACCTTCAGCTGACACGCAGCCACGCATCGTTGTCTTGACTTTCGTCTGCTTCCCCTACCCTTTGCCAGCGACTTAAACGTCCGAGTCCGCCCAGCGAAGAGCACACGAGAGTGCGGCACGGCCCTCACCGTTAAACGATTGGAGCCAGCGGTGTCGTGAATCACGTTTGTCGGCATTTGCCACCCGGGACATTCAGGCGGACGAGCCCCAGTCGCGTGGTTGGGCTGGCGACAGCAGATGCTGTCATCATCGGGCTTAACCCGGCCGACTGGGCCTTGTGCCGGGGGCTGTTCCCGGGTGTGCTGCCCCGCGGCATCGGGCTGGAGTTGCCCGGGACTGTCGACACGGTCGGACCGGGCGTGGCCGACGTCGCCGCCGGCGATCTTGTCCTGGGCACGGCCGACTACGCCGGCGGTACGAGTGCCGACGCGGCGGATCGGGCGATCATGGATCGCTGGGCACGTGTCCCGGCGGGACTCGACCTCGTGCAGGCAGCCGCGCTGCCGATGGCGGTCGAGACGGCTTACTGGCACCTGGAATGCCTCGGGGTATCGGCGGGGCAGACGCTCCTGGTCAACAGCGCCGGCACGACCGTCGGGTTCGCCGCCGCCCGGATCGGCCTACAGCGGGGAGCCCGCGTGTTCGCCACCGCCGGTGATACCTACGCCGGACGGCTGCGCGCGATGGGAGCGACGGTGACGTCCTACGGCGACGGACTGGCCGCGCGGGACCGCCTGATCTCCGTTATCCGGGAGGGACTGCGTCCGGGCCGGTGACCCGCGCCGGTCCCGGCGACCGGGGTCAGGGGCTGGGGCTGGTGCCGGTCTGCGTCGAGGTCAGATGGGGTACCTGGTCGGTTCGGTGGTGTACTGGCGTCCGGACGGGGCGGTCCGGCGGAAGGTTCCCGGGGTGATCTGCTCGACCTTCCACTTCGGGTGCTGCTTTAGCCGGTGGTCGTGACGGCAGGTAGGACCGCCGTTACACAAGCATGACCGGCCGCCCGCCTCGTACGGGATATTATGTTCGA
>Ga0302326_10009567_pt1 | contig 21125 bp, 16 predicted proteins | sample Palsa_T0_3_FD_202264 | JGI IMG/M metagenome (GOLD analysis project Ga0302326, IMG submission 202264) | Peat permafrost microbial communities from Stordalen Mire near Abisko, Sweden - Palsa_T0_3 | ecosystem: Environmental > Terrestrial > Soil > Palsa > Peat permafrost | place: Sweden: Abisko... | reverse complement strand
TCCTTCGCCAGCAGCTTCATGCCGCGCGAAATCGTGCTGATCTCCTGGTTGCGGTTCTCGAAACGCCCGCGCCCGGACATCAATTGCAGATAGTCGATGATCACCAGGCCGAGGCCGTGCTCCGCCTTCGTGCGCCGCAGCTTGGCGTGAATGTCCATCAGGTGAATGCCGGCCGTATCGTCGATGAACAGCGGCGCCTCCACCAGGCTGGAGGCGGCCGCCTGCAGCCGCTTGCGCTCGTCGGCGCTCAGGTAGCCGGCGCGGAATTTCTGGCTGTCCACGCGCGCCGTGGCGCACAGCATACGGGTCAGCAGCGATTCCTTCGACATTTCGAGCGAGAAGACCGCCACCGTGCGCTTCACCTTGGTGGCCACGTGCTGCGCGATGTTCAGCGCCAGCGCCGTCTTGCCCATCGAGGGCCGCGCCGCCAGAATGAACAACTCGCCGGCGTGCAGGCCGCTGGTCTTCTCGTCCAGCTTGGTGAATCCCGTGCTGATGCCCTTGACACGCTTGCTGGGGTCCAGGAACGCGTTCAGCCCGCCCTGATACTCGTCGATCACCTGGCGCGGGCTGACCAATCCATTCTTGACGCGGTCCTCGCCCAGCTTCAGCAGCGTTTCTTCCCCGCCGGACAGGATCTCGTCCGGCGCCTCGTCGCCGATCAGGCACCGGTTCATCAGGTGCTGCGCGGCGAAGATGATCCGCCGCAGCACCGACTTGTCCTTGACGATGCGGATGTAGGCGTCGATATTCAGGATCTGCGGCAGGCCGTCGTCGAGCGAAACCAGGTAGCTGAGGCCGTCGCAGGATTCCAGCTCGTTGAAACGCATCAACTCGTTGGCCACGGTGACGCGGTCGATGCGCTCGCCGCGCTCGTTCAACTCGCCCATGCGGGTGAAGATGCGGCGATGTTTTTCCAGGCTGAAATCGTTCGCCTGCAACTCGCCGGCGGCCTGTATATAAAGGCTGTCGTTGAGCAGGATGGACCCGAGCACAAAGCGCTCGGCGTCGAGATTGCTGGGCAGGCCCTTATCGAGGGCTATGGAAGTCGCTTGCATGGCGGATTATTCAGGTTACAGGGGCGGGGCGCTCCCCGCACCAACTTTCTTCGGGCCTTGTTTTGATCCGCTTAGCCTCTGTATAAAACATAGGGTTTGCGCCGGTTTCCCCGACGCGCGCAAATCGTTCAGAATCAGGCAGCCGGACCTCGCGGCGCACACGCCCGCAAGTTTTTGCACACCCGATCCACAGGGGCAGCGGGCGCGGCAAAAACAATATCCGTATCTTCTGTTTTTACCCTATTTTTGGCCGGATGCCAAGAACTTTCCTTTGAAGCACACGGCGGCCGGAGCCGGCTGCGGGCAGAATCGCCCGCCTTCCTTATGTGTCGCAACCGGTTTGGCCAAGAAACGCGTAATACGCCTGCTGCGCCGCGGCCTGCGCCTGGCTCAGCGGCTTGCCATCGGTGCCTGTCCCGATCAGCGGCCGAGTCAGTTCGCTCCCAATCAATCCCGTGGCGGGCGGCGCCATGCTTCCCAGCACCTTTACATACTGCGAGATGGTTTTCTGCACGGCCGTACTGGTGCTGAAGTAGTCGTTGCCCGTTTCACTGGTGTTGCCGGAATTGTAATCGTAGAACTCGGGGTCCGGCGGCGTCGAGTTCGGATACGTGGTGCAGGGCGACCACTCCCAGTAAAATGCCAGCTTCGCGCCGTTGGGTCCCTTCGTCCGCATGCATACCACGTGACATTTTGAGCCGTTGTTCGGGGACACTATTTTCTGATCGAAGGTGTGGAAGACATACGGAAGCCCGACAGGATCGGGCGCCACGCGTGTCTCCTTACCGTTGTTGTATAGAAAGCTCCACATGGATTGCCGCGGCGCCAAATCCGGGTAAGTGTGCGCCCATGCCCCGCCGCCGCCGGTCGCCAAGTCGCAGATCAGGCCGAAAAGGTCCACGCCGGAGCACATCTGGTTCATGGCGATCGAGCCTTTCTGCCCGGGGAATCGGACATAGAATGGCGCGCGGATGGACTCCTCGTAAACGCCTCGGCCCTTGTCGTGAAGGCCGTGGGATCCCGCATACTCGCCGTGATCGGATAGAAACACAATGACGGTGTTTTCGGCGTACGCGGAATTCTCGAGCGCATTCAACACCAGCCCGACCTGTTGGTCCACGAAGTGCTGCATCCACATGTATTGGTTCAGAAAGAGCACCCAGTCCGTTACCGTTCCGTACTGCGGGTCCAGATAATCCTCCAAAAACTGATTCTGCAGGCTGGGCTTATTGGGGACATTCGGCAGATCCTCCCAATTCCATGGCGAAGGCTCCTTTGTGTAAAACGCGGGCGGCTTGCCTTTAGGCGGAGGGAAATATACCGGTTGCAGGGGAACGTTGGTAGGCGGAAAAGGGTTGCTCTGCAGCCAGGCGGGAGCATTGGCCATATCGTGCGGGTTGATGAGGCTAACAGTCGCGCACCAGGGCGCCGCGGGAGCGCCGTTGGTCGGCGCTTGGCCCTCCAGCCAGCCGATGAAATCGCCCGCAATCATGGCATCGCTCGCGTATACCTGGCCGTCGAACAGTCCACCGTCGGTGCCCTCGTTGGCATCGCCGACAGGGTCGGGGTTGGCGGCCGCTCCACCAGGATAAGTCCGGGTGTTGAAGCCGTAGGGCAGCAAAGGCGCCGTGTTCCCTTGATCGGAGGCTTGATCGGTAAGGTGCCACTTGCCGAACCACCAGACATTTCCCTGGTATGCGGGGTTGAGCGCCGCGACGGCGTCGCCGAATGTCGGGAAAGCCGGATTCAGGGATGGAATGTCGGTTCCCGTGAGGTACATGGCGGTTTGCGGCGCATAGAGGCCCGTGAGCAGGGCGGCCCGCGAGGCTGTACAGATGGTCGCCGCCACGAAAAACTGTTCGAAGCTGTACGAGTTGGGCGCGATGCGCCCCAGGATGTTGGGCAAGATGGTCTGCGGCAGCGCGGCCAACTGGCCGGCGCTCATCCACATCGGCGGCCGCAACTGATCCACCATAATGACCAGAATGTTCGGATTCTTCAGGACCGGCGGAGGCGTCCACGCAGCGTCGTTTGAAGCGGCTTGAGCCGGCTTGTTGCCGGCGCCGGCGGCGACAAGCGCTCCGGCCGCCAGCCTTTCCAGGAATATCCGGCGGCTTACGTCTGTATCGTCTGGCATTGGCATTACCTCACATTATCGGGCGAAGCTCAATAATACCAAGTTATAGGTGCTGTCCGAACGCTTTCCCGCGCCTGGCTACATACGTCGTAACCTCCACCGTCCGCGCATTCACTTCCGGAATCGTACGCGCTGTCCTGGAAGAGCGCGCTGGCTTTAGTACCCGAACTGGAGCCGAATTCTTGAAACCTGCCTGGGCCGGGTATAAACTTGTCGTAGACGCGCAGCGATCATGAGGTAAACGACGTTATGGCAAGGCTACCACAAGCGACACTTGGGCTGGCTTGGGTGTTGGCGGCTATGGGGACGGCACAGGCGCAGACGGCGACGGAAACGGTGCTGCACAGTTTCGACCCTAACCCTGCAATGGGTGCGAACCCTTACGCGGGCGTTGTCCGCGACCCGGCGGGCAACCTCTACGGGACGGCTTACCTGGGCGGGACCGCGCACCTGGGCGTCGTGTACAAGTTGGACACGGCGGGTCACGAGACGGTGCTGCACAGCTTCGCGGGCGGAGCCGACGGCGCCAATCCCCAAGCAGGCGTGATCCTCGACTCGGCAGGCAACCTTTACGGGACCGCTTCCCGGGGCGGAGGGCCCTACAACGAAGGCGTCGTGTTTAAGTTGGATTCGTCGGGCAACGAGACGGTGCTATACGCTTTCTCGGGCCAAGCCGACGGGGGCGGTCCCTTTGGAGGCGTGGTCCGCGATCCGGCCGGCAACCTGTATGGGACAGCCGTGGGCGGCGGCACGGCCGATTGGGGCGTGGTGTTTAAGTTGGACACCGAGGGCAATCTAAGCGTGCTGCACGACTTCCTGGCCGAGGCCGACGGGGCCGAGCCTTACGCGGGCCTGATACGCGATCCGGCCGGCAACCTCTTTGGAACATCGAGAGGGGGCCTGGGGCACGGGGGGGTCATTTACAAAGTAGATACGGCGGGCCAGTTCACGGTGCTCCACAGCTTTACGGGCGGGGCCGATGGGCAGTTTCTCTCCGGTGGCTTGTTTCGCGATTCGGCGGGGAACCTCTACGGTACGACTCTGTATGGCGGGAAGATGGACGCGGGCGTGGTATACAAGCTGGATACGAACGGCCATGAGACGGTGTTGTACAGCTTCTCTGGCGGCGCCGATGGAGGGTATCCGTTGGCGAGTGTGGTCCTCGACTCAGGCGTTCTCTATGGGACCACGTCGGGGGGCGGCACGGCAACCGGTCGCGGAGGGCCTGGAGTCGTGTACAAAATAGACACCGCCGGCCGGGAGACGGTGCTGTACAGCTTCTCAGGCGCCGCCGACGGGGACGAGCCCGAGGCCGGCGTGGTCCTGGACGCGGCTGGCAATCTCTACGGAACGACACACCTGGGCGGCAGCGCGAAAGGCGACAACGGACTGGGAGTCGTCTTCAAGCTGAGTGCGTCCGGCGAGGAGACCGCTTACCGTTTCCCGGCCCCAGCCGATGGCGGGAATCCCAACGCCGGCGTGGCCCGCGACCAGACGGGTAACCTTTACGGGACCACTGTGGATGGCGGCGCGGCGAACGTGGGTGTGATCTACAAGGTGGACACGACTGGCCGCGAGACCGTGCTGTACAATTTCACTGGCGGGGCGGACGGGGCGTTCCCATATTCAACTTTGATGCTGGACGCGGCAGGCAACCTTTACGGAACCGCGAGCTCCGGTGGCGAGGCGGGCTGGGGCACGGTATTTGAACTGAGTCCGGAGGGCCAGTTGACGGTATTGTGGAGCTTCACTGGCGGCGCCGACGGAGGCAGCCCCTATGGCGGCGTGATCCACGATTCGGCGGGCAATCTGTACGGGACTACGTGGAGTGGCGGCAACAAGACGAGCCCCTGCCCCGTGGATGGCTGCGGAGTGGTCTATCGGCTCGACCCCGCCGGGCAGGAGACGACGCTTTACACCTTTTCCGGCCCGGATGGGAGCAACCCAGGTGCAGCCGTGGCGCTCGACGCGGCAGGCAACGTCTACGGGACCACCGGCAATGGCGGCATTGGAGGCGGGACCTGCGCGTTCGGCTGCGGAACCGTATTTGAGGTCAATTCCGCAGGGCAGGAGACGGTGCTATACAATTTCGCCGGCGGGGCCGACGGCGGCTACCCCGCGTCCGGCGTGGCGATGGACCCGGCCGGCAACCTTTACGGAACCGCGGAGGTCGACGGCGCGGGCAACTGCGGCGTGATATTCAAAGTGCCAGCGGCCGGAGGTTTCACGGTGGCGTATAGCTTCACCGGGGAGAGTGACGGATGCTCTCCGGTGTCGGCGCCAGTGTTCGACTCGGCCGGCAATCTCTACGGCACGTCGGCTGAGTCAGATAGCACCGGAGGCGCCGTATATCGGTTGAATACCGGCGGTGAGTTTAAGGTGCTTTACAGTTTCGCGGACGCGGCCGGCGGGCGCAACCCTGACGGAGGCGTAATCTTCGACCCGGCGGGCAATCTCTACGGCACGACGTCTCGGGGTGGCAACACGTCAGGCGGCGGCGTGGTTTTCAAGCTCACCCTACAATAGCGGCGCAGCGCTACTAACCGGCGTGGACGCCGGCCGCAGGACTGGAGCCCTGCCCCACCGTGTGCACCTCCCGGAACCGCGCGCTGAAATGCCGCAGGAACGGCGGCTCCTCGGCGATCTCCAGCCCGCGAATCTCATCCTTCCGCGCATTCACTTCCAGAATCGCTTCCACCACATAATCGATGTGGCTCTGCGTATAAACGCGCCGCGGGATGGCCAGCCGCAGCAACTCGTGCTGCGCCTGCTCGCCGAACATCACCGACCCGATCTCCACCGCGCGTATGCCCGCATGCCGGTACAGTTCCACGGCCAGCGCCTGCCCCGGAAACTGCCGGCGCGGAATATGCGGCAGCATGCGCGCCGCGTCGATATAGATGGCGTGCCCGCCCGGCGGCTCCACGATGGGCACGCCGTGGTCCGCGATGTTCCGCCCCAAATACCCCGTGGAAACGATGCGATAGTGCAGGTAGGCCGGGTCGAGCACCTCTTCCAGGCCCACCGCGATGGCTTCCAGGTCGCGCCCCGCGAGGCCTCCGTAAGTGGGGAAACCCTCCGTCAGGATCAGCAGATTGGTTTCCTGAACCGCCAGGCGGTCGTCGTTCGTCGAAAGGAATCCGCCGATGTTGGCGAAGGCGTCTTTCTTCGCCGAGAAGGTGCAGCCGTCCGCCAGCGAGAACATTTTCTGCGCTATCTGTTTCGGCGACCAGCTCGCATAACCCGGCTCCCGTTGCCTTATAAACCAGGCGTTTTCGGCGAAGCGGCAGGCGTCCAGATAGAACGGAATACCGTGATGCTTGGTCACCCGCCGCACCGCTTCGATATTGGCCATCGACACCGGCTGTCCGCCGCCCGAATTATTGGTGACGGTCAGCATCACCAGCGGAATATGCGCGGCCCCGGTCTCCTGGATCAAGCGCTCCAGCGCCTCCACGTCCATGTTGCCCTTGAAATCCAGGCGCGCCTGCGTGTCGGCGGCTTCGGGAATCGGCAGATCCACGGCCCGCGCGCCCGTGAATTCGATATTGGCGCGCGTGGTATCGAAGTGCGTATTGTTGGGCACCACGTGTCCGGGCTGGCACATCACCGTGAACAGGATGCGCTCGGCCGCGCGGCCCTGGTGCGTGGGGATCATGTGCCGGAATCCGGTGAGCGCGTCCACCACCCGCTTCATGCGGAAGAAGCTTTCGCTGCCCGCGTACGATTCGTCGCCGCGCATCAGCGCCGCCCATTGTTCGGTGGACATGGCGCTGGTCCCGGAATCGGTGAGCAGGTCGATCAGGATGTTTTTCGCGTCGATCAGGAACAGGTTGTAGCCCGCGGCTTCGAGCAGGCGCTCGCGTTCTTCGCGCGTGGTGTGCCGCAACGGCTCCACGCTCTTGATCCGGAATGGCTCTATGATGGTCTTCACCATTCCAGTTTAATGTTTTAATATGCAGTGAGGAGAAACGATGACCAGAACATTGCTCTTGGGGACGTTTGCCGCCGCCTTGACCATGGCGACCGCCCTGTTCGCCGCCGATGCCAAGCCGAAGACCGTGATCCATGTAATCTCGGTGCAGTGGAAGAAAGACGCCACGCCGGCGCAGATCGAGAAGGCCATCAAGGGCGCCGAGGAGCTGCCCGCCGAATATCCAGGCATCCTGCATGTGTGGACGAAGCCGATCAAGATGCAGCTTCCGGACGGTTACAACCACGTGATCGTCATGGAGTTTGCCAGTGAGGAGGCGCTGAAGAAGTACGCGGACAGCCCCGCGCAGAAGAAGTGGTACGAAGCGTATATGGCGGTGCGCGAGGAGAGCCGCACCAGCGATATCACCAACTAGCCGGCAACGGTGCGCCTCGGACGGCGAAGCTAGAAGACAGAAGTCAGAAGACAGGAGACAGAATGGCAGCCTTTAACTTACTTTTTACATTCCCCGCTAACACCTGCTGCCGCGCCGGTACGTAGATGTAAGTGGAGGGTATGGAAATGAGGCGTACGATCCTCAACAAGTTCATGTTCGCGGCCGCCGTCTTGAGCCTGAGCATTGCCGCGGCGGCTACCGCCTCGGATGCCGAAATCGGCAAGAAGCTGGCGCACGAGATCCGCCTGTATCCGCGCTACAGCATCTTCGATAACATCAGTTTCTCCGTGGACGAAGGCCTGGTGGACCTGCTGGGCGAAGTCAGCGAGCCCTTTAAGAAGACCGATCTGGGGCGAATCGCGCAGCGCGTGCCGGGCGTCACCAGCCTGAGCAACGAACTAAGAGTTCTACCGCCGTCTCCAATGGATGAGCGGCTGCGCATGCAGGTAGCCCGCGCCATCTATCGCGACCCGGTGTTGTCGCGCTATAGCATGCAGCCAGTGCCGCCCATCCACATTATCGTGGAGAACGGCCATGTGACTCTGGAAGGCGTGGTCGGCACCGGCATGGAGAAGAGTGTCGCGGTTCTGCGCGCCTCCGGCGCAGGATTGAGTTTCGGCCAGGTGACTAACAATCTACGCGTGGAAAATCCGAGCCACAAGAGCTGAGCTTGTCACCCGCGCATCAGAAGCTGCGCGACGATGTCCTGGCAATGTTCCACATAACGCCGTACTAGTTCCTGCAGCAAGATCGGTTCCGCAATGCCGATGCGGCACGGAGCGTCCAGCTTCTCCTCGGGGATGTGGGTGATCGCGTGAACGATCAGCCGGTTGAGTGAGACGCACAGATCCACCAACTGCTGCCAGGGCAGATCGTTGTAGTGCTGAACGGTCAGCCAGGCATCTTCGGGATATCCACTGGCGGTAAGTTTCGGCTCGGTAAGCGCGCGGGCGAACCACTGCTGGTGTGCGGCGGCCCAGTCGATCAAGTGGCCCAGCGCCTCCTTGCGGGTCCATCCCGCCCGCTTCAGGCGCTGTTCACCGCTCCGCGCGAGCCGGTTGAGGCTTCGGTAGAGGATCTGCAAATCTCCGGCGGCCTGACCCAACGGTCCGGCAAACACACTCGGGAGCAACGGAGCGTCGCTTTCGAGCGGGGCGGGGGCGGCGGGCTCGGCTACGACTTCGCGATAGCTCGCGTAGTCGATCCCGAACTCCCCCAGTATCGCCGCGACCGGAGAGTTTTCGACCATCAGCAGCCCAAGTGTCAGGTGGCCGCAGTCGATGTGATCGTGCCCCAGCGCCTTGCTTTCTTCCGCGGCATAGTGCAGCGCCTTTTTGGAATCCTTGCTCAGCGGCAGATCCACGGATGTCGAAATGCGCTGCGCTTCCGGGGCGGTTTCTTCGATGCGTTTGCGAATCTGTTCGGAGGCTCCGGCGAGCAGCTTGTTGCGGAGCGAGCGATCCTCGCGCAATAAGCCCAGCAGCAGGTGCTCGGTCTCGATGTATGGCGCGCCGAGCTGGCTGGCCTCATAGCGGGCGAAGAAGATGACGCGGCGCGCCTTTTCGACATAGCGTTCAAACATGCGAAAGCCTTATCTCAGTATCCTCCACCGGGCGTGGATTGGTATAGTCTCAAGAGACTGCAAATGAGACTCTTCCTGGGAGTGGACGGGGGGCAATCCGGCACGACGGCGCTGATCGGCGACGAAGCCGGGCGGGTGCTGGGCGCGGGCCACGGCGGGCCGTGCAATCACGCCGCGGCGGCGGAGGGCCGTCGGAAGCTGGTGCGGGCAGTTGAGGACTCCGTAGCGGCGGCCTGCGCGCAAGCCGGTCTCGACGCGCGCGCCGTGCGCTTCGCGGCCGCCTGCTTCGGCATGAGCGGTGGTCCGGAAGACAAGCAAGCCATCTTGCGCGAGATTCTACCGGCCGATGCGGTGGTGGTGACCGACGATGCCGCGATCGCGCTGGCGGGCGCCACGGCGGGCGAGCCCGGCGTCGTGACGATTGCGGGAACCGGCTCCATCGCCTTCGGCCGCAATGCCGCGGGACACACGGCGCGCGTCGGCGGCTGGGGTTACATCTTCGGCGACGAAGGGGGAGGATTCGATATCGCGCGCCAAGGGCTGCGCGCCGCTCTGCGGGCCGCGGAAGGCTGGGGGCCGCCTACTGCGCTCGCGGCTGCGCTATGCGACGCCACGGGCAGCGTGGACGCGAACGGCGCCCTGCATCGGTTCTATACGCCGGATTGGCCGCGCTCGCGCGTGGCGGCGCTGGCTCCGCTGGTGGACGAGGCGGCGATGGCGGGAGACGCGGTGGCGCGCGACATCCTGCACAATGCGGCGCAGCAACTCGCGGTGCTGACTTCCTCGGTTCGCCGGCAGCTTTGGCAGTCCGGCGAACCGGCGCGCGTGGCGTGGATCGGCGGCGTGTTCCGCAGCCGCATTCTGTTGGAGCGCTATCGATGCCTGGTCGAGCTGGAGGAGGGCAACCGCGCGGGCCCGCCGGAGTTCGATCCGGCGGCAGGCGCGTTGATTGAGGCGTATCGGGCGGTGGGGCAAGTGGGGCTGAAGCCCCACGCGGGATGAATCCCGCCCTTCATGCTACAATCTGCCGGATGCGTCGAAGCTGGAACTCTCTGGTCTGGGCCGGATTCACAGTCACTCTGGTGGCGGCAATCAGCTACATACCCATCTTTGTGCGCTTTCCGGCCACCCGCGATGTTCCATGGGCGAACTTACTCCTGTTCGCGATGGGCGGGTGGCTGCTGGCGGCCGGGATCAAGAGAGCGTACGGCGACTCCGAACGCTATGCCGGAAAAGTTAGCGGCGCAGTGCTCGGCGTGCTGGCCCTCGCTCTATTCGGCCTTTTCTGTTGGGGTACCTTCGTCTTCCCGCGGCGTGTGCCAGCCTCGAGCGGCGCGCCGCAAGCGGGCGATCCGGCGCCCGACTTCACGCTGCCGGACGCCAACGGCAAGCCGGTAACCTTCGCTTCACTGCGCCGGGCGAACCGGGCCGTTTTGTTGATCTTCTATCGCGGTTATTGGTGACCCTTTTGCAACTCCGAGTTGCGGAGCTTCGAGAAGCACTTGGACGAGTTTCGCGCGCGCGGCGTCATGATCGCGGCCATCAGTGTGGACTCCAGCGCGGAGTCGCGCAAGCTCTGCCGGGAACGCGGCTATTCCTTCCTTTTCCTGTCCGATCCGAAGGCCGAGGCGATTCGCCGCTACGGCGTCCTGCATCCCGGCGCGGGCGATAACGGCCGGGACATCGCGCGGCCCGCCGAGTTCCTGGTGGATGCATCGGGAGCCGTCCGGTGGGTCAACCTGACCGACGACATCCGCGTGCGGGCCCGTCCCGAGATCGTGCTGCAGGAAATCGACTATCTGCAACTCCCGGCGAAGGAGTAACGGAAGGGGATTCCGGCTATGGCGCAACACGGACGCGCCGAACGAACTACCGATTGCTATGATGGCGGCAGGACCTTTTGGATCGCTCCATGATCGGCGAAATCCTCGACGCCAAATACCGCATCGACAAGCAGCTCGGCGCGGGCGGCATGGGCAATGTCTACCTGGCCACGCATCTGGGAACCACGCGCGTGGTCGCGGTGAAAGTGATCGCGCCGCGGTGGGCGGCGGAACCGCAGTTTCTCGCCCGATTCCAGCGCGAAGCACAGGCATGCGGACGATTGCGCCATCCCAACATCGTGAATGTGACGGATTTCGGAATCGCGAAAGCCGCCAGGGGCGACATGCCGTACCTGGTGATGGAGTTCCTCGACGGCCAGACGCTGTCGGATTTCCAGAAAGCCAATCCACAGACCGCGCTGCCGCTGATCGCGGATATTCTGGACCAGATTGGCTTGGCGCTGGCGGAGGCGCACCGGCACGGAATCGTGCATCGCGACCTGAAGCCCGACAACATCTGGCTGGAGCCAAACGGCCGCGGCGGATACACGGTGAAGGTGCTGGACTTCGGCGTGGCCAAGGTGAACCTGCTCGGCGAATGGTCGCCGCTGTTGAAAGAGGCGCCGGAGGAGATCGCCTCGCCGACGGTCGCCGACCGGCCCATCCGGCCCACGCCGCCCGGCGACGAAATGGAAACGATCACGATGGACATGCGGCCCCATCCCCGGCCGACGGAAGCCGCCGCGCCAGCCGAGGAGACCGAGACGGCCGCCATCGCTCCAACTCCGTCCGGCCCGTCCTCCGGGTCGTTCGATAGCGGCGCGGGCGCGCACACCATGCCGGGCAGCTTGATCGGCACGCCTGCGTATATGTCGCCGGAGCAGGCGTTGGGGAAGGAAATCGATTTTCGCTCCGACATCTACGGCTTGGCCGTGGTGGCCTACTCGCTGGTTTGCGGCGCGCTGCCCTTTACCGGAAAGACCAGCGAGCTATTCGAATTTCACCAGACCGGCAGTCCGCCTCCCCCCGCCGGCATCCGCAAGATTCCGCGCGACGTATCGGATGCGATACTCGCCGGACTGGCGCGCAATCCCGCGGATCGCCCGGCCTCCGCAATCGTATTCACGCAGCGATTTCATAACGCGGTGGACGCCGAATTTCTCGCATTGCGCAGATCGAAAGCGTTCCTGCTGCAACATCTCACGGCATATGCTCTTTTGCTGCTGCCCATCTACACGGTCGTCCTGACGGTGACGGGCCTGCTGGTGGCATTCAGCAAGAAACTGATGCCGGTGGCCGCCGTGAGAGTGGTGCTGGTACCGCTGGTGGCGGCGATTCTTTTCGTTTTTTCGGACAACGTACTGCGCGCGGCCGCAGGGCTGATGGCGATGGACGAACAGGCCCGCGTCAGGAGGTTCCTCTCATTCCGGGTCTTCTGGAAGCTGGTGAAGACGATGCCGGCGCTGGTGGCCACGCAGGCCCGATCTCTGTTCTTTTTCGGGCACGGCTGGGTGATCGGCGATTGCTTGTGGCCGGTGATTTGCGTGGTGGAAAAGCTAAGGGGGAAGGCGGCCGTGCAGCGCTCGCGCGAGCTGATGACCGGCTTGCAATCCGCCGGACGGGCCCTCGCAATCCGGCATTTCGCGCTGGCGGCCTTCGCGATCGCGGATGTGTTCAAATCGGTCGGCTTCCTGCTGCAGCGCGGGCAGGTGGAGCAGGCGAATGTGGTGATCACCGCGGTTTGGTTTCCCGTGTTCGCGCTGTATGCGGGGGCGCCCCTGTTTCTGTATGACCGGACGGCCGCCAATGCCGCCGGTCCGCTGCTGCAGTTGGACCGCACGCCGGAGGTGCGCACCACCGCGCGGCCGTTCTCCGTCAGCTCGATGATCTGGCTGGCGGCGGGGGCGATTTATTTGCTTTATCAGCCGGTCAGGATATGGCTGTCGGGGCGGTAAGTCGGGAGACAGAAGTCAGGACACAGAAGTCAGAATACAGAAGTCAGAAGTATCCGCCGCGCGTGTCCCCCCGGATCACCAGCATTAGCCCCGGCGCCGCTTCCCTGCCTAGCCCCGCGGCACTTCGCTCATCAGCGCTTGCAGGTTCCCTTCGGAATCGCGGAAGAATGCCATCCACAAGTCGTGATCCGGCATCTTAGCGATCATGTGCGGCGGGCCCTCGAACACCACGCCGCGGGATTCGAGCGTGGTGGCCACCGCCTGAATGTCGGCCACTTTGAAATAGAAGACCGAGCTGGGATGGTCGAACTCCGGCTTTTCGGGCACGGCCAGCATCAGCCGCACGCCGCCGCAATCGAAGAAGGCCATCTTCGGCCCGGCTTGGAAGAGGAACCGCATCCCCAGCGCGTCGCGATAGAAGGCCACCGCGCGCTCCACATCGTGTACGTTGATGGAGGCCTGCCCGATGGTGGCCGCTGAGAGATCCGTATTTGCCATATGCGCTCCTTTAGAGTTTCATGCCCGTCCAGACGGCTTCGAACAGGCCCTGCTTGGCGTCTTTGGGCTTATCCGGCTGGAACGCCACGAACGAGAAACTGCCGTCGCCGCCGTATGCGGTGGTGATGTCCAGGCCGCGCGCGCCCGCGTCGCCGGCTTCGAAGTAATGGATATTATCGCGCGTGGCGGAGAGGGTGCTGATGCGGCGCGGCGCGACGATCTGGCTGCGGGTCTCGCGCATCAGGAAAGGCGTGCGCGTGCCGGAGTCGAAGGCTGGCGCAGGACCGTGAACCTCGAAGTGGCGGACGCGCGCCTCGCCATCCATGCCCACCGTACACACGCTGGCTTGCGGATGGCAGTGCGCGGGCAGGACGGCGTGCGGCGCCATGCGCCATTGGATGACGGCGAAAGGCACGCCGCGAAAGCTGGGGCCGAATTCGACTTTGGGGTCGAGACCGGAGAATGCGCCGAGCTTGGTATCGGGCGCGGATTTCAGGCGCACGGCCCAGGCCGCGATGCGGTTGAGATAGGTGTCCTGGCCGATGTCGGAGGCGTCGCGCGCGAATTGGGCAGCGTCGGCGGGGCAAAGGCGAATGAAATCGTCCCAATCGAGCGGCACTTCAGTTTTGGTGTCGGCGCGCGCGGGGCGAAGCATGGCGGCGGCCAGGGCCAGCGGCGCCCAGAGTATCGTGCGCCGTTCGATAGTCACGCCGGGAGCGAGTTCCTTTGTATCGGGAATCCAGGTCATGCAGCCAGCTTAAGCGACCGCGCCGCGGGATACTTCTTCAATCCTGCTATTTTCCCGAAAGCCCCGTGGCGAAACCCCAAACCGCTTGCGGAACAACCAACTGAACGATCCCAAACTTTCAAACCCCACCGCAAAGCAGATGGCGGTGACGTCGTCGCCGGTGTGGTCCAGCAGGCGGCGTGCGGCTGTGAGGCGTGTTTCCTGCAGAAACTGCATGGGAGTCCGCCCAAACGCCAGCTTGAACATGCGCTGAAAATGGAACGGCGAGAGCGTGGCCACGCGCGCTACCCCCGCCACCGTGAGCGGCTGATCGTAACAGGACATCAGAAAATCGCGCCCCCGATAGAGCCGCCGATAAAGTTCCAGGCGCGTGGCGGGCCGCAGGCCGGGGAACGACTCGGCTTCGCCGCGCACCTGCACGCGCAGCGCGGCCAGCGACTGGGCCAGCGCGTACATGCGATCTTCGAGCCACGGCGTAGATGCTCGGGGGGTGCGCAATCCGGCTTCGAGATCGGCAAGCGCGCGGGCGACCGCACCCGTCTTGGGATAGAGCCGCTCGCAAAAATCGAGCGCCGGCGCGGCTTGATCGATATCGTCCAAATCGCTGGCCGCGGCGGCCTGCTCCAGGAAGCCGGACTGGAAAAACGGGCAGAGGGTTTCGGTCCGGATGCGGCCGTGGCCTTCGAATTCGAGCGAATAGCGCTGGCCGTCGTTGAGGATCAGGAACGAATCCGGGGTGAGCAGGTAATGGCCCTGCGGCGTGTGATAGCGGGCCGCGCCGCGCACTACGGATTTGAGCGAGAGGGTGGTGCGGTAGTCGTTGACCTCGTAGGTGGTGCCGCGGCCGTTCAGCACGGCGGAACAATCAGGCAGTTCCCGGGCGCGCGGGTTGAGGCGGAAGCGGAAATCGGCCATGCGGGTATTGTCGCACGGCGGGTCAGGCCTTGCGACGCTTGGCCTTGAGGGCTTTCCTGATCGCAGCGAGGTTTCGGGCGGCGACTTTCGTTTTCGGGTTTTCGGGGCCGTAGGTCGCCCGCAGGATGCGGAGGGCGCGGCGGGTGTATTCCGACGCTCCTGCTAGGTCGCGTTGGGCGAATAGGATGTAGCCGACGTTGTTGGCGCTGTTGGCCACCTCTGGATGATCGGGGCCGTAGGCCTTCTCATAGGTAGCCAGAGCGCGCCGCATGTATTCCAGTGCACCCGCCAGATCGCCTTGGTCGCACAGGATCAGGCCGATGTTGTTGGCGTTGCCTGCCACAGTGGGATGATCGAGACCGTAAACCGTCTCGTCGATCGCAAGCGCGCGCCGCGTGCATTCCAGTGCACCCAGCAGATCGCCCTGGCCGTGTAGGATCTGGCCGACGTTGTTGGCGTCCCTGGCGACATTGGGATGGTCGGGACCGTAGACTTTCTCGTCGACAGCCAACGCGCGGCGGGCATGTTCCAAGGCCGCCCTCAGATCCCCTTTGGCCTGAAGAATCGTACCGATAATGTCGACGTCGGCGGCCACCCGCGGGTGGATGGGGCCATAGACCCGCTCATCGATAGCCAGCGCGCGTCGGGTGTATTCCAACGCTCCAGCGAGGTCGCCCTGAGCCTGCAGGACATTGCCGATGTGGTTAGCGAAGACGGCCACGGTGGGATGATAGGGGCCGTAGGCTCCCTCGTTGATCGCCAGAGCGCGCCGTGCGTATTCCAATGCGCCCACTAGATCCCCCTGAGCCCGCAGGGCACCCCCAACGCTGTTGGCTAAGAGTGCCACCGAGGGGTGATTGAGGCCATACGCCTTCTCGCCGATGGCGAGCGCGCGTCGCATGCATCCCAAGGCCCCCACGAGATCGCCTTTGACCAGCAGGAACTTGCCCATGTTGGTGACGCAGGTGGCTACGTTGGGATGATCGGGGCCGTAGATCGTTTCGGCGATAGCGAGGGCTTGCATCTGGGCGTGCTCGGCCTCCGCCAGTTGCGCGCGATGGAGCAGGTAAAGCCCAACTGGACATAACAGTCGACCCGTCGTTTCCAGCGCCACACCCAGGTTCTCGCTATGGCCCGCGGCAGCCAAGGCGTGGGGCAGCACGCGGGCCGAAGCGCTCCAGGTATCCACCCTCTCATCCTCGAACGGGAACGCCTTGTTCACCAGCTTCACGGCAGCTCCGGCCCACCCTTGCTCCAGCCCTTCGCGGGCCAAGCGTGCGCGTGTTGCGGTCTGCACCAGGCGATGTACCGAGATCGCCCCGCCGCGGACCTCGATCAGCGAGTAGCGCAGCAGTCCGGCGCGGGCGCGGTCCAACTGCAGGGCGTCCGGAAACCGGCCCGCTAGCAGGTTCGAGTCGATATCGTCCGGCGCCAGGAACGCGATCAGGTTCAGCAGGTCGAGCGCCGCAGGCTCCTCCGTGCGGAGCTGCTCACTGGAGATCTCCCAGGTTGCGGCCACCTTATCATCGAGCAGTGCGCCCTGCGCACCGCGATAGCGCTCCAGGTAATCGGCGATGGAGATCCCGTTCGCCTCAATGTACGCGCCGGCGAGCTCGATCGCCAGCGGCAGGTCCCCCAGCACGTCGCACAATTCGCCGGCGGCCACTGGTTCCTCCACGCCGCTACGCTTTTGCAGGAAGGCCACGGCTTCGGCGCGCGGCAGTGTGGGCAGACGCAACGGACGGGCCACCTCCCGCCAGTTGGGGTCGCGCGACGTCAGGATCACGTGGCCCATGCCCGCCGCCGGCAGCCAGGCGCGGCAAGCGGCGGCGCTGCGCGCGTTATCGAAGATCAGCAGCCAGCCCGGATGGCGGCCCAGCCACGCCAGCACCGCCGCGGCGGTAGCCTGCTGATCGGCCAAGCTGCGTTCGGGCAGATTGAGCGGCGCGGCAAGCTGCGCGCAGTCGGCCACCAGCGTGGTGGAATCTTCGGCGCGCAGCCACCAGACGACGTCGTAATCGGCGATGTGGCGATAGGCGTACTCCACCGCAAGCTGGGTCTTGCCCGCGCCGCCCAGTCCGGCGATGGGGACAATGGCCGCGGCGTGCCCCCCGGTCAGGTCGGTGCGCAACTGGCGCAGTTCGTCTTCGCGGCCGGTGAAGTTGGGGTTGCGCGGAGGCGGGATGTTCCAGATGCGCGGCAGGCTGCCGGGAACGCGCGGCTCCGGTCCGGCGGCGGGCCTGGGGTGCCCGCGCTTGACCCCGGCCAGCAGCGCCACTTTGGCGGCCGCCTTGTCGCGGCCCACCAAGTCGATGTAGACGATCTGCGGCCACAGCCCCTTCAATTCGCACTCGCGAACGCGCACGGGAACGAGTATCCCCTTTTCCCCGGTCGGGTCCTTGGCGAACGCGGCAGCCCACTCCGGGTGCGTGTAACGAGCCGCCAGGTAATCGGGTGAGAGCAGCGCGATGGTGCGCTCCGTCTCGGCAATGGCGCGCTGCATTTCTACGACAAAATTCGACCCAGGCCGGAAATCCCGATCTTGGTAGATGGTGCTGTAGTCAGCGTCTTCTAACTGGGTGGCGATCCACTCCGCCCAGCCTAAGTCGGCCTTGTTGTAACTAATAAAGAAGTCGCGCACTATGGCGTCCGCAGATAGGCGTGGTACACGCTGCTGGCGTCAAGGTACCATCCCACAATCGTCCCCGCCGTATTGATACCTAACGCAGCGGTACCCTGGTTGGCGCCTTTGCCCGCGCCGGGAGCCTCAAACGTGGATATCTTGCCGCCGGCGGACCGGTCGAAGCCGAGATAGACAGCCTTCGCGCTATAGTACTGTCCCGCGATCGCTCCCGACGTGTTGATGCTCTCGGCGGTGGTGCCCTCATTGGCGTTCAAAGTGCCCTTGCCCGGAGCCTGGAAGGCGGTGATCGCGCCATTGGCCGCGCGCACGAAGCCGTGAACTACATTACTCGCGTCGTCGTAGTCTCCCGCGATAACTCCCGCCGTGTTGATGCTTTGAGGGACGGTGCTGGCCGCCCCCGGAGCGGCGAACGTGGTAAACGTGCCCTTAGCAGTGCGCACGAAGCCTTCGGTTCCGCTTGCGCCGACGCTGTATCCGACGATCGTTCCCGCCGTGTTGATGCTCGTGGCGTTTGTGCCCTGATAGGTAGCGGTGCCCGCGCCGGGAGCGTCGAACGTGGTGAGCGTGCCGTCGGCGGCGCGCACGAACCCGTGATACACACTGCTCGCGTCGTCATAGTCTCCCGCGGTCGCGCCTTTCGAGTTGATGCTCACCGCGAGCGTGCCCTGATACGTGCCGGTGCCTGCCCCGGGAGCGTCGAATGTGGTGAAATCACCATCGGCGGAGCGCACGTAGCCGTGGTAGACCTTGCTCGAATCGACGTAGTGTCCCGTGATTGCTCCCGCCGTGTTGATGCTGAAGGCCACCGTGCCTTCATTGGACGCGGTTCCGGCGCCTGGAGCGTCGATCGTGGTAATGGCGCCGTCGGTAGCGCGCACGAAACCGTGATGCACGCCGCCGGAATCGACGGAATATCCCGTGATCGTCCCCGCCGTGTTGATGCTGTACGCGATGGTGCCTTGGTATTCGGCGGTGCCCGCGCCGGGAGCCTCGAACGTGGTGAAAGTGGGTTTTGCGTCGTCCGCGAGGCCCTCGGTCTTCGCCTGCTGGAGCACGCAAAGAACAAAGCAAAGCACTGCAGTTCCGGCAAACCTCTTCATTTCGGCCCTCCTCGCGGCGCTTCGACGTTGAAACGCGACTCCTAATTATTGTACATCCCGTTCCTTCTGCTAGCTTGGTGTTTCGATGATCTCTTTCTCCAACATCAATAAGCAGTACGGCAAGCAGTTGATTTTCGTGGACGCTTCGTTTCAGTTAAACCCCGGCGAGAAGGTCGGGCTGGTAGGTCCCAACGGCGCGGGAAAGACTACGCTCTTCCGCATGATCGTGCGCGAGGAATCGCCCGACGAAGGCGAAGTCTCGGTGCCCAAGAAACTGACCATCGGCTACTTCCGCCAGGACGTGGAGGAAATGCAAGGCCGGCCGGTGCTCGACGAAGCCATCGCCGGCAGCGGACGCGTGGGCGATCTGCACCACGAACTGGAAGACCTGCACCAGGCGATGAACGATCCCGCGCGCGCCGGCGACATGGACCGAATTCTAGCGCGCTTCGGCGAGGTGCAGGAAGAGTACGAGCATCTGGGCGGCTATGGCCTCGAAGCGCAAGCCCGCGAAGTGCTGCACGGCTTGGGCTTCGAGGACGACCAAATCGATGGCGATGCCGGGGCCTTATCGGGCGGCTGGAAGATGCGCGTGGCGTTGGCGCGCGTGCTGCTGGGGCGGCCCAATGTGCTGCTGATGGACGAGCCACCAACCACCTGGATATCGAGTCGATCATCTGGCTGGAGCAGTTTCTGAAGTCGTACCCTGGCGCGATTCTGATGACTTCGCACGACCGCGAGTTCATGAACCGCGTCGTCTCGAAGATCGCGGAGATCGATGCGGGCGAGATCGTCACTTACTCCGGCAATTACGATTTCTACGAGCGCGAGCGCGCCATCCGCGAGACCAACCAGCAGGCGGCGTTCACGCGGCAGCAATCCATGCTGGCCAAGGAGCAGCGCTTCATCGACCGCTTCCGCACGCACGCGGCCAAGGCGGCGCAGGTGCAGAGCCGCATCAAGGCGCTGGATAAGATCGAGAAGATCGAGTTGCCCAAGAAACGCCAAGTGGTGAAGTTCGAGTTTCGCGCGCCGGCGCGGTCGGGCGACCAGGTGGCGGTGATCGAGGATCTGCACAAGAGTTACGGTTCGCGCGTGATTTACGATGGGTTCAATCTCACCATCCGCCGGGGAGAGCGCTGGGCTGTGATGGGACGGAACGGCGCGGGTAAGACCACGCTGCTAAAGATGATCGCAGGCGCCAGCGCCCCGGATGGCGGCAGCGTGCGGCTGGGCGCCAGCCTGAATATGGGATACTTCGCGCAGCAATCGCTGGACGTGCTGGATGCGGATCTGACGATCATCGAACAGTTGCAGCAGGACTTTCCGGCCGACGGGCTGGGATCGCTGCGTACGCTCGCCGGGGCGTTCCAGTTTTCGGGGGACGATGTGGATAAGCGCATCCGGGCGCTATCGGGCGGCGAGAAATCGCGCCTGGCTATGGCGCGCATGCTTTATAACCCGCCGAATTTCCTGGTGCTCGACGAGCCGACCAATCACCTGGACGTGGCTACCAAAGAGATGCTGGTGGATGCGTTGAAGGATTTCGAAGGGACCATGATCTTCGTGTCGCATGACCGGATGTTTCTGCGGGGGCTGGGTTCGCGCGTGTTGGAGTTAGGCGGGGACCGGCAACCTCGCATTTATCCGGGATCGTACGTTGAGTACGTGCAAGCGCTAGGGTACGAGGCGCCGGGGATCTACGCGTAGGGTGGCGCCGCGCGCCGCCCTTCTGTCTTCTGTCTCCTGACTCCTGTCTTCTTCTTAGGCCTTATCCTTCGCATAGCAATCCGCATCCAGCAGACACTCCCCGCAACGCGGCTTGCGCGCCTGGCAGAGCGCGCGCCCGTGGTGGATGATCTGGTGCGAGAAAAGGATCCAACGGTCCTGCGGGATTATCTTCACCAGGTCCTGCTCGATCTTCACCGGGTCGGTCTGCTTAGTCAGATCCAAACGCCGCGAGACGCGCTGCACGTGCGTATCCACCACCACGCCCACCGCGATGCCGTACGCGGTGCCCAAAACTACGTTAGCCGTCTTGCGGGCGGCGCCGGGAATCGAGAGCATCTGCTCCATGGTCTTGGGAACCTCGCCGCCGAAATCTTGTATTACCTTCTTTGCCGCACCTACAATCGACTTAGACTTGTTATTGAAGAACCCCGTACTGCGAATATCCTGCGCCAGCACCTCCGGACGCACCGCCGCAAAGTCGTGCGGCGTGGGATACTTCGCGAACAAACCGGGTGTGACTTCGTTGACCCGCTTGTCGGTGCATTGCGCCGAAAGTATGGTCGC
>Ga0302326_10009566_pt1 | contig 21126 bp, 17 predicted proteins | sample Palsa_T0_3_FD_202264 | JGI IMG/M metagenome (GOLD analysis project Ga0302326, IMG submission 202264) | Peat permafrost microbial communities from Stordalen Mire near Abisko, Sweden - Palsa_T0_3 | ecosystem: Environmental > Terrestrial > Soil > Palsa > Peat permafrost | place: Sweden: Abisko... | reverse complement strand
AGGTGTCCACGTCCGGCGCGCAGTAGAGGACGGCGCGGTCCTGTTCCGTTGGGTGGCCGTCGGCGTCGGGAAGGTGATGGTCCCAACGTGCTGCTGTGGGTCCGAAACGGCGAAACTGATTCCAGCGTGACGGATGCGGGCCTGCGGCAAAGTAAATTCGCGCAAGAAGTGCTCCGGCGGGTAGCGCGATGGTCTGCGCTGTTATCCGGCGTAGCACATCGACGCCGGGCGGCTCCGGGAACTTGCTCACCCGACTTTAGGTGCGGGTCAAGTCGCGCGCCACCTTCACGACAGCGTCGATGGGGCGACCTGATAGGAGCCATGCGCGGGGGCTCAGGGGAGCCGCGTCACTCTCAAGTTGCAGCTCAGGTTCCGGTAGCAGAAACCAGTCGACGACATCCAGCGGGAATAGATCCGGCGGCAGGGCCTTGAGAACCTGGGCGAGACCGGGAATGACGAGGCGACGCTCGAATTGCAAGCGAGGCAGGCGCCAAGTCCCTTCATACTCAAGGCCGTACAGGGAGCGCTCGCGCAGCCGTTGGCGCACCCGAGTGACGTCCACCCGGAGGAGCTTGGCGGCTTCCGCAGCCGATAGACTCTCCTCGAGCAATGCCATGTATTGAGCGTGGCTGCGCAGGAGAGGGTCGCTGTCGGCGTTGACCAGCACGTCGTTCTTGAAGGCACCTACGCCACGCAGGGCGGCCAGCTCGGCTGCGGAGAGCTCTCCGGCCAGATGGCGGCCAGCAGGCATCGCGATGACCGTCGATAGCGGCCGGTTGTGCGCTAGAGCTGTCCGGGCAGCGGCGTACCAGCGGGCCAGCGAGCGCTTCTCCGCGGTGCTTGCGCCCGGCAGGTGCTCCAAACCTTCTGAAGAGGCTGCGGTATACTCGGCCATAGTTCCCTCCGATATCGTCTCGGGAATTCTCGGGAATATATTAGCAGGAGAACGCAGGAACATCGACTGGCTTCCTCTCTCAATCGTGGACGGGAGTGGTGCCGACCGTTGAAGCCGATCTGGAGTGCCGGCTCTCGAGAGCTGGGCTAAGGCAGCTACACGGGGGAAAATTGAGGAGCGGCGCGGGGTTGAAATCGAGCCGGCTGCGATTAGGCCATCGTGTATTATCCGCGGCCGTAAATTGGGAGCCGGGATAGACTCGGAAGGGTCTAGTGGCCAGTTTGGTGGCTGCGGCGGGGAATGGATGGGATTGGAGGGGATGGTTGGCTCCGAAAAATCAGTAAGTTACTGTTTTTAGAGAGCTTATGGGCAGGTTTTGATCCCGCCATTCGGAGGTTCGAATCCTTCCACCCAAGCCACTACGAAGGGAGCGATGATCGTGGAATTGGAAACGCTGGCGCTGTTCACGGGTAACGCGAACCCCGCGCTGGCGCATGAAATCGCGCGTCACCTGCAGCAACCGGTAGGCCGGGCGTCGGTCGGGCGCTTCAGCGACGGCGAAGTCAACATCGAGATCATGGAGAACGTGCGCGGGCGCGATGTGTTCATCGTGCAATCCACCAGTCCGCCGGCGAACGATCACCTGATGGAGCTGCTGGTGATGGTGGATGCCTGTCGCCGCGCCTCGGCCACGCGCATAACCGCGGTGGTGCCGTACTTCGGTTATGCGCGCCAGGACCGGCGGCCGCGCGCGACGCGCTCGGCCATCACGGCAAAACTGGTCGCGGACATGATCGGCAACTCCGGGGTGGACCGGCTGCTGACGCTCGACCTGCATTCGGAACAGATCCAGGGCTTCTTCGCCATACCGGTGGACAACGTGTACGGCTCGCCGGTGCTGCTCGGCGACGTCTGGCGCCAGCGCTATCCGAACCTGATCGTGGTCTCGCCCGACGTCGGCGGCGTGGTGCGCGCCCGCGCCATCGCCAAGCGGCTGGACGATGCCGATCTGGCGATCATAGACAAGCGGCGCCCGCGGCCTAATGAGTCGAAGATCATGAACATTATCGGCGAGGTCGATGGCAAGACCTGCGTGCTGATCGACGACATGGTGGATACCGCCGGCACGTTGTGCGTGGCTGCGCAGGCACTGAAAGAAGAGGGCGCGATCAAGGTCGTGGCTTACATTACCCATGCGGTGCTCTCGGGCGGCGCAGTAGAGCGCATCGCGAGTTCCGCGCTCGATGAGCTGGTGGTTACCGATACGATTCCGCTTTCGCAGGCCGCGCGCGATTGTCCGCGCATCCGCCAGCTGTCGGTGGCATCGCTGCTGGCCGAGACCATTCGCCGCATTCGCGATGAAGAGTCGGTGAGCTCGCTGTACATCGATTGAGATTTGTTTCGATTGAGAATTGAAGGGTGGAAGCGCACTGGTCGCGGTGCGCATCCGTAGTCGTGAACTGTCAGGAGTAGGAAAATGCGTATTACGTTTCAGGTTGGCGCGGACAAGCGTCACGATCAGGGCAAGGGTGCGAGCCGCCGCCTGCGTCGTGCCGGTAAGGTCCCCGCGGTTCTATATGGCGGCCACGGCGAGCCGCACAACATCACGCTCGATCATCAGCAGCTGCTGACGCTGATCGACAATGAGAGATTCTATTCGTCGATCATCAGCGTCAACGTCGAAGCGCAGGGCCAGCCGGCCATCGTGCGCGACGTGCAGATGCACCCGGCGCGCAATGCCGTGGTGCACGTGGACCTGCAGCGGGTGGTGGAGAACGAGAAGCTGAAGATTCATTTGCCGATACACTTCAAGGGCGAGGCGGTGGCCCCGGGCGTGAAGACCCAGGGCGGCATCGTGTCCCACCTGATCCAGGACATCGAGGTCAGCTGCCTGCCGCAGGACCTGCCGGAGTTCCTCGAACTGGACCTGTCCGGCATGAGCCTCAACGATACGCTGCACCTCTCCGACGTGCCGCTGCCCGCGGGTGTCACGATTCCGGAGCTGACGCACCGCAATCCGGTGGTCGTGTCGGTGCACAGCCCGCGCGTTGCCGAGCCAGAGCCCGAGGCGGTGGCTGCGGCGGCCGAAGGCGCGGCGGCGGTGCCGGCGGCCGCGGCGGCGGCTGCGACCGAGGGTGCGGCGGCCGGCAAGAAGGAAGAGCCGAAGAAGGAAGAGGCGAAGAAAGAAGCCGCTCCGAAGAAGGAAGCCGCCCCCAAGAAGGAAAGCAAGAAGTAAGCGCCCCGGGTACGAACTCGGTGATGTTGGGAGCTACCAGGGTGTGTTAGACCAAGTGCGCATTTTTGATTATTAAAAATGCGCACTTGGTCTAACACACCTTGGTAATTGCCAGCTTCAGATGGCTTCGAGACCGGGCGCTTAATTGGTTTCGTTTTGTGGCAGGGCTTCCTCTCAAACTGATTGTCGGCCTCGGCAATCCCGGGCGTGAATACGCGCGGACGCGGCACAACGCCGGCTGGTGGTTCGTGGATGAACTGGCGGCGCGTTCGCACGGCAGCTGGCGCCACGACGCGCGAGCGCATACGGAGCTGGCACGCGTCACGCTCGCCGACACCGAGCTGTGGCTGCTCAAGCCCACGGCCTTCGTGAATCGCAGCGGCGCGCCGGTGGCCGCGGTCGCGAACTATTACGGCATTGCGGCCGCTGACATTCTGGTGGTGCACGATGATATCGATCTGCCGCCCGGGACCGCGCGCCTCAAGCAGGGCGGCGGCCACGGCGGCCACAACGGCCTGCGCGATGTGATGGCGCATATTGGCGCGGACTTCTGGCGCCTGCGCCTGGGCGTAGGTCATCCGGGGTCGAAGGAGCTGGTGCTCGATGCGGTGCTCGATCGGCCGCCGGCGGCGGAGCAGCAGGCGATCGAGCAGGCGATGGCGCGCTCGCTCGAGGTCATGCCGGAGCTGCTGCGCACGGGGGCGCAGAAGGCGATGCACTCCCTGCACAGCCGCAACACCGGGGATACCGGCGAAACCGACGATCCTGCCCCTGGGAGCAGCTAATGCTCCGGCGCAATGTGAGCCAGGGAATGATTGATCATCGCAGAGAGCTATTGCACTACAGGGCGAATTTTTATTATTAAAAATTCGCCCTGTAGTGCAATACCTCCGTGTGAATGCCCATCGTCCCCGGGTTCACTTCACGAGGAACGTTGATGCCGATTCAATGCGGGATCGTCGGTTTGCCGAATGTCGGTAAGTCGACGCTGTTCAATGCACTGACGCGCGCGCAGATCGCGGCGGAGAACTACCCGTTCTGCACCATCGATCCGAACGTGGGCGTGGTGCCGGTGCCGGATGAGCGTCTCGGGCAGTTGGCGGACATCGTGCATCCGGAAAAAATTATGCCGACCACCGTGGAGTTCGTCGACATCGCCGGCCTGGTGAAGGGCGCCTCTCAGGGTGAAGGTCTCGGTAATCAATTCCTGGCGCACATCCGGGAAGTCGACGCGATCGCGCACGTCGTGCGCTGCTTTGAGAATGAAGACATCGTGCACGTGGCCGGCCGCATCGATCCGCTGTCGGACGTCGACACCATCAATACCGAGTTGGCCCTTGCCGATCTGGCCTCGATGGACAAGGCCGTGGATCGCGCGGCCAAGGCCGCCAAGAGCGGTGACAAGAAGGCCGTGCTGCAGCGCGAGTTGTTCGAGCGTGTGCGCGCGCTGCTCAACGAGGGCGAGCCGGTGCGGGCCGAGCCCCTGGGCGATGAGGCGCGGCGCGAGCTGCGCGAGCTGCATCTGCTCACGGCGAAGCCGGTCATCTACATCGCCAACGTCGATGAAGCCGGTCTTGCGAGCGGCAACGCCTACCTGAGCGCGCTGCGCGCTCGCGCCGAGGCGGAGCACGCCGTGGTGGTGCCGGTCTGTGCCGCAATCGAGGCGGAAATCGCGCAACTGCCGGAGGCCGAACGCGCCGAGTTCCTGCGCGATCTGGGGCTCAAGGAGCCGGGCCTGAACCGCGTGATCCGCGGTGCCTACGAGTTGCTCGGCCTTCTGACCTATTTCACAGCGGGGCCGAAAGAGGTTCGTGCCTGGACGGTGCGCGTCGGCAGCACCGCCCCCCAGGCCGCCGGCGTCATTCACACCGATTTCGAGCGTGGCTTCATTCGTGCCGAGGTCATCGCGTTCGAGGATTACGTCAAGTACCGCGGCGAAGCCGGCGCGCGCGAGGCTGGGCGGCTGCGCCTCGAGGGCAAGGAATACATCGTGCGCGAAGGCGACGTGATGCATTTTCGCTTCAATGTCTGACGTCGCTTCGGGCATTGCGGATCCGCCGGCGCCCGTGCCAAGCTTGCGCGAGCGATGATTCCCTATGCCCGCAATGTTGTCCTGGTGCGCGCCAAACTGGCGCAGCTGCGGCCGACGCAGTTCTCGGTGGGTTATGCCGAGGTGGAGCTCAAGGCTGCCGAGTGGAAGAAACTCAAGAAAAAGCAGCGCCCGCAGGTTCTCGACAGCCACGTGTTCCCGGCAGTACTGGGTCCAGAGGACTCGTATTACATCGTCGACCACCACCACCTGGGTATCGCGCTCATCGAGGAGGGGCAGAAGGACGTGTGGGTCACTAGGCTTGACAACATGTCGTGGCTCGAGCCCGCGGTGTTCTGGCATACGATGGAGTTTCGCTCCTGGGCATATCCCTACGATCATCGTGGGCGCAGGCGGGACTATGCCGATATGCCGCGCAAGCTGACCAGGATGCAGAATGACCCCTATCGCAGTCTTGCGGGTCTGGTGCGCGTGGCCGGCGGCTATGCCAAGGATCTGACGCCATTCTCGGAATTTCTGTGGGCGGATTTCTTCCGTCCGCGGATCAGCGCGCGGTTGATTGCCGACCAGCAGTCCCGCGCGACGCGCATGGGCGTCAAGCTGGCACGCTCGTCCGACGCCCGTTACCTTCCGGGCTGGATCGGCAAAGCCGCCTCGCGCTAGCCGCCCGACTCTTCGGGCTTGGCGGCCCGCCAAACTGCGGTGGTGCCAAGAAGGCGTTTACCGTCGGGGTGCGGCCCCCTACAATGCGCATCCCCGACGGCTAGGTAGCTCAGCTGGTTAGAGCGTGGCACTCATAATGCCGAGGTCGTGAGTTCGAGTCTCACCCTAGCCACCAATCGATCAATTACTTGCACCCGCTTGCTGGGCTCGCACCAAAGACAATGCGTGACTTTTGCGTGCCCCAACTCGCACAACCGCGAGCCTCCTTGGGCTCAAGTTGATGTATCGCTGTCACTACTAGTTGCGGTGGTGCGCATCACTCCAGCTGTGATCAGCAAAGACGCGATCTTCGCTTCGACGAATCTCTTTCATAGGACATCACCAGGAAGGACCATTCTTGCTGAACGTGGGGGCCAATCGTCCCCAAAGAGAGCGGCGATGAAGACCCGTGCGATCGCAGTCTCAAACGGTCCTAAGGATCGACGGCGTGGAACCCGTTCGCATATCACCGCGGCGCCGAGCTCCTGGAGCACATCGCTAATCTGCTGACCGACCGCGACGGAGCCTTCTTTGCATTTAGACACAATAATCAGGATATGCAGGCCGTCCAGCGTCGCCAGTGGAACATTGCTCGCTTCTGTCGCCGGTAAAAGCAGGATACAGGCGGCCACCAAAGAGCCATGCCTGAGTGCCAGCTGAGCCGCAAGATCCGCGCCATCGGCGTGTCCTACGAGAATGATTGGAATCATCGACAGCCCGTGCGCCTTTACTGCCTCTGAAATAAGGAGTGCTAGACGATCGGCGATCTTCTCGTTGTCGATTGGCGCGCCTGAGCGCAGTTTCTCGATCCCAGGAATCAGGATTGGCACGCCGGGGCAGGCGCGGTGACAGAACCGCATTAGTGAGCGCAAAGTGGTGGTCCCCCTGTCCGGTAACGGCAGTAGAACGGGCGAATTCGCGACTGTGCCCGCGCGAAATTGAAAGGTGGCCGTCAACTGTATGCTCTCGCTGATGGTCGCGATCAAAGGCAGTCGATAATCAGGGTATTACCAATCTTTGCGACAGGGGTCTTAAATTCTCTCAAGCGCAGGTTATCCTCTACGGCTGCTCTTAGGCTTGCTTACAAGTCCCATCGTTGGTCGGAAAGGACGGAAAGGTATGGGCTACAGGCCCCGAGGGCGTGCCCGGCGCTGCTACTCTTGCAGGTGCGATGCCCTACGGAGAGGCGTTTTCTATGTTCTAAGCGCCGTACCTGTCAAAGGTAACTCGGGTCAATTTCCCCATTGGCGTCGCCACACGGCGGGACTGATACGGAAGGCCTTGGAGAACACGCGGGTGAGATGACTCTGGTCGGCGAAACCGCACGCGGTGGCGATCTCGACAATCGGCATTTTTGTCCCTTGCAACAGTTCTTTGGCGCGCTTGACCCGCTGCCTCAACAGCCACTGGTGTGGAGGCAGTCCGGTCGTATGTTTAAAGGCACGTATGAAGTAGCTCCGCGAAAGACCACACAGGGCGGCGAGTTCCGCAAGATTTGTATCGGTGGCGAGGTCGTCGAGTAGTCGGCTGGTAACGCGGCGCTCTTGGAGAGGCGTGAGCATTCGATCTCTCGGTCCCGCAAGAACTGGCATGTCACCCCGCAGACCGCCATATGTGGCCGCGAGGTGCGCGACGATCGCTAAGAAAACGTGATCGATAAAGAGCGCTGTTGCCTGCTCCGGGCGCGCCAGGACCGGATTTAAAGCGCTCACCAAGTGAAGCATCGTCGCATCTCGATGTTCAACGCTGAGAAGGCTATTCAACCGTTCGATTTTTGGTCGCTTCAATTCCGAGGTGATTTCGTCAAAGGCCGCCAGCGGAATGTAAGTATTCAAGGAATCAAACGGGGATGACATGTCCATTGTCCATACTTCGCGCAGGTCCAGGCAAGATAGTGCGCCTGCTCCACGAGCAGGCATCTCCAATAGACGGCCGTCGTTCCAGCCCTGCAGCGCGGGCAGAGGTCTGAGAAGCACCACCGCCATAACCGTGGCGGAGGTCGCATTGGGGGGTGTGATCCCGAGGCCTGGCCGATCCCTTCGATAGCGCCCTATAGAGAGATCGCCGTGCCCAAAGGAAGCCGATGACAGCGATCGCATGTCATCGAGACTTTCTTTCGTCGCAAAGAACGGACGCTCGGCGCCCAGGAGTTTTGGAGAATGAGAACAGAGCGCCGCCATTGTATTCTCCCCCCCGCTGCGTGTAGCGTCTGCACGAGAACACCAAAGGCACCGGACCGACGCGCTTATAGCAACCCGTTAACCATAATACGCCGTGTATGTAAGGAGGGACAACGGCTCCGTGAGCGACGGAAGGCGGCAAATCTGTAGCGACTTCAAGGAGAGCGCGCCTGGGTCATCGCGATTCGGAATCCTTGTTCGGCCATTGAAAAAAGTCCATGGCCAGACAGCAGCGCGATCTCCGTGAATTTTTGGCGCTCCGCCGAGGATGCCGCGACGTCGCGGTCTGATGCCCCATGGTCCGGATGGGCCGGAGATCTGGGTTGGACATAGGTATCTCGCTCACGCAGTCTCCCGAGTCGTAGGCTCCCGTCGGTCGTTCATGGTTCCGACGGGATGACCCATCAAATGGTTACCGCAGCTATGACTTTAAGAATGCCAGCAGATCCGTATTGATCGTGGCTGCTTCCGTTGTAGGCATGCCATGGGGAAAGCCCTTATAGCTCTTGAATATCGCGCCCTTGACCAACTTGGCGGTCAGAGGGCCGGCATCCGCAAAAGGCACGACCTGGTCATCATCACCGTGCATCACGAGCGTCGGCACCGTGAATTTCTTTAGGTCCGGCGTGAAATCGGTCTGTGAGAAGGCAACGACGCCATCGTAATGCGCCTTGACGCCACCCATCATGCCCTGGCGCCACCAATTATCGATAACACCTTGGGATTTCTTGGCACCCGGCCGGTTGTAACCGTAAAAAGGTCCGGTCGGCAGGTCCACGTAAAACTGCGCCCGGTCATTGGCGACTTGTGTCTGAAATCCGTCGAAGACTTCTTTGGGTAGGCCGCCGGGATTCGCAGGCGTCTTCACCATCAGCGGCGGTACCGAGCTAATGAGCACGGCCTTCGCCACCCGGTTCTCACCGTGGCGCCCGATGTAGCGCGCGATTTCGCCGCCGCCGGTCGAGTGGCCGATATGGATGGCCTTCTTTAGGTCGAGGTGCTCGGTGAGCGCCAGCAGGTCATCGGCGTAATGGTCCATATCGTGCCCGTCGGCGACCTGGCTCGACCGACCGTGACCGCGCCGATCATGGGCGATGACGCGATAGCCGTGACTCAAGAAGAACATCATTTGCGTGTCCCAATCATCGGACGATAAGGGCCAACCGTGGGAAAAAACGATCGGCTGCCCACTGCCCCAATCCTTGTAAAATATCGTGACCCCGTCCTTCGTCGTAATCGTGCTCATCTTCGTATCTCCAATGTGGTTTGAGCGCATAGCGCCCGGGTGTAAATCCTGCGCGGTTGCGGCAAAAGGTATCGTGGCTGCAATAAGCGTCGCGGAACCACCGATCAACACTTTCCGACGAGACAAGCTGGATGTTGTCGCTCGTTCATCGACGGTTCGGGTTTCCATGTCGTGCTTATCCATTACTCGGTCTCTGGTCCTTCAAGGCACTGGGCAAGACGGGCCAGCACTCTGAACGATTGAAAGTAGCTACTTGGTGGAGGCTGCCATCGCGGCAATGTTGATGAAGGCCGCCACCTTGGCGGGATCCTCCATAATCGACATGTGGCCGGTGGGCAGCGTAACGCTGCCGATCGCATGCAACCGATCGACCTCCGCACGTTCCATCGCGGGCGGCAACATGCGATCGTTCGAGGATATGAGCACCCAGGAAGGTTTACTCTGCCAAGCGGCGACCGTGATCTTCTCGTCAAACATGGGACCGTACGTCTGCCCCTGTGTGGCAAAGAAAAGCTGCTGTGTGGCGAGAGGAAGTCGCTGCGCGATGTCCTCCGAGACGCCTTTAAACGTCATTGACGCGAACTTGGCATCGTCAAGACGGATCTGCTTTTGACCCTCCGTCCACCCGTACGGTGAGCTCGCATCATTCGCCGATTGGCCTGCGTCAGGGGCGTAAGCGGATATGTAGACCAAACCTGCCACTTTGGGATCATCACCCGCTTGTGTAATCACGACGCCGCCCCAGGAGTGCGCGACCAAGAGGACTGGCCCGGACTGAAGTGCAATAATTCTTTTGGTTGCTGCGACTTCCTCCGCGAAGGATATCAACGGGTTCTGAACGGCGACGACGTGATAGCCGTCCGCTTCTAGTAGCGGGATGACACTTAACCAGCTCGTAGCGTCCGCGAACGCGCCGTGCACCAACACAATGTTTTTCACCGCCGTCCCTGCTTGGGCTCCGGTCGAGGACAGGACAATCGCTAGGACAGCGAGAATGAGGCCGTGGATAGCGCTCAGCGGAATGCGCGAAAAATAAGACATGCTATGGTCCTTGTTTCGATTCGCAACTGCGGGCTTAGGTTATGCGCAACTCGGCCGCGCTTATGGGCTGGAGGCCTTTTCGGCGGCCTCGGTGATGACAGCGGCCACCTTTTTCGGCTCCTCAAGCATCGCGAGATGACACGTTGGCAACGTCGTTGCCGTCGCGTGCAACCGGGTTACTTCGTCCTTCTCCATCGCCGGTTGCAACATGCGATCCTTAGCGGAAATGACGACCCAAGAAGGCTTTGTCTTCCAGGCCGCGACGGTCAGCTTCTCGGCGAACATGGGCCCGTAGCTTTCGCCCTCGACGGCCAAGACAAGCTTTCGTTCGGGTGCTGGCAGGCCTTGTGCGAAGTCCTCCAGGATGCCTTGCGAGGTCATATAGGCAAACTTGGACGCATCGACGCGAATTTGCTTCTGCCCCTCAGTCAACCCGAAGGGCCCGCTTGCGTCGTTGGCCGACTGCCCGACGTCCGGCGCATACGCGGCCACATAGACAAGTCCCCGAACTTTTGGATCATCTCCCGCCTGCGTGATGACGGCGCCACCCCAGGAATGGCCCACGAGAATAACTGGGCCGTCTTGCAATGCGACAATGCGTTTCGTGGCGGCGACATCATCCGCCAGTGAAGTCAATGGATTCTGCACGGCAACGACGTGATACCCCTTCGCTTCCAAAATAGGAATAACTTTGGACCAACTGGACGCGTCGGCAAAGGCACCGTGCACCAGGATGATCGTTTTTACGGCATATAGGGATTGAGCGTGCGTGAGCATCGGAATAGCGGTAAGCAGCACGGCAAGATATGGCAGGCCGCTATATCGCATCGCTCGCAGGAATTGCTTGATCATGGGATCACCTGGTTAGGACATTCAGTTATTGAGGAACACTCTCGCCCTCGGAGGATGCGCGGGTCGCCGCGACGGGATAAGCACGCTGCGAGATTCATTCTTCCGCCTTCTGCGTAATTGGATGGCTATTAGTGCAGACTGCTCGGTGCTGGGCTTGATCTAACGTTTCGTGCTTTGGCTTAAAGGCCCGTTTTTATCCGACGCGGTTGCGGAAATAAATTCTCGGCGCGCTTGCTTCGGCTCCAGAAGGTCAAACTCCAGGTACGCACGAGAGGAGGTTGCGTCGCTGGCGGAGGAAAACCTCGAGTTGGCTGCAAGAAGCGAGCAACATCGACCTGGAGAGGCTCGATTTGGCCAGGGCGCTCTCTTAGGAAGTCAATTCCAGGCCTGGAGCCTAGATCCCCTTTCCGCCAGAGTTGCAGGCGCTGTCGCGCGTGACTTTTCCGTGACTCGGTGGTGCTCTGTTGTGCTCAGTCGTGCCAATTGCAACGCACGCCACGCGGCAAGTGATTGAAATTAAAGACTCTGAAATCCAAAGGCTGCGCTCATAATGCCGAGGTCGTGGGTTCGAGTCCCACCCTAGCCACCAAAATCAATCGCGACGCACGAACGTCGGCAGCCGCAAGAACTGGCGATGCCCCGCCGCCGAGCGGGGCATCGCAGTGCCGGTGAGATTCTCCTTAAGATCAGTACGGGTTTGGAGCGGGTGTCGGACTGCTCGCAGCGCTCGGGGCGATACTGCCGAACACGCCATCGGTTTGATCGGCAAATCCCGCCGTATAGAACAGCGTGGTCAGAGGCTTGTCCGGATCACCATTTCCAAATACAAGAGCCCAAAGCCCGGGAATGGTGAAAGTACCGCCATTCGCGACCGCGAGCTGACCCTCATCAGTCGCCAGCGAGCCATTCGGCATGAAGATGTTAATGGTGCCGTCGCCAAAATTGCCGATCAGCACGTCTCCGGAGAACGAGCCGAAGCCCGACGGCGCCACCGCAATTCCCCACGGGGCATTGAGCGCACCGGCTGAAGCAAAGCGGCTGACAAAGTTACCGCTGAGATCGAACACGTCCACGTAGCCCAAACCGGCTCCGGTGACCTCATCGTGCTTGGCGGTATCCTGCATGGCGAAGGTGACGTACAACTGCCCACTCACCGTCGCGATGCCAAAAGGCACGAAGCCTGCCGGGATCGTCGGATCGATGAATTTGCCCTGCATCGCCTCGGGCTTGGAGAAGGTTGTATCGAACACGTCGACCTTATTGTTATGCAGGTCAGTCGCATACAGATAGGTCGCGCCGTTCACGGTCCCCAAAGCGAGGCCTTTGTAGACTGCATGCTGGGCGCCGTTGGCTATCCCATCGTCATAGGCGGTGACTGCGGTCGCGCCGCTGTCCTTGGCCCAGCCGACTATGGTGCCGCCCTCGCCGTCAAATATGAAAAGCGCCGTCTCCTGCCCATTAGTGGTGGGAATGAGAAAGCCGCCAGTGCCGTTGTAGACCTGGCCGGTCGGATTGGACTGCACCCCGGCTGCCGAGGACGGAATCGTAATCCCGACAGCGTTGGAGCCGGTGATGGTGCCGGTCTCGTTCTTTCCGCTACCACTATAGAGGGTCGACAGGTTACTGTTGTTGTCGGCGATCCAGAAGGGCAGCCCTGGAGCGACGGCAATGCCCCAGGGATTTTGCAGGCTGGCGTCGATGGTGGTCACCGTCGCGACCACGGTGTTGTTATCGGCCACCAGGGCGGTATCGGTAAACGAGGAGGTTGCCGGTGGGTCCGACGTTGCGCTGGTGCTGCTAATGCTGCTGCTGCTACCGCCGCCGCCGCATGCGGCGACCGCCGCGACACAAATGACGCCGAGCGCAAACGGCGCCAGTTGACGAAAACTCTTCTTCATTGCTGCTCTCCAAAAAAGTAAAAATAAGTTTGATGCGGACATGAGTGCCGCGGTATGGAGAGAGAGTTTCTTTCGGCGGGGCGAAGAGTCAGCGCAAGGAGGCAGCCGCGGCCTTTAGCAAAGACGTCGCACGGGTTGCAACGCCGGCGACATTCGCGTGATTAAACAATGAGCTAGCAATGGCACACATCCGAAGCGAATTCTGTATGGATAGAATTCTTCTATCGGAATCATTAAATCAATCAATCGATGGCGACCTCGGTGTTGGCCCACGTGCTCTTTACATTCGTGGCGCGCGCTCAGTCGTGGCAACAGCCTGAGGGCGAAGTGTCGGCGTTTTAAGAGTGGTCTCCATGCGTTGTCCGCATAGCTCCGCCTGAAGGCAATCTGGTCTAATCGAGCGTCGGCTTGTGTGAGCTCAAGACGATTACACGGAATCGATGGCGATAATCGTTCGTCGATATCTATCGAGGCAATTGAAACAAACAACCACGCGCGCGGAGCCCCCAGACTATATTTACGGCACTTTCACAAGCGGGAGCGACACGTGAGCGCAGCAATCGAACCAAAGTGCCCTTTCCATCACGCGCCCGGGGGCGGTACTTCTAATAAGGAATGGTGGCCGAGCCATCTGCCCGTGGACTTGCTACATCAGCATTCCTCGAAGTCCAATCCGATGGGCTTGGATTTCAACTACGCGAAGGAATTCAAAACTCTGGACCTCGCGGCGGTGAAGAAGGATCTGGCGGCACTGATGACGGACTCGCAGCCCTGGTGGCCTGCAGACTTCGGGCACTACGGTCCCCTGTTCATTCGTATGGCATGGCACAGCGCGGGTACGTACCGCACCGGTGACGGCCGCGGCGGTGGCGGTAGAGGCCAGCAGCGCTTTGCGCCACTCAATAGTTGGCCGGACAACGTGAGCCTCGATAAGGCGCGACGCTTGCTCTGGCCAATCAAGCAGAAGTATGGCCGCAAGATTTCTTGGGCCGACCTGATGATTCTTACCGGCAACGTGGCGCTCGAATCGATGGGCTTCAAGACCTTCGGTTTTGCTGGCGGCCGGGAGGACGCATGGGAGCCTGACCATGACGTCTATTGGGGCACGGAAAAAAAGTGGCTGGGCGCGGACACGCGCTATTCCGGAGAGCGAGAGCTCGCCAATCCGCTGGGCGCGGTGCAGATGGGCCTCATCTACGTGAATCCGGAGGGCCCGGAGGGCAAACCGGATCCGCTGGCCTCTGCTCGAGACATTCGTGAGACCTTTGCACGCATGGCGATGAACGACGAGGAGACGGTTGCTTTGATTGCCGGTGGCCACACCTTCGGCAAGACTCACGGTGCAGGCGAGGCTTCACATGTGGGCGCAGAGCCTGAAGCAGGTGACCTGGAGGCGCAGGGCTTCGGCTGGAAGAGCAGCTACGGCACGGGCTGGGCAGGTGATGCGATCACCAGTGGCCTGGAAGTCACCTGGACCACCACGCCGACGAAGTGGAACAATGATTTCTTCAAGAACCTATTCGGCTACGAATGGGAGTTGACGAAGAGCCCGGCCGGCGCACATCAGTGGCGGCCGAAGAATGGCGCGGGTGCCGGCACCGTGCCGCACGCGCACGACTCGTCGAAGCGGATCGCGCCTTCCATGTTGACGACCGACCTTGCACTGCGTTGCGATCCGGCTTACGAGAAAATCTCACGGCGCTTTCTGCAACACCCGGAACAGTTTGCAGAAGCGTTCGCGCGCGCCTGGTTCAAGCTAACGCACCGTGACATGGGTCCGCGTGCACGCTATCTAGGCCCGGAAGTGCCTGCCGAAGAGCTCATCTGGCAGGACCCGATTCCGGCGATAAATCACAAGCTTATCGACGAGCAGGACATCTCCGCGCTAAAGAAGCAGATTGCCGCCTCCGGGCTCACAGTCTCGCAGCTCGTTTCAACCGCGTGGGCATCAGCCTCTACCTTCCGTGGGTCCGATAAGCGCGGCGGTGCAAACGGAGCTCGTATCCGACTCGCGCCCCAGAAGGACTGGGCGGTCAATCAGCCGCAGCAACTGGCGCGTGTACTGGAGACCCTCCAAGGCATTCAGGGCGAGTTCAACAACTCGCAGACAGGCGGCAAGAAAGTGTCGCTCGCCGATCTGATCGTGCTGGGTGGCGCCGTAGGTGTCGAGCAGGCGGCGAAGAATGCCGGCCATAACATAACGGTGCCGTTCACGCCCGGACGCATGGACGCGTCGCAGTCACAGACAGATGTGGATTCCTTCGCTCCGCTTGAACCGGTCGCCGACGGCTTCCGCAACTACCAGCGGACGCGTTACGCGGTACCGGCCGAGGCGCTGCTCATCGACCGCGCACAACTGCTGTCACTGACCGCCCCCGAGATGACCGTGCTCGTTGGCGGGCTGCGGGTGCTCAACGCCAATGTCGGGCAGTCCAAGCACGGTGTCTTCACCCACAAGCCAGAAGCGCTGACGAACGACTTCTTCAAGAATCTGCTCGACATGCGCACGGAGTGGCAAGCGGTGTCCGATGCCAAGGAAACCTTCGAGGGCCACGATCGAAAGACGGGCGAGCTCAAGTGGACCGCCACGCGCGTCGATCTGGTTTTCGGCTCCAACTCGGTGCTGCGGGCACTGGCCGAAGTCTACGGAAGTTCGGATGCGCAGGAGCAGTTCCTGCACGAATTCGTGACGGCTTGGACCAAGGTGATGAACCTGGATCGTTTCGACCTCCGGTAACTGTCCGCGAACACGCGTGCCGACCTCGACCTGTGTCCGGTTGATCCCGCACCAGGTCGAGGAGGTGCAGGCAACGCTCCGCCATCGTTGGCAGTCGGCAGTGTAGTGGCGGGCAGCCAAGGCACCGGACTGTAATTTAGTGTGCCGGTTTTTGTGGTGCGCCGTGAAAAGGCGCGGTTCCTCAGTGGGTTGAGTTTAAACCCACCCGGTAACTCTCGCTCCAGCCGGTAGCAATCGGAGCGGTCGTGGAGGAAACGAAGCGGCCGAAGCCTTCGGTGTAGAGGATCACCTTGGGTGATCTGGCGAGCATGCAGACTGCAGCGATAGCAAACGTTGTGCAGGCCCCGAAAGGGCTGATGTGGAAGCCGACCCGGCCACAAAACGGGGAAGGCTGTGATCGTTGGGGAAGTGAGCGAAGAGAGCACCTGACGATTCCACCGGGGTAGTGACGGCGGGATGTGTGCGCAGGGGAATCGTGGCAACACGGGAAACCCTATGGAGAGATCGGCGGACGTGGCCGGTCAACGGGTGATCCGCGAGGATCGGACCCGGCCTCATGGGGTGGCGGATGGGCTCGTAAGACCGAGGAGGCCGGTGTAATGCCGGCGGAGGAAAGGAGCCCTGGTTCAGGGTGAACGCAGGAAGTGGTGAAGGACGCGGAGAGTGGATCAATGATCCTGGAACCTCCGGCTAGTGTTCAGAAGCTACAGGCGGCGTTACAGGCGAAAGCGAAGGAAGCGCCTGACTATCGCTTCTATCTGCTGTACGACAAGCTGTATCGCAAAGATGTTCTGGAGTACGCGTATCGGTGCTGCAAGGCCAATGCCGGGGCACCGGGAGTGGACAAGCAGGACTTTGCGCACATCGAGGCGTATGGGCAGGAGCGCTGGTTAGGTGAACTGGCGGACAAACTCCGCAGGAAGACGTATCGAGCCGAGGCAGTGCGACGTGTGTGGATACCGAAGGCGGACGGCAGCAAGCGGCCGCTCGGTGTCCCCTGTATCGCTGACCGGACGGTGATGACGGCCGCGGTGGCGGTGCTTAGCCCCATCTTCGAGGTCGATTTGCCGGCCGAGCAGCACGGCTACCGTGCGAACTTCAGTGCCCATACGGCGGTGCGCTCGGTGCGCTACCCGCTCAACACCGGTCATACGAAGATTATCGAAGGGGACTTGGCCGGCTACTTCGATTCCTTACCACATGCCGAGCTACTTAAATCGGTGGCGCGCCGAGTCTCTGACCGGCACGTGCTACATCTGATCAAGATGTGGCTAACCGCTCCGGTGGAGGAAGACGACGGCAGGGGTGGAAAGAAGCGAACGACGCCGGGCAAGGACAGCGGGCGCGGGGTACCGCAGGGTTCTCCGCTCTCACCGCTCCTCGGTAACCTATATATGCGCCGGTTTGTACTGGGTTGGAAGCGGCGCGGGGTCGAGGACAGGCTACAGGCGAGGGTCGTCTCGTATGCCGATGACTACGTCATCTGCTGCAAAGGCGATGTCGATGAGGCATTGGCCGAGATGCGCGAGATGATGCGGCGGCTGAAGCTGACGGTCAACGAAGCCAAGACACGCGTATGTTACCTGCCGCAGGTGTGGCGCGACGATCTGGATGAGACAGCGCGACGATCAAGCTGGAGATCGGTGAGCGCAGCCAAGGGATGATGCCGGTGGTGATTGTCGCTGACAAGTATTATTTCTCCGGTTGATTGTCGCGCGAGGGTGGAACGCCAACGTTCTTGGGTGTCGCGTAGTGCGCGGGCCGTCCCGCGCCCTGCTGTTTTCGCTCGATGGCTGCACGCCGGCGATAGCTCTCCACGTTCATCTCGAAGATGGTGGCGTGGTGAACCAGGCGGTCCACCGCGGCGAGGGTCATGGCCGGGTCGGGGAAGATCTTGCCCCATTCACCGAAGGGCTGGTTGGCGGTGATCAGCATTGAGCGGCGTTCGTAGCGAGCACTGATGAGCTCGAACAGTACCGAGGTCTCCGCCTGGTCCTTGGTGACGTAGGTGATATCGTCGAGGATCAACAGGTCGAAGCGCTCGAGACTGGCGATGCCCGCCTCCAGTGCGAGCTCACGGCGAGCGACCTGCAGCTTCTGAACGAGATCGGAGGTTCGGGCGAACAGCACTCGCCATCCTTTCTCGATCAGTGCCAGACCGATTGCCGAAGCCAGGTGTGACTTGCCGCCGCCAGGGGGCCCGAACAGGATGAGGTTGGCGCCGTTTTCGAGCCAACCGTCACCGGCACACAGCGCCGACACCTGTGCCTTGGAGATCATCGGCACGGCTTGGAAGTCGAAGTTCTCCAGGGTCTTGCCGGGCAGGAGCTTCGCTTCACCCAGGTGCCGCTCCACGCGGCGCCGATCGCGTTCGGCGAGCTCATGCTCGGCGATCGCGGCGAGGAAGCGCGCTGCGGTCCAGCCCTCCTTGTCGGAGCGCTCGGCGAACTTGGGCCACATGTGCTTGATGGTCGGCAAGCGCAGTTCGTTGAGGATGAAGCTCAGGCGAGTCGCATCGATGGCGGCGCTCATGCCGCCACTCCCAGGCAGTTTTGGGTCAGCGTCTCGTACACGCTGAGCGGCACGAGTTCGACGCACACCTGCGGCAGACGAGCCGGATCGGGCGCGAAGCGCGTGCGCAGCGCCGCCAGATCCGGCAGCTGATCGGCACTCAGATGCTCGCTGAGCAGCGCGGCGAGTTCGACTTCACAGACCCGATCATGTGCGAGACTGAGCAGTTCCACGATGATCTTACATGCGGCACGGTCCGAGAGCCGCTCGCGCAGCCGCTCGAAGGTGAGTCGGTACGCCTCACGCGGAAAGAGCTGATCGCGGTACACCAGGTTCACCAGCGCCATGGGCTTGCGGCGCAGCGTGTGGATCACGTGGCGATAGTCCACGACGTGCCCATGCTTGCCGTTGGGGCCGTGCCGCCCGCGCTCGAGCGTCATCAGCAGCGTCGCCCCGATCATCAGGTCCAACCGATCGTCGTACAGCCTCACCCGTAGTCGATGCCCGATCAGTCGAGAGGGCACCGTATAAAATACCTTCCGCAATGTGAAGCCGCCAGAAGTGGTTACGAAGGCGAAGGTCTCCTCGTAATCGCAGGTGCGATGTGCCGGCAGTGGCTGCAGCGTTGCACGCTCGGCGGCGATGAGCTTGGCGTTGCGCGCGTTCTTGCGGCTCATGATCTCATCGATAAAGCGTCGGTACGCCCCCAGCTCGGCAAACTCTGAGCTGCCGCGCAGCAGCAGTGCATCGCGGACCGCGCTCTTGAGATGGCCGTGGGGGCTCTCGATCGAGCCATTCTCGTGCGCTACGCCGCGGTTGTTGCGGCTCGGCGCCATGCCGTAATGCACGCACAACGCGTCATAGCGCGCCGTCAGATCCTCGCGCGCGGCACGGTTTAAGTTACGGAACGCCGCCGACAGGCTGTCGCTGCGGTGCTCGCGCGGTGCACCTCCCAGTGCCCACAACGCGTTCTGCAGCCCCTCTGCCAGTGCCACGTAACTCTCCCCGCCCAGAATGACGTGTGCGTGCTCGAAGCCCGAGCAGGCCAGGCGGAAGTGATAGAGGCGGTGATCGAGTGGCACGCCAGCCACCCCGACGGCGAGTTCGCCCATCTCAGTAAAGTCCGACAGTCCCATCTGGCCCGGTTCATGGACCTGACGGAAGATGATCTCGCGCTCCGCGCCATGCATCGCTCGCCAGGATCGGATCCGACGCTCGAGCGTGCGACGCACGTTCGGGTGCAGATCCGGATGCCGCCGCTGCAGTTCCTCGAAGATCGCCACCGGCCGCACGGTCGGCGCCGCCACGAGCATCGGCACGACGTCAGCCTCAAAGATCCGCTCCAGCGGATCGGGCCGGCGCCGTGCCCGCGGCGGCTTCTTCTGGGAGGGCAGTCGCGGATCGCTCTCGATCCGGTAGGCGCTGGCCACACTGATCGCCGCGCGCGCCGCGGCCACTGTCGGGGGGTCCGTCGCTCTGAACTTCATATACAACCTCATCTGGTGATCATTGATGTGTCGACCGGGCATGAGGTGCGTCCCTAAAGCTGGAAAACGCCTCCTCAATACCCCATCGGCCACGATCACCGGCGATCCGACCCCTAAAACCGGGCCGAACCGCCCCTGAGCCCCGGGGTTTCCGGGCTACGCCCGAAAACCCCGGGGCTCAGGGAATCTTCTCATCCTGATTGTCGCGCTGTTCTCACCCAGATTGACGCGCATCACGCAGGAGCGATTTGACTTCCTGGGCTACACCTTCGGGCGGTACCACTCGCCGCAGACGGGCCGGGCGATCATATGCCCGTGGCCGTCCAAGCGCAGTGTGCAGCGCCTCATCGGAGCGATCCGGGAGACGACCGAGCGAAGGACATCGTGGCGGGAGGCCGACGAGGTGGTACGCACGATCAACCGCAAGCTCCTCGGCTGGGCCAACTACTTCAGTCTGGGCGCGACCGGGAAAGCCTACCGGGCGATCAATGAGTACACACCGCGCCGGCTATGCCGGTGGTTATGCTGCAAGCACAAGGTGCGCAACTCAGGGGCGAGTCGCTTCCCGTTCGAGTACCTGCACAACACGTTGGGACTCGTCGCGCTCACCGCAGTGCCTGCCGACTCTCCGAGAGCGATGGCCTGAGACCTTGTCCGAGAGCCGGATGCGGACCCGCATGTCCGGTTCGATGAGCGGCGACTGGAGACGGCGCCACGGCGCTTCGATTGCGACACCGCCAGACGAAAGGGGCGGCAACAGTTGAGGGGTGCCTACCGCAACCGCGCCAGTCGTCGACTCTACCGACGTTAGGCATCTCGAGCGGCCACGACTGGCCAGTACATGCCAATCGTTTCAACAAGTTAGTTAAATACGGGCGGGCGTAAAATGGCTCAATCGCACTCATAATGCCGAGGTGGTGAGTTCGAGTCTCACCCTAGCCACGAAGATCCGGGAGTATATCGACACGCAAGCATTGGCGCGGGCCTCGCAGATGGACGCGTCGGGGCTGGCGTAGCGCTGGCCATCTGCGGCCACCGGGTCGGTTAGACGGTGGATCAGCCGTGGATCGCCCCCTCGCACGCCGCGCGCTCGTCGAATGCCCAACCGTAAAGGAGATCCTGATGTACGACCAATCCAAGCAATCCGAGTTGATCCGGTTCGCACGAGTCGATGCGGGCTCCACCGTCATCGACGTTTACCCAGGCGACGGCGACTGGACCCGTCTCTTCTCCGACATCGTGGGACCCGAAGGACGGGTCTACAGCTTCGTGCCGGCCGAAGTCGCCCACT
>Ga0302326_10009565_pt1 | contig 21129 bp, 14 predicted proteins | sample Palsa_T0_3_FD_202264 | JGI IMG/M metagenome (GOLD analysis project Ga0302326, IMG submission 202264) | Peat permafrost microbial communities from Stordalen Mire near Abisko, Sweden - Palsa_T0_3 | ecosystem: Environmental > Terrestrial > Soil > Palsa > Peat permafrost | place: Sweden: Abisko... | reverse complement strand
TACACGATCGCGTTCGCGGCGTGCATCCTCACGGCCGGGTCGATCGCCGACCGGATCGGTGCCCGACGGCTGTTCGTCGGCGGCTTCGTGCTGTTCATGGCCGCCTCGGCGATCTGCGGCGTCGCGCCCGATCTCGGCGTCCTGATCGGCGCTCGCGCGGTCCAGGGACTCGCGGCGGCGCTGCTCGTGCCGTCGTCGCTGGCGCTGCTCAGCCACGCCTATACCGATGCCCGAGCCAGGACCCAGGCGGTCGGGATCTACCTGGCGGGGGCCAGTTCGGCGCTGTCAGGCGGGCCGCTGATCGGCGGTGCCCTGATCGCGACGATCGGCTGGCGGGCGATCTTCTTCATCAACGTGCCGGTCGCGCTGTGCGGGATCTTCCTGACGTTGCGATTCGCTCGTGAGACCACTCGCTCGGCCGGCCGCGGGGTTGACGTGCCCGGACAACTCACCGCGTTCGCGACGTTGGTGCTGCTCGTCGGCTCGACGATCGAGGGCGGCGCCCGCGGCTTCGGCGCAACCGCCGTGCTCGCCGGCTACGGCGCGGCGCTGGCCTGCGGCTGCGCGTTCGTCTGGTTCGAGGCCCGTGGCCGGTCGCCGATGCTGCCGCTGTCGCTGTTTCGGTCACGCACGTTCAGCGTCTGCTCGGTCGCCGGGCTGCTGATCAACACGGCCTTCTACGGGCTGATCTTCGTGATCAGCCTGTTCTTTCAGCGCGTGCAGGGGCTGTCGCCGCTGACGACGGGGCTGGCGCTGGCCCCGGTGATGATCGGGATCACCGCCTCCAACATCGTCTCCGGACGGATGCAGGAGCGACTTGGCGCGACGCGCGTGCTGGTGCTCGGCGCCTCCGTGTTGGCGCTCGCCTGCGCGGGGATGCTGTCGGTCGGGGCCGCGACGGGCTACGGCGCGATCGTCGTGCAGCTGACCGCGATCGGCGTCGGCGGCGGCCTGGTCGTGCCGACCGTCACCGCGCAGCTGTTGGGCAGCGTCGAGCGCAGTCGCTCAGGGGTGGCGGGCGGTGCGCTCAACACGCTGCGCCAGACGGGCTCGGCGGTCGGGGTCGCGCTGTTCGGCTCGCTGCTGGCCGGCCGCGCCGGGTTTGTGCCCGGGGTCCACGCATCGTTTGCGATCGCGATCGGTCTGGGCCTCGCGATCGTGGCGCTGGCGCCGCTCCTGCGCGTCCGGCCGCTCCGCCCGCATGGGACCGGTCACCCCGGGGTGAGAGGAAACTGACCACGCGGCCGGCGTCCCGGCGCCGATCGTCGATCGAGTTCGACGTTCAACCAAGCGCCGGCGAGTTGTATACCTCCTGCGATGTTCATCCACCGGCTCGATGACGACCGCTGGCTGCGACTGACGGAGGAGTCGGACCTCGACGAGATCTACGAGCTGATCGTGACCAACCGTGAACGGCTGGCCGAGTGGATGCCATGGGCGGTCGGGGCGACAATCGATAGCACCCGCGCGTACATCCGCTCCAGTCGCCATGGCTTCGCCGACAACGGCGGCTTCTCGTCGGTGATCGTCGAGCGGGGCGCGATCGTCGGCTCGATCGGATGCGCGGAGGTCAGCCGTCAGAACCGCGCGTGCGAGATCGGCTACTGGATCGGGAGCGCCGCCGAGCGGCGCGGCACGGTCACGCTTGCGGTCCGCGCGCTGCTTGACCATGCGTTCGGCGCCTGGGAGCTCAATCGCGCAACGATCCAGGCCGGGGTCGGCAACCTCCGCAGCCGCGCCGTTGCCGAGCGCCTCGGGTTCACGCTGGAAGGGGTCACGCGCCAGGCCGAGCGGTATCCCGACGGCCACTACATCGACCTCGCGGTCTACGGGCTCTTGGCTTCGGAGTGGCGCGGAGCGGGCGACCAGACCGGGCGGTAGCGCGGGGGACGCGCACCGTCCTGGCGCACCCCCTGCCGAGATCAGGCGTCACCGTCGAGTGACACGATCAGCCCGGCGCCGATCGGCACGACGACGGTCGTCATCTGCGGGTCGGCGTGCAATAGGCGGCTGACGTCGGTCAGCTCGGCGGCGTGGGAGCTGGCGTTGTCGATCACGAGCATGCCGCCCGGCGCGAGGGTCCGGCGGACGTTTGGCCAGTAGCTGGCGTACTCAGGGCGCTCGGCGTCGAGGAAGATCAGGTCCCAGGCATCGTCGGGATACTCGCCGAGCGCCTGCGCGGCGCTGACGGTGCGGCAGGTCGCGAGGCCGTCGAGGCCGGCGCGCGCGATGTTGTCGCATGCCTGCTCCGAGCGGCGGGGGTCGATGTCGAGCGACTCCACGTGGCCGCCGGTGACGCTGGCGGCGTCGGCGAGCCACAGCGTCGAGTATCCGTTCGAGGTCCCGACCTCGAGGATCCGCCGGGCGCACGCGGCGCGGGCCAGCACGGCCAGCAGCTCCGCGGTCTCGGGCTCGAGGTTGCGCAGCCGCGCGAGCCGGTGTGACTGCTGGGCGTCGAACTCGACGCCCAGGGCGTAGATCTCGTCGGCGATCGCGCGCCGCTCGGGGTTCATCGCGGCCGCATCAGGACGACATCGCGTTCGGCCGGTCGGCGGCCTTGATGCCGAGGCTGTACTGGCCAATGTCGTTCTCGAGCGAAGTGAGCGATTGGTATTCGCCGTTGTGGACGAATACGACGCGGCCTCGCGCGTTGATGAAGATCGTCTGCGGCGGCCCGTCGGGGTAGACCTTGAGCGGGGCGAGCGCCGACAGACTCGTGGTGTAGCTGGGATAGCTGACCGGGTGCGAGGCCAGGAACGCGCGGGCGTTGCCCGACTCGTCGTTGATGTCGGCGCCGAGGAACGCGACCTGGCGGCCGTACTGCGCGGACGCGGTCGCCAGGTACGGGAACTCCTGGCGGCAGGGATCACACCACGATGCCCATGCGTTGACGACGACTGGATGTCCCCGCAGCGCGTGCAGGCGGGCGCTCAACGCGGACGTGGAGCCGAGCAGCTTGCCCGCCTGGGCGTGGAGGCCCTTCAGCGCGGCCGGCGATCCGCGCAGCTCCGAACGGGCGTCGGAGGCGCTCGGTGGGACGACCTTGGCGACCTGGTTGCCGGGGATCGCCCGGCCCATCATGTTGAGGACGTCGTCGGCGATCTGGTCGGCGGTCCAGGGCAGGTGGGGATGCTCAAGGTTGCCAACGCCCTCGGCGTCGAGCAGCGACCGCAACGGCTCCGACAGCTTGCCCTGGAGCTTCGGCATGCCGTCGTCGGCGACGCGCAGGTAGCCGTGGGGGTCGATCAAGTAGACCGCGTCGGTGTGGTTGATGTCGAACGTCTCGGGCTTGTGGGTCCACCAGTCGATGTCGGCCGGCTTGCCCTCAGGGACGCGGTAGAACTGGACGCCGAACCAATTCCAGAACGTGCGGATCGCGTGCGGGGAGCCGGTCAGCATCGTGAAGTCGGCGCCGAACTCCCGTTTGTAGGCGCGTAGCCGGGCCGGGCTGTCGCGCCACGGGTCGACGGTCGTCTCGACCACGTTGACCTGCTGGCCAATCCCGTCCTTGGCGAGCGTCGACTTGAGCTCCTCGAGCACACCGGTGGTCATCGGGCAGACCTCGCGGCACAGCGTCATCGACGGCGCCAGCACGATCCACTTGCCGTGCGTGTCGTCGAGCTGGTACGGCTTGCCCTGCGAATCGACCAGCTGGAAGCCCGGGACGTGCCTGGGGCGCGGCAGCTCGGTGCCGATCGCCAGCGGGGCGGGCACGCCCGCGTCGGCGCTGGACGTGTCGCTCTTCTTGTTCGAGAGTGTGACCAGGACCGCCAGCGTTACCGCGAGGATGCCGGCGGCGCACAACAACATCCAGCGAACTCGGCGCAGCACGAACGCCGAGTCTAGGCAAGCGCGCGCGTCGATGCGCGAGTGGCAGATATGTCCGGTATCGAGGGACAAATCCGCCACGCCACGTCAGGGCGCGGCCGCGCGCGCGTCAGGCGGGCGCGGGAACCGCGGTCTCGGTCGGCGCGTCACGCTGGAGCTCACCGGCGAGGCGGGTGAGCAGGCCGGCGAGATCGGGGTGGTCGTCAGGCGACCAGTCCGGGCACAGGCGCTCCAGCGATGCCCGGCGCTCCGCGATCAGCTTCTCGGCGACCGCGTGGCCGGCGGCGGTCACGCCCTTGACACCGGCGCCCGTGTCGTCGAGCGTGACGTACCCGCGCGCGGCCAGCTCCTGCACCGCGCCGGCCGTCGCCGCCTGGGGAATGTCGAACGAACGGCTCATCTCCGGGATGTCCATCGCCGGGTCATCCTGCAGGTGGGCGATCAGCCAGCACGCCGCCGGTGAGAGGTCGACGCCGGCGCGGGCCGCGAGGTTGGCGACGAGCTGGCGGCGCTTCTCACGACCGAGCAGCACCGACAACGCGCGGGCCGCCTCGGCCTCGGACTTGACTTGGCGCGGGGTGGCGAACGCCTCGCCGACGCCGGTCGAGGCGGTCGCGGTGTCACGCAGGGCCCGGTCAGGCAGGATCCAGCTCAGCACGAACGCCAGCACACCGATCGCGGCGGCGACCTCGAAGATGGTCGATAACGCGTGCGTGAACGCGTGCAGGTAGCCGGCGTGCAGCGTCGGCGGCAGCTTCGCCAGCGCAGCCTTGCTCAGCCCGGATGAGCCCGACGAGCTGGCGGCGGCCGACGATCCGGCGGGAAATACCGACTTCAGCTCGGAGGCGAGGCGATTGTTGAAGATCGAACCGAGCACGGCGGTGCCGACGGTCCCGCCCATCGAGCGAAACAGCGTCGCGCCCGACGTCGCCACGCCGAGATCCTTGTAGTCGACCGCGTTTTGGACAGCGAGGACGAGCACCTGCATCACGCAGCCCAGCCCCAGACCGAGCACGAACATGTACACGGAGGCGATCGACTGGGCGGTGCTCACGCCCAAGCGCGAGAGCAGCCCGAGTCCGACGATCATGAGCGCGGTGCCGACGATCGGAAACGTCCGGTAATGGCCGGTGCGGGTGATGATCTGGCCAGAGCCGATCGAGGTCAGCAGCAGTCCGAGCATCAGCGGCAGCGTCTGCAGACCGGCCTCGGTCGGCGAGGAGCCGAGCACGTCCTGCAGGTAGAGCGACAGGTACGTGATCGAGCCGAACAGCGCGAAGCCGACGATCAGGCCCATCCCGCTGGAGACGGCGAACGTGCGATTGCGAAACAGGCTCGGCGGCAGCACCGCCTCCCGCGCCCGCCTCTCGACGACCACGAACACGATCACGAGCACGATCGCGGCCGCGAACAGGCCGATGATCTCCGCCGAGCCCCACGCGTACGTGGTGCCGCCCCAGGTGCAGGCCAGCACGACCGCAGCCAGCGCGGCCGCCAGCGCGGCGGCCCCGACGTAGTCGATGTGCTGGTGCTCGGAGGACTTGCGTGACGGCAGCGTCGCCTGCAATACCGCGAACGCGATCACGCCGATCGGCAGGTTGACGTAGAAGATCGCGCGCCACGAGACGCCGGACGTGAGCGCGCCGCCGAGCAGCGGTCCGAGCACGCTGGAGACGCCGAACACCGCGCCGAAGTAGCCTTGGTAGCGGCCGCGCTCACGCGGGGAGACGACATCGCCGATCGCCGCCATCGTCGAGACCATCAGGCCGCCGCCGCCGAGGCCCTGCAGCCCGCGGAACAGGATCAGCTCGGTCATGTTCTGCGACAGCCCGCACAGCGCCGAGCCGATCAGGAACAGGACGAGCGCGAACTGGAGCACGACCTTACGCCCGACGAGGTCGCCGAGCTTGCCGTAGAGCGGCGTCACGACCGTCTGCGCCAGCAGGTATGCGGTCACCACCCACGAGAGCTGATTGAGCCCGCCGAGGTCACCGACGATTGTCGGCAGCGCGGTCGCGACGATCGTCTGATCCAGCGACGCCATCAGCATCACCAGCATCAGACCGGCGAACACGACCAGCACGCTGCGGCTCGTGCGCGCGTCCCCGCCGGCGACCGCGGTGGCGCTCATCGGTCCCTCGTTGCCGACCTGATCAGGCGCACTCGGACGGCATCATACGTCCGGCGTTATCCGCCCCGCCGGCGGGGAAGGCGAGTTCGATGGCGAATCGGGCCGGCCCCTCCGGCCCGACTCGCCATCGAATCCAGAGCCCGCCGTCTGAGGGCGCGCGAGGGCCTCTACGAGCTGGCGGGGTGGCGGACCGCCTCGGCGTGCTCACGCGCGGAGCGGTCACGGCAGCCGGGGCCGCAGAAGTAGAGGCAGCCGCAGAAGTAGACGCAGCGTGCTACGGCGCCGCCGCGCAGCGCGCTACGGCGCCGCCTGACCGGCCGTGGCCGGCAGCCGGGAGCGCAGTTCGGCCGCGGTCCACAATACGAGTGCCGCCAGCCCGGTCACGGCGCCGACCACGCAGACCCCGCCCCAGCCGTCGGAGGAGTACACGGCCGAGCTGATCGCCGAGAGCGCCGCGCCGCCGAGGAAGTAGCTGACCATGTAGGCCGTCGTCAGCCGGCTACGGGCCTCAGGCGCGAGCGCGTAGATCGCCGACTGGTTGGAGATGTGGATCCCCTGGACGCCGAGATCGAGCACCGCGATCCCGACGATCAGCCACAGGGTCGACGTCTTGCCCGCGTACAGGATCGGCCAGGAGGCGAGCATCACGACGGCGGTGGCCCAGGTGGCGTGGCGGCCGCGGCCGCGGTCGGCCAGCCGGCCGGCGGCCGTCGCGGCGGCGGCGCCGGCGACGCCCGCCAGTCCGAACAGCCCGATCACCGCGTTGCCGTAGTGAAACGGCGCCGCTGACAGCAGGAACGACAGCGACGTCCACAGCGTGCTGAAGCATCCGAACGCGAAGAAGCCGAGCCCCATCCGCAGGCGCAGCACCGGCTCGGCCGAGATCAGCGACAGCACCGAGCGCAGCACTCCGCGGTAGCGCATGTCGGTCGTCGGGGGCACCCGCGGCAGCCGCGCCCGGAGCGTCAGCGCGAGCGCGACCATGATCCCGGCCGCGACCCAGAACACGATGCGCCAGCCGAGCGCGGCGGCGAGCAGGCCACTGAACGTCCGGGCCAGCAGAATCCCGATCAGCAGCCCGCTCATCACCGTCCCCACGACCCGTCCTCGCGCGGACTCGTCCGCCAGCGAGGCGCTCATCGGCACGATCACCTGGGCCGCGGTGGCGCTGAAGCCGACGAGCGCGAGGGCCGCCGCGAACACCACGAACCCGGGTGCGATCGCGGCGACCACCAGCCCGGCGGCGGTGAGCAGCAGCGCCGCCGAGATCAGGCCCCGGCGCTCCTGCAGGTCTCCGCTCGGCACCAGCAGCGCCAGGCCGAGCACGTAACCGATCTGGCTGATCGTGATCAACAGCCCGGCGGTGCCCTGGGAGACCGAGAACGCGCGCGAGAGCGTGTGCAGCAGCGGCTGCGCGTAGTACAGGTTCGCGACCGTCGCGCCGCAGGCGACGGCCAGCAGCAGGACCAGCCCGCGGGAGACCCCGCCCCCGAGCACGGCCTCCTGGCGATCGTCGGCTGACGGCGGTGCCTTCATCGAGATCGAACATAGCCCGGGGCGCCGTCAGCCCGGTCGTTCGTCGGTGGGGACGCCTGAGCGTCAGCGCGCGACGCGGTGCAGGAACGTCACGAGGTGCGAGAAGAAGACATTGTGGGGATATGCGCCTGCCGGATCGTTGTGCGCGTACGTGGCGTGGCGGTCGATCAGGGTCAGATGGCTTGAGGGGATGCCCGACTGCCGAGCCAGCACCCGGATCTCCGACAGGATCTCAGAGCCGCCGAGCCGGGCGCCGAAGCCGTAGATCCGCAGCGAGTGGGGGAGCCTGCGACCGAGCGTGGAGCGCAGGTGGAGCACCCGTTGCGCCGGCGACGGCGTGCCGTTGCCGACGGCCGCCAGATCAAGCGTCAGACGCGCGGGGAAGTACCACTCGCTGCCGTCGGCGTTCTGCACCCCCGCGCCCGACAGCATCGTCGCGTAGCGCCGGATCGGCGTCAGCGCGCCCGTCCCGTTCCAGCCGCGCAGCGCGCCGGACGCGGTGATCCCGGCACCGAGATGGGCCTGGGCGGCGATCAGCGCCGCCGGCGAGGTGCCCACGTTCAGCGCGTACCCGAACTGCGCGAGATTGTCGACCGCCACCGGCGGCGTCAGCCCGAACGGGGTCAGCAGCCCAGAGGACTGTCCGAGCGACGGCGCGCGCGGGGCGATCAGGGCGGTCATCGCGCCCACCGAGCTGAACAGGCCCGCGTCTGGCGCGGGGATCCCGCCGAACGGCTCCCAAGGCGAGGTCGCGGGCGAGCGCAGCGTGGTCAGCGCGGCGCGTGCGGCGGCGGCGGATTCCGGTTCGCCGAAGCTGCCGCCGTCGATATAGACCAGGCCAGAGAGCTGATCGGCGCCGGGCCTGCCGTCGAATTTCCAACTGGCGTAGGCGGTGACCACCCCGCCGCCGAGCGAGTGGCCGCCGAGCACGACCCTGCCGCCGAGCGTCCGCGCCCGCTCGATCACCGCGTGCAGATCGCCGACGGCGACCGACATCCCCCACCGCTTGGCGAACGCCACGCTCGCGTTCGGGATCGGCTGGATGTGTGGCGTGATCGACGGGTTGCTCAGATAGCCGAGGTAGTAGTCATAGAGCTGCGTCGCGGTCGCCGTGCCGCGCTTGGCCTCGTCGAGCACCGACTGGTCCTCCAGCAGGTTCTCGCGTCGCTCCACGGCCCACACCTGCCAGCCTGGGTCCCGCGCGACGACCCACTTGGCCAGCGGCGCGAAGTAGGCGCTGCCGGCCGAAGTTCCGGGTTCGAGCACGAGCACGTTGCGCGCCGTGCGTGGCCCGATTCGCAGCACGCCGACCTTGTCGTAGCGGGCCGGGGTGCCGGGCGCCGTGGCGCCGCGCATCCAGGTGATCCTCAGGGGCGCCGCCGAGGCGATGGTCAGGGGCGCCGCCGAGGCGATGGTCAGGGGCGCCGCCGAGGCGACGGCGCCGGTCAACCCCGCCAGCAGCGCTGTGGTAACGAGTCTGACCAGAACCCTCCTCATCGATGCGTAGTATCGGGGATCGAGTCGATGCTCGCGCTCGCATCCCATCCCGAGGCGCCGTATGCGCAGCTGGCCGAGGTGGCCGAGCCGGCGTCGCTGCCCCACGAGGCGCTGGTGGCGGTCGGGGCGATCTCGCTCAACCGCGGGGAGTGCCGTCGGTTGTCGACGATGGATGGTGGCTCGGTGACCGGCTGGGATCTCGCCGGCGAGGTGGTGCAGGCCGCCGCCGACGGCACCGGCCCGCCGGCCGGCGCCCGGGTCGTCGGTCTCAAGAACCCGGGCGCGTGGGTGCAGCGCGCGGCGGTCGACACCGAGTTCCTGGCGCAGTTGCCAGATCAGATCACGCTCGAGCAGGCGGCGTCGCTGCCGGTCGCCGGCCTGACCGCGCTGCTGTCGCTGCAGATCGGCGGCTTCGTGGTCGGCCGGCGGGTACTGATCACGGGCGCGAGCGGCGGCGTCGGGCGGTTCGCGATCCAGCTGGCCAAGCTGGCCGGGGCTCACGTGACCGCGGTCGCGCGGCGCACCGACGGCCTGCGCGAGCTCGGCGCCGACGAGGTGGTGGACGAACTGGAGACCGAGGGAGACGATTTCGACGTCGTGCTCGACGGGGTGGGCGGGACCGTGCTCGGCGCCTGCCTGCAGCGGGTGGCGCCGCTCGGGACCGTGGTCAGCTTCGCCTCGACCCTCGCCGAGCCGGTCAGCTATCCCGCCCGTGAGCTGTTCGCCCGCGCGTCCGGCGCCAAGCTGGTCGGCTTCTACCTGTTCTCGATCCTCGCCCACAGCCGCAGTGCGAGCGCCGACCTGCGGCGGCTGGCCGAGCTGGTGGCCGCCGGCCGGCTGGACCCGCAGATCGACTTCGTCAGGCCCTGGACCGAGGCCGGCGACGCGATCGAGGCGCTGATGGACCGGCGCGTGGCGGGTAAGGCCGTGCTGAGCGTGTCCTGACGTTGTCCGGTCCGCTCCGGGCGCTCGCTACGCAACGATTCGACGCAGCGCAGGCGCGCGTCGCCGATTTGTTAGTGAGCGGTGTTGGGGATTCGTTAGGTACCGCTGGCTTCAACTGGTAATGGGCGGTGCTGGGGATTACGCTTCCCCGCTTTGGGACACCAACCTCTTGGAGGAGGACTCAGCTTGAAGCGACACGTCCGGCCATTGGCGTTAGTTCTGCTGGTGGCGATTACCGCGCTCATCGTTGCGGCCTGTGGGTCGAGCTCGAAGAGCTCGTCCAGCGCCTCAGGCGGCGCCAGCGCGAACACCAGCACCAGCAGTTCGGGCGGCGCAACGCCGACCATCAACATGGTCCAGGGCACCTTCCCGCAGTCGCTTGACCCGGCCAAGGACTACACGACCCAGGGCGCTGAGACCAACTGGATCGTGTACACCGGTCTGACGACCTACAAGCACGTCAACGGTGCCGCCGGCGGAGATCTGATCCCGGGGTTGGGGACGGCGTTGCCGAAGATCTCTGATGGTGGCAAGACCTACACCGCGACGTTGCGTAAGGGGTTGAAGTTCTCCAACGGGGCGCCGGTAGTGGCGTCTGATTTCATCCGCTCGGTTGAGCGGGCGGTGAAGGTCCCGTGGGGTGGCTCGGGTGCGTTCATCACGCCGATCATCGTGGGCGCGAGCGCGTATTCGACGGGGAAGGCGAAGGCGATCTCGGGGATCTCGGCCAACGACAAGACTGGTCAGATCACGATTCATCTGGTGAAGCCGTACGGTCCGTTTGACAACGTGCTGGCGTTCCCGTGCCTGGGCCTGGTGCCGAGTAGCACGCCGTTGACGGTCGAGGCCAGTAATCCGCCTCCGGGCGTCGGTCCCTACAAGGTGACCAACATCACCCCGGGGCAGTCCTATGACGTGGTCAAGAACCCCGACTGGACGCCGATCCCGGGGATTCCCTCAGGCCATGTCGACGTCGACGTGAAGGTGTCGGGGAACATCACCTCCAACGCGCTGGCGGTGCTCAACAACACCGCGGACGTGTTTGACTGGGCGGACACGATCCCCGGCAGCCTGCTGGCGCAGATCAACGCGAAGGCGTCGGATCGGTTCAAGAACATCAACCTGGGCGGCTCGACGTACTACATCTTCTTCAACGTCACCAAGCCGCCGTTCAACAACCAGTTGGCCCGTGAGGCGGTCATCACCGGTCTGAACGAGTCGGCGATGAACAAGCTGGCTTCGGGCACGTTGGCGCCGGCGTGCTTCTTCTTGCCGCCGGCGGTCCCGGGTCACCCGACCGGGTCCTGCCCGTACGGGAATCCGGCGTCAGGCGGGAATATCGCCAAGGCTAAGGCGCTGATCAAGCAGTCAGGCGAGGCGGGCGCGCCGGTGACCGTCTGGTCTGAGACGCGTGACCCGCGTCAGCAGTGGATGACGTATTACACGTCGTTTTTGAACCAGATCGGGCTGAAGGCGACGATCAAGGTGATCGCCGACGCGAACTACTTCACCACGATCGGTTCCTCGAAGTCCGTCGACCCGGAGACCGGGTTCGCTGACTGGAATCAGGATTTCCCGAATCCGGTCGACTTCTACCTGCTGCTCGACGGCAAGGCGATCCTCCCGACCGACAACGAGAACTTCGGTCAGGTCAACGACCCGAAGATCAACAACGCGATCGCCACGCTGGGCACGACTCCGACGACGCAGCTGAGCAGCGTCGCGAGCAAGTGGCAGGCGATCGACGAGTACGTCGCCAAGAAGGCGTACATCGACGTGTTCGGCTACGAGACGTTCCCGTTCTTCATGTCTGATCGCATGAACTACGCGGCGGCCGTCAAGCAGTCGATCTACGGGTGGGACTTCACCTCGTTCCAGTTGAAGTAACGCTGTGCAGCGCACGGACCGGGGCGGGCGTGGCTCGCCCCGGTCCGTCGCATTCGTTGTAGGGTTCCGCAATGGCGACAGCCGAAGCCTCAGCCACCAGCTTCTCCGACGCCGGCGAGGCGTTCGAGAGCGAGGGTGCAGACCTCCCGCCCGGGGTAGGCCCGTGGAAGCTGGCCTGGCGCCGGCTGCGCCGCAACAAGGTGGCGCTGTTCTTCGGGGGCGTGTTCCTGGTGCTGGTCGTGCTCTGCCTACTGGCGCCCGTCTACTCGCACGACATCGCTCACACCGGGCCCAATACCGAGGCCGGCCTGACGGCGACGGTGAAGATCGGCGGCAAGGTCAAGCCGGTCGTGTCCGCGCAGGACATCCCGATCGGCCCGACCTGGCACAGCAAGTACTTCTTCGGCGCGGACATCAGCGGTCGCGACACGGCCGTCCGGCTCCTCTACGGCGGGCGTAACTCGCTGGAGATCGGCGTGGTCGCGACGATGATCACGATGGTCTTGGCGGTGTTCCTCGGCGTGCTGGCCGGCTTCTACCGCGGCTGGTGGGACGCGGTCATCACCCGCGCCGCGGACGTCATCTGGGCGTATCCGGCCGTGCTGCTGGGGATCACGCTCGGGACGGTGTTTGCGACCGGCGGAATCGGCCCAATCCATGGCACGTTCCTGCTGGCGCCGGCGATCGTGGTCGGGATCGTCTACATCCCGTACGTGCTCAAGCCGGTCCGCGCGCAGGTGCTGCAGCTGCGTGAGCGTGAGTTTGTCGATGCGGCCCGTCAGCAGGGACTGTCGAACCTACAGATCATGTTCCGTGAGCTGCTGCCGAACGTCGCCTCGACGATTGTCGTGTTCATCCCGCTGATCCTCGCCAACGCGATCCTGCTGGAGGCGGGCCTCTCCTACCTCGGCGCGGGCGTGCAGCCGCCGAATCCCTCCTGGGGGACGATGATCTCGGAGGGCATCTCGACGATCCCGGTCGCGTTCTCCAACGTGCTCGTGCCCGGGATCATGCTGGTGCTGGCCGTGATGTCGATCAACATCTTCGGCGACGGCGTCCGCGACGCGCTGGATCCGCGAGCGAAGGTCAGGATCGCCCGTTGATGACGTTCGGGGACGCGCCGAGATGATCCGGTTCATCATCCGCCGCCTGTTCGCCGCGTTCTTCGTGATGCTCGCGGTGACGATCATCACGTTCCTGCTGTTGGGCGCGACCGGCAACCAGGCCGCTCGCCTGGCCGGTCGCAACGCGACCACCGCCCAGATCCACCTGATCACGCTCAAGTACGGCTTCAACAAGCCGATCTGGGTTCAGTACTACAAGACGATGAAGAACATCTTCACCGGCCAGGCGTACTCCTACCAGCAGAGCTTCAACGTCATCACCGAGGTCAAGCATGACTACCCGGCGACGCTGTCGCTGGCATTCGGCGCCGGGATCATCTGGCTGCTGATCTCGGTCCTGTTCGGCACGCTGGCGGCCGTGTACGCCGGGCGGCTCACCGACCGGGTGCTGACGATCGTGTCGATGGCGGGCGTGTCGTTCCCACCGTTCTTCCTAGGCGCGATCTTCCTGTACTACCTCGGCTACAAGCTGAACTGGTTCCCGCTCAGCGGCTACGTCAGCCTCAACCACCCGTGGCAGTGGTTCAAGCATTTGGTCCTGCCCTGGGCGACGCTGTCGATCCTGTTCATCGGCTTCTACTCGCGGGTGCTGAGATCGACGATCCTGGACAACGCCAACGAGGACTACGTCAGAACCGCGCACGCCAAGGGCCTGACCGATGGGCAGGTGCTGCGCCGGCACACGCTGCGCAACTCGATGATCCCGATCATCTCGCTGTGGGGCCTGGATATGGGCCAGCTGCTCGGCGGCGCCGCGATCCTGACCGAGACCGTGTTCGGCCTGCAGGGCGTGGGCGAACTGGCCTACAACGCGATCCAGAACCTCGACGTGATCACGATCATGGTCATCGTGATCCTCACCGCGCTGGCGGTCGTGCTGCTATCGGCGGTCGTCGACATCCTGTACGCGCTGCTCGACCCGAGGATCCGGCTCGCATGAGCGCCGAGTCGACAGCTCCGCTGCCGGCCGCAGGCACGACGGCCCCGCTCCTGACCGTCGACGGCCTCAAGGTCTCGTTCGCGACCGAGGACGGCCTCGTGCGCGCGGTCGACGGCGTCTCGTTCACGGTCGATCCGGGCGAGGTGGTCGCGATCGTCGGCGAGTCAGGCTCGGGCAAATCGGTCACCGCGATGACGCTGATGGGGCTGACCCGCGGACCGAACTCGGAGTTCGAGGGCACCGCGACGTTCGACGGAACCGAGCTGATCGGCGCCTCCAACGCGCAGCTGCAGCGGATCCGCGGCGCCGGGATCGCGATGGTGTTCCAGGACCCGATGAGCTCGCTGGATCCCGTCTACCGCGTCGGCGACCAGATCGTCGAGCAGATTCGCGCGCACGAGAAGGTCTCCAAGGCGCAGGCGATGGACCGCGCGGTCGAGATGATGGAGCGGGTCGGGATCCCGCGCGCCAAGGAGCGGCTGCGCTCCTATCCGCACGAGTTCTCAGGCGGCATGCGCCAGCGCGTGATGATCGCGATGGCGCTGTCGTGCTCGCCGAAGCTGCTGCTCGCCGACGAGCCGACGACCGCGCTCGACGTGACGATCCAGGCGCAGATCCTCGAGGAGATGCGGACGCTGCGCCAGGATACGGGCGCGGGGATCATCCTCGTCACCCACGATCTGGGCGTCGTTGCCGACATCGCCGACCGGGTGATCGTCATGTACTCGGGACGGGTCGTCGAGGAGGGCACGCTGGACGACATCTTCTACAACCCGCAGCACCCGTATACCTGGGGGTTGCTGGGGTCGATCACGCGGATCGACGCCGACCGCTCGCAACGCCTGCCGGCAATCGCCGGCATGCCACCGTCGGTGCTGCGCGCGCCGAAGGGGTGCCATTTCCGGCCGCGATGCCCGCATGCGTTCGACAAGTGCGGGGAGGTGCCCGAGCTTGAGCAGCGCCAGCCGGACGTGCCCACCAGCCGTGACCGTTGCTGGCTGCCGGTTGCCGATAAGAAGCGGCTGCGGGTCGTCGGCGACCAGATCGGCCTGGCCAAGCCCGCGCAGGAGCCCGTCGGCGCATGACCGAGCCCACCGAAGGCGGCGTGCCGGAGCCATCGGAACAGAAGCCGGGCGCGGTGCGGGTGGACAAGCCGACGGAGGCGGCCGCACCGACCGACGAGGCGACCGCACCGACCGAGGCGTCCGCGGCGACCGCGGCGGACTCCCAGGCGACCGGCGACCGGCGGGTGCTGCTCGGCGTCGAGCACCTGCAGGTGTATTTCCCGATCAAGGCGGGGGTGATCATCGACCGCCAGGTCGGTCAGGTACACGCGGTCGACGACGTCTCCTTCGCTCTGCTGTCGGGCGAGACGCTCGGGGTCGTCGGCGAGTCCGGCTGCGGCAAGACGACGCTGATCCGGGCGCTGGTGCGCCTGATCGAGCCGACCTCGGGCTCGGTCAGCTTCGACGGAGCCGACATCACCAAGCTCGGCCGCAAGCAGATGGAGCCGATCCGCCGCGAGATGCAGATGGTCTTCCAGGATCCGCAGGCGTCGCTGAACCCGCGCAAGCGGATCGGGCAGATCCTGTCCACCCCGCTGCAGCTGCGCGGCGTCGAGCGCAACCGCGTACAGGAGGAGACGCGGGCCCTGCTGGACCGGGTTGGCCTTCCCCCGGACGTGGTCAACCGCTTCCCGCACGAGTTCTCCGGCGGCCAGCGCCAGCGGATCGGGATCGCCCGCGCGCTGGCGATGAACCCGAAGCTGGTGCTGCTCGACGAGCCCGTGTCGGCGCTGGACGTCTCGATCCAGGCGCAGGTGATCAACCTGCTCGACGAGCTCCAGGACGAGCTCTCGCTCTCCTACGTGTTCGTCGCCCACGACCTGTCGGTCGTGCGCCACGTGTCTGACCGGATCGTCGTCATGTACCTCGGCAAGCTGATGGAGGTCTCGCCCGCCGAGGAGCTGTACACCAGGCCGATCCATCCGTACACGTCGGCGCTGCTGGGCGCGATCCCGATCCCGGACCCGAGCCAGAACCGTGCCCGTCACCGCGACGTGGTCTCGGGCGAGCCGCCCAACCCGATCAACCCGCCCAGCGGCTGTCGCTTCCACACCCGCTGCCCGCGCGCATCGGACATCTGTCAGACCTCCGAGCCGCCGCTGACCGAGTACGCTCGCGGTCACCTGGCGGCGTGTCACCACCCCCAGAACGTCACCGAGTCCGAGATCGCAGCGTCGACGCGCTCGGATCAGAGTTCGCTCAGCTCCGGCTCGGAGACCCCGGACCTCTCGCCCGGCACCGGGCTGCAGTCGGTGCCGGTGTCGGCGCCGGCCACCGCCGCCTAGACGGCCACCGCCCTCCGGATCGCGTAAGGCCACCGCCGCCCTGGCTAAGGGGTCGACGCCCGCAACTCGCTGCGAAGTGCCGATGTGCGCGCGTGCGTCGCAGCTCAAGCTGAGAACACGTTGCAATCCATTCAAGGAGCACCTCATGCAATCTCTTCTCACCAGCGTCTTGGCGGATGTCCACGCCGCTGAGCTCCACGAGCATGCCGGCCACGGTCACCGAGTCCCCGCGACGGTCCGGACGCGATCCTCGCGCCATGGCGTTGCCGCCGCGCTCCGTGGATACTTGGGGCATGCGTTCGCGGCTGACGAGCAGCCACTTCGTCGGGCGGGCCGGGGAGCTCGCTGAGCTTCAACGCGCGTTTGACGAGGCAGCGTCGGGCCGCCCGGGCCTGGTGCTGGTCGGGGGCGAGTCGGGCGTCGGCAAGACCCGGCTCGTGTCGGAGTTCGAGCAACGGCTGATGCTGCTCGGCGCGGAGGGGGGCGCGGGGTCTCCCGGCGTGATCTTCCTGCGCGGACAGAGCCTGGAGCAATCCGACGGCGACCTGCCCTACGCGCCGCTGCTGGGTGCGCTGCGCCCGGTCGTGCGCGGTCGTCACGAGGCGCTGCAGGAGCTGTCGGCCGGCGACCGCAGCCAGCTGGCCACGATCTTGCCCGGGTTGGAGGAGGACGGCCGCGAGCGCGATCAGCGCCCGAGCCCGTCGGGTCAGTTGCGCCTGTTCGAGGCGATGCTCGAGCTGCTGGAGATCCTGGCCGAGTGCGAGCCGCTGGTGCTCGCGCTGGAGGACGTCCACTGGGCCGATCGCTCGACGCGGGCGTTCATCGCGTTCGCGGCGCGCAGCCTGCGTCAGACGCGAGTGCTGCTGCTGCTCAGCTACCGCAGCGACGAGCTGCATCGCCGCCACCCGCTGCGGCCGCTGCTGTCAGAGCTTGAGCGACTGGACCGCGCGCGGCGGATCGACCTGCAGCCGTTCGACCGTGACGAGCTGACCGAGGTGCTGACCGACATCCTCGGCACGCCGCCGAGCGGATCGCTGCTCAAGCGCCTGTTTGAGCGCAGCGAGGGCAATCCGCTGTACACCGAGGAGCTGCTGGCCGCGGGACTCGACGGCCGCGGAGCCGCGCCGCAGAGCCTGCGCGACGCGTTCATCGCGCGGATCGAGGAGCTGTCGCCTGACGCCCAGCGGATCGCGCGGGTGGTCTCCGTCGGCCGCGTGCTCGACGAGGCCACGCTCGCCGCCGTGACCGGCCTGGGGCTCGACGCCGTCCAAGCGGCGCTGCGCGACGCCGTCTCCGAGCAGGTGTTGATCCCCTGTCAAGAGACCGGCTTCGGCTTCCGGCATGCGCTGCTGCGCGAGGCGTTGCACGACGACCTGTTGCCCGGCGAACGCTCGGAGCTGCATCTCGCGCTCGCGCACCGGCTCGAGCTCGACTGCGGCGTCGACGACGAGCAGGAGCTTGAGCGCAAGACCGCGATCGCCGGTCACTACGCGGCGGCCGGCGATCAGCCGGCGGCGCTGCGCTCGACGATCGCCGCCGCGGGGGCGGCCCAGCGAGTGTTCGCGTTCGGGGAGGCGGCCGACCTCGCCGACCGGGCGCTGGAGCTGTGGCCGCGCGTGCCGGACGCCGAGCAGGTGGCTGGGGTGAGCCACGTCGACCTGCTGCAGATCGGCGCCCGCGCGCATGGCGACGCGGGCAAGCGGACCCGGGCCGAGAGCCTGTTGCGTGAGGCGCTGCGGGAGCTCGGGCCCAGCCGGGATCCGGGGCGCTACGCCTATCTGCTGGCGCGGCTGTCGCGGACGATCTGGATGCTCAATCAGGGCGCCGAGGCCGTCGCCGCTGCCGAGCGCGCGCTCGCCATCCTGCCGCCCGATGACGAGCCCGCCGGCGTGCGGCCGCTGATCCTGGCCTGGCTGGCGCGGATGCGGCTGCTGCGCGGCAACTTCCAGGATGCCGTCGCCGACGGCGAGCGCGCGCTGGCGCTGGCCGTCGGTGCCGGCGACCGCGAGGCCGAGTCCAACCTGCTCAACACGCTCGGGATGGCCAAGGCCCATCTGCAGGCGCTCGACGAGGGGGTCGCGCTGCTCCGCCGCGCGATCGACGTGGCGGCCGAGGCCGATGATCTTGACGGAATCTCCTACGCCTACTGCAACCTCGCCGAGGTACTCGGCATGGCGGGTCGCAACCGTGAGGGACTTGCGATCGCCCACGAGGGACTGGCGCGGTTGCCGCGCCGGTTCGCCCGCCGCCAGGAGTGGTTGCAGCTGACGATCTCCGAGCAGGCGTACGAGTGCGGCGACTGGGTGCAGGCACGGGAGGCGCTGGCGCGGACGCCGCCGCGGATGATGGGCTTGATCGAGATCTTCCGGGCGCTGTGCGAGGTCGAGCTGGAGCTCGGCGTCGGTGGCGACGACGCGGCCGAGCAGCTGCTGGACGGGATCGCCGAGGCGATCGCGATCACCACCGAGCCGCAGTGGATCGGCGCGTACGGCGCGTTTCGCGCCGAGCTGCACGCGCGCCGCGGTGAGCTCGACGATGCGCGGCGCTACGCGGAACAGGGCCTCGGTCGGCTCGAGATCTGCACCGATGACGCGATTCGGATCGCACGGCTGAGCGCCTCCGCGGTCGCCGTCGAGGCCGATCGGGCCCAGCGCGCCCGGGACCTGCGTGACACCGCCGGGCGCCGTGACGCGCTCGCTCGCGCCCGGATCCACATGGACCGGCTGGAGGCCGCCGTCCAGGCGGGTGGCGCCGTCGAACAGGCGCGGCTGGCGCAGGCCAAGGCGGAGATGGCTCGCGCGCGGGGGCGTGGCAGCGCGCGCGAGTGGGCGCAGGCAGCCGAGGCGTGGGACTCGATCGGACGGCCCTACCAGGTCGCCCAGGCACGCTGGCGACAGGCCGAGTGCGAGATCGCCGCCGGCAAGCGCGTGGCGGCCGCAAAGGCTGCCACGGCGTCGCTGGACGGAGCCGAGCAGCTCGGCTCACGCTGGCTGGCCGATGAGGTCCGGACGCTGATCGGACGCGCGCGGCTGGACGCGGCCGGCGCGCACGCCGCCGCCGCGGGCAACGGCAACGGCAACGGCACTGGCCGCGATCGGCCCAGCGGGGCAACGGACGTCGCCGAGGACCCGTTCGGACTGACCCCGCGCGAGCGCCAGGTGCTGGCGCTGGTGGCCCAGGGCGCGACCAACCGGCAGATCGGACAGGCGCTGTACATGGCCGAGAAGACCGCCTCGGTCCACGTCTCACGGATCCTCTCCAAGCTCGACGTCCAGGGCCGGACCGAGGCGGCCGCGGTCGCCCATCGCCTGCACCTGACCTGACGGGCTAGATTGTCCGCCGATGACGCGGACGCCGGCCGAATGGGAGCCCCACGAGCGGACGATCATGGGATGGCCGTGCCGCACCGAGCTGTGGGGCACGACGCTTGAACAGGCGTGCGCGGATTACGCGGCGGTGGCCAACGCGATTTCGGCGTTCGAGCCGGTGACGATGATCGCCAACGCCGGCTCAGAGGCGGCCCAGGCGCGCGCGGCGTGCGCGGCGGCAGTCGAGATCGCGGAGCTCGGGCTCGACGACTCGTGGCTGCGTGATACCGGCCCGATCTACACCTACGACGACGGCGAGCGGATCGCCGTCCATTTCGGCTTCAACGCCTGGGGCGAGAAGTTCGAGGGCTTTGACCGCGACGCCGCGGTCGGTGGCGAGATCGCGCGGCGGCTCGGCGACCGGGTGGTCGACGGCGGGATCGTGCTCGAGGGCGGCTCGATCCTGACCAACGGCGCCGGCACGCTGCTGACGACCGAGCAGTGCCTGCTGCACCCCAACCGCAACCCGTCGCTTGACCGCGAGCAGATCGAGTCAAGGCTGGCGGCCGTGCTTGGGATCGACACGTTCGTGTGGCTGGGGCAGGGGCTCGTCGAGGACCGTGACACCGACGGCCACGTCGACCTGATCGCGGCGTTCACGCGACCGGACCGGGTGCTGCTGCAGAGCGTTGCCCCGGGCAACCCCAACCACGACAACTGCGCCGAGAACGCGCGGCGGCTGCGCGCCGCCGGCCTCCAGGTCGCCGAATTGCCGCTGTTGCCCTATGCCGAGGTCGCGGGCGAACGGGTCGTGGGCAGCTACATGAACCTGTACATCTGCAATGGTGCCGTGATCGTGCCGGTCGCCGATCAGGACTCCGATGAGCAGGCGTTGGCGATCATCGCCGGCGAGTTCCCCGGACACGAGGTCGTGCCGGTGCCCGGGCTCGTGATCGCCTACGGGGGCGGCGGGCCGCACTGCATCACCCAGCAGGTTCCGGTCCGAGATGGCCGCTGAGCAGCGGTTGCTGACCGCGTTCGGGCCGCCGGCATCGCCCGCGCGGACCCGTGACCCGGAGCGTCCGCCGCTGCGACTCGGCCTGGTCCAGGAGCGCTGGCACGCGGATCCCGACGAGCACCTGGCGGCGCTGACGGCGGGGATCGTGACCGCGGCCGGGCAGGGCGCGTCGATCGTCTGTCTGCAGGAGCTGACGCTGTCGCCGTACTTCGCGATCACGCCCGACGGGCCCGAGGCGGCCGGTGCCCCGCCCGAGGACCTTGCGACCGGCCCGACGTTCGCGTTCCTCTCGGCGATCGCAGCCGAGCTCGGGATTCACGTCCATGCATCGCTGTACGAACGAGCGGACGGGCCGGACGGGCTCGGCTACAACACGGCGATCGTGGTCTCGCCCGACGGCGAGCTCGCCTCGCGCACCCGCAAGCTCCACATCCCGATCACGGCGGGCTACTACGAGGACCGCTACTTCCGGCCCGGCCCCGCCACCGCCGACTCGTTCCCGCTGACCCCGCTGCCCTACGGCGACGGCGACGGCGCCTCGGCGGAGGCGCAGCTCGCCTGCCCG
>Ga0302326_10009564_pt1 | contig 21130 bp, 14 predicted proteins | sample Palsa_T0_3_FD_202264 | JGI IMG/M metagenome (GOLD analysis project Ga0302326, IMG submission 202264) | Peat permafrost microbial communities from Stordalen Mire near Abisko, Sweden - Palsa_T0_3 | ecosystem: Environmental > Terrestrial > Soil > Palsa > Peat permafrost | place: Sweden: Abisko... | reverse complement strand
CAGCTTTCAGAAGGCGAGGAATTGGCGTCGAACTTGATCCGCAATAAAACTTCATACGGTCCGGCGTACGACCTCATGTACGGGTTCTATCTCAGCGCTAACCGCCCGGCCGACGCGGAAAATGCCCTAAGAACGAAAGTGATTAATAACCCCAAGAACGCGGGCTACATCCTGCAACTGGCCATGTATTACAACCGCGTGCACAAAACGGTAGACATGAACGGCGTCTTACAGCGACTTCTGAACGACCCCAAGGATTTTCCGCAGGCGCGTCTCTGGGTGGGTGACTTCTACGCGGGACTGCGGGACTACCCGGACGCCATACGCTACTACCAGCAAGGTGCGGATGCCAATGGCGAAGCCAAGATCAAAGTCGCGTATCAGATGAGAAATGTCTTTGCTCTGCTGAGTCAGGGGAAGAGGGAAGACGCGGCCCGCTTCGCCGAACAGGTCAGGAACGAGCATCCCGGGGACAACGCGGCCGTTCGTCTCAACGCCGATATCCTGCTCGATAGCGGCCAACGGGAAAATGCGGACGCCGCCGTGCACGAGTTCCAGTCGCTGTCCAATCAGAATCCAAAAGATGCGAGTTTACGCCTGCAATTGGGCCGTGCCTACCGGTTGCAAGGCGACTTGGAAAATGCGCGAACTCAATACCTGCAAGTTACTCGCGAGCGCAGCGATCTCTTGCTGGCGCGTTACGAACTGGCGGATATAGCCTTGCTTCAGCATCGCCCCCAAGAAGCTGTGCAGCAGGCAACGGAAATCTTGAGGACTCAGCCGAACGACCGGCGCGCCCGTCTGCTCTACGCCGGCGGCTTGATCGCAACCGGCAAGGGAGAGGCGGCACGTTCCGTACTGACGCGGCTCATCAAAGATTTTCCGCAAGACGCTGAGCCACAGGTGCAATTGGGACTGCTCGCGCTGGCCGAAAGGAATTTCCCCCAGGCCATCGAGATTCTCAGCAAGTATCGCGCTACCGGCGACGTTCGGATATTCGCGGGGTTGGCCAGTGCGTATATCAACTCAAAGCAGTTGGACCAGGCCCGTGCGATCTTGAACGGCGGGCTGGCCAAGTGGCCTGGATCTTCAGATCTCCTGGAACAGCTGGCGCGCACCGAAGTGTTGGACGGACGTTACGATGTCGCGTTGGCCCAGTTCCAGAAGCTGCTGGCCTCCGATCCAAAGTCCATCGTTCTTCGGCGGAACCTGGCCGAAGTATGCGATCTCCAGGGCGACCATAGCCGTGCCATTGCCTATTATCAACAGGCTCACGAGCTGGCGCCGGATGACATCGCAGCGACTGTAAGTCTGGCCGAAGCTCAGGCGCGAGGCGGCCGCATGGATGAAGCCAGAAAAATTTATCAAGGTCTGGTGAAGGCCCATCCGGAGAACGCGCCCGCTTTGAACAATGTGGCTTTCTTTCTTGCCGACACGGACGGCAATCTGGACGAAGCGCTTCGTCTGGCAAAAAATGCTCTGGCAAAAATTCCCGGGCAGCCCAGCTTTTCGGACACGGTCGGCTACATCTACCTCAAAAAGGGAATGCTGGAGAGCGCGATTCAATCGTTCAGTATGCTCGCGCAAAAATATCCGAACTCCCCAAGCTTCCGTTATCACCTGGGATTGGCGTTATTTCAGAAGGGCGAAAAAGCAGTGGCGAGAAAAGAACTGCAAGCTGCGTTAGCCAATCACCCCTCTGCCCAAGAGACGCTTCGAATCCGGGAACTGTTGAATGAGATCACCTAAGTTTGCTGATTTCGCTAGCTCCGCAATCGCTCGCTGACTAAGGCTGACTTAAAAAAGGACGAACTCATGTATCTGATAATCACACTGGGCGCTATCTCTGTCGTTTTGGCCTTGATCCTGACGCCGATCATACGGGATCGCCTTGGAAAGTTCGGATTTCTTGACCATCCGGATGGCATTCGCAAGAAACACGCCACGGCGATTCCACGCGTGGGAGGAATAGCGATCGCCCTGGCGTATGTAGGCACATTCGCCCTCGCCTTGGCGCTGCCTTTCAGTTTCATTCACCTCTTGCATCGTACGCTGCCAAATATCTTGCACCTCGCTCTGGCGGGCTCCGTGATCTTTATCACGGGTGTATTGGACGACCGGCTGCGCTTGAGCGCTTGGAAGAAGCTGGCCGGAATCACGGGCGCCTCCACGCTGGCTTACGCCGCAGGAATTCGGGTGCATATTCACCTTCTCCATAGCCTGCCAGCGTGGCCCGGATTGGAATTCGCGCTCACTGTGGTTTGGCTCATCGGCTGCGCCAACGCGTTTAATCTCATTGATGGCATGGACGGACTGGCGGCCGGAGTAGGCCTGGTGGCCGCGCTCACCATAGTAATCGCAGCGCTGACGCAGGGCAATTTGCCACTGGCGCTCGCCACCATACCGCTGGCCGGCTGCCTGCTTGGTTTCCTGCGCTACAACTTCAACGGCGCCTCTGTTTTCCTGGGGGACAGCGGCAGTTTGCTGATTGGTTTTCTGCTGGGCTGCTACGGTGCAATGTGGAGCGAGAAATCGGTTACCTTGGTCGCCCTCACGGTACCGCTGCTGGCCGTATCGATCCCGCTACTGGATGTTTTGCTCTCGATTACCCGTCGTTATCTTCGCTACCGGCCGATCTTTGAAGCCGACCGCGGACACATTCACCATAAGCTGTTGGAGCGCGGCTTGAGCCCTAAGGGCGTGGTCCTTACGATCTACGCGTTCTGCGGCGTGGTGGCACTCTTGTCGCTGCTCGCAAGTTCCCTTCGCAATCAGTTCAGCGGCCTGATTGTGGTCGTGTTTTGCGCGGCAGCCTGGTTCGCCATTCAGCACTTGGGTTATACCGAGTTCGCAATGGCGGGGCGCCTGTTTCTGCAGGGAGGATTCCGCCGCATCATCGATTTCGAAACGCGCCTGGTGGAGTTCGAGAAGACGCTGGCGCGGGCGACCGGCATTGAGGAGTGCTGGATCCGAATCCGCTCGGGAAGCCGCGAGTTTGGATTCCAGGGAGTCCGGATGAATTACGAAGGGCTGGTCTTTGAAGACTTCGAGCGCCGCGATTCCCGGCGGCTTTGGGAAATGCGAATCCCGCTCACCGATGCGCAGAACGTCAACTTCTTTTGCGATCTGGAGAAGGAGACCAGCCCCATCGTCCTCAGCGCGTTCGCCCGGGCAGTGGAGCACGGAATGAAGATGTGCATAGAGCGCCGCTTGCAGGAAGTGGTCACGGGCCGTAAGGCGGATGTGGTGCGTATGCCGCCCATCGTAAAACGCTACTATGCCGCCAGCGCAGCGGCAGCGGGGGTCGGACAATCCGCAGGAGCTTAGACTTTCTCCCGTATACTAATACGGATGCAAAAAGCTGTTCGAATCTCGTTGTCCTTTATCGCCGGGCTGTTGCTGCCTCAGTTGTCCTTTGCCGACGACAGCTCGCGGCTGCTCCGCGTGGATCATTACGTCCGAGTGCACTCCAGCGTCCCTGTGATAGCCGGACAAACGACTGCGATCTATGTGCGGGAGGTGGTGCAGGCCGGGGCCGCGCTGCGCGGTCCATCGGCGGACCGGGTCGCGCTGTTCGTCCATGGCGCGGGCACTCCCGCCGAAGTAGCCTTCGACGTTCCTTTTCAAGACTACAGTTGGATGGCCTACCTGGCGCACGCCGGGTTCGATGCTTTCTCCATGGACATGACTGGCTACGGGCGCTCCACGCGTCCAGCGCCCATGAATGATCCTTGCAATCTCTCGCGCGAACAGCAGGCCGGCTTCGTTCCCGCATTGATCCCCGCGCCGTGCTCGCCCAGCTATCCGCATCAGTTGACCACGCTCGCCTCGGATTGGAACGATATCGGCGCCGTTGTGGATTACTTGCTCGCGCTGCGGCACGTGGACCGCGTCGACCTTCTGGGCTGGTCGCTGGGAGGACCGCGCGCCGCGGGTTATGCCGCCGGGCATCCTGACAAGGTGCGGCAAATGGTTTTGCTTGCGCCCGCCTACAATCGCGCCGCCTCGGCCGCGCCGCCGCCCCAAGTGCCGGCTGATGGAGCCGCTATGACCACGCAATCGCACGACGAGTTCACCGCGAATTGGACGCGTCAAACTGGCTGCTCCGATCAAATGGACCCCGCTGCCGCCAATACTGTGTGGCAAGAAATGATAGCGTCCGATCCGGTGGGCGCCACCTGGGGAAACGGCGTGCGGCGCGCTCCGCAAGTCACCTCCTGGGGCTGGACTTCAGCGGTAGTCGCGAAGACGCAGACGCCAATACTGATGGTGACCGGCGTACATGACAAACAAGTGCCGCCGGAGCGGGTCCGCCAGTTGTACGAGGATCTCGGGGCAACGAAGAAGGTTTTCGTCGATTTGGCTTGCTCCTCGCACAACGCCATGTGGGAGAAGAATCACTTGCTCTTGTTTCAAGCTTCGTTGGAATGGCTTACTAAAAGCACCGTGAACGGCATGCCGGCAGGGATGCTCAAGCTCGGATATTGAAATCTTACCCGCGGATTAGGGCGCGAAGTATCCATTGATATCGATCACCAGGTCGGTCGCCTTTAAGGCGAATACGCTGATTGCTCCATCGCTGCCCGCAGGCACGATCGCAGCGTTGGCCACGACGGCTCCGCTGATATCGTTCAGCGTCGACACCAGTGGCATCGTGACTCCCGTGGGCCAAGTGGATATGTAGTTCAGCGGCCCTGGCGGCACCACTGTCATGTTCAACGAATATGCCTGCGCTGTCCCAGGAACGCCGCAGGAGCTTGCAGGGACCGGAAAGCTGCGCGTCGATCCCGCCGTCATCTGTGGCGGCCCAAAGTCGCCCGTCAAACCACTGCCCCCGACGGCGCGCGTATCCACCACTCGGCAGGGCGTCAAAGGATAGAAATAGAGTGCGCCGGCACCGCCCGGCGGAGCGAAGTAGCCATTGTTGTCGATAATCACATCTGTGGCTTCGTACGTAAAAACGTCCACCGCGCCGCTGGTACCCGCCGGAACGATGGCTGCATTGGCTAGGACAATGCCCCTCGCGTCGTTCAAAGAGGATACCAAAGGCATGGATTGTCCGGCCGGCCATGCGCTCAAGTAATTCATGGCGCCAGGCGGCACCACCGTGATGTTGAAGGAATAAGCTCCGGCCGAGGATGGGATTCCGCAGGAGCTCGAGGGAATGGGGAAACTCCGCGTTGAACCAGCCGTCATTTGCGGCGGACCGAAAGCTCCGGTCAGCCCGCTCCCGCCCACCGCGCGTGTATCGACAACGCGGCAGGGTGTCGCAGGGTAGAATGCCAGAGCTTGGGGCGCTGTCGGAGGCGCGAAATATCCGTTGATATCGATGATCGCGTCGGTGTCGTTAGTGGCAAACAGATTGATTGCGCTATCGGTTCCCACCGGCACGATCGCTGCGTTAGCCAAAACCTCGCCGCCGGATGCGTTCAGCGTCGACGCCACCGGCTTCGCCTTCCCAGCTGGCCACGCAGTCAAATATGGCAGGGGGCCGTGCGGTACGACGGTGATGTTCAGTGAATAGGCCTGCGCTGTAGCCGGCACATTGCAAAAGCTCGCGGGAATCGGGAAACTGCGGGTCGAGGAGCCCGCCAGGAACGGAGGGCCGAACGCTCCGGTTTTTCCGCTTCCTCCCACCGACCGCGTGTCCGCGATGCGGCAAGGCGTAAGCGGGAAAAATGCCTGTCCGGCGGTAGCCGTTTGACCGCTTTGTGTCACTGTAAACAAGTGGCCGGCGATCACCAGTGCGCCGCTGCGGCTGTTTCCCAGATTGGCCGGAACGGTCAACGATACCGCCGCGGATCCCGTTCCGGTAGCCCCGCCGGTGACCGTGATGAAGTTCGAAGTATTAGTCACGCTCCAGGCGCAACCCGTGGGCGCGGTAACGCTGACTTCACTTCCGCCCGCGACGGCGCTGAAACTCCCGGAACTCGAACTGATGCTGTAAGTGCAATTCAGAAGCCCGAAGACTCCCACGCCATCGGTGGTGCCGACGTAGACCTTGCCGTTCGCCACCATCGGGGTAATGTACTTGTTTCCGGCGCCGAATTGATCTCGGGAACTCGCCGCCTGATTGCTGTTGTAGAGTTCATCGGCCAGGTTCGTCGCCTTGTAGGCGTGCAGCACTGCCGGGGTTGCGTTCTCCGCGGCCCATACAATTCCGTTGGACGATCCGTTGGCGGAGATGGATGGCGTGGCGCCTGGATACGCAAAGCTGGTTGGGCTCAGCGAGGATGGCGAGGTGCTAAATGCGCCACTCGCGAATGGAAACGCCTGCAATGGCCGGCCAACGGCTCCGTAGTAAAGCGTGTTATTGAACCACGCCGGACCGGAGAATACACCGCCGCCCAACCCAAGAATCTGGAACACGGCATTGCTGCTGCCGTGGAACTTGCCCATGTTGTTCCTGTCAACCACATAGCCGTTCCCATCTTTACCGGCTCCCACTGCCAGCGCGCGCTGGTTCCCTAGCGAATCGGTCAGCGTCGGCATAAGCATCTCCCCACCGGATCCCAGGTCGACATCGCCATCGGACTCCGACACTGTGTTGTCCATTGTGAAGTAATCAGCGACTGAAAGTCCGGCGATGGTTGAAAGGCTCATGAAGGCGTTTCCGTAATCTCCCATGTATGGAAATCCGTTCGCGGTCAAGCTTGTGTCGAAGGTGCCGTTGGCCAACAGGAAGTACAGATTTCCACCGGCATCGGCTGCGGGGCCGGCTCCGGCTTGCCACACCGAACCATCAATGCCGTTGGGAGTGAGGTCGACCACGCTCACTTGCGCCAGGTTGCTTTCCTTGTATCCCATAACCCAGGCATTGTAGGGACCGAAGTCGCAATGGGAAGCGAAAGAGAGGTACACGATCCCGTTGGAAATGAGCAACGCCGCTCGCTCCTTGTATTGTTTGGGATCGAAAGTCGAGGTACCGCCCGAACTTCCAGCGCCCGTGCCAGGAAATGTCGCCTGCACCGCCATGGGTCCGCCAAATTCCTCGGCGCCCGTGGTCAGATCCAGGGCGTGCAAGCGCTGATGATAATTGCCGGAACCATCCAGCGACATCGCCACTGCATAAATGGTTCCGTGTGGGCCGCTCGTCAAGTCGATAGCCGGGGTGGAGGTAATGCCGATTTCCGGAGTCACCTGGGTGCAGCCACGGTTGTCGGAGGGTTGTTCTCCGCTCAACAAAAGCGATACATGCCAAAGCGACGCGCCGGTATCGGCATCGAACGCGTATACGGTATCGTTCTCGGTAACGACATACACCACGTTGTGGGTGCCCTGGGAAGGAATCGCGAGCGACGGAACGTATAAGGGTTCCGCGTCCACCAGTCCGTCCGCGGAAAGCTTAAAGAGCTTGCCAAAGCTGGTGGGATTCACGTTGGACGGCGTCAGAATGGTCTCCGTTAAGTTCTGACCGGTCCGGGCCGCGTCGTTGTGCCAGGTTAGAACGCCGTTCTGCGCCAGAAGCACTGAAGGCAACGCGAGAAGTAAACCGGCAGCTGCAAACTGCCATAATCGGCACGGATTTAACAGATCCAGCATAGGTTCCTCATTGTCCAGCAGGTTCCCTCATTAGATTCTACGTTGCCTGGTTTGTTACTACTATCGATGCCCTGCCTCAATTAGTACCCGCATAATGCCTGAGTTGGCTCCCGTCAGTGGCCCGCTCCAAATCCCGCTGCGCTTAAGCCGCTGAGAATGAATTGAACCGCAATGGCCATAAGCAGCAATCCCATGAAGCGGGTCAGGATACGGATGCCAGTGTCGCCCATGCGCCGGCCCACGCGGTCGGCCGCGGCTAGAACCCAGTAAGACAGAAACGCTGTCACCGCCACCACCACAATGATCGACACGCTATGCTGCCAGGTCGCCGATTGAGCCATCAGCGCCATGACGGTGGAGATGGATCCGGGCCCAGCCAGCATGGGAACACCCAGCGGAATGATTCCGACATCGTCTTTCTCCATGGCCTGCTCGGTTTCCGATGCGGTCTCCTTGGTTTGGGACCGGCGCGCCTGCACCATGTCGAGCCCGATCAGGATCATGATCAATCCGCCCGCGATGCGAAACGCCGGAAGCGTGATTCCAAACATCTTGAAAATCAGCGTTCCACCCAGCGCGAAGCCCGACAACACCAGGAAGCAGGTCCATGCTGCGCGTCTTGCCATATGCCGGCGGCGTTCTCCATCATCCTCGGCCGTCAACGCCAGAAAGGTCGGGATGCAGGCGATCGGATCGACAATGAAAAATATCGAACTAAAAGCCAGCAGCAGAAACTGAATATGGTCTTGGATGGAGCCCAGCATGAAACCAGTTGCGGCCGTAGCCGCGTCCGTTGTTCCAGTGTCGCATTCCGCCCGGCGGCAGCCCTATGTTACTGTCCAAGTATCGAAAGAGGCCAATACAATTTTCTAATCGACTCCTATGCTACCGAGCGCGTAAAAGTGGTTAGCGTTTGGAGCATGTTCCGAGACGATGACCTGCGTGTCCGCCCAAATCCTCCGTCGGATCCATTGGATACCCGCGGGCGAAGCCTGCACGAGCAGATGGTGCACCAATGCGTCAGCGAGGATTTTTGGTTTCGGAGCATTCTCGGTATCGATGTCAATGCGCCGCCCTTGCCGGCTCGCGAATCCCGTTGGGAGTTCATCGCGCAATACGCCGCCGATAGCGGCAAACGCCTGCTTATCCTGCAAGCAGCCGCCGACCCTTGGTGGGAAGAGGTGGTGTCGTTCTTCAATGTGCGGCGCTCCCGCGCCTGGGTGTTCACGCGGCGGATGACTCACACCGCGCAGCATCGCGGGCAGTTATTGGCCATGCTTCGCATGCTGGGCCGCGACTTGCACAGCACCTATGGGCCGACGGCCGATACCGGTGGACTGATGCAGAACCACGCGCCCACTATCTACGCCTATCCCACCCTGGAGGCTCTCCTGCACTGCGAAGCGAACGGTGCGGCAAAATCCGCCTTGCCGGCGCGTACGGATCGGCCGGTTACGGAAAGGCCGTAAGACGTATTAGCGCAATATCCAATAGGAAAGCGCGGCTGCGGCCGCAAGTACGACAGCGATGGCGCCTACAATAGCTGGAGTCCGGTTCGGGCCGCTCTCGCTTTGCACCGGTTCGTCCTGGGTGAGCGGGGCAGGCTCGCTGATCGCGACGACCTTGGGTTCATGTTCCTCCGCTGCGCTAGCCAGCAATGCGAGAGCTTCCTCGGGCTGTATTTCCGCTTTTTCCGAGCTGAATTCGTTCAGCCTCTGTTGGATGCGCTTAAGCAGTTCTTCCGGCGCCTGCGTCAGGCGTTGCCGGGCCTGCGGCGGCAATTCGGCGAGCACTTCATCCGCGCTCGATGGAACGAGTGGCTTGACCACGTCGTAGCCCAGTACATCGGCCAGGCGGCACGCCACGTGTACAATGCGCAGCAAGTCCAGCTCGGTGCCTTCGCAAGGATCGTGATGCCGTCCGGCGATCACGGCCATCTCGGCCGGTAAACCCCAGCGCTCAGCCAGCATCCGGCCGGCCTCGGCGTGATGCATGCCGAAGGTCTCCTGCTCAAAATCCAAAAGGTCCAGGCAGCGCTCGGCGGAATCCCGGATCACGCGGTCATATTCCCCGGGAAAAGCCACCAGGAGGCCCAGCCGGCCGATGTCGTGCATGATGCCCGCTGTAAACGCCACGTTGGCGAACATGTCGCAGGCGGTTGCAATTTCCTCAGCCAAGACAGCAGTCGCTACGGTGTGCTGCCAGGATCGCCGCAGAGCTTCGGTCTTGAGCGCGCTTCCGGCGTAGGCAGCCGTGGCTTGGGCCAGCGTGATTTCCCGCGTGAGATCCAGCCCCAACAGCGAGACTGCGCGCCGCGCGCTGGTTATTTCAGACATGAACCCGAATTCAGCCGAGTTCGCGCGTTGCAGCAAGCCGGCCGTGAAGGTAGCATCGCTCGCTATCAGGTCGGCTACCTGGTTGGCAACCACTGCAGGGTCGGCCAGCAACTCCAGCAGCTTTGTAGCCACAGGTGGGAACGGCGGCACCTTCTTCAAACTTGCGGAAACGGTCTCGGCGGACCTTTGCATATCGAGTTAGACCTACTGGCTGTCTATCGTCAGTGGCTCAACGCGACATTAGATTGGTTTATCCTAAGCACATGAAACTCCTGGGAACCGGGCTATTGGCAGGCGCCGCGCTCGCCCTAGCGGTACCCTACGCAAGCGCGCATTTCAGATTGCTGGAGCCGCAGGACTGGCTGGTGCAAGACAATCTGGGCGATCCACAAAAGCTCGGCCCTTGCGGAGGCACAACAGCCGATGTGGGGACGCCCACCAACGCTGTAAACCGAGTCCAGGGTGGCCAGATGCTACATATCAAGCTGCAGGAGACAATCTTTCACCCAGGGCACTATCGCGTCGCCCTGGCGGTGAATTCGCGATCCGAGCTTCCGCCCGATCCGGACGTCAAGACGCGCGATACCGACAAAGGACCGTGGTCGGTTTCATCTCCCATCGACAGCCAGCCCAATATCCCGGTACTGGCCGATGGCCTGTTTGTCCACACCGCAAAGCAGACCGGCCCGTTTGAGACGGACGTGCAGCTACCCAACATCAGCTGCGGAAAATGTACGCTGCAGATTGTCGAATTTATGGCCGAGCACGGTTTGAATAAAGATGGCGGCTATTTCTACCACCACTGCGCGGTGTTGCAGATCACTGCCGATCCGGCGAAACCGGTTGACCCGCACTGGCCGTCGGCCGCGCATCCATAATGAGTTACTCGAATTGGTTACTCGTAGCGGAGTGCGATCATCGGATCCACCCCTGCAGCCCTTCGGGCCGGCACATAACAAGCCAACAAAGCCACCAGCGTGAGCGCGACGGGTGCCGCTGCCAGTACCAGCGGATCGAACCCGTGGATGTCAAAAAGGAAACCCGCCAGTAATTGTCCAAGCCCAATCGCGAGTAGCAGTCCCGCTCCAACACCCACCATGGTCACTTTGAGAGCTTCGCCTAAAATCATTTTCAGCGTCGATGCGTTATCCGCGCCCAGGGCCATTCGTATTCCGATCTCGCGTGTCCGCCTCGCCACGGTATAGGAATTTAGGGCGTACAAGCCGATTACAGCGAGGAACAGCGCCGCGCCGCCGAATATCTCAAGAAGGTGCGCGCCAGTGCGAACGATCCAGATATCGATGCTGGATTCCAGATGGCCACGCATAGTCTTAAGGGCGAGGAGCGGCAACCGCTGGTCGGTGGCTAGAATCTCCCGCCGGATCGTTTTAATGATTTGGTTTTCGGCTTCCGTCCCGCCGCGCGCTGCCTTTATGTGGAAATACACGTCCGCCTGATATCCCGGACCGAAAGGAACGTAGAGGTGAGGCTGTGTCGTGCCGCCTATGATTTCTTCGCGAATATTGCTCACCACGCCTATGATTTCGGCGTCTGGTGTCTGCTTGTCTATGTAAATATGTTTTCCGAGTGCATCGCTGCCAGGCCATAGCTTCTCGGCCGTGAGCTTATCGATAATCGCGATTTTGCTCTTCGATCCTGGCGTGCTCTCCGCGGACGTAAAAGGCCGCCCGCGCAGAATGGGAATCCCGAGCGTCTGAAAATAATCTTCGCTCACGATGTTATATCGCGCTTCGAGCGCCGGGTGTTCTTTAGAGGCGGTGGTTCCCGAGGGCGTGACGTTCTTGCCCAGCCGCGTTGATCCAAACGGAACCGTGGCCGCGATTGCCACCGATTGCACGCCCGGCAGCCGGCGTAGACGATCCTTGAGTGCCGAGTAGAGTTGGCTGCCCCGGGCTTGGTCGTACGCGATGAGGCTGGCGTCCACTTCAGCCAATACGCCATTCTCCAACGAAAAGCCGGGTTGGATGTTAGACGCCCGCTGGGCGCTATGAATAAACAACCCGGCAGCGGCCAGCATCGCGAGCGACAGCGACAGTTGCGCCATCACCAGCATATTGCCGCGCGAAAACAGGCGGCGCTTGCGGCCCGCCACATCCTCGCCGGTGTTTTCCTTGAGATCAACCCAAACGTCGGGTTTGGAGAGCTTCCAGGCCGGGAAAAGTCCGAAGACCACCGTGCTCAATACGCAGAACAACAATGTGAAACCTAGCACACGCGCGTCCGGCGAGGAGTCGTAAACAATCTCCAAGGGAACCAGCCTGGACATGGACTGAACCAAAAGCGTTGTGCCCCAGGAAGCGATCACCAGTCCAACCGCGCCCCCGAGAATTGCCAGCATCAAGCCTTCCGTTACCAGCTGACGCACAATGTCCCGGCGGTTGCCGCCAATGGCCAACCGAATCGCGATTTCCTTGCGCCGGGCCGCGCCTTTGGCCATCATCATGTTGGCCAGGTTCAAGGAAGCGATCAACAGCACCACGGCAGCGAGAGAAAGCAGCATGATGGCCGGCAGCCGCATACCGCTGTCGCTCTGGGGCGAGGTAGAGATGCCCGTGCGCGAGAGCGGATGCACCATGAGGCTCTGGTCCTTGTTCTCCAATGGATACGCCTTCTCCAGTTGCGAAGCGGTGACGGCCAGCGATGCCTCGGCGGATTGCGGGGTGACGCCCGGTTTGAACCTTCCCACCAGGACCAGGACATGATTGTCGCGTGCCGCGAGTGGCCTCACAACTCCGTCATAATCGTTCATCACGACGCTATTGGCGCCCAGCGGCACAAGAATCTCGGGGCTCACCAGCGCCATGGTTCCGGTAAATCCTGGGGGCGTGATCCCAACGATCGTGAATGGGTGACCGTTGATTCGTAGTGCCTTGCCCAATAATTGCGGATCTTCGCCGGTCTTCTTGAAATAGGAATAGGTCACGATGGCGGTCAACTCCGCCCCGGGCTTCTCCTCTTCCGGCCGGAACGCCCGGCCTTTCAGCATCGTTACTCCGAGCGTGGAGAAGTAGTTGGACGACACGATGGTGGCTAATGTCTGGCGCGTGCTGTCGCCTTCCTGAATGCCAACCAGCGCCGCATTCAGCGCCGCCAGGCTCGAAAACGCCTGGTTGTGATCGCGGATGTCGACGTAATTTGGATAGGAGAACGCCCGAAATGTGTCGAGACGCTTGGTGTCGCGACTGAAAAGGCCGGTCAATTCTTCCGGTTTCTGCACCTGCAGGGGTTTTAGGAGAAACGCATTTACCAGACTAAAAATAGCGCTGTTGGCGCCGATTCCAATCGCCAATACCAGCACCGCGGCCGCCGTGAAGCCCGGTTTGCTGGCGAGCATTCGTATCCCGTACCGAACGTCTTGCCAAAGATGAGTCATCTGTAGGTCCTGATGCTTCTACGAGTGAGATGGGGCTTCAGTTCCGAAGAGTTGGTGGTTATTTGGACGGCAAGACCAGTTCGCAGGGCTCCGGATCCCATTTCGATCCATCCGGTTCACGCCGATAATGGTTGCTCACTACCCAAGGCGCGTCCAGGTAGCGAGGATCTTCCAGGACTTGGGTCTGCACCAGATAATCGGCGCCGTTGGTCTGGTGAAGGTCATAATATTCCGTCAGCACGGCGTTGGCACTGAACGGCACTCCATTGTTGCGGAGATACCCGGGCTTGATGTGGGTGGTTACCACCTTCAAAGTGCCTCCCAGCCTGCGCGTGTCCGGCGGCGGTGGAGGCGAGGCCATGCTGGCGGCGGCGAATCCCGGCGTATTCGGATCTTGCGCCGAGATCTTTGATGTATAGGCCCGGATCGATTGCGGCGTTTGCCATTGAGCGATAGAAATTCCTTGCAGGGTGGGTTCGCCCGCCGTCGGCGCAGTTGGACCAAAGAGGAACATCCGAGTCTGCTTTCCGGCATCAATCTCCACTTTGAGCGTGGCATCGTTTGCCCAGGTAATGTGCAGCCGAGCGGGTTCGCGCATGATGTTCGGCGCGCCGTAGCTAAGACACTGTTTGCCCTCCGAGATGTCCTTAGCGGCATCCCAGGTGTCGGCCACGCGCTTGCCTTCTGCATTCAGGGGAATGCTGTAATAATCGCCCTTGGGCGCGGTCAGCATCCGATAGCGCCAGTCCTCGGTGACTAACGAGACCCAGTAGCCGGTAAGATCGATCGGAGCATTTGCCTGCGTCTGGGCGTTTAAAGCCAGCCCTCCGAACGTCAATGCAATCGCAGCCCATCGAAAGGTCATTTGGCTTTCAGGCTCCCGTAGACTGCCTCGACGAACATGTCTCCGGTCCATGCGCTGGTGCTGTAGCGCCGATCGTAATCGCGGCTCAGGCGCGCGGCCCGCGCCTCGTCCAGCGTCTTGCCCCTGTTTAGCATGTCCTGAACGCGGTCGCGAATGATGGTGAGCATGTCCCGGTAGTCCGTCACATCGGCTTCATCGCACAGGCGGCCATGGCCGGGAATCACCATCGTTCCGCCTTCTTGCATGGAGCGCGGCACCGTTAAATCTAAAATGTGGTTCAGAGCCTTGATCTCGCCTTGAATACTGCCGCCTCGCTGCAGGTCGATCGCCGGATAGCCCGTCGTGAGAAAGATGTCTCCCGCGGCGATCACGTTCGATCCGCGAAACAACACAATGCTGTCGCCATCGGTATGCGCGTTCTTCTCGGCAATAATTTGAATCGCTTCTCCATTGAACGCGAAGCTCTTCTCATCCAGAAATGTCAGCGTCGGCCACGCGCCCGATGGAATACCCGATCCATTGCGAGTGAAACGTTGCAGGACATTGTCCTGCGCGAACAGCGCGATTTCCGGCTGTGTCTGAATGCCGCGAGTCGGCGCGGCCTGCTTCAATAGAACTTCATTGGAGCCGTTGTGATCCGCGTCCCCGCTGGTAGCTATGATGAAGCGAACCGGCTCCTCCGATAGCTTTCGGATCTCGGCGAGAATCGCGTTGCGCAATTGCGCGGGCCCGGTATCCACCAACAGCACGCCATCGTGTCCGGGGTCTTTTCCCACCTGGATCGCAATATTTCCGAGCGTGCTGGCGAACATGTACACGTTGCCTTGCACGTGCCGCACTTCGAAGGGAATTTCTTGTGCCGAGACTAGCGAAGCCGTGAGCGCCGTGAACAAAAAGGCGGCTCTCATTGCGGCGTCCCAGCTTTCCTTTGATGTTCTTGCTCGAACTGCACCTCAAACACCTTGGCGTGCGGGATGACCATCTGTTTTAACTTTTTGCGATATTCCGGGTACATGGTTTCGGCGCCGCCGCGGCTGGCTTCAAACGGCACGCCATACTCCTGGGAGAACTCCTGGAGCACGCTGTTGGTGCCCGGCAGGTGGTGCGGCACCCAGCCATACGGCCGCGGGATTTCAGGGACCGGCAGGCAGGAACCGTAGCCTGCGATCGGCGAGAAAACCTGGTACGGATTCCAGACCCAGCTTTCGGTTCGCACCAGCGGTTCGGTCAGATAAATCGGGTCCTGGGTAATGGTGGTTAGCGTCAGATATTTGTCGTGCAGATCGAAAAACTCGGTGAGCGTAGCCTGATCGGAAAACGCGATGCCGTTACGCCGCAGGTAGCCCGCTTTAATGTGCGTAGTCTCGATGTGCAGCGTGTCGCCCTCCCAATCGCCGGTGGAGAAACCGGACCAGGTATGCGGCGCGAATTGCGAAGGATGTGCCCGGCCATCCATCCAGATGCTTCGCGGCCCGGTGTAGGTTCCATCGATGATGAAGGCGACGATTCGTCCGGACCCCGGGTCGTTGACGGTTGAGATTTTGAGACCGGAGGGCCCGCGCATGGCGTAAGGGGCCGAATGGGGAATGCACTGGTGCTGCAGCACCGAAACAAGATCTCCATCCCATGTATCGGCGCGCAGCCGCTCCTCGTCATTGATTGGAATGCCCAGGTAATCGCCCACCGGCGCGCCCGGATCGGTGCGCTCCAGTTCATCTTCGTGATACATCGCGGTCCACATGCCGGATGGATTGAATCCCATACCGCGCTGCGCAAACGCCGGAACGCTGGTCAATGCGGCCATTGCCAGTAAGCATGTAAGCAACGGTCGAACGGCGCAGGCGGCTTGGCCCATGGATTTCGATGCTCCTTCTTCCCAGGGCGTATTGTATAACAGTCGCAAAAACCAGGGAACGAGCAGGGCTTTGGCAACGTAGCCTCTGAATGGCAGAACTTTGTCCGGCCACCTTCCAGCGATACTGAAAGAATCCTATGTCAAACCGATTTCAAACCGCGGTGTTAGCCCTGTCGGTCCCTCTGTTTTTTGTGGCCCACGCCTCCGCTCAATCGGAAATTAGTGTGCAACCGGCAACCGGAGGCCTGGGTTGGCTGACGCATCCCTACCAGCCAAGGTACATTCCGCCCATTCGGCTGACGAATTCGCCGCGCATGGATTCGCTGATGCGCGCCGGAAGTCTATACCTGACAGCGCCCGATGTAGTCGCGCTCGCGATCGAAAATAACATCGACGTCGAAGTGCAGCGGTATGGGCCGCTGCTTGCCAAAGAAGTTTTGCGGCGCGCTCAGGGTGGCGGAGCCCTCCGCAGCGTCGGAGCTGCCGTAGCAGCCGGACCGCAGAGCGTAAGCCTGCAAGGCGTCAGCGTGAACAACTCCGGCTCGGTTGCGCTTTCCTCCGGCACCGGCGTCAGCTCAGGCGGCGGGATCGTCACGCAGTTAGGCCCGGGCATCCCCTCGTTCGATCCGTCGCTGTTCGCGCTAGCCAGTTTTCAGCACGCCAGCATCCCGCAAAGTAACACCTTCCTGACCGGAACCGACGCCCTTGTCCAAGGCACGCGCGCCTTTCAGGTTCAGTACGCGCAAACATGGGACGTCGGGTTCACCATGCAATGGACCTACGCCAGCAGCCACTATCACGTCAACAGCGGCTTGTTCAGCTTGAATCCATACACCACGGGCGACCTGGATCTTCAGATCACGCAAAACCTGCTGCAAGGGTTTGGAAGCGCCGTGAACGGGCGCAATATCCGCGTCCAGCGCAATAATGTCAAGGTCAGCGATCTGCAGTTCAAGCAGCAGGTGATGACCACCGTTGCCGCGGCCCTCAATTTATATTGGGACCTGGTCGCCTTTGCCGAGGACGTGCGAGCCCGGCGGCAGGAGGTGTCCACCTCGCAACAACTGCTGGACGACAACAAGAGGCAGGTGCAGATTGGCGCGCTGGCGGAAATTGAAATCACGCGCGCTGAAGCCCAGCTTTACGCCAGCCAGCAAGACCTGGTGGTCTCCGAAACCAATCTGCAGCAACAGGAGATCATTTTGAAGAATACTCTGTGCCGCAATGGAATCTCAGCCGCTGGGCTCGACAACATTCGGATCGTGCCGCTCGATAAAATCGCGATTCCCGCGAGCGATGAAAATCGTCCACTGCAGGATCTGATCCGAGATGCGCTCGGGAATCGCCTCGAAATTGCGGAGGCCAAGCTAAATATCGATAGCAACGAGATGAATCTGGTAGGGATCAAGAGCTCCCTAAAACCTACCCTGCAAGCGTTCGCCGAACTGACCAACAACGGCCTCTCCGGAGAGCTGACTGCTCTGGGCGCGACCCAGGGCGGAGTCGCTTATCTGGAAGGTGGATATGGAACCTTGCTGGCCGAGATTGCCCGCCGCAACTTTCCCAATTATTCCGCTGGACTGTCGCTGAACATTCCGCTGCGCAATCGCGCGGCTCAGTCCGATTACGCCACCAGCCAGCTCGAGCTTCGACAGAATCAGCTCAACTTGCGCAAGAACATGAACCAGGTCTCGGTTGACGTGCAAAACGCGGTCATCGGATTGCAGCAGGCCCGTGTCCGGTACGATTCGGCAACCAAGTCGCGGCAGCTTCAACAAGAGACTTTGGCGGCCGATCAGCGCCGCTACGGGCTTGGCGCGTCCACCGTCTTCCAGGTGATCCAGGACCAGCGCGATCTGGCGTCGAGTGAGAGCAGCGAGACCCAGGCCTTGGCCAACTATACGCACGCCCGCATCGCCTTCGATCAGGCTTTGGGAACCACGCTCGAGGTCAACCATATTTCGCTGAATGAAGCGCTGGAAGGCCAACTGGCGCGACCGTCCGAGCTTCCCGCCAATCTTCCGGGAGGCAAACAATGACGACTCGCAAATCCATCGCGATCGGGCTTTGTCTCGCCAGCCTCTCCTGGGCCCAGGACATCGCCCCCATCGAGCCTCAACGCCCGCAAGCCCCCATCATCATCCGGCCGTACTTACCCGTTACGGTTCCACCCGTACGTCTTGCGAATTCGCCGCGCCTTCAGGAACTGGTGCGCGCCGGAACCCTGTATTTAACGGCCCAGGACGCCATCGCGCTAGCGCTCGAAAACAATATCGACATCGAAGTCAGCCGCTACAATCCGTTCATCACCCAATGGCAGCTGGAGCGCGCGCAGGCGGGGGGCGCCTTGCCTGGGGTTCCGAGCAGCGCCTCGCAAGCCGGATCTGTTGCCACCGGCCAAGGTGTTGCCGGAAGCCAGGCAGCCGCCGGAGTTAGCGTTCCGGGCGCCAGCTCAAACGTCAACAAAAACTCGAATGCCACCATTTCGCAGATTGGACCGGTCACGCAGAACCTGGATCCGATCGTCCAGGAGACCACCACTTTCAGCCACACCAGCACGCCGCAGCCCGATCCGGTGCAAAGCGAAGTGCTCAGCCTGGTTCAGAACACCCGCGGATATACCGGAAATTTTCAACAGGGCCTGTTGACCGGCGGCATCGCCACAGTCAGCTACAGCGAACATTACTTGAATGAAAATGCGCCCACTGATGTGCTCAACCCCACGGTCGCTCCCAGCGTAAGCGTATCCATCCAGCACAATTTCCTGCAAGGCTTCGGCGTTGCGGCGAACGCCCGCACCATCACGGTTTCGCGCATGAACCTGAATATCACCGATCTGAATTTCAAGTCTCAGGTAGAGGGCGTCGTAAGCCAGGTTTTGAATCTCTATTACGCTCTGGCCGGCGATTATGAGGATCTTCGCGCCAAACGTTCGGCATCCGAAACAGCGCAGACCTTCCTGAGCGATGTGAACCGGCAAGTGGGGATCGGATCGGTGGCGCCCAGCGACGCCATTACCGCCCAATCGCAGGTTGCCACTACCGCGCAAGCTGTCGAAGATTCCGATGTCGCGCTGAGGCAACAAGAATTGTCTCTCAAAAATCTGATCAGCCGAACCGGCGCCGCCGATCCCGTGCTTGCCAACGTCCGTATTGTGCCGATCGATTCCATCGAAATACCGCCCGCCGACGATCTTCCATCCGTCGCTCAAATGGTCCAGCAGGCCTTGGCCAACCGTGCCGATCTGGCCGCCGAGGTAGCCAGCGAAAAAGCCAACGAAGTGAGCGCTCTGGGAACCAAGAACGGCATTCTTCCCACCTTGCAGGGAGTGGTGGTCGAAAGCCAGGCCGGATTGGCCGGCGCGCCCAAAACGGTAACGATCGATGGCATCACCGAACAATCGTCCCCGAAATTTCAGGGCGGCATGGGGACCGCTCTCGCCCAAGTCTTCCAGCGCGATTTTGCGACCGATATCGCCGCCGTCTTCTATCAGGAGCCCATCCGCAATCGCCAGGCACAAGCCGATTACGCCATTGATCAACTGACGATTCGGCAAACCCAGCTGGGCAATCGCAAGGACTTGAACCAGGTGGAAGTGGACGTGCGAAACAACCTGGTTTCTTTGCAGCAGGCCCGAGCCCGCTACGAGGCGGCGCTCAGAAATCGGGTGCTCCAGCAGCAGCTCTTCGATGCCGAGCAAAGGAGGTTCCAGCTCGGAGCATCCACTCCGTACAATGTTGCAGTCCAGCAGCGCGACCTGATCTCCGCGCAATCCTCCGCCGTTGCGGCGCTGGTAGCCTACAGCACGGCCCGCGTCGCCCTCGATCAAACACTAGGTGCCACGCTCGCTCGGAACCACGTCAGCTTTGAAGCCGTCAAGAGCGGAAAGCTGGCCGCGCGCCCGTAGTTCGCTATTCTGGGAACTCGGCAATATTGTTCCCCGTATCAAGGATGTAGCCAATATGGATCTTCGCATCGAGAACCTCTCCAAGACCTACCCCAACGGCGTCCGGGCTTTGGACAATGTTTCGCTTACCATCCCACGCGGCATGTACGGTCTGCTAGGCCCCAATGGCGCTGGTAAGTCGACGCTCATGCGTACCATCGCCACGCTTCAGGATCCGGATAGCGGGCAGATTTGGCTGGGCGACATTGATGGCTTACGTCAGAAAGACGAAATTCGCAAAAGGCTGGGCTATCTGCCTCAGGACTTCGGAGTGTACCCGCGAATTTCAGTGCAGGACATGCTGGATCACCTGGCGCTGCTCAAAGGCTTCGTCAATCGCCGGGAGCGCAAAGAAATAGTGGAGTCGCTGCTGGTTCGGACCAATTTGCATCAGGTGCGCAAGAAAGCTCTGACGGGATTTTCCGGCGGCATGCGGCAGCGCTTCGGCATTGCGCAGGCGCTGATCGGAAATCCGCAGTTGTTGATCGTGGATGAGCCCACCGCCGGTCTCGATCCCGGCGAGCGCAACCGCTTCTACAACCTGCTTTCGGAAATCGGCGAGCACGTGATCGTGATTCTTTCCACGCACATTGTCCAGGACGTCATGGAGCTGTGCACCAATATGGCGATCATCCACGAAGGCCGCGTCCTGTTCGCCGGTGTTCCCGAAGACGCCGTCGGAGAGCTGACTGGGAAAATTTGGCAGAAATCGATTCAAAAGCCCGAAATGAAAGATTTCGAAGAGCGCTATCGCGTGATTTCCAGCAAACTCATCGCTGGCCGGCCGCTGATTCATGTTTATAGTGCCGAGGCTCCCGGAGATGGATTTCAGCCCGTTCCGGCGGATCTCGAAGATGTGTTTTTCTCGCGTATTGGCGGGCTGCGATAAGCCATGCCGAGCCGCGACTGTAAGGGAGCCGGTGGCCCATGCTGATCCATTTTCTAACTTTCGAAGTCCGCTACTGGATGCGCTCCTGGATGCTCTGGATCTTTCTCGCGATCATTGCCCTTTTGATATTCGGCGCAACCTCAACCGACCAGGTGACCATCGGGCAAGCCCTGGAAAACACCTATCGCAACGCGCCATTCGTCATCGAAAACTATTATTCGATTCTCGGCCTGCTTACGCTGCTGATGACGGTGGCTTTCGTGAACTCAGCGGCATCCCGTGAGTTTGCCTACAACACTCACC